>UMBC01060385.1_pt1 | contig 18283 bp, 12 predicted proteins | sample 1963871 | NCBI WGS metagenome assembly UMBC01 (sample SAMEA4835932, study PRJEB28245) | human gut metagenome | biome: gut microbiome; material: fecal sample | place: Denmark | collected 2008 | reverse complement strand
AGAGAAGAAGGCAGAGAGTTAGGCAGAGAAGAAGGTCGAGAAGAAGGCAGAATTCGTCAGGCAAAAGTAACTGCTTTAAAACTTCAGAAAAAAGGTCACTCAATAGAAGATATAGCTGAATGTGTGGATTTTGATGAGGAAACTGTAAAAAAATGGCTTGTGAGCTAATATTGTAGTGAAATGTAAATTAGAGGAAGCAATCTTTGGGCGAGAACTCGGAGGTTGCTTCCTCTTTTATTGAGATAATTGCAGGCATTGGCAGTAGGACAGGGCTTCATCGCTTACAAAATAGGGGGATTATGTAAAAGTAAATTGGTTATAACAGATGCACAACTGCCTTGATTGTGGTAAAATATTGAAATAAAGTTTCACGCAAGAAGGTGATCACCATGAAACAACACAAGTTTTTAAAAATAACAATTTCACTCATTCTCCTCATTGCACTTATCACGGCTGCGAGCATCTTTTTGTCATACAATGTTTTGACGGTCAGGACATTTTCGTATGAGACGGACAAGGCTGTGAACCCGGTGCGGGCGGTAGTGATTTCGGATCTGCATGAGCACGAGTTTGGGAAGGATAATGTGAAGCTGGTGGAGAAGATCCGGGAGCAGGAACCGGATATTATTCTGATGGTGGGGGATTTTGTGAATCAGGATTCGACGGAGTCGACGGTTGTGGTGAAGCTGGTGGAGCAGCTTAGTAAGCTGGCGCCAGTGTGCTATTCACTTGGCAATCATGAGGAGTCTTATATGGCGAAGACGGACTGGAATTTTCCGACAGAGATTGAGAAGGCGGGAGCACATTTTCTGGATAAGGAGTATGTAGATGTGGATATTCGCGGGACGAAACTGCGGATTGGGGGGATGTTTTCCTATGCATTTGGAGCGGATGGAAAGGATTCGGCGGCTGCGGCACCGGAGGATGTGAAGAATTTTCTGATGGATTTTCAGGATACGGACCGTTTGAAGATCATGATGGCGCACAGACCGGATTCCTTTATATTTGGAGATGCGGCGTCGGTGTGGGATGTGGATCTGGTTGTGAGCGGACATGACCATGGTGGACAGGTAGTCGTGCCATTTGCGGTGGGAGTGTTTGGCGGAGACCAGGGATATTTTCCAAAGTATGTGCATGGTATGTATGAGAAGGAGAGGCTGCATCTGTTCGTGTCGAGTGGGCTTGGAAGCGCCAACGAGCCGTTGCCGAGGGTGAATAATCTGCCGGAGGTGGCTGTGGTGGAGATTGAGAAATCAACTCAAACTTGATGATGCGAAGCAGACATGCTATATTATATAGGAAGAAAGACGAAATATCCTAGAAAGAATGAGGAGAAAAAATGAGAGTAGACGATGGATTTGTATTAAGAGAAATTGCAGGAGATTATGTGATTATCCCAACCGGTAAAACGGTGCTTGATTTTAACGGAATGATAACGGTCAATGAAGTGGGAGTTTCCATCTGGAAGATGCTGCAGGAGGAGACGACATTTGAAAATATTGTGAAGGGCATTTTGGATGAGTACGATGCCGATGAGGAGACTGTGAAGGCGGATGTGCAGGAATTTTTGGACCGCATTAAAGAGGCTGGGATATTGAAATAGAGGTGTATGAGAAAACGAGTCTCAATGTTTATTTTTTAAGATGGCTTAATATGTATAGTAGGAAAATTACCAAATCATATCAAATTTTTTAGATTATATATAAAAAAATCTACAAATTATACAAAATATAACATTTTCGGGACGATTTACCTATTGTATTTTCATCAAAAAAACTTTAGAGTATTTTAGAATAAATCTATTGCTAAAACTATGTTTTCGCATAGCAGTAGAAATAACCTATTAATCATACTCAATTTAAAGGGAAGGGAGAGGAAAGTATGAGAAAAAAATTTAAGAAACGGTTGCTCGGAATCATCCTTACCATCTTGATGGTAGTTAGCGTGATACCTGTGCAGCAAGTACAGCCCGTAAAAGCGGCAGCAGGAGATACGATTCCAGCGGGAACAACTATTTATTTACGCCCTAATGCTGCAACAACTTGGATTAGTGATGGAGCAGTTATGGCATTTAAGACTAGTGCGAACAATAAGCAATCGGAAATTGTTGTTATGACAAAGATGGATGATGGTCTTACATGGTATGGAACGACAACTGCAGATGCGACCAATATTGATTTTCTTCGCTTAAATCCCAATGACACCAATCAGGTATGGAATGAAGCGGGTACATGGCCGGGCTTAAAAAGTGGAAAAAACTTATATACGTTTGCATCAACCACAGAAGTAACTCCAACAGGAATGTGGACTACATATTCAAGCACAGGAAGTGAGACTACATCCTATTTTAATGTAAATGCTACATTAGTTGATTATTTCAATGATAATCGTGTGGATATGGCACAATCAGAAGATAAGCGACATAACAATCAGGGTAATGAAATAGGACCGGATAAAGCTCCGTATTCGAAATTGAACCAATGGCTTTCAGGTTTAAAGGGTTACGCGTTGGATGTAAGTTCAGATCCGAAAGATCCTAATGCGCCAGTGCCTCTTTACTTTGGTGATTTATTACATAAATCTCAGGCAGGTGGAGATGGTACGCTTACCTGGTACTGGCAAGGCGCAAATGTTGCATTTGGCTCAGGTGATTCGTATTACACTAAAGACGTAGCGCAGGGTATAGTAGGAAAGAATTTAGACGATGATGGAAATCTGATTACTTCATACAAGTACAATGATAACTCGGTAAAGGTGCCTTTCTTTAATGAAGATGAAGATGCTTACCCTAATCAGAGCAAATATATGCAATTTTATAACAATTTACAGTTCCCATTTACAAAGACAACAAATGATAAGGGAGTATCTACATATTCGTTTAATTCAGAAAAAAATAACGTTTATTATGATTACGCTAGTAAGAAAATTGTAAGAAAAGATGATTTAGTAATTAATAATGCAAAAGGCGATAATAGAGGATATTTTCCATTCAATAGTTCTGATCCATCAAATAAGAACGAATTGAACTATGGATTTGGTACACAGTTTACGTTTCCATTTACTGTAACAGAAAATGGTCAAAATGTGGATGATACACCTATGACATTCAAATTTACCGGTGATGATGATGTATGGGTATACATTGATGGTGCATTGGTATTAGATATGGGTGGTGCTCATTGTAAAGCTGAAGGAGAAATTAACTTTGCAACACAGATGGCTACCATTACAACAGGTACATCTGATGCAAAGCTGGGTAATCAACCTACAGCTGGCGGAAGAGTAGCAGCTAAAGATAATGGAAAGCGCACAGTAGACTTCAAAAACATTACAGTAAAGAAATCAGATGGCAAAACCATTTCGTTAGCTGATTATATGAAAGAGTCTGGAAAAGTACACGAATTAAAGATGTACTATATGGAACGTGGTATGTGGGACTCCAATATGTCCATTTCATACAGTTTCGTCCCGTTGCCATCAGGTCTCACTCTTAGTAAGACACTTGACACAAAAGACGTAAATGCAGGATTAAAGAATGCAGTACAGGGTCTTGATAACTTTGATTTCAATATTCAGACAAGGAATCTGAAGGATCGTGAAGCAAATTATAGTGATGTAGATAATTTAGGATATACATTGTACGATTACAATGACAATACATATCCAGGACAAGTTGCTAAAAATAGTACAGCTACATTTAGCTCATCATATTATGCAAGTGAGTTTATTAACACTACAGATAAAGATAACAGTAGTGCATTCTACGCAGGAACAGGATTCAAGATTACAGAATCTATTCCACAAGGTACAAAATTACAGTATGACGAATCCAAGACGACATGGGGAGTTTATGACAGTATTACATCAAGAGAAGCAATACAGAGAGGAAACGGTGCGGTTGCTACTTTTGACATGGGTGATGCTTCTTCGTCTGAGATGGATGTTGTGAACAGATATGTTAACTTTGTTAATACACCAAAGGTTGGTAGCTTATCAGTAGAAAAGATATATAATGGAACTGCACCAAAAGATAAAACCTTTGGATTTACAGTAATGGTAGATTTGACAGGCCACGATTACTATGATCCGTATGAACTGGAATATACTGGTTCTCAAACTGGAATAACAGATAAGAATGGACACTTCACATTAAAAGCTGGTGAAACAATTACATTTGCAGGCATTCCAGCAGGTGCTACTTATAAGGTTGTTGAAGATAAACCAGATGCAGGCGATACATGGGAACAGGATACAGCAAAGTGTACGAAGCTGACAGGAACGATTGTAGCCAATACTACATCTGCAGCAGTTGTAACAAATAAGACAAAAACAACTCCAAAAAATTATGTAATCTATGCAGAAGCTGGAAAGACAGTTACTTATGCACCTGATGGTGTAACTATTACAGATCTGACTGCTCCAATTACAGGTGATAAAGATATCACAACTAATGTAAATAAAGATGGAAAGGGTGAATTTACACCAACATCTTCAAATAAAAAGTATGATGTAAATTACGAGGGAACCACTACTGATAAGGGTAATTTTGCAGGTAAAATTACTGTACTTACATATGAGGCAACTAATAAGGTTTATGTATTCGATTACGGTTTAGAGTCAAACATTGCAGATACAACAACAGGAGACGGATTATTCCAGGGTGGTATATTCTACAATGAAAAGGCTACAGGTACTATGGCTACAACAGCTAAGTTAGGAGAAATCACTCCAGCACAAGAAAATTCACAAATTACAATTAGCGGCTCTAATATTGAAATTGATAAAGATGGAAAAGCAGCAAGCGCAGTAACATTCAAGCCTATTGCATTCATGGATAAGGCTGAGAATTACAAATATACAGCAAATATTGCTAAGGTGAGTACAGAATTGGATGATACTAACCCAGAAACTGGTACAACAGTACATGGTACAATTAAGACAATGCCGGCAAACGTTGTTTACTATGAAGATAACTTCAATGCATCCAATAATACAGATGACAGCAGTGTAAAGATTGTATACACAAACTCAAAGCCAACAAATGACCCAACATATTCACAGAGTAATGACCAGAGTGAAAATTACGGACATGACAAGGCTTACAATGGTGACTTGGAAGAAAGTGGAAATAGTGCTACGGAAATGACTAATGGAGATGGAGCATATTTCACTTTCACAGGAGACGGATTTGACATTGTATCCAGAACAAATGAGAATACAGCAGGTCTTATCGCATATGTATACAATGGAAAGAAAGATGCAGAATACTTCAGAAATCCTGAAGTATTTAAAGCAGGAACCAAAGATTTGGTAAAATCAATTCCTGTTGATACGTTCTATAGTAATGGTGACCTGTATCAGGTACCGGTTATCAGCACTACATTACAACAAAGAGGAACCTATACAGTATATCTGAAAGCACTGAAAACTTACACAGGACAGTCGGTCATCTATATTGATGGTGTACGAATCTATAATCCACTGGCAGACAAGAGTGCTTATCTTGAGACAGAGAAGAATACAAAAGTGCAGGAACTGAGAGGAATGTTATTAGGAAGTAGTCCGTCAATCAATCTTGTAACGCCAGATGGAAATAATGGATTCCTGATTGACGGTGGTTCAACAGCAGTAGAGCAGTATCTTCCAGAGAAGCCAGAGATTGGTGCATATTTAGGTGCAGAAACATTAGCAGATGTCATGAAAGCAGGACCAAATAATGAACTGTATCTGCCAATTGATAATGGTGTGGCATTTAAGGTTTCTACACCTGTAGGCGATGCAGACTGGACACTTCAGGTTGGAGCAAAATCAGTATCAGCAGATACAAGTACAGAATCAGATGCAGTTGTAGCAGACAAGGCATTTACGGTTTATGTAAAACCGGATGATGTAAAAGAGACAAAATATCAGGAAGTAAAAAATTATACTATCAACACATCAACAGATATGTATTATGATATTAATCTGAAAGAAGTAATTAAAGCACAAGGATGGACAGCAGACAGCTACGATGTAATTGTGTTGAATACAACGGTAGATTATAACAATTATGATATTATATCTCTGACAAATATCAAGTGTGCAGCAGATATGACACTGAGCAAACCAAGCCAGCTGACAAGGATGGGATATAATCTGGCAGGAAGAAATGTTCTGACAGGAAATGATGAGGCAGTCTTGAGCGCTAAATTCGGAGTTACAAATGTAACAAGAGGAAAATATGCAAGTATGACAGTTGTCACCAAAAAAGAGGCAACAGATGTACAGGTTACAGATCCTACAGGAGCAGTTGTAACATCCTTTACGAAAAAGACAAGTTCTATTGATGCAGATGGAAACAAAGAGTGGAAATTAACATTTAAAGTTATTAAGCAAAGAGGTGAGGCAAAATACAGTGTGGATGCTGTAGTGAACGGCTCATTGACCAATATGCCATATTCAACATCTATCATGGTTAGATAGAAAAGTAGTTGAATATGAATAATTTGGAAAGGAGATAGGAAATGAAAAAACAATACAGAAAACCTGAAATTGCTATAGAAGATTTTGTGCTTAACCAGTTTATTGCTGGTTCATGTACAGTGAAAACAAATCTAAGAGACACTTGTTATTCAGCTAATTATGATGAATGGAGTAAAGAACTTGATCCATTTACATTAGCTGCGATTAAAGCAGGACAGTTTATAGAGAAGCTTTCGTGTACAGTGAACGCAGATGATGATAATGACACAATATGCTATCATACACAGGGTAGTCCTTTGTTCCAGTCATAGCAAATAAAGATAAAACGGAGTTATGTATAAATGCATAGCTCCTTTTTTGATGAAAGGATAAGAATGTATCGTTATTATTTTAAATTGGCAAATTTGGTTATTCAGATAAATGCTCCGTTTGTTATCGAAAAATTCTATGAAATGGAAATTTATCGTATTGAATATGCAGAGAAAATCAATGCTCAGTATACAATAGAAATGTTTCCAGAAAATTGGAAAATAGAAGGAAAGTTATTGTTCGATGATAGAAAGTCTAAAATATACGAGACGAAGGAAACGATTCAAAGATATTTTTTTTGGAGCGTACATACAGAAAAAAAATATGTGATGCTTTCTTATAGTAAAAAGGATTTTTCACTTTTTAAGATATATTTACAAAAAGAGTACAAGGATGAATTGTTAAGAGAATTCCATATTTCAGGAATGTTGGCAATGGAGCTTGTTTTCATAATAAATCAGGGATTTCAACTTCATGCATCTGTGATAAATTGGAAAGACAAAGGAATATTATTTTCTGCACCATCGGGAACTGGAAAATCTACGCAAGCCGATTTGTGGAAAAAATATGAAGGAGCAAAAGTAATAAACGGCGACAGGGCCTTAATTAGAAAAGAAAAAGGAGAGTTTACGGTTTATGGTTCTCCATATGCTGGTACATCGAAAATATATACAAATTTCTCAGCTCCAATCAAAGCGATTGTTATCTTGGATCAAGGTAAAGAGAATAAAATTAAAAGGTTGGGAGTAAAAGATGCATTTGTGAGATTGTATAGCGAGTCAACAGTAAATGCATGGAATCAGGAATACGTCATTCGATTTCTGGATTTATTACAGGATTTGATTGAAAATGTGCCCGTTTACCATCTTTCCTGTCGCCCGGATCAGGACGCAGTAAATACGGTGAAAAACGAAATTTTAAAAGAGTTATAAGATAACAATAAAACAAAGAATGCAGATTAGTGAGGGTGGAGTGCACTCTCACTATTCTAGGTTTAAGGAGATTTTGAGGGATAGGTTGTAATTTATTGGAAGATAGTTTATAGTAAAAGATAAAAAGATGAGAAAATGGAGGGCACTATGAAACAGAAAAAGAAATTAGGGATTATAATTGCTGTTGCAATAGCTATAATAGTGGTGGGAGTTGTAATACTTTTTGCATTAAAGGCAAATAAGAGTTCTTCACAGAAAGAAACCAACGAATATGAAATTGTAAAACCTGGAAAGGATACTTTGGATGTTAGTAAGATTCAAGGTTATTCAGCTAAAGTAGGAGACTCTGACAAAAACGATAATTCTAAGGAAACTGAAAAAGCAGAGCAAATCGTTCTTTCCGATCCGAATCTCACGGTTGAGTCCATCGGTGCTTATTCCGGTTCTTTTATAGAAGATGGAAGTGACGAGGCGACAAAGAACGTAACAGCGATGCTGATTACGAACAACTCTGACCAGATGCTTCAGGTTGCGCTGATTGATTTTCAGGTAAATAGCAATGAGACGGCGAGTTTTAAGGTGACGAATCTTCCGGCAGGAACTTCTACGCTGGTACTTGAGAGCAATAAGCGAGAGTTTTCAGATAAAGATACTTATACATATGGCAATGCGGCTACGGGATATATGGATCAGCCGACACTAGAAGAGGATAAGGTAGAGTTAAAGACTGAGAATGGAAAGATTACGCTGAAGAATAAGACGGATAAAGAGCTTAAGAGAGTTTATGTTTATTATAAGTACGTACAGATTGGCGGCGCTTATTTTGGCGGAATTACTTACCGTACACCATTTGAAAATGTGGGCGCAGGCAAGGAAGCAGAGGCAGTTGCGGCACATTTTAATCCGGACAGCAGTCAGATTATGGGAGTACAGATACTTGATAATTAAAAGAGATTGGGGAGAACGTTCATGAAGAAACAACAAGCACCAATGCAGGCACAGCTTAGAAAATATCTGTATCAGAAGGCGGCACACAATAAAGTGCCGCTTTCCGGTACATTTGAATTGACACCGAGATGCAATATGAATTGCAGGATGTGTTACATTCGAATGAGTGAAGCAGAGATGCGGGCGAGGGGAAGAGAGTATACAGCAGAAGAATGGATTGAGATGGGAAAAGCCTGTGCAAAAGAGGGAATGCTCTTCTTGCTGCTGACTGGCGGGGAACCATTTCTTAGAAAAGATTTTAGACAGATTTATACAGAGTTAAAGAAGCTGGGGCTACTGATCTCGATTAATACGAATGCGACATTGATTGATGAGGAGACCGTGGAGTGGTTAAAGAAGGATCCGCCGATGAAGGTGAATGTGACACTTTATGGTGGTGGAAATGAGACTTATAAAAAGCTGTGTGGACATCCGACCGGATATGATGCAGCTACGAAGGCGATTGATCTGATGCACGATGCGGGCATTTTTGTGAATATCAATGCGAGCTTTACGAAGTACAATCTGGATGATATGGAGGATATCTTTGCATTTGGTAAGAGCAGGGAGATTCAGGTAAATGCGGCGACTTATATGTTCCCACCGGTACGTAGTGCGAAGAACGGCGTGACGGATGATGAAGTGCGTTTTACAGCAGAAGAGGCTGGAAGAGCGAGAGCGATGGCGGATATGTACCGCCTGTCTAAGGAGGAGCTTGCGATTCGGTTAAAGGCACTCCATGAGGGAAGAGATGACTTTATGGGCGGTGAGGAAGAGTGTGAGCGTACTCCGGATGAGAAGATGGGATGTATGGCGGGACGGTCGTCGTTCTGGATGACATGGGACGGACGAATGACGCCTTGCGGCATGATGAATGAGCCGGTAGCCAGACCATTTGAGATTGGTTTTTCGGATGCATGGAAGTCGATCTGCCGGGCGACGGATGAGATTTTGCTGCCATCTGAATGCAAGAACTGCAAGAAGCGTTTTGCGTGTATGATGTGCGGGGCGCTTACGATTGCCGAAGGGGGCGGATGCAGTTATAAGAAGCCGGAGTATTTGTGCCGGCAGACAGAGGTGTTCCTAGAAGAGATGGAGAAAGAATACCAGAAACGGGAAACAGGGGAACGATGACGAATACACAAAAAGAGCTGTTACAGGCACTTCGGTGCTTTATGCAGGGGGATGAGGAATACCATCTTCCGGAAAGGTTTTCACAGCTAAAGGAGCTGTGTGACCTTGCTGCGATGCATAAGATTTTAGCAATTATATATGAGATGATCCGGAGGGATCCGGTGCTTCTTTTAGAGGAGAATGCGCCACTTGCTGCGAGGTGGAAGAAGAGTGCGATTGCGGAAGTGATGCTGCAGGTGCAAAGGACGGCTGGTTTTCTGGAGCTGTATCAGAAGCTTCAGAAGGAAGGGGTACATCCGCTGGTTGTGAAGGGGCTGATTTGCCGGTCTTTTTATGAAAAGCCGGACTTTCGGATATCAGCGGATGAAGATCTGCTGCTTAGAAAGGAAGAGTTTGAGACATTTGACCGCATTTTGTTAGAGGAAGGATATAAGAGGCAGGAGCTGGATCCTAAGGATCTGCCGTATGAGATTCCATATCTGAATCCGAGAAATCAGGTATATATAGAGCTTCACTTTTCGTTGTTTGCAGAAGGCGAGGGTGCATATGGTCATCTGAATCAGGAGTTTGCAGGGGCGTTTGACCGATGCATTTGTGAGCAGATTGAGGGAGTGGATATTAAGACACTTTCGCCGACGGACCATATGTTTTATCTGATCTGTCATAGTTTTAAGCATTTTTTACATAGTGGATTTGGAATCAGACAGGTCTGTGATATGGTGATGATGGCAAAGCATTACACGACGCGGATTGACTGGAGAGAAATTCAGGATAAGCTTGCACAGCTTCGAATGGATACATTTTTCAGTGCTCTGGCAAAGATTGGCAGAGAGTATCTGGGATGCTCCTGGGAGAAAACCGGATATGTGGATTATACGCAGGAGAGTGTGGACTGTATGCCGCTTCTTGTGGATCTGCTGGAAGGCGGTGTGTATGGCGGGAGCACGATGGCGAGAAGGCACAGCGCGAATATGACGCTGGAAGCTGCTAGGAGAGGCAAAAAGGCGACGGCGTCGTCGGTTTGGTCATCGTTGTTTCCGGGTGTTTCTTATATGAAGGGGCATTATGTGTGGCTCTGTAAGTATCCGTGGCTGCTTCCGGCAGCATGGGTGATGCGGCTGTTTGGATATGCGGCAGACAGGAAGCATACAGAGGATCAGAGTAGTTTAGAGATTGGAAATAAACGTGTGGAACTTCTTCGGAAGTATCATGTGATAGATTAGGGGACAGATATATGAAGGTGATAGATACAAGAGAATATGTGTCGGTTCTGAAGCAATTGACGGACGATGGACGGGAAGTCAGCATGCGGATTGCGGGAAATAGTATGGCGCCATTTCTGATTCATGAGCGTGATACGATCTTCTTTCGGAAGCCGGAGGCAAAACTGAAGAAGGGCGATATGGTGTTCTTTAAAAGAAGAAACGGACAGTATATCATGCACAGGATTCACCATGTGAAGCCGGATGGGTATTATATCGTGGGTGATGCGCAGTGTATGATTGAGGGACCGGTCGCAGGGGAACAGATATTTGCGGTTGTGACGAAAGTCATGAGAAAAGGAAAGATGATACAGCCGGGGGACTTCTGGTGGGAGTTCTTTCGTCATGTGTGGCTGCATATGATTCCGCTTCGAAGACCGGTGATGGCTCTTTATACGAAGCTTCTTTTTAGAGGAGGTAGATCGTGAGAGAGAAGAAGACACAGTTTGAATCGGTCAGAATATTAAAGAAACGATGGAAAGATGGTACATTTTCGGAGATTTTAGAGGACTGGAGATGGATTCTTGGGTATAGCGCAAGGTATAAGGGAGCGATTCTGTTTTATGTTGTGCTGGGAATCTTAAGTACGTCGTTTGGACTTGCGAGCAGTGTGGCGAGTAAGTATCTGATCGATATCATTACGGGTTATCAGACGAGTAAGCTTGCAGTGCTGTTTCTTGTGATGGTTGGCGGACAGGTGTTCAGTCTGTTGTTTGAGAGCCTGATCAACCGGGTTTCCACGAAGCTTAGTATTGATATTAACAATGATATTCAGGCGGATATTTTTGATAAGATTATTGATGCGGACTGGATGGAGATCAGTAAGTATAGCAATGGAGACATTCTGAATCGTTTTAATGGCGATATTCGTACGATCAGCAGCAATGCCATCAGCTGGCTTCCGACGATTATCATTGCACTTTATAAGCTGGTGGCGACATTTATGGTCATCCTGCATTATGACTGGGTGATGGCTCTGATTGCGCTTGGCAGTGCGCCGTTTCTTCTTCTGCTGTCACGAACGGTGCTGAAGAAGCAGAGGGACTTTAGCCAGAAGGTGCTCGAGACGAGCAGTAAGCTGATGGGATTTGAGGTCGAGACGTTTTATAACTTTGATACGATCAAATCTTTTGGTATTGCGCCGCATTATAGTAAGAAGATGAGATGGTGGCAGAAGCGGTTTCGGGATGACAGCCTGAAGTATAATTATTTTACGATTAAGACGAATGTAGTTCTGCAGGGAATTGGAATGGTCGTGCAGTTTATTGCATTTGGATATTGTCTGTTCCGGTTGTGGACGCATGATATTACATATGGTACGATGACATTGTTTCTGCAGCAGAGAAGCAATCTGTCGGCGGCATTTAATAATCTGGTGACGATTGTTCCGACATTTTTAAACAGTTCGGTATCGGCGCACCGTATTCGTGAGCTTGTGGAGCTTCCAAAGGAAGTACATATTACAGAGAGTTCGGTGCTTGATGCGTATGCGGCAGATGGATTTTCCATTTCTTTGCGGGATGTGGATTTTTCTTATGTGAAGGAAGAGCGTGTGATCACAGATTCTTCGTTTGAGGCAAAGCCGGGTGAGATTGTTGCACTGGTGGGTCCTTCCGGAGAGGGTAAGACAACATTAATCCGTATGTTTCTGGGGCTGATTCATCCGCAGAGCGGGCAGGCAGTGATGTCTGCGGCAGGCGGCATGGAAGTGGTACTAAATGCAGAGACGAGACACCTGTTTGCATATGTTCCGCAGGGCAATACGATTCTGTCGGGAACCATCGCAGAGAATCTGCGGATGGTAAAGGAAGATGCGACAGAGGAAGAGATGATAGAAGCATTGGAGATTGCGTGTGCGTGGGACTTTGTGAAGAAGCGTCCGGACACGATAAATAGCAATGTGGGCGAGCGTGGCCGTGGACTGTCGGAAGGGCAGGCACAGAGGCTGTCGATTGCAAGGGCACTCTTAAGAGATGCGCCGGTGCTGCTGTTGGATGAGGCTACTTCCGCACTGGATGTGGAGACGGAGCGCAGGGTGCTTCGCAATATTATGACACAGAAACCAAACAAAACATGTATTGTTACAACGCACAGACCAAGTGTGTTAAATATGTGCAGACGGGTATACCGTGTGATGGATACCAGGGTGACAGAGCTTTCGGAAGAGGAAGCTGCAAAAATGTCAATGGATTTTTAAGGTAGAGAGTGGTAAAATGATTGATATACATACGCATATCCTGCCGGGGATGGATGATGGAGCAGTAGATATTTTAGATACGATAGAGATGGCAAGGCTGGCTGCTATGAGCGGAGTAACAGAAATTGTGGCAACACCGCATTTTAATATTCCGGGACTGTATGATAATGCATTTGGAGAGCATTATGTGAATACGTTTAATCAGGCCGCAAGGGCGATTAAGGAAGAGAAGATTCCAATCAGGCTTTTTCCGGGGATGGAGGCATTTTCTACAGAGGATCTGCCACGGCAGATGGCAGATGGAAAGGTAATGACGATCAATCAGAGCCATTATATTCTGATGGAGTTTGCATTTGATGAGGATCCGGACTTTGCAACGAGGCTTCTTGGTAAGGTAAGGGAAGTTGGTGCAAAGCCTGTGATTGCGCATGCGGAGCGTTATTATTTTGTGCAGGATGATCCGCAGATTGTATATCAGTGGAGGAAGAAGGGATATGCCATTCAGGTCAATAAGGGAAGTTTTCTTGGACGGTTTGGTGAGTCGGCAAGGGAGACATCATATCGCCTGCTTCATCACCATCTGGTATCGGTTGTGGCAAGTGATGCACACAGCGCGGTGGAGCGGACGCCTTTTTTGATGGATGCGTATGAAGCACTTAGTGAATGTTGTTCAAAGCGGCATCTGGATGTGCTGTTTCGAGACAATCCCGGCAGAATCTGTCAGGATAAGCCGGTACTTGAATTGGAGCCGCTTCCATTTTTACCATACTATTATGATTAAAGGAGAAAACATGATTAGATTGAGAAGAGCCATATGTCTGATATTTGTGTTGGCATGTGCGGTATTCGTTGGATTTATTATAAATGAGAAGATGGTGGAAGACCATGTGCCTCCGGTGATTACCTGTAGTGAGGATGAGCTTGTACTCAGTGTCAATGAGAATCAGGAAGAGGCACTGATGAAGGGAATTAAGGCTACGGATAACAGGGATGGGGATTTGACGAAGGAAGTTCGTATTTCTTCTATCTCTCATTTTATTTCGGGTAATGAACGCACGGTCACTTATGTCGTTTTTGATAAATCGAACCAGATGGGAACGTTAAAAAGAACGGTGAAATATAGTGATTATACGCCACCACGGATTAAGATGCTTCATGCACCAAGATGTAGCGCGGCAGAAGCGGCGAATACAGACTTTGTATCTTATCTGAATGCAACAGACTGTCTCGATGGAGACCTGACCAGCCATGTGAAGCTTTCAATGAATGACAGCCTGTATAATCCGCAGCCGGGAGATTATCCGGTCACGGCACAGGTAAGCAACAGTGCGGGAGATGTCTGTTCGGTATCGTTTGAGATTACGATTACGGATAATGAGAATGAAAGTATGAAGCAATATCCGGCGTTATCGGAGTATATTGTTTATACAACTGTTGGAAATATGATAGATCCGATGTGTTATGTGGTCGGACTGGAACAGAATGGGCTGATTACACAGTATAATGAAGATCCCAGTGTTATGGAGTCGATTAGTGTGAATTCGAAGGTGGATTACAATGAGCCTGGAGTATATCCGGTAGAATTTTCGTATACCGGGGATGGAATTCCGACGGCTGTGACAAAGATGTTTGTAGTTGTGGAGGGAAATGAAGATGGAAAATAATCGGGAGAATGCATCCGCACAGACGGAGACAGAATTTGAACCGATTTCATTGGTTTGTGATATTTTAAAAAACTGGTGGGTCATCCTGTTTGGAGCGCTGGCCGGTGCAATGCTTTTTTATGTGGCAAGCAGCATGATATATGTTCCGAATTATCGTACACAGGCAACATTTGTTATCACATCCAGAGAGAATGCCAATGCATACAATAATCTTTCTTCTGCCAATTCGATGGCAGAAACATTCCAGAAGATTCTGGAAAGTACGATTATGAAGAAGACAATCTGTGAAAAATTGGATATGGATAAGCTTGATGCGGATATCAGTGCCAATGTTGTAAAGGGAACGAATATGCTGACCCTTTCTGTTACTGCACATTCGCCAAAGGATTCGATTGATATTATCAAAACGGTGATGGACAACTACACCAGCATTTCTTATTATACAGTTGGAACGACAGTGCTTGATGTTTTGGAAGATCCGAAGATTCCGTATGCACCGGTCAATCCACCACAGAACGGTGAGATGGCAAAGAAGGGATTCTTCCTGGGAATGGCTGTCTGCATACTGTTATTTGCTATCTGGTCTTATATGCATAATACGGTGAAGCAGGAAAGAGAAGTAGAGAAAAAGCTCGATGCCAGAAGTCTTGGAGCGATTAGTTATGAATGGAAGTATAAGACGATAAAGGAATGGATTAAGCACCGGAAGAAGGCAGTTCTGGTGGATAATCCTCTGGCAAGCTTCCGGTTCGTGGAAAGCTTTAAGATGCTTGCGGCCAGGGTGGAATACCATATGTCAAAGATCAACGGTAAGATCCTGGTAGTTACGAGTGTCTGTGAGAATGAAGGAAAGTCATCCGTGGCAGGGAATCTTGCAATCACACTTGCGAAAAAAGGCAAGAGAGTCATTTTGATTGATGGCGATATCAGATGCCCTGCACAGTATCTGTTATTGGGAATGAGTCCGAAAAAAGAAAATGAGCTTGGAGAGTTCTTAAATGGCAGAACAGGTGCCAATAACATTTTGTTAAATACGGAGCGTAAGCGGCTTGGATTTATAGGTGGAAAGGTGTCCTATTCTGCTTCTACAGAGATGCTTGGAAACAGACAGCTTCCGGTTCTTATAGAAGCCTGCAGTAAGATTGTGGATTACGTCATTATCGATACCCCACCATCTGGAATGATTGGAGATGCACAGATTTTTGCACAGCATGCAGATGCCGTAATGGTCGTTGCCAGACAGAACGTTACACTTGCAGAAGATATCAACGAGATGATGGATGATTTCCGTGACAATCATACCAAGGTACTTGGAGTTGTTTTAAATGGTGTCATGACGTTTCAGAGTATCGCGGACAGCCCGGTGGGAGATCATTACAGCAGGTACAGCAGATATGGGCGATATGGACGTTATGGGAAATATACGAATAATAAAGAGGTATAGCAGACATGGATGAGATGAGAGAAAAATCTGGGAAGGAGCAACAGGGTGAAATCGAGAAGATTGATCTGATTGAATTCCTTCGTAGTTTCCAATATGGAATCAAGAAAATGTGGTGGCTGGTTTTGGTTCTCGCATTGATTTTTGGACTGAATAGTTATATCAAAGCAAGAAAGAATTATACCCCTGTCTATACGGCATCAGCGACGGTGGCAGTAACGACAATTGATGGAAGTCCGGCTTACCAGAACAATGCGTCTGCACAGCAGATGGCGGATGTTTTCCCATACATACTGACAAGTGGTGTGCTAAAAGATGTGGTAGCTAAGGATATGAAGCTGGACTCTGTTCCGGGATCCATTTCTGTTAAGGCGGAAGAGGGAACGAATATGCTTACGATATCCGTTACCGGTACGAATGCAGAACTTTCCTATAAGACATTAAAGTCAGTCATTAAAAATTATCCGGAAGTGGCACAGTTCGTACTTGGAAATACGACTCTGAAGATCCTGGATGAAACAGGTGTTCCGGATGATACGACAAAGCAGGGAGTCATTTCTTCTTCCTGGAAGAGAGGGGCACTTAAGGGTGCCATTATTGGTCTTGTGATTCTGTCTCTTTATGTACTTACCAGACGTACCGTGAAGACAGGTAAGGAGATTAAGACCCATTTGAATCTGGTTGATCTTGGAACATTGCCGGAAGTACATGTAAAGAAGAGAAATAAAGAAAGTTTTTATAATTCAGTCAATGTATTAAATAAAAGAATTCCGCAGGGATATCTGGAAGCGTTCAGAAAGGTCGGAATTAAGGTAATGAAACAGATGGAGGAAGAGGAGTTTAAGACGCTTTTGGTCACCAGCTCTGTGCCGGAAGAAGGAAAGACGGCATTTTCTGTGAATCTGGCAATCATAGAGGCAAAACTAGGGAAAAATGTCATACTTGTAGATTGTGATATGAGAAGACCATCTGTTGCAAAAGCCATGAATCAGGAAGGAGAATTTCCCGGACTTCAGGCGGTGCTTCAAGGTAAGGTGAAGATCAGTGAAGCAATGACAACGGTAGAACTTGAGAAGTGCCCGGGATCTTTGCAGATTCTGTATGGCAAAACGACAGAAGGAAGTTCTTCCGACCTGCTTGAGAGTAAGCAGATGGAGAGACTCATTTCCATTTTAAAGAAGAAAGCAGACCTTGTAATATTTGATACGGCTCCTTCTGAGATGCTTGCAGATGCGCCGGTACTTGCAAGATATCTGGATGCTGCAGTCTATGTGATCCGCTATGATTATGCAAAGATGCGCCAGATTCGTATGGGTGTGGAGAACATTTCGATGAGTGGAATCCATATGCTGGGTTATGTATTAAACCGCGACCGCTCTACGGGTGGTGGATATGGATATGGTTATGGATACTATGGACGCTATCGTTATGGAAGATATGGAAGATATGGTCGTTATGGCGGATATAGACATTACAGCCGCTATGAAAAACAGTTTGATGAACCGGAAGAAGAGACAGGTGCGGTAAATCAAAAAGAGGTATTTACAGAGACGAAAGAGAACTGATTGCCAAATCATGTGAATAGTGGTACGATATAAAACTAGAGTGAGAAACTATAGAATTTGAGGAAAAGAAACAACCTGAGTATGAGGGGGTTACTTATGAAAAATGTTACAAAACTGTCCGCAAGGCAGAAAAATTATTTAAAAACTAAGAGCATGGTAGATATGATCCTGGGCTCAGTGGGAATGGTTGTGCTGTCGCCGGTATTTCTGGCGATAGCGGTAGCTATTAAGTTAGAAGATGGCTTACGGGCACCGGTATTCTTTTCACAAAAGAGAGTCGGTGTTCATAAGTCATATTTCCAGTTATATAAGTTTCGTTCCATGCGGCTT
>UMBC01065933.1_pt1 | contig 18535 bp, 19 predicted proteins | sample 1963871 | NCBI WGS metagenome assembly UMBC01 (sample SAMEA4835932, study PRJEB28245) | human gut metagenome | biome: gut microbiome; material: fecal sample | place: Denmark | collected 2008 | reverse complement strand
ATCATTATGCGTTGAATAAGGGTGCGGTAATACCTTTTAAAGATAAGGAAGAAGTGTTTAGCCGACTAAAAGGATGGCTTAATCGTTAACTTCAAGTTTGTTGAACAATTATATTTCAGTTAAACGTAGCAATGTGGTTTGATTTTCTTGGCATAGAAAATCTACAGTTTATAGTGATAGGAAAACAAATGATAACTATAGATGAATCATATATTAAAGTGTGTAAGCTCACTAAGAATATGGCAGCCGGTTATATCGATTATTTTGAGAACAGAGCATTTTCTGATGGTAATATTCAAAAAGGTTGTTATTGTGTTTGGCATCATTGGACGGAAAAACATGAACACGAGCGTAGTTTGATGCCGGAAAATGAGCGGCCATATCGAAAAAGAGATTATGCAAAAGAATTGATAGAAAAAGGTGTTTTGAACGGCTTTGTGGCTGTCTGTGAAGATAGAATAGTTGGATTCTGTAACGCAGATAATAAAAATACCTATTTCAGGTTAAGCAGGGAGAATGCGCCGAATAGTTGGACTGGTTCCCGTGAAGGGGATAAAATACTATCTATAGTATGTTTTACCGTTGAGCCTGATATGCGTAGGAAAGGAATAGCAAAAGCTATGCTTGAATATGCTTGTCAGTATGCTAAAGAAAATGGATATGATGGTATTGAAGGGTATCCTTCAAAGGGAAGGTTTTCTGCAAGTGACTGTGGTGGTTCTGTAGAGATGTATACAGATCAGGGATTCGATATCATTGAGATTCCTAATGGTGTGGTTGCAAGAAAAAACTTTAAAAAGCAATGATCAATTTAATCGGAAGATAATCATACAACTTCCAGTTTGTAAGGAAAACTATCAAAACATAAATTACATAGACAATAAATAGAATTGTAGACAAACGCCGAGTTAGTGTAAAAGCTAACTTTGGCGTATTTTTTTACGCAAAAATAAAGGAGGACAATATGAAAATAGGTAAAGAAAAAGAAGTTGAAACAAAAATACACAAGAAGAAAAATGGCAAGATTCATAAGAAGCGAGATTTAAAAATAGATAACAAAGTAATGTCTACAAGGACGAAGAATAATGTAAGAACAATGAGAAAAGTAGCCGAGTCAAAGATTGCAGACAACATTGAAGGTGGTGAAAACATTGAGGAAACTTTTGAAGCTACAGGAATGGCAATAAAGCCTATAAAGAGCATTGTAAATGAAGGTAATCGTATTAGAAAAAAGGCAAAAGTTTCAAAACTTCAAAAAGAAGTCGTAGGAAGCAGGTTAAGAAAGAGAGCGGTTAATAAAGGTAAACAATTAGCAAAAAAGTCAGGCAGAAAGGCGGTAAAGAAAATATCAAAAAAGATGGCTAAAGATAACGGCAGGAAAGTGGCAAAGGAAAGTGCAAAGATTGCAACCAAGGCTGGAACGGCAGTGGCAGGTTCAGTGGCAGGTTCAGTGGCAGGACCGGAAGGTACTTTGATAGGAATGGCTGCAGGCGAAGCAGCAGGAATGAAGATTGACAATACATTTTACAAGGCAGAGCAAAGAAGTAGAATGATGAAATTTTTTATGGATAAGCTGAAACCAAACGAAGAGCAGAATGACAGTCTTTTTAAACTTGTAGGGAGAATGGTAAGAAACAAAATGACTTTTTTGATAAAAAGAATGGTATCCTTATTGGCACCATTGATTACACCAATTTTAATAATTGTAATAGCAGCAACTGGGATTGTATTTGCCGTCATTGCAGTTCTGTACAATTCACCATTTGCATTGTTTCTTCCACCATTGGAAAGTGGAGACACAATACAGTCAGTGACAACACAGTATGTTTCAGAATTTAATCAGGAAGTGCAGACTTTGATTGATGAACACAAGGACGCTGACAAGGGAAGAAAGGTGTATGTGGATTATGAAGGAATGAATAGTGAGCCGTCCAATTATTACGACATTATGAGCGTGTACATGGTTAATTACGGATATGAAAATACCGCAACAAAAATGAATGAAACGAACAAGCAAAATTTGAAGGCAGTGTTTGATGACATGTGTAAGTACACCACGGAGAATGTGACAGAGAAAAAAGGCAAAAAGAAGATAAAGTATTTAGAGGTGAGAATTACACTAAAAAAATATACAGAAATGGCAATAGAGTATCAGTTTGATGATAACAGAACAGCAACACTTAATCAGTTGATGAGTGCTTACATAACAAACAATCCTTCCGGTGGAAGTCAGATAAGTGGATTACAGGGAAGTCTTACTCCTCAGGAAATAAGCAACATAACAGACAAGATTTCTAATCCAACACAAAAGGCTGTTGCTTCATTTGTTTTGTCAAAAGTAGGATATCCTTACAGTCAACCATTAAGAAACAGTGGAAAAGCATTTGACTGTAGTTCATTGGCATACTATGCGTGGAAGTCAGCAGGTGTTGACATATCGTTTGGCGGTGGAACAACTGCGGCTGCAGAAGCAGAAGGGCTGAAAGATAAGACAGTAAAAGAAGAAAATCTACAGCCGGGAGATTTGATTTTCTACAGTTATACAACAAACGGAAGATATAGGAACATCAGTCATGTTGGAATTTATGTGGGCAATGGAAAGATGGTGGAAGCCGTGGATGAAGCTCATGGAGTGTGCCTGGGAGACTATCATAATGGTGGATTGGTTATGATATGTAGACCGGGGAAATAAAATATGTTAAATGTGGTTCCAATCTTAATAATTCAACCACATTAGAATTCGACAACCTATCTTATCTTTGATAAAATTATTGTGTCAAAGGAAATTGATCAATAACTAAGACAACAAAATAAATGCCTTATTAAAATTCTTGGTTTAATACCGGGAGTTTTAATAGGGCATTTTTTATTTACAAAATTTTGATGGAAAGAGAGGAGTGAACCAGTGAAACAGACAGGAGAAAAATACAAAATTAGAGAAATCAGTTATCTTTTTCAGACACTTGAAAAGGAATGGGAACGTTCCGGAAGAACAGTGACTAAGCGAAAACTAGATCAGGATGCATTGGACATGTTTTCTGAATATTACGTGCGAAAGGTGAAGGAATATGAAACAGAGCAGGACAATATCAAAACCAAAACAATTCAAAAGATGGTGAAGGAAATAAAGGAAATGAGCATTCTTTTAAGAATAACAAAAAAGATTTGTACCAAATCAAAAGCTCAGACTACAAAGGATTACATCATTATTGAATTGGACAAGGAAGAAAGGAATTGTTTGGAAAATATTATAGGAAGTGAGGAGTAGCGGATGAATTATAAGATAAAAGTGTACAAGACAAAAAATAATGAATGGAGCACTAAGGCATATGCTTCAGTTACATTTAATAACAGTTTTGTTGTAACAGGAATAACGGTTAGGGAAGGAAAGAACAATAACTTATTTGTAGCCATGCCAAGTTATAAAAGCAGCAAGACAGATGAAAATGGCAGACCCATATACAAAGATTATTGTAATCCAACCACAAAGGAATTCAGGGATGAACTTTATGGAAACATCATTGATGCTTATATGAATGACAAGAAGGAACTTGAAGTAAAAGGTGCAAGTGACAAGCTTGAATTTGGAATAGCCCTAAAAAGTTTCGGTGGTGAGAACATAGAAGCATTAGGACGCATTTATTTTGACAAATGTTTTGTCATCAATAACGTGAAAGTAATTCCAAGTGAAAAGGGTTCATTTGTGGCAATGCCGTCACAACTTGTAAGCAAGGGAAATGGTGAAAAAGAATATGAAGATGTTTGTTTTCCAATAACAAAGGAATTTAGAACAGAATTGTATGACGCAATTTTAAAGGAAAAGGACATTATGAAACAGAAACAGCAGGAAGAATTTCAGAAGATTGATGAAATGGACAAAGATAATTTGCCATTTAGATAGGAGGAACTTATGAATAAAAATGTATGTGTGATTTTTAGAAATGATGAATTTTTAGAGGACGATGTAAGAGTGGAAATGATGAAGATTATTGCGTGCATTCCTAAACAGGAATTAAGTAATATACATATTTGCGTTGACAGCTTGAAAGAAGATAATGACGGTATTAGACGTGAATGGTTAAAACAATTCATAAAGGAAAACTTATTTACAACAAGTACAATTTATACCAATTCATTGGTAAGTATTTCGTGTGACGTGGCAGAAATAAACATTTTCATAGCATTGATGCATTTGTTTGGAATAAATATTTATCTGGAAAATGAAGATGCAAGCATAATACCTGATCCGTTGTATGTAGGTGAAATTCAAAAAATAATAAAGACTAAACTTAAGGAGCATCCAATGTGTATAGCAAAGGCTAGTGCAGAGGAAAGAGTGTTTGTAGCAAATGTTGTGTTAGACATTATAGATAATCTTTGGTTAAGTTACAGAAAGACAGCACGATAAAATGAAAATGTTTTTATACTTTACAAATGAAAGAGGAAGTTATATAATGACACTACAGCGGAAATCGAACACACATTCGAACGAAAGCTGGACTTCTATCCGGAATGAAGTGAGAGAAATGAAAACTTAAACAGAAGGGAGATGAACCAGGTGTCTACAGAAGATTTGAGCAAAAGGCAGACACAAGTATACGACAGCATTGTAGCTCATGTCCAGGAATACGGTTTTGCACCCACCGTCAGAGAGTTGTGCAAATTAACAGGTTTAGCTTACACATCATCTATAGTTGGGCATTTAAAGGCTTTAGAAACAAAGGGATACATAAAAAGATATCCTACACATCCTAGAGCAATTACAATATTACAGTAGATATGTGAGATGGAAATTACCGAAGTATAAGATCAGCTGAATAACAGGTCATGTGCGTAAGGCTAAACAGGCGCAGATGATGGTTACATAAGGCTTACAAGGAATAGTTTCCCATCCTTTGTGAGTACAAAAATTTAAATGATTAAATATTTGTATAACAAGGAGAAACACAATTGAACAGAATAGATACTAATGGAAAGAATACATTTAATGTAGGAGATGAAGCCTACATTATTGAGAGTAATCGCAGTGTAAAAAAAGTTACAATCATAAAGATAAGTAGAGATTTCTGTACAGTAAGATTTGCTGATACAGATGGAGCAATAGCAGTAAGAGTAAGCAGACTGTATGGTACCCGCAAGATGGCAGAGGAATCACTGCCAAAGAAACTAACAGTTGCAGTCAGACAGGAAGGACCTCGTCCTCCACATAACGTATGGATGTAGTGGAGGTGATTTGGTGATAGAGTTTGAATATGACAAAACAGGGGTTGGCAGACGACTAGAGATGCTTAGAAAAAAGGCTAACAGTTCCAGAGAAAAGGCAGCGGAAGACTTAGATATATCAAAGGATTCCCTGTACGCCTACGAAAAAGGAAAAAGCATTATGAGTGCAGAAGTATTGGCAAAAGTTTGCATCTTATACAATACTTCAATGGACTACTTACTTAATGGTTGTGAATCAGAAAACAATGTTATAATTCCGGAAATAATGATTTCTTTAGGAAAATATAACGTTGAACAGCAGAAACACATGTATGCAGCATTGAGTCATATGATGAAAGTGTTTGCGTAGGGATAGTTTAGAATAAAATCACATTTATGGCGGAGAGGTCATAGATGTGATTTTTATGTTTGTGTACAAGAGTAAATTAATTTTAGTGGTGAGAAATGAAATTAAAGACAGGTATGTATATTAGTATGAAAAAATTATATGCTAACAGTTTAAAGTAAATAAAGTTTATGGTAAGTTGCAATGTATTTTAGGAAAATGTATAATATCTATATAATATTGAACGTTTTACCTATAGCAAGAGGAGGGGCATATATGAAAAAAATAATATTTTGCAATTTAGATTTATTAAGAAAAAAATTAGATCCAGAAGATTACAAAGATGTTAATCTTAAAAATTTTAAATATGATGTAATGTTACAAAAAAGAGTAATATTTATTAAGAAATGTAAAGAACTAGTGCAGGATTCAAATAATGAAATTTGTTTTTATTCAAGAAAAATGTTTACATTAAATTCATATGAAAAACAATTTAAAAATGCTGGTTATACAGATTTTCACTTTTGGGAACGTAAAAAGGTGGAGGATTTTGTTAAACGAAACACTGACAAAAATAATTATTTTGTTTTTGTTGGTTCAAAGGATGCAGATTTCTTTTTGGCAGTTAATATGAGGGCATTGCTCATTGTACCCACTTGGTTGCCGTTAGAAGAAAAAACTTCTAGATATGGAATTCACGTTTCTACAGTAACACAGTTAATAAAATTTATATTAGTGTTAAACAATCATAATGTGTGGTATTCGAGATTGAAAATTGATGAAATTACTACAGCATATTCTTTGATGGATGCAAGATATGTAAAATATGCTGAAAATAAAGAAGAAAAGGAAATGATAGAAAATTTTCAAAAATTATTAAAAGAGGACAAAAGTTATAATTATAGCAGAATATTATTATATCATTTTCTTGCAGGAATGATGAATAGTACAGAATTTGATGATATAGAATTGTTTGGAATGATACCATCTTCAAATTGTGATGTGAATAAGCATATTTACAATTTTATGACTACAGTGCGATTATTAAAGGGAAAAAGACTTCCAAGGCAATATACAACTGATGTACTAATAAAAGATACAAACTTACTTATAAGACATACAGAAAAACAAAAGGCACATATTGGAAGAAGTAGCAGTGAAAGAATAGTGCTTGGTGCACAGGATGAGTTTGAAACATTGTGTATTAATTCAGATTATAAAAGACGAATAGAAAGATTAAAAAAGGAAAAAAGATTTAATGTAATTATATTTGATGATTATATGACACATGGAAATTCATTTAATGCTGTTAGAAATTTATTAGAAAACTTGGGTGCGAACAAAATCATTTTTGTATCACTAGGATTATTTAGAAATCCATTTCAGAAAAAAGATTATTGTATTTTTGGGGATGTATACAGTGATAGCTATACATTTGAAATTGAGCATACAAGTGTATTAAACAATTTTGAAATAAATAATCATGCTAAAAAAGAAGTGGCAGAATTATGTGAAATTTTCCATTCATAGAAGGATTGAGGAATATTTAATGACTAGATATATTATAGCTTTATCAGAATTGAATATTAAGAATAGTGATATAATAATTCTCTTGCAGAATCATTATGACGATATCAAAAATATGTTTGAAAATATAGGAATATTTGATAAATGTTTAGATTTGGTGGCATATTATGAAACATTTAGTGATAAAGATGCATTGGAAGAGGCACTAACAAAAGCGGATGAAATTATATCAAAAAATGAGATACTTAATATAAAAACTACATATTATGCAGCCAATACGTATCCGAGGGCTTTGATGTTAATAGATAATCCTCCAGCAATTATTTATTACAAAGGTGCAGAATTTTCAGAAATATCTAATATTTCAGTAGCTTGCGTAGGAACAAGAAGACCAACTAAAGTATCATATAATGCTGTAAATTTTTTAGTTCCACAATTAGTTAAGGAAGATTGTTCAATAATTTCAGGATTAGCTTGTGGGGTAGATAAAATATCACATCAGGCTTGTATAAGTTCTAATGGTAAAACTATAGCTGTACTAGCGCATGGTTTAGATATTATTTACCCAAAGAAAAATACTTTGTTAGCAGAAAGAATTCTTAAATCAGGTGGTATTTTAATGTCAGAATATCCTGTTGGAATTGGGGTTGATAAGTATAGGTTAATAAATAGAAATCGTTTGATTGTAGGAATGTCTAAAACAGTTATTATTTTTGAATGTGATGTAAATAGTGGTACTATGCATAATGTGGAGTATGCAATAAAACAGCGTAAAAAAATATTCTGCCCAATTATTGAAAATATCACATCGAAAATGCAGACTGGTACGAAAAAACTGTTAGATGAAAAGATTGCAATAGGAATTAAAGATGGTAGAGATATTGAAGGAATACTAGCATCAGTTGGAAGTTCTAAAGTTGGTAATAAAATGAGTAATATGGATATAAAATATAATTATTTATACACTATACTTTCAATAATTAACAGTACGCAAGTATTAAAGGTAAGTTTGAAAGAATTAAAAATAGATGTGCCAATAAAGGATGATATGTATAATATATTTGTTGAATTATGCAAATGTAATATTCTTAATGTTGACAATCTTATAAAAGTATTGGTTAAGAATAATATAGCTGACATAGAAAAAAAACATATATTTTCTGAGATTTAAGAATTCTATAACATAATTTTATAAAAAAATAAGAAATCTAATGTATGATAAAAAACAACTTCCTAAATGACACAGGAAGTTGTTTTTTATTATTTTTCTAAACGATTATAAAATAATGCTTTTAAAATGGAAGTTGCACTAGAAGTGAGTTCTAATACTGCTAATATTGCTACTAATAGGGTTGCAATAGAGATTGTATTATCTTTTAACACTATAATAATGAATAAAGTTATAATTGCTACAGCTAAATTAATAAAATTGATGAAAATAGATATGATATTTAGAAGTGAAAGCTGTCCTCTGTTTATAATAATGTAAATAGTTAATAGAATAAGTAAAGTTGCAACTATGGATGACCCAGTTAATATTCCATGCCAAAGCTTTTGTGGTAATAAGTTATTATTAAAAATATCCATTTAATGTTATTTCCTTTCATAAAATTTCATATACTAACTATAGCATATATTTTGCAATTGAAAATGCTAATCTAATTTTATATTCGAATTTTTGCAAAAAAGGGAACTAAAAACAATTAGTGTGACATTGCTATGTTTAAAAATACGTACTATTTTCATATTCCTTTTCGTATTATCCTCGATTTTAAGTTACCCTGGAAAATTTTACAATAAGTGCATAGTCATTGAGGTACCAACCCAAGGCTTAGCTTACAAATACATAGAACAGGTTTCTACTATATTAATAGTGAATCTGCACTACGCCGTGATTAGTGTGGCTTTGTGGTAAGAGCAGCATTATAGCGAGGCAGATTTATACTGGCGACGGTCAGAGGTAAAGAAACAAATATCGTGTAGGAGATTTAATAAGGCGTTTCTCTGTTGTGAAAACAGTCGATAGACATTCAGACGTGATGACTATGTAGATGTAAGTTACCATTTATAACAAATATCATTTTAAAGAAGGTAACAGGATGAAATATGACAAAATAGAAACAGGAGTTAATTTAAGACAGTTAAGAATAGAAAACAAATTGTCACCGGGAGAAGTAAGTGACATAGTTGATAAAAGTGAATCCCATATAATGCAACTGGAAAGAGGAAATAGAAACCTTACAGTAGAAATGCTTTGTAAGTTTGCAGATGTATATAATGCAGATCCCAATACTATTCTTGGAATACATACATCAATGTCAGAAGAATTGTATGCAGAATTGAGTATGTTGTCTATGGATATAAGAAATAAGTTATGTTCTAGTTTCTTGGAAATTGTAAAAAGTGTAAAAAACGGACAGAGGTGATTATAAATGACAAAAGGTGCACAAGTAATGATAAGAAATCAGAAAATAGAAAAAAAATTCGTAAGATATGGTGAAGGGGCACAATTATATTCAATGTCCCAAAGTACCTTTGAAAAACTTGCAAAGGAAGCAAAAGCTATATATAAGTACAACAAGTTAGTATTAGTAAATACTGAAAAAATAGATGAATATTTAGAATTATTTCATGAATTTTAGAAAAAGACCTTTCATTGACACTTGACTTTTTGGAGTACAAAAAGTAAGATATTGGTAAGTGCAGGGAGGTGTAGATAATGTCAAAAATGGGAAGACCAAAATCTGATAATCCAAAGAATAAGAAAGTATCTACAAGATTATCAGAAGCAGAGTACGATCGTTTGAAATTATATGCATCTAAGCATTCTCTTACAATATCAGAAGTGATTAACTTGAGTTTAGAATATTTGTATTCTAGCAGAGAGTGAAAATGAAGGGTCTTTTTTGTTTATTTGAAAGGAGACCAATCATGGAAAAGAAACGTAAAGATAGTAGAGGAAGAGTTCTTCGTAAAGGTGAAGCATTTCGTGAAAAGGAAGGTAGATATTCGTATGAATATAAAGATACCTTTGGAAATAGGAAGACAATTTACTCTGTAGATTTATTGAAATTACGTGAAAGAGAAAAACAAATAGAAAGAGACATAAGTGATGGACTCAACATGTATGTAGCTGGGAAGGCAACATTAAACTATTTGTTTGAAAGGTATATGGATACAAAATATAATTTACGAGAAAATACAAAAGTAAATTATAAATATATGTACGACAATTATGTTAGAAATACTATAGGAAAAAGACTGATAGCTGACATAAAATATTCAGACATCGTTTATTTTTACAAAAGTTTAATTACTGAAAAAGGTTTAGAACTTAATACAGTGGATACAATTCATACGGTAATACATCCGGTGTTTTCAATGGCGGTTAGGGATGATGTTATTAGAAAAAATCCAGCTAGTGGAGTATTGGCTGATATTAAGAAAGAGAGTGGTAAAAATAAAGGAATAAGACACGCTTTGACAATAGAACAACAGAGAGTTTTTATGAAATATATGATTGAAGAGGAACAATTTAATCATTGGATTCCAATTTTTACTATTTTATTAGGAACGGGATGTAGGGTAGGTGAATTTATAGGACTTAGATGGGAGGATGTTGATTTTAAACAAAAAGTAATTAGTATAAATCATAGTATAGCGTACGTGTGTTATGGTAAAGAAGATGGTAGGAAGAGCCATTATGCAATATCTTTGCCTAAAACAGAAGCGGGTATAAGATACATTCCAATGACAGACGAAGTATATGATGTATTCAAAGCAGAGTATTACAGACAACAGGAAAATGGCTTTAGTCAGTTTTCAATAGAAGGAATGTCGGGATTTATATTTACAAATCGTTGTGGAAGAATTTATAATCAACAAACTTTAAATAAAGGACTAAAAAGAATATCCGAGAATTATAACCAGAAGGAATTAATAGATGCAAAGAAACAAAAACGTGAACCTATTATTCTACCACATTTTACATGTCATCAATTAAGGCATACTTTTGCAACAAGATTATGTGAAAGTACAAGTAATTTAAAAGCAATTCAAGATATTATGGGACATGCAAATATTGAAACAACAATGGACATATATGCAGAAGCCACAGTAGGAGCAAAACAAAAAGCAATTGAAAATTTATCAAACAATTTAAAACTTTTTTAGAAAGAGAACCTTATTGTTAGGGACGTAAAAAGTGACAAAAGACGTGAAAAGGACGTAATAATAATATTCCTTTATACATTATAATACACTATGATAAGTTTGAATGAATTAGGGAAATAACGATAATACCTTGTAGTATGGGATAATAAGTATAGCATATGATTATTCCCGACGATGAAGTCGTTGGATAAATAAAGTCAGTAAAATCAAGGGCTTCAGAGATTATAGGTTGAGATTTACGACTAATTTACGACCAAATATAGAGAACACGTTCAAAGGGTTTCCGAAAGGAAACCCTTTTTGTATAAAAAAATAATTTGTTGAATTAAGTAGTAGATTGAAGTAAAATATAGCTGTTACTACTGATTTGAAATAGGAGAAAAAATAATGGCAAGACCTAAAAAAGATGGTACATATCTAAATGTGCGCATAGAAACAGCTATTTACGAGCGTCTTGAAAAGTTTAGTGAAGAATCAGGGCAGAGTAAGACCTTTGCCGTGGAACGCGCTTTAGTGGCGTATATGGATGACTTTGAGGAAAAGCAAAAATTACTGAAAAAGTTGGAGGAAACAAAATGATAAGGGACATCATAGAGGTTAATGAGTCTATCGAACCTAATGCTAAGGAAATAGGAATGCTTAAGCAGGTTTTTCCAGCATGTTTTCATGAGGATGGCAGTTTTGACATCGATAGATTTAAGGAATATTTGAGAGATAAAGTGAGTATTCATCAAGAGGGGTATGAACTACGCTTCTTGGGAAAAAACTATGCAAAAATGCTCTCTGCGTTAGAAACAGAAACAGTTATTGTTCCAGATGAAGAACATAATTCAAAGCCTGAAAATTTGAATAGTAAAAATGTGTATATCAGTGGAGATAATTTGGACGGACTTAAGCATCTGCTCAAATCTTATGCGGGAGAGGTTAAATGTATTTACATAGACCCGCCTTATAATACTGGTTCGGATGGCTTTTCTTATAATGATAATTTTTCCTTTTCAGTAGACGAGTTGATGGAAAAATTGAGTGTTGATGAAACTCACGCAAAAAGAATACTTGATTTAACATCAAGAGGAAGTGCGTCTCATTCTGCATGGCTTATGTTTATGTATCCTAGATTGCAGTTGGCAAAGGATTTATTGTCATCGGATGGTGTTATTTTTATTTCTATAGATGATAATGAGCAAGCGAATTTAAAACTTATTTGTGATGATGTTTTTGGTGAGGAAAATTTTATTGCCAATATTATAATACAGGCAAATAAGAGAGGACAAACATATAAACAATTAGCCAAGACGCATGAGTATCTGCTTGTTTATACCGCTAATCCAGATGTGATATTAAATGAACTGTCAAAGGGGTCAGGCGCATTTTCAGTGTCTGATAAGATTGGTGAATTTGAAGAACGAGAGCTTAGAAATCGTAATCCTAAATTTGGAAGATTTAACAGACCAAATTTATTCTATCCTATCTATGCTAATCCAAATGTTGTCGATGAATGTGGATATTCACCGGTTTCATTGATTCAAACCGATGAGTATTCAGAGGAAATATTGCCTCTCAATAGTGAGGGAGAAGAAAGTTGTTGGCGTTGGGGTACCAAGAAATTTGAGGCTAATTGTAATCCTGATTCTATGGAGAGTGAAGTAGTAGCAAGAAAAAAGACAAGTGGCGAATATGGCTGTTATGAAAAATATAGAAAAGGCACATATAAGGCAAAGACAATTTGGTATAACGACGATATTGTAGGTGATTTAGCTGAAGAAGATGATGATATTTGGGAAGAAACTGGCGTTATAACAGAACAGGGGTCTACTGAGTTAGGGGATTATGACATGGGAAGCGTTTTTGATTTTCCCAAGCCAACATATTTGGTAAAAAAAGCATTTTCGATTGGAGGAGGAAGCAGTGACCTGTTTGTAGACTTTTTCTCTGGCTCTGCAACCTCCACTGAGGCAATAATGCAACTTAATGCTGAAGATAATGGGAATAGGCGCATAATTGCAGTTCAGTTACCAGAGAATCTTGATGATAAATATAAAAATGCAAGTAAATCAGATAAACCTAAATTTAAGGAAATGATAGACTTTACAGAGAGTCTTGGATATCCGCATACTTTAGACTATATCGGAATTGAAAGAATAAAAAGGGCGGCACTAAAGATAAAAGAAAATGCTCCAGAAGACATAGATTTGGGATTTAAACATTATACGCTAAGAGCGGTTAAGTCAGAAACTATCGATAAGCTTGAAAAATTTGAAAATTCAGGCTTTATAACAGATGGCAATATTTTTAATGAATTTGGAACAAATACAATACTTACCACATGGTTAATTCATGATGGGTATAAGTTTTCTAATACTGTGCAGATGATTGACTTGGCAGGATATTCAGCGTACTGGTGCAAAAATCATTTGTATCTGATAAATCCTGAGATGGATGAAGATGCAATTAAAGCGCTAATAGATAAGTATAATCAAGAAGGGGAGTTTAACCCTCAGAATATAGTTGTGTTTGGATATAGCTTTAATTATATAAACATGGAAAACCTCAAGACGAATGTTAAGATACTGCGAGATTCAGAAAAAAATCTTAAGGTTAATCTTGATATTCGTTATTAAGGGGGTGGCATTTTGGAGTTAATTCTTGAAAGGGACTTGGAACATCAACAAAAAGCAGTTGAAGCAATTGCAAAGGTACTTGAAGGGGTATCGATAGCAAACCCTTCTTTGGCATATCAAAATCCGTCCTTTGATTATAATGAAATGCGAATTCATGAGAATTTAAGCAATATTCAGAGGGACATAAGGGAAGATTATAAGCATAATTCTAATCCTGATACTGGTGAATATCTAAATATTGATGTAAAGATGGAGACTGGAACAGGAAAGACATATGTATACACTCAGACTATTTATGAATTGCATAAACGGTATGGGTTTAATAAGTTTATAATTGCAGTGCCTTCATTGTCGATAAAAGCAGGAACGAAACAGTTTTTAGAAGACAATTATGTAAGACATCATTTTGCTGATGCGTGTGGATATAATTGTGATATAGAACTAGGCGTTTTAGAAAGCCCTAAGACAAAGAAAAAGGGATTTCTTGCAATGCCTTCACCAGTTAGAAATTTTGTGACAGGTTCTTGTCAGAATGCAAATAGAATCTATGTCTTGCTCGTTAATATGCAACTTTTGACTAATGGTAATATGCTTACACGCTCGGACTATGATTATTTGGTAGAGGGATTCTATAGGCCATTTGATGCGCTTCGTGCCACAAAGCCAATTGTTATAATTGATGAACCTCATCGATTTGCGCGTAATCAGAAGGCGTATCAAACGATAGCAAATGAATTACAACCAGAAATGATTATACGTTTTGGGGCAACGTTCCCTGAAACTACAATAGGCAGAGGAAGAAATAAAACAAGTATTAAAGATTTCAATAATCTGGTGTATGAACTGAACGCATGCGATTCATTCAATAAAAATCTTATCAAGGGTGTTGCAAAAGAGCATTTTGAACCATTATCAGCAAAAGAGGAAAAGGTAAAGATTGTTTCAATAGAATCAAAAACCTCTGCGAATTTTCAGTTTAAAAGACAGGGACAATCGACAAAAACATTTACATTATCAGTGGGTGATTCTCTTTCAGTAATTGATACTTCATTTGAAGGAATTGTAATTAGTGCAATAGGGAAAAATTTTATAGAACTATCAAATGGTCAGACAAAGTATCAGGGAGAAGAGTTTAATACAGATATCTACTCATCGTCTTATCAGGAGCAAATGCTCAAACTTGCAATACAAAGGCATTTTGAAACTGAACGTCAGAACTTCTCAGGAAGGCAGTTCAAAATAAAAACACTGGCGCTGTTTTTCATTGACGATATTACATCATATCGTGAAGATGATGAGGGTAAATCGCCTTATCTTAGAGAGATGTTTGAAAGGCTGTTGAAAGAAGCTATAGAAGAGCTGATTAGTAAACTGCCAGATGAAGAGAATGCATATAAGGAATTTTTAAATGCCAGTCTCTTAGATTTATCTGCTTGTCATGCAGGTTATTTTGCGCAAGATAACAGTGATTCTGATGAGGATATTGCAAAAGAAGTTGATGATATTCTTCGTAATAAGAAAGGACTATTATCATTTAAAAATGCAGATGGTAGTTACAACACCAGACGCTTCTTGTTTTCAAAATGGACGTTGAAAGAAGGTTGGGATAATCCTAATGTGTTTACTATTGCGAAACTCCGTTCAAGTGGGAGTGAAAATAGTAAATTGCAGGAAGTTGGAAGAGGCTTAAGGCTTCCAGTAGATGAAAATGGAAACAGGATATCTAATGAAGAATTTCAGTTGAATTATATAGTTGATTTTACTGAAGCCGATTTTGCTGATAAGTTAGTTAAAGAGATAAACGGAGAATTGCCAGAAACACTTAAACTGGATGCTAATGAACTTGATAGGATAGCAAAACTTAGGGGAGTGGATTCGACACAAATATTTATTGATATGTTGCAGAAAAAGTATGTTGATGCGCATATGAATATAATTACGGAAAACAGAAATTCATTTTTTGCAGATTATCCTGAACTTGTATCTGGCGTAAAAGGTGGTAAGGTAGTAGACCGAAATAAGAAGAATACAAGTACAATCAAAATCAGAAAGGCTGTATATTCTGAGCTAAAAGAACTTTGGGAAGCAATAAATAAGAAGTATTATCTTTTTTATGAGAAAAATCTTGAAGCAGAGATTCCTAAAGCTATTCACGATATACTGCGACAAAGTGGTACTTTTACTAAAACAGCTCTTTATAGCCACAGAGATGAAGTGGTAGTTGAGTCTGATAGGATGGAAGTAAGGGAAGATACCGGAGTGACATATACTGTAAATCACCCTCTTGCTTACAATGAGTTTTGAAACGTATTAGTTCTCAGACAAGTATTCCGCTGACTGTTCTTCATAAAGAAATGTGTAGCTACGACAGCGAAAACGGCATTTCAGAAGAATTGATAAATGAACAGTCTGCTGCCCAAATAGTGAGCAAGTTTAAAGATTGGAAGATTGCTAACACACAGACTCGTTTCCGATATGCTAGGTCTAATCAAAATGTAGCAGAAACCGCATTGTCATACAGAGATGGAACTCCTAGGGAATTGATTAAACAGGGCGTTGTGGGCACTATGATTGCACCTGGTACACCTTCAGATAAGTATTTGTATGATACTATTGCTTTTGATTCTCCTTTGGAAAAAGAGAATATCATGACAGATATTTCAGAAGTTGTAGTATATGGTAAAATACCACGCTCTAGCATTGCCATTCCGACGATTGTTGATGAAAACTACAGCCCTGATTTTATGTATGTGGTAAAAAAGGCTGATGGGACAAAAGAATTAAACATAGTTGTTGAAACTAAACTGGTAGAAAATCAGTCTACATTACGAGGAATCGAAGATGCAAAAATAAAATGTGCAGAGGTATTCTTCAATCAATTGACCCTTGATGGATATAAAGTAAGTTTTCATAAGCAATTAAGTAATAAAAAGGTTAAGCAAATAATCGAAGAGGTTATAAAGGACTAATCAATAGAAACGGATCAGAAATTAAATCAGTTCCGTTTTTGTTGATTATCATGTGTGTAATCAAAATACAAATTCGATGCGGATGTCAGGTGGGAAATATGGAATATATTGATATTACAAAATGGAATGACACAGTTATAAAGTCTATTTCCAATCCTTTTTATAAAAGTAAGTATAAAGTAGGGATAATCAACAACTTTAACGCTTATGTTATGAACAAACTAAAAGACAGTGAAAGGGAAATAGATGGAAATTTTTTAGATGACTATTTTATAAAAAGTCCTTACGACTTTAGTGCACAGGATTGCGCACATATGGCTTTAAGGCGTGTAGGGATTCCACCAATAGAGCTGATGTCGGTGGAATCTCTAGAAAAAACAATCCGTGAAGTCTTTGATGAGTACAATGACGAAGTATATATTAAGATGTCAAAAAAAAATGCGGAAACAATGTGCGTTGGTTGGAAAACTGCGTGCGCTATTTCAGAACATTCAGCTGTAAAAGAGCTTATCCAGAAGCAAATTGAAAAAGCTGAGAATAAGGAGGATAAGCAATGTAGCAATATTAAATTGAGAGCATATGAATTTGAGAAGGAAAAGATTGATTCATTAGAGGCAATGAATTCATCTGAGATTGAGGAAGATGCGGTTAATGATGCAGAACAATCAGAAGTAAAAAAAACAAATCTGATGGTTGAGGCAATTTTTAAAAATCTTTTTTCTGAAATTGATTTTGAGAAGTATAAGAAAGATTATGACGAAATGGAATTGCTTTATGATAACTGGGAGTTTGGTGAACGATACCAGAAGCTATATGATACCTTTCATGCTCCGAATTATAATTGGGAATACTATAAGCCCAATATGGATAATCCAGTAATAGATGCTTTGGCTGATAAAATTGCAGAAAGAATTGTTAAAATAATGAACAATAAAAATGACTGATACAAATTTTTCCCTTATAAATACAGATTTGACTCCTTTTCTTCCCCGAAAAGGAGTTTTTTTAACATTTTTTTCCCTTATAAATGATGGCTATGATGCTTTTTTTCTTCGATGGTTTTTGTGCTTTTACGGATGTATGATTATTACAGAAAAGATGCTAATACGCATTGAAGAAAGGAGATTGGCTATGAAGAGACAAGGAAAAATCAGCCCTAATATCAGGAATGAAACAAAGAAAAATAATTATCCAGATTTGCCAAGGGCATCAGGGAATCAGGAAAGGATGATGAGCAAGGTTGAGATGGATGAACACATAAAACAACGTGTTGATGAAATCCATGAAAAGTATAGTCTTGATTGTTGTTTGCTTATAGTTGGAGATTTAACAAACATACCGATTCCCTTGTGGATTATGTACTTTAACGGTGAACAGAATGATAAGTTGACGGTGTTTAATCTGGATAACAACTATCTAATGTATAAGAACGGTAAGCTTGATGCGTATGATTTTCTTTGTGCATTGGACGCGCTGTTCACGACATTGGTCAGAGAGTTTGCTGAAATAACGGAAATGTTTTTATCAGGTAGCATTGAAGGAAAGGAGAATTGCAATGAAAGGTCTTAATCAATTTTTAATGTTCAACTGGGATGCTTTTGCCGAAGGTAAGAGTTTTCTGGTAACAGGGGTCAGTGAGTATCAGGATTTTGATACTAAACAGCATTTGGGGACAAAGGTCGAGTGCGTTATCGCAG
>UMBC01032420.1_pt1 | contig 19273 bp, 18 predicted proteins | sample 1963871 | NCBI WGS metagenome assembly UMBC01 (sample SAMEA4835932, study PRJEB28245) | human gut metagenome | biome: gut microbiome; material: fecal sample | place: Denmark | collected 2008 | reverse complement strand
TCAGAATTAGAAGGTGAGTTTGCAGAAATGAACGGATGGGAAGCTGAAAGTGATGCCGCTACTCTTTTAAATGGTTTAGGTGTAGATACAGAATACCATTACAGCACAATGAAAGATTTAAACGGTAATTTAAAGGTTAAAGTATTACTTGCCCAGGCATTATTTGGTAACCCTGATATTCTTCTTCTTGACGAACCTACAAACCACTTAGACTTAGATGCTATCGGATGGTTAGAAGAATTCTTAATCAATTTTGACAACACAGTTATTGTTGTATCTCATGACAGATACTTTTTAAATAAAGTCTGCACTCAGATTGCAGACATTGATTATGCTAAGATTCAGCTTTATGCCGGAAACTATGATTTCTGGTATGAATCAAGCCAGTTAATCGTTAAGCAGATGAAAGAAGCTAACAGAAAGAAAGAAGAAAAAATCAAAGAATTACAGGACTTTATTCAGCGATTCAGTGCTAATGCTTCTAAATCAAAACAGGCAACATCAAGAAAACGTGCTTTGGAAAAAATCGAACTTGACGACATTAAGCCATCAAGCCGTAAATATCCATACATTGATTTCCGTCCTGCCCGTGAAATCGGAAATGAAGTATTAACTGTAGAGCATTTATCAAAAACAATTGACGGTGTTAAAGTGTTAGATGACATTTCATTTGTAGTCGGACACGAAGATAAAATTGCTTTTGTTGGTTCTAATGGACTTGCAAAGACAACATTATTCCAGATTTTAGCCGGAGAAATGGAACCCGATGAAGGTTCATATAAATGGGGAATTACAACTTCTCAGTCATATTTCCCTAAGGACAACACAAAAGACTTCGATTGTGACGACATCATTGTTGACTGGCTGACACAATATTCTGAGATTAAAGATCCTACATACGTAAGAGGATTCCTTGGAAGAATGTTATTTGCCGGCGAAGACGGTGTTAAGAAAGTTAGAGTTTTATCCGGTGGTGAAAAGGTTAGAGTTATGTTATCAAAGCTTATGATTTCAGGTGCTAATGTTTTAATTATTGACGAACCTACTGACCATTTAGACATGGAAAGTATTACAGCACTTAACAACGGATTAATCAAATTCCCTGGCGTATTATTATTCTCTTCAAGAGATCATCAGGTAGTTCAGACAACAGCTAACCGTATCATTGAAATTGTAAACGGTAAATTAATCGATAAAGTTACTACTTATGATGAATATCTTGAAAATGACGAAATGGCAAGAAAGCGTACTGTATATACAATGGACGGTCAGGATTCTGATAACTAATTTAGTATTACTACGATATATTGTTAAATATCATTTTCATTACAATTCATATTACTTTTATGATGTAATAGAATGGAGAATATTATGAGACCTGCAACTATAATGTTGCCTCCCGGAGATATGGAGGCAATAGGAATTATAGAATTTGTTCACGGTATGTGTGAACACCGTAATCGTTACAACCATGTACTTAAATATTTCAGTGATAAAGGATTTATCTGTGCAATTGCAGATATTAAAGGACACGGAGAAAATGTTCTTACTCCTGACGACTATGGATATTTTGGCGAAGATGGTTACAAGGGACTTATTCAGGATATTGACGACTATACTACATTTTTAAAAAGAGAATACCCTAATCTTCCATTAATTTTAATTGGTCACAGTATGGGTTCTCTTCTTGTAAGAGGTTACATTAAGAAACATTCAGAGAAGATTGATGCTTTAGTTGTATGTGGTTCACCATCTGAAAATTCATTTACAGAATTAGGTAAAATTCTGATTCGCGTTATGGAGGTTTTTGTTGGAAACAGATACAGAAGTCCTTTTATTTCAAGGATGTTAAACGGACCATTTGAAAAACCATTTAAAAAAGATGGAATTAAAAACGCCTGGTTATGCAGTGACCTTTATGAGGTTGACAAATATAACAAAGACGAAAGATGTGGATTTGATTTCACACTAAACGGCTACTACTCATTATTTTCTTTAATGCAGTATGTCTACAATAAAGATGGCTATAAAAATAAAAACCGTGATTTAGAAATAATGTTTATCTCCGGTGATGATGATCCTTGCAAAATTAACGATAAGAAATTTAAAGAATCCGTACTTCTTTTAAAGAAAAGAGGATTCCAGAATACTTTTTCAAATACCTATCCCGGCATGCGACATGAATTGTTTAACGAACCCGATAGAGAAGAAGTTTTTAAAGATATTTTAAAATTTATAGAAATTAAACTTGGAATTGAAACTTCAAGAGAATAGAAATCTATCACATCTGAAAGAGAAAGATTGTTTCATCTGAAATTATATTTCTCTGTTAAAAGCCAGCGTTTCAATACGCTGGCTTTTACTTTATTTATGTCTCAATACTTTTATATCAAAATAAAGAGAAACTAATATGAATTATTTACAATTTATAATTTGATTAGGCTATATACTAAAATCATCCAACAGTATTTTTACCATTCGAGGATTTTCTCTTTATGTTTACTATTTAACTTTGATTTCCTTAGTTGTGAATTTTCCATATACTTTCTCGCCATTAACCTTTTTATATGCATTAACAGTAAAGTAATATTTCTTTTCACTCTTTAATTTTTTCTTTCTGTAACTTGTTTTCTTAGCTGAAACACTCTTTAGTTCCTTCCAAAGACCTTTCTTTGATGTCTTATAGTAAATAGTATAACCACTAGCACCTTTTATCTTTCATATTCTAAATAGATTGTAGTGTCGGTCGCACCCTGTTGTTTCAACTCTCGAACCTGTCTGTTAATGTCCTGTAATTCCTCATTCGTAGAACATCTTGCATATCCGTAAATCATTAAAAACACCTCTCTCATAATAATGTGTTCGCGTATTATAAGATATAAATGAAAAGATTTCAACTGTTTCGTTTATAGATTTCGGGTATCTTAATAGTTCTTAATAGTTTCGTAACATCTTCTCATGGGTAGAAAAAATATAAACGGAAAGAGATGTTTTATTTTATATAGATTGCAAAACAAAATCCCCAAACAGCGATTTGCTCTTTGAGGATTGTCTTTCAAACATACAATTATTGTTTCTTAATGTACTCATCAATCTCCTTATAAAAATCCATTGCCTTTTCATATTGTTCTCTGGCATCTGTTGCTGATACAATAAAAAAGTCTGCATAATCTGTGTTGTTTCTTATTTGAAATGCCTGACTTAAATACTTTGAATATTTAACATCAAATACTCCCGTTTTGATATAATTCTTTTGAAAATAAGAAATTACACCAGCATGTTTCGAAAAATCCTGTCCATCTAATGCTAATATTGCTCTAACGGAAGTAAACATTGCATAATATGACCTGCCAATAGAATCTTTAAATTGTCCATTATCCAATAACAGTTTTGCAGACTCCAATCTTTCCTTTGCCATTTTCATACGATATTTCATTAAATCAATTCTGTTATCAGGCACTTATCTCCACTCCCTCTCTGTCAATATTCCTATAATATGGTAAATCGTTCTTATACTTCATGTATTCCTCATATGGAATGACAGTTGGTGATACGATTGTTTCATATTCTAATTCCAAATCTGATGAAGCATCCCATACCCGAACTAGTTGTTTTTGTAACAACTCCCGGTTTCCATTTACAATCGCAACAATATCAATATCTGAATCCTTTTCATAATCTCCTCTGGAATATGAACCATATAAAATCACTTTCACAATATTATCACCATATACCTCACGATACACTTTCACTATTTTTTTCAATATAATCTGAAGTTCATTTTGAGTACACATAAATATTACCTCATTTTTAATCTATTGCTATGCATGGTTATCTGCTCTTTTATCTTTATTATATGTATAATCTTATGGAAAATCAATCAAATTATTACTCTACTAAATAATATGTTCCTTGTATATTAGCATGAAAAAATAAGCATGTCCAAATAATTACAAATCATTCAAACATGCTTATATATTTAACTATTACTATATATTCCTTATCCATGCATTTGCCAAATCCATCCAGCATTCACATTCCTTCACTACTCCATATCCGTCAGAACTCATTGTAAGTTCTCCTGCTGTTCCGATTCCATGTGCTCCACCTGCAAACACATGTAATTCTGTAGGTATATTATGCTGTCTTAATGCTGTCGCAAACATTAGTGAATTTTCTACAGGTACTGTCTCATCATCAAAGCAATGCCATATAAAAGTCTGTGGAGTATCATTGTTCACATATTTTTCCATGGACATTTTATAATTAAGTTCATCAAATCTGTCTCCTAAAAGGTTTTCTATTGATTCCTTATGTCCATATTTACCTGATGATATAACCGGATAACACAAAATCTGTGCATTAGGTCTGCATACTTCATTTCCATTTGCCCTGTTATTTGTAAACTGTGCTTTATTCCATGAATTTCCATAACTTGCAACCAAATGACCACCCGCTGAAAATCCACAGATAATTATCTTGTCTGCATCTATGTAATATTTATCTGAGTTTTCCCTAAAATACTTAACAGTTGCTGCTAACTGTAATAATGCTGTTGGATAAACTGCCGGTTTTACCGAATATCTTAATACTGCAGCATGATATCCCATAGCCATGAATTTTAAAGCAATTCCTTCAGCTTCTCTATCAGACGTCATCTCATAACCGCCACCCGGACATATAATAATCAATGGTCTTAATCTTCCATCGTACAATTCTTCTGAATTGCCAATCATATATGTAGTTATCTCAGCTGTTGGATGATGCTCCCCTATCTTTACACTAATCTTTTTGTGTATCATATTCTTTCCTTTCCCTTTGAAAATTCAAAGTTTTTTCATCCGTCATAAAATTATATTTCTAATAATTTCCTAAAATCTGCATATTTAACGCCTCTGCATTAATACCACTTAAAGCATTAACAACTCCCGGCTGGTCTGATTTTCCTTCAAATTCAACGTAAAATCTGTATTCCCATTTCTTTCCCGGAACCGGTCTTGATTCAATTCTTGTCATATTCAAATCATTATAAATAATATGTGAAAGCATTGTATACAATGAACCACTTTCATGCGGCATTTCAAAACTTATACATATATTATTTGCTTCACGTCTTGCAATCTTTCTACGGCTTACTATTATGAACTTTGTTGTATTTATACTGCTTTGATTTACATCTTCAGCTAAAACTTCTAATCCATATAGCTTAGCTGCATTTTTGCTTGCAATACATGCTCTTGTATTATCTTTTTCCTGAGATATAATCTGTGCCGCAATTGCAGTATTAGCACAATTTACTTTATTCCATCCGTATTCATCAATAAATTTGCTACTTTGCATTAACGCCTGTGGATGAGAATAAACTTCTTTAATTGTTTCTAAAGTTGTTCCTTTTACCGCACTTAAACAATGGCTGATTTTTACATCAAATGAATCAACTATATAATTTTCAAATTCAACCAGTAAATCATATACATCTGTTACAATTCCTGCTGTTGAATTTTCAAATGGAAGTACAGCATAATCTGCAACTCCATCTCTTACTTCTTTCATTGCCTGTTTAAAAGCAAGTACATTGTGGTATGTAGCATTGTCACCAAAATAACTCATAGCTGCCTGCTGACTGTACGCTCCGTCAATTCCCTGATATACCACCTTAACATTTTCCATAGGAAGTTTACTTATGATATCAAATCCTATATCATTATTTATTCCTTCTTCTGTTAAAAGCTTATACTGAAGTTTTCTACTCATTGACATTATTTGCTCAAATAATTCTTCAATGCTATGAGCATAAAATTCATCTGAAGCCATAGATTTAAGAACTGCGATTTTTTCCAATTCTCTTTTTCTGTCTAATACAGGCTTTCCTGTATAAAGTTTATACTCTGCAACTTCCTTGCAAAGTTCCATTCTCTCTTCAAATAATTCTATAATCTGTTTATCTACGCGATCAATCTCGCCTCTTGTTTCTTTAAGATCTAACATAATAGTACCTGCTTCTCTATGATTTATTTTCTCATTGCACAGCCCTGACATCCTGCACATCCCGAATTAACATTTTCTGACTGTCCTCTTAATTCATCTAAAAGCTGTTCTGCTGTCTTTTTACTTATTGGATTTATTGCATATGGCGCAATCTGTACTAATGGTTCTAACACAAATTCCCTTTTATGCATTTCTCTATGTGGAATAAACAAATTGCTGTCTGCAACTATTTCATCATCATATAAAACAATGTCCACATCTAATGTTCTTGGTCCCCAGTGAATTTCTCTTGTTCTGTTAGCTGATGCCTCGATAGCATTAACAGCCTTCAATAATTCCTGTGGAGAATATAATGTTTCAATTTCAACACATCCGTTTAAGAAATCATCCTGTTCTACCGGACCATAAGGCTTTGTCTGTATAAACTTGGAAATTGCTCCTACTTTACAGTTTTCATCATCATATAGCATATCTACAGCCTGATTAAGATATCCCTCTTTATCACCTATATTTGAGCCTATGCTAAGATATGCCTTATGCCACTCTCTGCTCACACTTACAGCCACATTTCCAAATGGTAATTTAATAGGGGCATTTGGCTTATTTATAGTAAAATCTACTTTTCTTATTTTCGGAAATTCTTTTAATAATGCCCTTGTTGTCTGCTCAGCAACTGCCTCAATTAAATCAAATCTGTTTTCAGTTAAAAACTTATTTATAAATTTACATGCTTTTGCATAATTAACCGTATCCTCTAAATCATCGCTGAGTCCCGGTGTCATTACATCTGTATACAGATTAGCATCTACATAAAATTTCTGACCATCTCTCTTTTCTTCTTCATTGCATCCATGATATGCGAATATCTCAAGTTGCTCTATTCTAATAATGTCCATAAATACTCCATTAATATATTTAAAATTAGATTAATCTTCTATAATAATAGTGACATAAATATAATGCCGGGATCAAAAACCTCAACTTTGATGTCACTTTATTTCTTATTCATTTACATTAAATATTATCTTATCTTTGTTTGCAAATAGCCTGAGCCATCAAAAGTGCCTGATAATTATCTCTTACATCATGTACTCTGAATATTCTGCAACCTCTTTCATATCCGATAACAGTTGTAGCACATGTTCCAACACTTCTTTCAGGTGCAGGAATATCTAATGTAAGACCGATAACTGATTTTCTTGAAGTTCCAAGAAGCACAGGGAATCCAAGATTTACTACCTTGTCACATTCATTAATAATCTGAAGATTATGTTCGTATGTTTTACCAAAACCTACTCCCGGATCAAGCACTATCTGGCTGTCATTTACACCGTTTCTTCTTCCTATATCAACACTTTCTTTTAAGTCATTTAATAAATCTTCAACGTAATTATCATATTCTGCTTTAGGTCTGTTATGCATTACACATGCTGCAACATCTGTTCCTGCTATTGATTTTGCTACTTCCTCATCATATTTAAATCCCCAGATGTTGTTAATCATATCTATTCCGGCTTTCACACCTGCTTTGGCAACATTTCCTTTGTAAGTATCAAGAGATACTGCTACATCAAAATTATTTTTTATTGCTTCAATAATAGGTACAGTTCTTTCTATTTCCTCTTCGTCACTTATCTTTGTGTATCCCGGTCTTGTAGATTCTCCACCTACATCTATTATCTTTGCACCATCTCTAATCATCTCTTCTGTATGCTTTAAAGCTCTGTCTATTGAATTAAATTTACCACCATCTGAAAATGAATCCGGTGTTACATTTAAAATTCCCATAATAACAGGTTCGTTGTCTAAATCAAAATAATATTTTCCTATTTGCATTGTAAAACTCCCATAATTTCTCTTTTCAATTCTTTATCTGCATTAAATTCACCTCTTGAAGCAATTGTAATGGTTTTGCTTCCCGGCTTTTTTATTCCTCTTGCTGACATACACATATGCTCAGCTTCAACTAAAACTAATACACCCTTTGCATCCAAATATTCCATAAGAGCATCTGCTATCTGATTAGTCATCTGTTCCTGAATCTGAAGTCGTCTTGCATACACTTCGACAGTTCTTGCAAGTTTGCTTATTCCTACCACTTTTCCATTTGGAATATACGCTATATGTGCCTTACCGTAAAACGGCATTAAATGGTGTTCGCAAGTTGAATAGAATGTAATGTCTTTTTCAATAACAACATCACTATTATCACACGAAAATGTTCTTGCTAAATGTTCCCCGGGATCCTGATTCATCCCTGAAAGCAGTTCCTCATACATACGTGCCACACGGTTTGGAGTATCCACTAACCCTTCTCTTGTTACATCTTCTCCAATACCCTCTAACAATAATGTAATCGCCTGCTCAATTTTTTTCTTGTCAAACATGTCAATCTCTCCTTCCGGCTTTAACTGTTTGCGTCATTAATAATATTTTTCAAATCACCTAAGTACGATAAGGAACCAAAAGCAAGTATCATATCTATTTCATTATTTCTGTACAATTTTTCTGCTTCCTTTACTGCTTCTTCTAATGTTGGTTCAAATATCACATTCTTATTAGAATCGGCAACCGCCAAAGCTAACGCTTTACCATTAAGTGCTCTTTTATTATCTGGCGTAATTGTAAAAATCTTTTTGGCTAAACCTGCTACAATTTTTATTTCCTTACTGTAGTCCTTATCCGCCAACACTCCCATTATAAAGGCTATTCTTTTATTTGTAAAATACATTTCTATAGATTCTTTAAGCTTAACTGCCGCTCCAGGATTATGAGCACCATCAATTACAATAAGCGGAGACTCATTTATTATCTCCATTCTTCCAGGCCATTTTGCATTCTTCATTCCTTCTATTATATTTTCATCCGAAATATTATACCCTTTATTTCTTAAGACTTCTAACGTTTCAATAGCTGTACAGGCATTAATTAACTGATATGCTCCCATCATTGATATTTTAATAGACAGTTTTGTATCATTTGCCGTTACATAGTCAAATGAAGTTATATACCCATCTATCTTTATGTTGTAAGGTTCATTTGCTACAACAACTTTGCTATTTTTAATTTCTGCCTTAGACTTTATAACATTTATTATGCTTTCATCCTGATTTGCCACTACTACATCACTGTTTTCTTTAATTATTCCAGATTTAACCCTGGCAATCTCTTCTATAGTTTCTCCTAAAAACTGCATATGATCCAGACTAATCGATGTTATAACACTGCATAATGCTTCCTTTTCCACATTGGTTGCGTCTGTCTCTCCACCCATACCTGTTTCTATCAAAACTATGTCACAAGGCTTGTTTGAAAAATATAAATAAGCCAACGCTGTTTCAACCTCAAACGATGTAGGGTGGTGCTTTCCTTTTCTTACCATTCTTTCACAAGCCATATTTACCGTTGTTATATATTTTGCAAATTCTTCTTCAGTTATATTTTTCCCATCAAACTGAATTATTTCTCTATACTCAAATACTGCCGGAGAAGCATATCTGCCAACATGATACCCTGCCTGTAAAAGCACATTCTGTACAAATGTAAAAACTGAACCTTTTCCGTTTGTTCCCGCAACATGAACTATTTTCACTTTATCCTGAGGATTTCCAAGTTCACCAAGCAGTGTTTTTATAGTATCTAATCCTAATATGCTTCCATATTTTGCAGTTTCTTCAACAAATTTTCTTGCTTCACTATAATTCATAATCTTCTCTCTTTTATATCTAATCTTATTCTATATTTTGCATTTTTCATAATAAAGGTTTCATAACAAAAATTACATTTTCTATACAATAAAAGTTGCAGCAAATATGCTGCAACTTTTATTATATCATATGATGTTGGGGTCAAAAGGTGTTCTGCCCCTATGATACACGGATTTCTTCGCACTTCGTGTTCCCGAAATCCTAAATACATTCTAAGGTGTAGAAGTTGTTTCTACTGCACTTGTAGTCTCTGCAACTGTGCCTGACTCCCCAGCCTGCTGTGTCGTCTGACTTTCATCTGCCTTAAGATACTCAGCTTTAAGATAGCCCTGCTTGTCACCATACTGTACCTGATACCATTCTCCTTCGTTATTTAAAACTGTAACAGCTTTTCCTGAAGGTACCTGTGTTATAATCTCAGCTTCTGTGCTGGCTGACTGTCTCAAATTTAATGTATCTGTAGTGTACATTGTAAGTACCGCCTGTGTTGTTTCTTCAACAGTAGTTGGTTCCTGAGTTGTTGTCTCTACCACAGGTGTTGTAGTAGGTACTTCATTCTTTTTCTTACTTCCTCCGGAAGCAATCTTTGAGATAATTATTATCAGAACAATTAAAACAACTAAAGCTATGCCACCAATCATAAAAACCTGATTTCTCTTTCTGATTTGTTCTTCTCTGGCCTGCTCAGCTCTTTTCTTTCTTTCTAAAATTCTCTGCTGTATCTCATCATCATAAGTTCTTGGCATATTAACTCTGCCTCCTTTTTAAGATGCAATTTATTCTTCTGCATCCTCTTCTTCTGCATAAATCTGTTCAAATACTTCTGCTACCATTTCATATTCTTCATCATCAGGTATAGATTCAATTGAAGGTGTTCCTTCTTCATCTTCATAATGACGATAAAATTCTACTGAAAAATCTGGCTTATCTTCTTCATAATCATCAGATACTGCTACATAATCCTGACCTTCAATCTCAAAAATGCCAATTACTTTGTAATCTACTTCTGAGCCATCATCAAATTCTATTGTTACATACATATCCATGTCATCTTCATCATCTTCAAACTGTTTTCCCATAGTTCACCTCTATTAATTATATTTTTAATACCACTACTTTATCAAAAACCGCCTAAAATTGCAATGCTTCTCCCACAAACTGCGACATTTGCATTGTATTTCCAAGATTTTGCCGCATTCCAAAAATGTGCAGTTTTTTCTTTGTTCTTGTCATTGCAACATAAAATAATCTTCTTTCTTCTTCAACTTCATCCTGTTTTATTGCCCTTGCTGAAGGAATAAGGCCCTGATTTGCATCAACTATAAAAACCACCTCAAACTCAAGCCCCTTAGCACTATGCATTGTAATTATATTTACTCCCTCACACTCTTTTGCCGTCTCATTATCCATTGCATGTTTCATCCATGCTTCAACTGTTTCATATTTCTGAGCATCATACTGAATTATATTTATTATATCTGATAATTTTGAAAATTTTATGCCCTTTTCTTTTGAATACTGTTGCAAATATTTTTCATAATTGCATCCGTTCTTTATATACAAAACACAGGCTTCCGGATTCATTCTTCTTATCATTTTAAAATGAAACTCTAAGTTTCTTATGTTATTCATTATCTCGTCATTATGCCCATATATCTTTTTCAGATTATAAAAATTCATATTATTGTCATTCATAACCTGTCTGCTTATATACCTCACAGGCTTATTCATAATTCTTACTAAATCTTCATTTTCACAAATAGGTTTATTTAAATCTGAATAGGCACATCTTACATACGATAATATATCTTTTCCCACCGAATTGTCGTATATGCTTTGTTTTTTCTTCTTTACGCTGGAATTAATCCTATAATCCGAAAACACATTTTTTATTGAAGGAATCTGGCTGTTATTTCTTACAAGTATTGCAATGTTTTTTAATTCAATTCCTGCCTTTTGATATTGATTTATTTTCTTTGCTATATATTCAAATTCTTCTTTTTGATTGTAAAATATCCTCACATCAGGTTTATTTATATCTTTAAATTTTTTATTTGCAATAATTTTTTTACTAAATCTTTCTTTATTATTTTCAATGAGACTTAACGACATCTGTAAAACTTCCTCCGGACATCTGTAATTGATGTTTAATAAAATTTCTTTGCAATCAGGAAAATCCTTCTTAAAATCAAACATCAGCCTTGGTACAGAACCCCTGAATCCATAAATTGCCTGGTCATCATCCCCTACTATAAAAACATTATTTCTCGGAGTTATTAACATTTTTATATTTTCATACTGCATTTTATTAATATCCTGAAACTCATCTATTAATACATATCTATATTTATCCCGCCATTTTTGTAATGCTTTTTCATCATTTTTAAATATTTCATTACATATAATTACCATGTCATCAAAATCTATTTTATTATTTTCCCGCAATTCGCAATTATACTCAGCATAAATTCTGTCAAATTCTTCCTTTTTGCACACTAATGATTCATATTCATCTAAAGGTATTCCATTTCCCTTAACTTTACTTATTTCTCCGATTATACATCTTGTAAACTCCATCAAATCATTAGTCTGTACTTTTAATCTGGCAACTATCTCCTTGATAATATCTGCCTTATTCTGCTCTGTTAATATCGAACACTTTCTTCCATTACTATCTTGTATAATCCTATAAAATATACTGTGAAATGTTCCAAATGAAACAGGATAAGTTATTATTTCGTTTCTATTACTATCAGATTCATTCATCAGATTCGTAAATCTTTCCTGCATTTCTACTGCTGCTGCCTTCGTAAATGTAACTACAAGAATATTATCAGGACTTACTCCTTCCTCTATAAGTTTCTTTGTTCTTCTGGTAATTACCGTTGTTTTTCCACTGCCAGGACCCGCTAATACTAATGCAGGTCCATCAATATGATTTATTGCCTCTAACTGACTTTCATTAAACATATGTCACCTTTCGCGGCATCTCTCTTTTTAGATGGTATCATATTGTATATATTCTTTCAACAGTAATTTTGCCTACTTATTTTTTGCCGAACTAAAATCCATATCCAAAAAAGCTACTATCACACCATGCGGTAATGATAATAACTTTTTATTAGTTTTCGACTTTTTTATATTTTAGTATATGCTTTATTATAATAGTCTCATTTGGCCATAAAATATGGGCACACCGCCTCAAAGCGATATACCCATATTTTTATATACTATGCTTTTAACATTTCAATTCCTTTTTTAATTCTTGCTAAGGATTCTTCCTTACCAATAACTTCCATTATTTCAAAAGCTCCGGCAGGTGTCATCTGCTTTCCTGACACTGCTGTTCTAAGTGGCCATAAAGCCTGACCATTCTTGCATTCCTTCTTAGCAATATATTCAAATACTACATCATGAAGATTCTGTACTGAATAATCGTCTGTAGCTTCTAATATTGGTAATAATTCCTCTAATACTTCTAATGAATTTTCAGAATTTGTTTTCATCTTCTTATGTGTGTACATAGCCACATCATATTCAGGTAATTCTTCAAAGAAATCAACCATTTCAGGAATTTCAGGGAACACTTCAATTCTTGTTTTTACCATATCAAGAATCTTCTTTAAATCGTAATCCTTTGTAATTACTTTCTTTATATATGGCATTGCAAGTTCATAATACTTGTCATTATCCATCGCCTTAATATATTCACCGTTCATCCATTTTAATTTAACAATGTCAAATACAGATGGTGATTTATTTACCTTATGATAATCGAATTCTTTAATCAATTCATCTAATGTAAAGATTTCCTTGTTATCTTCAGGGCTCCATCCAAGAAGTGCTATATAATTAACAATTGCCTCTGAAACAAATCCCTGCTCAAGTAAATCTTCATATGAAGAATGTCCGCTTCTCTTGCTTAACTTCTTGTGATTTTCATCTGTAATTAATGGCAAATGAACGTACTTTGGTGATTCCCATCCAAATGCATCATATATTCTCTGATACTTTGGTGATGATGAAATATATTCATTTCCTCTTACTACATGTGTAATCTCCTGAAGATGATCATCAATTACATTTGCAAAGTTATATGTTGGATATCCGTCAGACTTAATTAAAATTATGTCATCTAATTCCTTATTTTCAACTGTTATTTCACCATAAATTTCATCAACAAAAGTTGTTGTTCCTTCTGTTGGCATATTGAATCTGATAACATATGGCTTTCCTGCTGCAAGATTAGCCTCTACTTCTTCTTTTGATAATGAAAGGCAATGCTTGTCATAAACTGTAATTTCCTTATCAGCACCTTCTTCTACCTTTGTCTTTAAAGATTCAAGTCTTTCCTTGTCACAGAAACAATAATATGCATCTCCCTGCTCAATAAGCTGCTTAGCATACTTAAGATAAATTCCTGATGCCTGACGCTCACTCTGAATATAAGGACCATATCCCTTATCTTTATCAGGTCCTTCATCGTGTATAAGACCTGTAGATTCCAATGTTCTATAAATGATGTCTACAGCACCTTCAACATAACGTTCACGGTCTGTATCCTCAATTCTTAAAATAAAATCGCCACCTTCATGTTTTGCGATTAAAAATTCATACAATGCTGTTCTTAAATTTCCTACATGCATTCTGCCTGTTGGGCTTGGTGCAAATCTTGTTCTAACCTTTGACATTTTCTTTCTCCTCGATTTAAGTATCTCTTTTTACACACTATTTTTATTATAGTTTATTTTTTATAGGTTGTCTATTGATTCGTATGACAGGTTAAAGATTTTTCTATTCCTTTATTTATCATATTTTACGTCAAAAAAGATGTCATTACACTCTAAGCTAAAAGCTATCTATGTAATAACATCCTTTTTATCTTTTCTAATTCTTAATATTCTGCAATTATAAATTATTGAAATAATCTACTGCATTCTTTAATGATTCCTTAAATGAGTTATCAGATGAATTGTCAAATTCAAATAAATTCTTAATTCCCTGTGGAATTGAGAAATCAAGTTTCTTAACATATTCATCCCAATGCTCTAATTTCCATGTATCTCTGTCTGAATCTCTCTGAATCATTCTCTGACGACAAACTTCTACGTCACATTTAACCCAAACAACAACTAATTCAGCACCACGTTTTAATAACTGCTGTCTTAAGTTTTCCATATATTCAGGCTGTCTTACTTCTCTTGTAAATGGAGCATTGATAAATACTGTATCATTGTACTCTAATGCTTCATATGCAACTTCCATTATTGCATCATATTCATAATCTCTAATATTTTCTTCAAAGAAATCTGAACTTCTGTTATATTCTTGATTAGCAACTACAAATATCTGTTTTGATAATACAATTAATGTATCCTTATCAAGATATACACAATTAGGCATTGCCTTAGCTAATTTTCTTGTTACAAATGTCTTACCACATGCTGGTGGTGATGTTACCAGAATTAATTTCTTCATAATGATTACAACCTCTTTCTAACATATTATCTTTATTGTAAAATATAGAATTTTCTTTCCTAAAAAAATCGTTACAAAAAACCCGATTTTCAAATTATTTTACCACTTCTATTCTTTATTAGTCAATAGGAATAGCATAAGAAAGTAGCTCTAATTATTTACTTTATTTTTGTTTAATTTTACTAAATACTATTATGGTGAACTTTTTTGATTTTATCAAGTACAATTATGGTGAGTTTTTTATTTTTACTAATAGCACTATGGGAATCTTTTTTATAGAATAAACACTTTTTTCAAATTGATTCTACATCAGAAACAGGAAATGGCATCTTAGATGCCTCTAAGATGCCATAAAATTGAAAGGGTTTAGATTATTATATTACCTAAAAATCTAATACTTCTTTAGTTTAATAATTAAAAACGTTTTTTGCAATATTCTTTAAAAATATTATTTTTTTTGTGAATTTTTTCTATGTTTCATCTATTTCTTTATACATAATGCACATTTTTTAGGTCGTTTTTGTAAATTTTTGAAGCTTTTTCTCCTATTTTTACTATTTAACCAATAAAAAAAGGATAAAAATGTTTTTATCCCTTTTTTATCATTATATTTAATTGCAATTGAAGAAAATCCTTTCTTATTTTTTTACTGTTATATTTAATTATAATTAAGAAATTTTTCTTCTCACTTTATTATTATATTGTTATATTTTACTTTAGCTATAGAACTTCTCTTCTTCTTTTTTGTTTCCTGATTCAACTTTGATGTTGTTTTCATCCATCTTAATCTTTGGAATTACAATAGGTGGCATACCTGCTGTTGTCAGTACTGACATTGTTAATGCTCTCATATGTGGATACATTTCATCGTATGCTTTCTTATGTACTTCTTTCTTTTCCATTTCTCCTTCAATATCAAAGCTTGCTCTTACGCTTATTTTGAAATTAAAATCATTTGGTGCATTCTTATTCATCATATCTACTACACAAGTTGCGATACAATGTTTCATATCCTGTGTATATTTAACATTGAAAGATGCTCTCTGTTCAATATCTAACTTTACCTGTCCCTGTAATTCATTTGACATGTCGATTTCATTTACCTGAATGCCTCTAAAAACTAATTCGCCCATTATTCTGTCTCCTTTGCGTCTTTTATTTTATGATATATAATGGTTAATTAACCAATACCTTCATATATCTAAATCGTTACATGACTAGCCGTTCTTACCGACGTCGCCGTTAGTTGCTATTATATCAGATTACATTTTTGATTTCCATAAAATCACACCAACTTTACACGACTTTGTATGACTATACAAAAATACTTAAATTAAATTATCACTTTATACAATAAAAGAGAGCAACTACTGCTCCCTTTTACCTCCCGTTACACTATATAATATTTAAACCCTCTCCTGATTTTCCTTGATGGAAAATCTATATCCGAACAGATAAATAATCTGCTCCCTTTCAATTTTATATTAATTATAATACTTTTTTTCACCGAATAATTAAAGTTCTCATTTTTTATTTTTAGTACACTATTTTATATGTTGAGTGTTTATTTAACTGGTTTTGCGCCATGGTGGTAGTATTTTGACTTATATATTACACTTTCATCGCTTGAAACGTGTTTGTGCTATACACCGTCAATATAGTCACACCTTTTACTATCTTTCATTCAGTATTAATAATTTAACTATTCTAAAGATTTTGCTAAATTAATAACAAGCTATGTTATACTTTTTTAACAACACCCCTGCTCTTTTTAACTCAACGCAAAATTGAATTCATGTAATAGAGCATTGTTTGTATAGTCAAATGTTCAATGATATATTTTAATCACGGTACCGATAATCAATTAGGAGGATGCCAGATTATTGACTAAAAATTTTATGGAATCAATAGGAAATAATATAAAAAAAATACGTAAACAATTAGGTTTAACACAAGAAGAACTTGCTATGCATGTAGGAGTAACACCACAGGCGGTAAGCAGATGGGAAAACGGAACCGGAATGCCGGATATTTCTTTAGTTGTACCACTTGCAAAAACTCTTCGTGTTTCTACGGACTCACTTTTTGGCATTAATGAAGAAAAATATGACAGTCAAATCTATATTAATCTTAAGAGAAACATCGAAAAAATTGAAGCAGATGCAGAAAGCAACGAGGAAGCTGCATTGGCAAAATGCCAGTTCATGTTAAAGAAGATCTACGAAGATCCTGATAATTATATTTATTCAGTTTATTTCGTAGAGCAGGTTGCAAATTTAAGCCGTTTTGTTCACTATAATCATTTTGCGGAAGATAAATGGTCTGAATTTAGGGAACTTGCAATTAAATATGGTTCAAATGCAATAAGATTTACAGATGATAGAGAATGGAATGAAAGAGCTCATTTCGCACTCGCCTGGATTTATATTCATGATGGAAATTATGCATATGCCAGGGAGCATATCGAACAGCTTCCAACAATAAAATCGAATCGTCTGCAGGAAAGCATACTAGCTCAAATTACTTTATTTGAAAATGGATTTGAAGAAATGAGTAAAGTTTTAACTGTTAATCTTCAAAATTTTGTCAGAGCAATTAACAAAGAGAATTTATATGCAGTACAAAGTTTTGCTTGGGGAAATCCTAAGAAAGCTGTTGAACATGGCAAATATTCTCTTTCATTAATGGAAACTTTTTGCCAGAAAAAAGAAATGAAATCATATTGTCGAGGCTTTATGAGAGATATTTATAAGTTTATTATTTTTGCAGAAATTCGATTAGACAATATCGATGAGGCAAAAAAATATTTAGATGAATTAAAAGAACAAATGAAAAGCATGTATGAATATCATCAGGAAGTTCTTGCATCAGAGACTGAACGTGCCAAATACAATGACCGTGCAATAGGTTATATGGAATCTTATACAAAAGAATTTATGGCACAACAATTGCAGGAAATCATTGATTTTGTAATTGGTTGCAACATGGATAATAATGGTCAAAAATTTGCTACTGTAATAAAAAGCAACAAAAATAACTAGACTTTACCTTTTATTAAGATAACCCGTGTGGGTTCGAGGCGCACCATAAAAAAAGTGCGAGACGGGTTGCGGTCATCCGGTGGACACCTCTGCGTAGCAGAAGCAACGACCGAGCCGGTAGGCGAGACATCGAACCCTAAAGTGAATTGTTCAGAGCCCCCATAAATAAAGGGGTTCTGGCAATTTATCCCGATAAATAAGGTTACTTTTAATTACTTTTAAGTTACCTTGTAGTTACTGTTAGCTAAATAGATAAGGCTTTAATGACTGCTTTATCGGTGTCTGACGCTTCATTAGTGTCAAATGTATAATTTCTTAAAGTTGTTTCTTCGTCGGAGTGTCCCATGATTTCACGAACTGTGTTAATATTGATACCTGAATCAATCAGAGTAGAACATACAGTTTTTCTTATCTTATGAACAGACCGATATTTAATATTTCTGTCAATAATGTTAAATTCTTCATCAGAAGCCAAATCAAAAATTTCTCGTAATATCAATGCCATACTGCCAAAGGCTTTAGAGGTTAATTGATAGTCTATAATTTTTGAATAAGCCCAATCCTTGAGGTAACGTTTTGTCATATGGCTGTTTGTCTATTTCCAAGCATTAAAAAAGAAGAGAAAACCGGATTTTGGCTTTCCCTTCTATTTAACTGTTTATAATTTTATTTTTTTATCTCAACCTGCTTTGGCTTTGACCATTTGCCCTGATAAGTTTTCTCTCCTTTGACAACAATGGCTTTTGCTCTTGCATACAATTTTTTAGCCTTTATAAACTTGCTATTTGATACACTATATGTCAATTTCTTAGTTGTTTTTGTCACTATTGTCTTTTTAAACTTCTTATCTTTTGCAATCTGTACTTTGTACTTGGTTGCGCCTTTAACTCTCTTCAATGTAAGACTTATTTTCTTAGCATTTTTCTTTTTAATTGCTTTTTTAACAACTGCCTTTCCAACATTTACAGATGATTTTTCTGTAGTCTGACTTGGTTGTTTTTTAGTCGTTGTTTGTGCATTTGTATTTGACTCCTGTGGCTTTGTAGTTTCTACTGCTGA
>UMBC01070661.1_pt1 | contig 20129 bp, 34 predicted proteins | sample 1963871 | NCBI WGS metagenome assembly UMBC01 (sample SAMEA4835932, study PRJEB28245) | human gut metagenome | biome: gut microbiome; material: fecal sample | place: Denmark | collected 2008 | reverse complement strand
ACAGGAGCATGTGAGATAGTACAACAAACATCATAAAAATACTATCTCAATATCTCCACTGTCTGAAATGATGATTTTATCAATAATACTACTCCATAAAGTACGCTTTTCCTGTGGGGTCAGACTATCATATATACTTTGGAGGTCAAGGGCAAGGAATGAGCGGATAGCGGACAGGTCTTTTACTTCCGGGGCAGCAGTCGAGGTAAGTTTATCAAGTTCCTGTTTATATTGCTCGTATTCTATGCGGTAATCGTCAAGGTCTATTAGTTCATTTACATACAATTCTTTGAGCCTTTGCATTTTGGTTTTAATTTTGCTTGGGTCCGCCTTTTTGGTCGGCGCGTTCTGCTTTACCTCATAAGCGGTAACATACTTTTCAAGTTCCGGCTTTATATTATCCAATAAGTATTTTTCTATAGCTTTTTCATTCATTCCGTGCGAATGAGTGCATAAATGAGAGTTTGAGTAATAATTGCATCTGTATTGTGTATATTCCCTGTTATACCTTTTCTGTACGGTTGTATTGGCTACGAGGGCATGACCGCACTCTTTACATTGAGCCAAGCCGGAAAAGACATAGTAACGGTTATTCTTACGAACCTTTACGTTGCGTTTGCCAAGCACCTGTATACGGTCGAATCGGACAGGGTCGATAATCTTAGGGCAGTAATCCGGGTTGCCCCTGTATTCCCCTTTATACAGAGGATTCCTTAAAGCACGGGCGATAGTTTCATAACAAAAATAACGGTCGTACTTGTCAATGAGGTACAGGAGAGTACCACGCTTACTATTATGCGTTTCAAAATAATCAAACATATCATAAGCAATTTGGACCGTATCGGGGTCAATGTCAACCTTGCCATTTTCTCCGACAGTTAAGCCAATGGGTAGGCTGCCTGTAATAGCTTCTCCTTTTTTGACTTTAAGGCGGAATACATCCTTAATACGGTCACTATCTCGGTCGGCTTCATCCTGTGCGACAGACAGGCGGATATTTACGTTAAGTTTGCCGTTGGTCGTTTCCATTTCATAGCGTTCCAAGGCAGTAAGCCAAGTTACGCCGTTGTTATCGAGTATTTCCTGTATCTTATAGAAATCGGCAATATTACGAAACCAACGGTCTAATTTTGTGAATATGATGTACTCAAACTTATGCAATTCTACATCTTGGAGCATCCGCATAAATTCCTTACGCTTGTTATATTTCTTTCTTGCGGTATGCCCCTCATCTACATAGATTGCATATATTTTTAAATGATGCAGCTTTGCAAAGGCTTTTAAGTCCTCTATCTGTGCTTCTATGGTATCGCCAAACTTGGCTTGTTCTTCCTTAGAACAGCGGACATATAAAGCACAGATTTTATATTCTATGGTTGGGTAATGTGAGTAAAAATGTGTGGTAGACATATAGCAAACCGCCTTTCTTAGAAAAATGGGTATAAAAAATAAAAACCCTTTGAAAGACAATAGAAAATCTGCTATAATACAGGTGCGTTTAAATCAGTTCCTTTGTCTAACAAAAGGAATTAGGAAACCGTCAGCTATTACAGTAGTTGGCGGTTTCTGTTTTTATTGTATCTGTTGAATATCTCCGTTATCGGTATAAATCATATAGCTTTTAAGAAGAGTGCCGGAAAACATCAACTTAGCATCCTTTTCCTCTCCGTCTACATAATCGTAAATATCAAGGAATAAAATACCACCATTAACACGAATACTTGAAGTGGTTTTACGAGTAAAGTTTACAATACCGTGTATTTCGGTATCACTTTTAAAATAGGTTTTATAATATGACAGGGCATAATTTTCTATATCAATATTATCTGCTGTCATAGAATAACGCCAGTTCCCGGTAACATCATTCCTTACATCACCAAAATAGTTTATATCAATGTCGGAAATATCCTTATCGCTTACACCGACTATATCGCTATCGGTACGGTGCGGTACGGTTGTTTCTACTTCGGATTCTGCTGCCGTTTCTGTTTCGGTATTAGCGGTAACGGATTCAGTAGAAACAGGGGTAGCGGGATAAAGTTGTTTATCCCCGTCTGATACAGTAGATACAATGTTATTATCAAGTGTCATTGAAAGAGTTTTAGAACCATACTTTACAGAGTATGGAGCATTGACAAAACTTGATACGGATATTTCTTTATCAACACCGCAATCATTTACAAGGGTAATAAAAATATCGTCCGCCTCTTCCGGGGAAACATTGCAAGCACCACGGATTGAAGCAACAGAGTTTTCGTAATAGGAATATTCCTTGCTTAATTCTGCTGATTTTGGTGTGTCGGTATCTACAAACATACCACAGGAGCAGAGCGATAAACATAACAGAACCGATAATAGTAATAAAATCCTTTTCATTTAAAGACCTCCATACATTAAATAAATAGCCTGCCAACCTCCGGGGATAATAAAAATATCTAGGAGGTGTAAGATGAAAATATTAACTTGGCAGGCGAGAAATAATAAAAAAGTTACACTTGTCAAGCTATCGAAAATGACAGGGATAAGTAAAAGCACGCTCAATAATATTGAGAATGAAAAGGTATCCCCGACTATAGCAGAATTGGAAGCTATAGCAAAAGCGTTAGAAATGAAAATAACGGATTTATTCGATAGCGATTACAAATAATTTCCAATATTATGGAAATCGTACCCTGTTTTAACAAAAATCCAAAGTGCAGCAGTATAATATATACATAAGCACAAAGGAGGGTTGCCGTCATGCAGGAAAAAATACGAAAATCCATTATTGATATGCTCATGCGTATAGATGATGTAAAGTTGTTGGAGAGAATCCACCGCTTTATACAATACATATACACACAGGAGTAAAGGAAAAGGGCCGGGCAACCGACCCTTATTTTTTACCCCTTAGAAATGCCATAACAACACTTCTTTGTTCTTTAGGCAATTTGCAAAAATCACTTACCAAGTCTTTTTCCTCGTTGGTTAATTCGTACTGCAATGCCAGCTCGTCTAAAATAGTTTCCGGCAAATTAGTAAACATATCGCCCGCACCCTCAACAAGCCAAGCACGATTAACATTAAATGCACGACATATTGATATTATCATTTGTTCGGTAAAGTTAATATCTCCGGATTCCAAACGACTAATAGCAGAACGAGTAACACCAATCTTTGTAGAAAACTCTTCTTGGTTCACGCCTAAACATTTTCTTAATTCTTTAAGACGTTCGTTCATCTTTATACCTCCTTGAAATTGATAATAGCATAAAAATGTGAGTTACGCAACAAAAAAGAATAAAAATAGTTGACAATAGTTACTCGCTCACATATAATAGTTACATACTCACAGAGTAAGTTGCGGGAAGAAAGGAGGATAAGCCTATGTTGGAAGCAAGAACACAGGACATTACATTACAGGCAGAAAGAGAAAAGAGAGAAACAACCGAATTTATCGAAATCCTTAAAACAATGTCTGAAAGCGAAAGACAGCAGATTAAAGGCGTGATGATTGGTATTCAGTTATCAAAAGGCACGGTCAAAACGGCTTAACCATTTCAGATATACAGGAGGATGCAAGGAATTGGATTTAAACGCAAAAGAAAAAGCTAGAGAGTTGGCGGATATGGTCGGCTCTCTAGTGGTAGATGAAAACCTACCGTTGGAAGTTATGGAAATGGCAGCAGACCTTTTAAAAGAGGATTGCGAAGAAATAAGACAGGCAGCAGTTGATATAGCAGAGGAAGAGAGGGCGATACGACTTGAACATAGAACAGGTACAACGCTTCTATGATACCTTGGCTATGCTGATAGGACAGAGAGAGGGTGTAGAAATAACCGTAAAGGTAACACCAAGAAAGGAGGGTCAGCATGGCAGGAAGCAGAACAGAGAAGCACACAGCGGTATACCGAAATGTGAAGCGGTGCGAGTTTCATAATATCGGGGATTATATCGTAGTAACAAGCATTATAGGTGGTACAACCTTTTGTGCGTTTTTCGATTCGGGATTACACACAGAAGAAAGTATAAAAAGGCGTGGAAGTATTAAGTTACATTCCATTTATGCAAAACATTAAAAACAGGAGGACAAGGAACAATGAACGTAGTAAACCACAACAATGTAGTGATTTTTGATGATAGAGGGATTCCGTCTATCATGTGCAGATTCGTAAGACCAAAGGATGCCAAAGAGGTCCCGGCAGTATTCAAAATCGGGGATAAGGTGGCAGATGCCATTTACATATCCAAGTACCCGAATACCGTAATTGACGGCAGAGCCTACAGTATGCCAATGGCAGACCCGACCGCAAATATCACATTTGACGAAGCGGTACAGGCTTGCAGATGCAAGGGGTTAGGTTGGCATCTTATGACCGCCGTAGAGTATGAATACCTGTTAAATCAGAGCAGGGAAAAAGGCACAATGCCACACGGTAACACCGATTGGAGCAAGGACTATTACCACAAGGACGAACAGGGCAAAGTAAGCAACTTTGGACGGACATATACAGGTACAGGACCGGTTACATGGAATCACGACCATACACCTTATGGAGTATCAGACCTTAACGGTAATGTATGGGAATGGTTGGCAGGATTAAGAATTAAGGACGGAGTAATAGAGTTTATCCCGGACAATAAAGCAGCATCCCCGTATTGTGACCTGTCAAAGGATAGCACTGAATGGCAGCAGGCGGAAACATCCAAGGGACCGGTAAGGGCAAATGTGGAATGTGGAGAAATCACAATTACGGATACAGTGGCAGCAGATGATTATACGCCGGATTATGACGGAGTAAGAATTGATGAATTAGAGGTTGAGTTATCAGAGATTCCACAGGTACTTAAAGACTTGGGAATTATCCCGGATAAAAGAGCGGAGGAAGAGAATAAGACCTATGTATACTTTGATGCCACAGAGGGCGAATATTTGCCTTTCCGTGGGTCGGCGTTCGGCAGTACTTCCTATTCGGGTCCGTCCGCTCTCGGCTTGTTTGACCCTCGTTCCAGCTCGGGCGGCAACGTTGGTTTCCGCTCCGCTTTTTATGAGGTAAACGGAAAACTGATTACTGAATAACTGTTAAGGGGTGCGGTAGCACCCCTGTAAGCATAAAAGGAGTGAAACAATGACAAATAAAATCAGATGTGCTGATTGTAAATATTGCAAAAGTTTAAGACCTACAGGAAACACTAGAAGCAATTTTTATTGCGAGCATCCAAACCATGAATATATCAGAAAATACTATGCAGAACACAGGATATACAGATTGCAGGGGTTTATAGGATTTGGTGCGAGATATTCAGAGGAAGTACCTGTAAAGACCTCTCCGGCATGGTGTCCGAAGAAAGCAGAGGGAAGAAATGAATAGAACGGAATTAGAGAAACACTTAGGCGAATATGTAGATATAAAAATATTTGACGGAAGCGTTTACAGAGGTACTTTACGAAAGACAGGAACGGAAGAGGTAAAGAATAACCCGAATTTATACCTAAAGAGCAATTATTACTTTTTGGCACATAAGGGAACATACATAACTAATTCCTGCTTATTCAGAGTATCACATATCAGAAGCCTAAAGGTTTTAAATGGAGGTATAGAGTAGTGAAACCAATAAAAAGAAAGTACAAGCCTACAATCGTATGCGATAAGTGCCATAAATCCATAGGAAAGATAAAGCCGAGTTATAAGAAAGTCGGGGAAATCGAATACAGGTATTGGCGTTGTAGACATTGCAGTACCGTATATGTCATATCCGCCACGGATGCGGAGTTAAGAAAAAAGATACAGGAATACCAAGAGTTTGTAGACAGCTACAAAGACAAGGAAATGCCACAAGAGGAAATGCAAAAGGCACAGCTTATATTACAGACCAATGTAGAGCGTAGCCGTGAGATTAAAGAGCAGCACCCTCTTACATTAAAACCTTGGGAAAGGTAGGACAATGAAGTACAGAGGATTGACATACAACAGAGAAAAGGAATCTTACGAGTGGGTCTATGGTATGCCGTCTTATGGATATGAAACGGACGAGATAGCGGAGATTGGCACGGTCTACGGAGATTTTAGAGAGATATTCCCGGATACCCTGGGGGAACAGACACCTTACAGGGATAAGAACGGCAAAGAAATTTACACAGGCGATATTGTAGCCTTGGAAGTAGACGGACAGGTAAGAGAATTTGTAGTAGACAAAGCAACCGTTGACAGGGAGTACAACACATTACAGGGATTCACAGGAAAAGACGGCAGCAACACGGTAAAAGTAAGACTTGCAGATGTGGTTATATTCCGTTGGGTTGATACCGAGGGTATCATACATCAGTTATTGCCATGTGTAGACGATATGGGGGTATCCGACACGGCATCTATGGAGATTATCGGCACGGTTGCGGAAAGAGGGGTACAGGAGAGTGAGAGTAAAGGCAAAAAGTAGTAGTACACCATATCCAATATGGATAGAGGGCGAATACATAACAGAACCACCAATAAGACCGAGTGACGGGGCAGTACGCCCCACAGGTAATTATATAGACGAGGGCGGTTATCCGGGTGCAAATGTGTATGAGGTAGATATAAATACCATGTGCAGACAGACGGATGCAGCCGACAGATTCGGGAAACCGATTTATGAGCAGGATATATTGCTTTATGAAACGGCGGAAGAAATAGGCTATTTCATAGTGCAGGACTTGGAAACAACGGTAGACATAGTAAACGGCGAGATTATAGAGGTCGGGGATTTGGATACCGAGAACATAAAGAACATTGGAAGCATGGTAGATTATTCGGATTTTGTGGAGGGTATCAGATACCACGCAGATAACGGCTTGGAGATACCGTATATTCCTTGTTTGGACGTGCAGGTAACGGCATTACCGTACTTTAAACTTAAATGCTTAAAATGCGGTCAAATATCGCTTAGTTGTGCGTATATGGCAAAGCATAAAGGTTGTGGAGGATATTACACGGTAGATTTTGCAACCAAGATTTACAGGGAAAGAGCAAAAGAAAAGGAACTTGCATAGTGGCTTATGCAAGTTCCCTGTTACCGCCTTATAGCGATAATTACACCTATTCAAATTATACTATAAGGCTTGCACAAAGTCAATAAAAAGCCTTGAAATCACACGCCAAAAGGCTATAAATGAGGGCGTGTTGAGGACCTTGTATGGGGTATTAACATCTAGGACATTCATAAAATTATATACTTATATAAGATTATACTTGTATAAGTATATGGTTTAGTAGGTGTACCCTTATGGACTTGTAGTATAAGGAGAATGAACGGTATGGCAAAGAAGAGAAAGAACTTTATCCGTGAGAAGAGGATATATTGCGGAGAGGAATACTTAGAGGTTGATATAGTAGCAGTTACGAATATGCCGGAAGCAGGCAAGGGAAAAAAGGGTAAATCCTCACAGGCTCAAAAGAACCTTAACGACAAGAGAAGTAAAAGAAGATTCGTACAGATTGCCAATACTAATTTTGGTACAAATGATTTTCATATATCAGCCACATACAACAATGAGCATTTGCCTATGTCCTTGGAGGAAGCGGAAAAGAATGTGCATAACTACTTAGACCGTATCAAAAGAAAAATGAAGAGGGAAACAGGCGAGGATTTAAAGTATATGCTTGTTACAGAATACACCCCGGAAGAGGAAGAGGGGCAGCTTACATTACAGGGGATTGATGCGGACGATAAGACAACAAAAGCCGTAAGAATCCACCACCATATCATTATCAACAACGGAGGGTTAGACCGTGACGATTTAGAGTTAATGTGGAGTACCACAAGAATAAATTGGAAAAAGGCAAACGACCCGGAATACAGAGCCAAGGCAGATTATTACGGATTCGTGAACTGTGACAGATTGCAGCCGAACGAAAACGGATTAGAGGGCATAGTAAATTACATAAACAAGCGTAAAAAAGGTTGTAAAAAATGGTCTACATCAATGAACCTTAAAAAGCCAAAGGTAAAGAAAAACGACCATAAATGGAGTTTTAGAAAACTCCGAGAGTACGCAAAGACCCCGGAAGATAAGGAGGTATGGAGAAAGTTATATAAGGGGTATGAGCCTACCAAGATAGATTTTGAATACAACGACTATACGGGGTGGAATTGCTACCTACGATTGCGGAAAGTGAGGGATATAAGCTAATGGCAGAAAAATACACTACGCTTGAAAGCATTGAAAGCAAACAGAAACACAAGATACCCGACAATATTTGGGAAACAGATTGTAAATACTGCCGTTTTAGACAAACAGAAGAAAATTTTGAATACGGCAGCAGAGGACGATACGACCAACCGTGTCAAATCAGCAGGTTTAACGGAAAATGCGGTATATGGGATAGCAAAAGCAAAGAATTAAAAACGGAACACGAAATATATACCGAACATTGCGGTAGCGTAAGACCAAACGAGGGGTTTGGTATATGTGCAACGTGCGAGTATTTCAATGGATTCCATGATGATGTGGAAGACGAAACGGCTATATATTGCACACGGAAAGACGGACCGGTAAACAGGCGTAATACAATGCCTTGGGTACACGCAGGATACGACAAAAAGATAACAAGTTTTGATTACAGTTATTTTACTTGCGATAAATACAGAGTGGATTGCGGACGTTTCGGAATAGGAAAAGACGGACTAATTAAAAAAGCGTTAGAGGGTCGCATACCTATGAATTTCAACCCGGACACAATGCAGCCATTGGAATATATTGACGGAGAAGCAATAGAAGAATGGAAAACAAGGCAAGAGGAACACGAAAAAGAAAAGCCGGAGAACATAAAAAAGAGAAAATTACAGGATGCCATAAAACAAAGAATAAAGAAAACGGAGGTAACAAATGCTGACACTTCCAATAATGGGTAAATGGTTCAATATGATTCTTTCCGGGGATAAACGAGAGGAATACAGAGAAATTAAGCCGTATTATACAACGAGGTTTAAGAAAGTATTTGAAATGTACCCAAACTCCAATATTCCTACAGGACTTGATAAGCAGTTAATAGGATTTAGAAATGGATACGGCAGCAGTAGACCACAGTTTACCGCATTATGTTCATTGGATGTTAAGGCGGGTAAGGAAGAGTGGGGAGCAGAACCCGGAAAGGAATATTACACACTACACATTCACGAAATCAAAGAAAGGAGCGGTTGTTAATATGCAACAGGCGGTATTCATGGCACATTGCCCTTATGAGTTGGGCGATATTGTAGAGGTTGCAATAATTGAGGGAATGGCTATTACAGGCTACCCGAGAAGATTAGGCACGGCAGAAATGCAGATAACGGACATTATCACAGAACACAGCTTAAAGAATGGCACGGTATCATTTATTTATGAATTGGACGGTAAAAAGCGTATGCAGTTGATACCGTGGAATGAATTAACAAAAAGGAGCGAAAAACATTGATAAATCAAGGATTTGTGACCGATTCGGACACGGAAAAAGAATTAAAGAAGTGGCAACAGGCAAGAGCCACGGCAGTAGATGAAGATAAATTAAAACAGCAGTATAAAAACAGGCTCAACAATGCACAGGGGCAGCACTTTGAAAGAGAAATTTTAGCCGGGTGCAGAATGTACGAGAGCCACGGAATAGCAACTATTGATAAAACGCCCGAGCCATTCAGAGTAACAAGCAAGAACCACAGGACAGGAGAATTTACCGGGCGTTTCAGTACACACGCACAACCCGACTTTCAAGGGACCTTATACGGTGGGCGTTCGATAATGTTTGAAGCCAAGAGGACAAGCAAAGACAGGATAACCCGAAATGTGCTTACAGATACGCAAATGGACGTATTGGAAAAGCACAGCCGATTAGGGGCGTTGTGTGGGGTGTGCATCTGCATACAGGATGATTTTTTCTTTATCCCTTGGAATGCATGGCGTGATATGAAAGAAATGTACGGCAGGCAGTACCTAAAGCCGGACGATATAGAGGAATACAGGGTTAAGTTTGACGGTGCGGTACATTTCTTAATGCACACCGAGGAATTGAAAGGAGTATACGAAAATGCAGAGCGAAAAAGATAAAATTATGGAACTGTTGACCGTTACAGAGGTTAAGGAGGGCGGAGAGGTAACATTTACAGACCGTTCAATAGAAATCTTACAGGAGTTAGGGCAGCAGTACAAAGAAACACCACTTTTTAAGAAATCAAGACAGGATAACCCGGATTGGGAGGGGGATGCCAACGCAGGTTTGTTATTCGTGTATATGTGCGAGAGATTAACAGAAGCACCAAGCAGAATACATACAATTATGGTTTGCAAGTTAATGATTCCTCTAATTTGGGAGAAGTTGGAGCAGGAGTTACAGGAAACGGCAGAAGTAGCAGATAAGAAGATTGAAGAGGACACAGCACAGGGAGGATTATTAAGTGCGACTTAACGGAATTGTAGGGGCAGAGATTCCGTATTACAAGATGATGAATAAAGCAATGCCAGGACCAGCAAAGGACACCAAGAGGAAACCAAAGAACGGCAGACTTACAGAGATTGACCCAAAGACCAATAAACCGAGATTAAAAAGCGGTGTGCCGATAAGCCGGGCGGTAGAAGTCCTTTATATGTTTGAAAATACGGACGTATTGCCTTATCAGATTGAGGAAATGAAAGTAACCATAAGCAACCTACAGACAAGGGTTAAAAAGTTGGAGGATTGGCAGGAATGAAAACAATAATAACAGCAATCTTAATTATCGTTGCCGTGGCAGCAGTATTATTTATTCTTCCGTTCGCTATTATGTTTTTCTCTTATGTATTCGGTATTGATATGGACGAGAACGGCGAATTACATGAATGTATCGGGTGTCCGTATAGAACTTGCCCAGATCGTGAAAAGGATTGCAAAATATACAAGAGGTATCAAAAGAGATTAGCGAGAATGGAAGAGGACAAAGAACAGGAAAGATACTTACAGGAATACGCCAAGAGAAAACAGGAGAAGAAAAACAGAAAGGAGGGTAAGCGTTGAAACAACTAACACTAGGTAGCCTATTTGACGGTATCGGAGGTTTCTGCTATGCAGCAGGCATACCGAGCGGGATAGATACAGGATGCACCATTAAACCGTTATGGGCCGCAGAGGTAGAACCGAATTGTATCGACATAACAAGATACCGTTTTAAGGATGTAATGCACGTTGGAAGTGTTACGGAACTAAAAGGGGATGAAATACAACCTGTGGATATTATAACCTTTGGAAGTCCTTGCCAAGATTTAAGCATAGCCGGAAAGAGAAAAGGACTTAAAGGTAATCGTTCCGGGTTATTCATACACGCAATAAGAATTATAAGAGAAATGAGGTTAGCAACAAATGGACAATATCCAACTTTCATTATTTGGGAGAACGTACCCGGAGCTTTTTCGAGTAACGGCGGAGAGGATTTTAGAGCCGTGCTTGAAAAAGTCACAAACGCCAATATTCCAATGCCTGCAAGTGGCAAATGGGCAACCGCAGGAATGGTTAGAGGGGGGGAGGTTGACACAGCTTGGAGAATCCTTGACGCTCAATATTGGGGAGTACCCCAACGTAGAAAACGAATCTACCTTATCGGAGATTTTGGAGGACAACGTGCCGGAGAAATATTATTTAAGTCCGAAAGCGTGCTTGGGTATACTCCGAAGAGCAAAGAACAAAGGACGGAAGCTACCAGACAATCTACGAATAGCCTTAGAGCAGAAAGTAGCCGAGGGGGGGAGGTTTTAGGTCTTGATTTTGCACACGCCGACAGCGTGGTAAGAACCTATAAAGACATTACCCCAACCTTAGTACAGAATATGGGGCGTGGCGGAGGTCAAACGCCTTGCATCATGTACGAAGAGAAACGAAGCGTAATACCTTTAAGGGATGAAGTTACAAGAAATAAGGCAAGCAACGGATTAGGCGTTGGAAAGGTCGGGGGACCTTGCCCGACACTCACAACGGCAGATATTCACAGCGTATTTTATGAAGCCTACCAACACCACGGATACAGAGAGAGCGATACAAGCGGAACATTAACCGCAGGACAGAACAATACCGTAAGGGGAGATACCCCATTGATTGTAACCGATAAGAAAGCCTTTGAAGAGAATCAGCACGGAGGATACAGGGAAACACAGATTAACGGCACTTTAAGGGCAGCGGGGGGGTCTTACGGCGGAGGGTCGGAAACTCTGATAACAGAGAGTACCAAGACAAAGGGGAATATCCCTAGCACTCCGAAGAAAAGTATTAAAGACCTGTTGAAGAAAGCAACACAGAAAGTTGTATACATAATCCGTAGGCTTACACCTGTTGAGGGAGAGCGATTACAGGGATACCCGGACGATTGGACGAAATACGGAGCAGACGGCAATATTATAGCCGATACGGCACGATACAGGGCAATAGGTAACAGTATATGCGTATATTGTGCAGAAAGGCTCTATATAGGCATTATACGAATCCTACAGGAGGAAGAAAAGGACAATGAAAGAAAAGACGAGAGCCTTTTATAAGGCGGTATTTAAGTATTGGTGGCACGAAAGGGTATTGAAGTTCTTTAGAAAATAGGAGTTGGTACACATGAAGAAATGTAGCTTATGTGGAGAAAAGGCATTGGAGGGCATAGAGATATGCCCGGAATGTCTGAAAAGGGCAGCAGTTGCCCCAAAACAGATAAAGAGGTTACGACAGATAAGCAACATATTAAGCATAACGGCAGATACAGACACGAATATAAAAGCCTGTATGCAGAGCATAACAGAAATTGCGGACGATTTGGAAAGGGGCAGTTATGGCGAAGAAGAGAAGAAACAGGAAAGTAATACCGTTCCAACATGAAAGGACATTGACATATAACAAGGCAAAGCCGAACCGACAGGCAAGGAGATTAGGGATTAAACCCGAAGAACCAAAGAGAGAAGAGAAAAAGACGGTAAGCAAGGCAGCAGTATTAAGCCAAAAAGCAAAACAGGCAAGAGAAACACAAAGAAGAATCACACCGCCGGGAATGACATACAGCGAATATATGGAATATCTGAAAGATAAAAGGCAGCAGTTGGAAGAGAAGAAAAAGAACATACAGGAATGATACTTATATAAGTATACAAGTTGCACAAAAGATTGATGTACTTATATAAGTATATTTGTTGATTATCCCGGGTTGTAAATATACTTATATAAGTATATAATAGAATCATCAAAGGAAAGCAAAACGGAGGTAAGAAACAATGGTAGAGATTAAAGGATTCAATGAAGCATACAAAGCAATGTTAGCAAAGGAAACAGTTAAGAAAATACATAAAAAACACACCGACAATAGAGTAAAAGAACTTATTGCACAGGGAGTTGATAAGGAAATAGCCAAAGTAATGGCAAGCGTAGGACTATAAGATAGCCGAAACGGTAAGGGGCAACCGCCCCGAGCCGTCAAGACAGGTCGGCAACCTGTTTTCTGACGAGGGCAAGCCAATAGCCGTAGCAGGGATAGAGTGAAAAAATAGCAGTGGGTACGCCAACTAGAGAGCGTGCGGTAAGTCAACAGGTTTTTAGTAATTTTTTAATGTGAAAAATTGCAACGCCTATCACATAGCCGGGAAAGGCGGTGGATATATGCCGAGAAGTCCACCCGAAAAAGGCTATTGCACACCTTATAGAGTGCCTAAGCCTTTAGAGATTGTATAAAGTGTGCAATGCACACGCAGGAGGTAGCCTATGAAAAAAATACCAATGACACAGGAGGATAGGGATTATTTCAAAAGCGGAGTAAGAACCCTATGCGGTATCGAGGTAATACAAGCTAAAAACATCATAAACGACCCCGGATTAAAGGTAGTATTTACTTCCGAGGATTTGGACTTTATGAACAAAGAACTTGGTAGACAGGCAGGGGCAGTATTTGCCCGAATCCTTAGAGCAATTAAGAAAATGGACTTTAAGGAAGCACAAAGAGTAATCACAGGAGGTAAAAGCAGATGAAAACTATTGCAATTATTAACATGAAAGGCGGATGTGCCAAGACAACAACAAGTGTAAACATGGGGTATATCTTGGCAGAGGATTACGACAAAAAAGTATTGATTATTGACAACGACAAGCAGGGCAATTTATCCAAGGCGTGCGGTGTATGGGATGATGAAGCACCGAGTTTTGCGGATGTACTTACAGGAGATAAGACATTAACGGATGTAATGCAGCTTGGAGCGAATGGAAACATTGCGGTAGTACCTGCCAATATGAGCCTTTTAACAGCAAACCTTGAGGTAATCAAGAATGAGGAAATAGACCAAGTAACAATACTGTCTAAGGAATTGGAAAAGGTAAAAGATGTATTCGACTACTGCATTATTGATTGTCCGCCGGATATAAATATATCCGTTATCAACGCCTTAGTGGCAGCGGACGAGGTTATCATACCGATTAAGATTGACGGCTACGCATTTGACGGCATGAAAGAGTTAGAGGAACAGATAAACAATGCAAAGCAGCTTAACCCTAAGTTGAAGTTTAGAGGATGCCTTGTAACAATGTTCTATAACCGTGATGTATGCAGACAGGGAGAGGAGTACTTGCAGAATCAGAGATACCCGGTATTCAAAACACACATTAGGAGAACCGAAAAGGCGGACGAGGTTACATTTACCACACAAAGCCTTATGCAGTATTCTCCGAGGTCGGGAGCAGCAAGAGATTATAAGACATTCGTTAAGGAGTATTTGGAGGGATAGAATGGTATACAGAAACAAAGAGGGATATGCTGACCCCACAGCCGGGGCAGCAATCCACGAAGCAGAACCAAAAGCAAAGAAAAAGGAATACAACCCGGAAGTGACAAACCTTGTAAGCGTATTAAAACAGATGATAGATATTGCAGGGTATGAAATGGTCGGACGTATCGTATTGAGAGATAAAGACACAGGAAAGGAGTATAGATAGTGAATTGCGGAATTATCACAGAGGAAAAGGAAGAAATGATATTGATTCCGAAGAGGGATTATATCAGATACATAGAGAACGAAAAAACACTTGATAACATCAGAAAAATTGTGACCGATTCGGACACAGAAAAATGGAAAGGTATAAGCATTTTGAGAATAGGAGGAAAAGGCAATGGCAGGATTTAATATTAACGATTTACTCAATGCAAAAAGCAAAGGGGCAGCAGTACAGGCAGAGGGACCGGCAGAACAGGAACAGGAGTTTAAGGTAACTATGCTTGATGTGGAGGACTTAATGCCGAGCAAAGATAATTTTTACTCCACGGAAAACATAGACGAATTAGCAATGTCTATTGAGTTGGTCGGACACATTGAGCAGAACTTAGTAGTAAAGCCGGAAGCACACGGAAAATACGAAGTAGTCGCAGGACACCGCCGTAGACTTGCAGCCTTGAAGTTGGTACAGGAGGGCAAAGAGGAATATAGAAAAGTGCCGTGCCTTATTAAAAAGGAATCCGACACAATCAAGGATAAGTTAAGCCTTATATTTACCAATGCAACGGCAAGACAGCTTACGGATTGGGAAAAGGTACAGCAGGCAAAGGAATTAAAAGAAATCCTTACCGAGTACAAGAGAGCATTACAGGAAGAAAACAAGGATAAGCCGAAAGAGGAAAGGGAGAAAATGGGGCGTATCCGTGATATTGTGGCACAGATGCTTAATACATCAACTACACAGATTGGAAGAATGGAAGCCATTGAAAACAATTTATCACAGGAGTTTAAGGATGAATTGGAAAAAGGCAATATCAATATTTCTACCGCACACGAACTTAGCCGACTTGATGAAGAGGGGCAGAAACAGGCTTACGAAAAATACGAGGAAAAAGGCGAGTTGCATATAAATGATGTGAAAGAAGAACCGAAAGCAGAGATTACGGACGAACAGGCGGAACAGGTGCAGAAAGCAATTAAAGAAGCCTTAAAAGGAGAGGTAAACCGTGCGGTATTCAAAGTTAAAGGCAATACAGCAGCAGTTGAAAAGGAATTGATTAAACACTTTTCAAAGACATTTACCGCCAAGACCTTAGAACTTAATGGAAAAGAATTTATTTACAGATTCCAAACAGAGGGAATGGCGATACAGATTAAGGAGGATTGGAGTACATATATTATAGAGTACGCCGACCTTGCGGAAATCGTTGCATTGATGATTGAAACGGAAGAATTGACCTATGACGATTCCGAAGAGGAAGCACCACAGGGACCGGCAGAGGATACCGAGGAAACACAGGAAAGCGGTTTTATGAATGAGCCGGAAGAAACACAGGAGGACGAAGAGGAAAACGACAATTTACCGGGACAACAGGATATGAGCGATTACCCGGAATATGTACCCGAACCACAGGAAAAGGGATTATCATTTACGGAATGGATAAGCAAAAAATACGGAACAGGTCAATATGACATGATAAAGAAAGAGGTAAGAAAGGTTATTATGACGGAATCCGAAAACGGAAATATCTGCCCGGCAGAGTGGGAAAGCAGATTAACCAACGCTTTATCCGTATGGGTAATGGGTAAAACGGCAGAGTATCAGAAATACTTACAGGGTTAGGCGGTGCGTATGGACCGTATCGAATACAAGGAGGGCGTTATTTGGTGCGGAGAAGAAAAGGCAAGCAATCAATTATCTACATTGGTTGCCTGCCTGTCCGCACAAAATGAAAAAACAGAAAAAGAAACGTGCGATTTAATAAATCAATTCATGCAATCCTTTGATTTGCTTATGGAGAAAATAAAAAACCTTGCAGAGAGGTTAAAAGATATTTTTGATATAGCGGAATCGGATATTTGCGAATCTTGCGAAGCCAAGAGGACGAAGCACGGCAGCAGTTGTATAGCAGAAATCGAAGCTACAGGAAAAGCAAGTATCAAATGGTGTGAAAAATACAGACCACCATGAAAGAAAGGATAGCATAAAATGAAAAATTGGGAAGTAGAAGCAATCTTAAAATTTTACAAAGATATTGACCTTGATATTAAGGTTACAGGCGAGTGGCTAGAGCAGTACGAAAGCGTGTATGATACCACAGGGGCAATTAACTATGACGGTATGCCACACGGAAGTAATACAAGCGATTCTACGGCTCTGCTTGCAATCAAAATAGCAGGTACAGATACCGCAGAAAGAATTAAGGAATTAAAGGGCAGAATACAGGAGTTAAAGAAGTTGAGAACGGAAATATCAAAAGAGATTTATTCCTTAACTCCGATTCACAAAGCTATTATATGCGGATTTTACTTACAGGGTCAAAAATGGGAACGCATAGCGGAACAGATTAGTTATTCTGTCCGGCAGAGTAAAAATATAAGGTGCGTTGCCTTGGAGGTCTTAGGCGGAAAATTAGCAAGGAATAGAAATGTATCACGAAGCAAAATTTTGAAAGAGGTTTTGCATTAAAGATTGCCCGCTATTGCCCGATTTTATGTAGTATAATACTAAGATGAAAAGCGAAGCAGGGCAGCAGGATTTTATTGTTAAATCCTGTTGCCTTTTCGTGTTATAAAAATTTGAATTTGCAAAAATGCGAAGATTCCGAAAGAACGGAAAGCCGAAAACCGGGAAAACAAACGAAAGGAGGTTTTGACTTGGCAAGACAGAAAGACGAAAACAGGGAAAAGGCAAAGCAACTTTTTTTAGATTCAGACGGCTTAATGAAGAATACAGAAATTGCGGAAGCCTTGGGGATTGATTCGGCAAAGGTACGAAAATGGAAGTGCGTAGATAAGTGGAATGATGTACTTGAAAATAAACCCAAAAAGAGGGGTGGACAAAAAGGCAATAAAAACGCCAAGGGTCACGGGGCCCCTGTAAGAAATAAAAACGCAGAAACTCACGGGGCATATTCTAAGGTGTATTTTGATGAATTATCAGAGGATGAAAAAGCCTTGATAGAATCAGTTACCCTTGATACAGGGGAAAATACATTAAGAGAATTACAAAGCCTTATAGCCAAAGAAAAAGATTTGGAAAAAAGGATAAAAGAATTAAACACAGACACCACAGGCAACCTATACACAGACAAGGTTGTAGAAATGCGTACGCCCGGAAAAGAGGGAGAGGATGCAGACCCATACGGTGCATACAATGAGGACGGCAAGGATACACCACAGGGGCCGGCTCTAAGTGTGGCTATGGAAACAACTATTAAATCCTCTGCCTTTGAAAGAGCAATGAAGTTAGAGGACCAGCTTAATAAAGTACACGGCAGAATCATAAAGCTATTGGATACAATAAAGTCTTATGAGTTAGAGCAACGCCGTATCACATTGGAAGAGAAACGGTACGCATTGATGAAACAGAAGATAAGCGGGGAGTATGATGTAGACCCCGACACAGGAGAGATAGACGATAGCTACACAGAGGACAGCGAGGACGGCGAGGTATAGGCACAGGCACACGGCAGCAGTAGCCACGCCACACACCGCCACACGCTCACACACGCACGCACAGGCAGGCACGCAACGCACACAGCACCACAGGCGGACACAGGCACACGCCACGGACGGCGAGGGTGCGTAGGTACTGTAAGCTGTCTGAACGGCGTGAGGGTGCCGTGACCCCAAACGCTTCCTAGATTCGAGGTCGAAAAAACGACTTCCAAAAATCCGCAAAATTTTTTAAGGGGGTAGGATTTTGAAACTCTATGATAAAAATGCGGTCGCAAAATTCTTAGATATGACCCCTAAAAATGTGGAGAGGTTGACACAGAAAGGGATTTTGCAGACGAAGCAAGGAAACCTGTACGCCTTGGCGGAAACCAACAGGGCATACATAAAATATTTGAGGGACCGTAACCCGGAATCACAGGAAGCGGTAGACCTCAACGAAGAGCGAGCAAAGCTAACCAAAACGAAAAGGCTTAATGAAGAGTTAGACCTTGCGGTAAAGAAAGGAGAATTGCACAAGTCAGAGGATATAGAAAAAGTAATGACAGCCATGTTAATCAATTTCAAGAGCCGATTAAGTGCCATTCCGGCAGAGGAAGCGGACAAGTTGGCAGCAATGACGGACAAAGCAAAGATTTTTCTATATCTGAATGACAAAATAAAAGAAGCACTTAACGAGTTATCCGATTTTGAGGGTATATTTAAGGAGGAAATAAAAGAAGATGAAGAGGGAAACGATTGACCTTTTCAACAGAATATTTAAGGTCTTAGAGCCACCGCCCGACTTGACATTATCGCAGTGGGCGGACAGATACCGCCGTTTGTCCTCCGAATCGGGTAGCAAAGGCGGTAAGTGGAATACAGAAAAAGCACCTTGGCAGCGGGAGATTATGGATGCAATAACGGATATATCCGTTGAAAAAGTTGTGGTTATGAGTGCTGCACAAATGGGAAAAACGGATGCTTTTTTGCTTAATACAATAGGCTATTATATGCACTATGACCCATGCACCATATTGTGTATGCAGCCTACCTTATCCCTTGCGGAAACAATGAGCAAAGACAGGCTTATGCCAATGGTACGAGATACCCCGGCATTAAGGGATAAGATAAATGAGAAAAGCCGAACCGCAGGAAACACGATTTTTAAAAAGGCGTTTCCGGGCGGACGTATCACAATGACAGGTGCAAACTCTCCGACAGAGTTACGAAGCCGACCGATTCGTATATTATTGGCGGACGAGATAGATGCTTACCCACCAACCGCAGGAGCGGAGGGGGACCCTCTGATACTTGCAGGGAAACGACTTACAACATATTGGAATCGAAAAGAGGTAGACACAAGCACGCCAACGATAAAAGGGGCAAGCCGTATAGAAATGGAGTACGAACATTCTACTATGGAGGAATGGAATGTACCTTGCCCGAGTTGCGGAGAATTACAACCGTTGGAATGGAGCAATTTAATCTATAAGGTGGATGCAGACGGGGAAATAGAAAGTACAACCTATGTATGTGCGAAATGTGGAGTAGTACATACAGAGGTTGAGTGGAAAGAACATTTTAACGAGGGGCGATATGTGGCAAAATATCCAAACCGTAAAGTGCGAGGATTCCATTTTAATTCCTTGGCATCTACTTTTTTTGGTTGGGATAAGATAGTAAAAGGATTTATCGAAGCGGACCAGGCATTAAAAAAAGGCAATATCGAACTTATGAAATCTTGGGTTAATACCGAATTGGGGCAGACTTGGGAGGAAC
>UMBC01016211.1_pt1 | contig 21643 bp, 35 predicted proteins | sample 1963871 | NCBI WGS metagenome assembly UMBC01 (sample SAMEA4835932, study PRJEB28245) | human gut metagenome | biome: gut microbiome; material: fecal sample | place: Denmark | collected 2008 | reverse complement strand
GCTTTCAATTGAATACTCATCAATGCAGTACGAAAACGATGACTTAATGAGAGTATACAATGGTGATGACTACGGAATCGCTTGTTGTGTATCTTCAATGAGAATTGGTAAAGAAATGCAGTTCTTCGGAGCTAGAGCAAACCTTGCTAAATGTCTTCTTTACGCTATCAATGGTGGTGTTGATGAAAAGACTAAGGTTCAGGTAGGACCTAAGTACAGACCAATTACATCAGAATACCTTGATTATGATGAAGTAATGGAAAGATACGAAGATATGATGAAATGGTTATCAGGAGTATATGTAAATGCTCTTAATATCATTCATTATATGCATGATAAATACTCATATGAAAGAATCCAGATGGCATTACATGATGCTCACGTTAAGAGATGGTTTGCAACAGGTGTTGCCGGACTTTCAGTAGTAGCAGATTCACTTTCAGCTATGAAATATGCTAAGGTTAAAGTAATCAGAGATGAAGACGGATTAGCAGTAGATTATGAAGTAGAAGGTGACTTCCCTAAATATGGTAACGATGATGACAGAGTAGATAGCCTTGCAGTTATGATTGTTGACAAATTCATGGGCTACTTAAGACAGCACTACACATACAGAGATAGTATCCCAACACAGTCAATTCTTACAATTACATCAAACGTAACATATGGTAAGAATACAGGTAACACACCTGACGGAAGAAAAGCTGGACAGCCATTCGCTCCAGGTGCTAACCCACTTCACGGAAGAGATACTCATGGTGCAGTTTCATCACTTGCATCTGTAGCTAAGATTCCATTTGAAAACGCTAGAGATGGTATCTCAGATACATTCACAATCATCCCAGATGCTCTTGGAAAAGATTGTGACGTATTCACAGGTGATCTTGACGCTGACGAACTTGGTCTTGATATCGACGATCTTATCAAGTTACAGCAGTAATAAAAAATAAAAGGAAATGATTCAGAATGACAACAGGAATAATTCATTCAACTGAAAGCTGTGGGACAGTAGATGGACCTGGCGTAAGATTTGTAGTGTTCTTCAAAGGGTGCCCAATGAGATGTGCATATTGCCATAATCCGGACACATGGACTATGGAGGGCGGTACAGAAATGACTGTTCAGGAGCTTCTTGACGAATACCAAAAGAAAGCACCATTTTATAAAACCGGAGGTATCACCGCTACAGGCGGTGAGCCAATGGTACAAATAGATTTTCTTACGGAACTGTTTGCCGCAGCGCATAAAAAAGGAATTCATACCTGTCTGGATACATCAGGTGTAACATTTAGACCTGATAATCCGGAAAATCTGAAAAAAGTAGATAAATTACTTGAAGTAACCGATTTGGTTATGCTGGATATAAAACACATTGATCCGGAAGAACACAAAAAGTTGTGCAAACAGCCAAATGATAATATTTTGGCATTTGCAAAATATCTTAATGATAAAAAGATTCCAATATGGATAAGACATGTTGTGGTTCCGCATATTACAATGAACAAAGAATATCTTTATAAGTTAGGTCTATTTATAGGAAAACTTGAGATGGTTAAGGCATTAGATATTTTACCATATCATGATATGGCTAAACCAAAGTATGCAGAACTTGGGATTGATTATCCATTAAAGGATATAGAGCCAGCTACTAAAGAAATGGCTGTAGCGGCTAGAAAAATAGTGTTACAGGGATTTAGAGAATCCAGGATAAAATTATTAGAAGAGAAAAACAAATAGGAGGTAGAGAAAATGGCAGCAAGTGCAAAACAGATTGATAATTTAGTTTCATTAATAGATGGATATGCAGAGGAAGGCGGATATCATCTTAACGTTAACGTATTAGTTAGAGATACATTACTTGATGCTCAGCAGCATCCAGAAAAGTATCCACAGCTTACAATCCGTGTATCAGGATACGCTGTAAACTTCATCAAGTTAACAAAAGAACAGCAGGATGATGTTATTAGCAGAACATTCCACGGAAATCTCTAAGATTAAGTTGGATAGTTTACTAAATAACTATTAAATAAGAGACTGATTGTATTTAATGGTAATGAATTACCGTTATAAAACAATTGGTCTCTTTTAAATTATTAGATGCAGTGCATATAAAATTGTGCTATAGTGATATAAAGCGTCCAAAAGACGATAAAATTCGTGATATGATATCATGGAAATTTAATATAATCATAAGGATGAATGATATGAAGTTATTAGAGGAAAGAATCAGAAAAGATGGAATACTTAAAGAAGGCAATGTATTAAAAGTTGATAATTTTTTAAACCATCAGATGGACATTGAATTATTTAATGAAATGGGAAAAGAATGGAAGAAATTATTTGCAGATAAGAATATTAATAAGGTGTTAACAATTGAAGCTTCAGGAATAGGAATTGCTTGTATTGTAGCACAGTATTTTAATGTACCGGTCGTATTTGCTAAAAAAGCACAAAGTATTAATATTGATGGTGAAGTATATTCAACTAAAATAGAATCATTTACTCATAAGAAAGTTTACGATGTAATCGTTTCAAAGAAATATATAGGACCTGAGGATCATGTATTAATTATTGATGATTTCCTTGCTAATGGATGTGCACTTCAGGGATTAATTCAGCTTGTCGAAGACGCGGGTGCTACAGTTGAAGGAATTGGTATTGCTATTGAAAAAGGATTCCAGCAAGGTGGAGAAATAATAAGAAATAAAGGAATTAAATTAGAATCATTAGCTATTGTAGATGGAATGAATCCTGAAACTGGAGAAATAATATTCAGAGAACAATAGAATGAGACTTTAATAAAATAGGAATATATGATATTTAGAGAAATGAAAAATATATTTTTATGGAATAGGAATATATGATATTTAGAGAAATGAAAAATATATTTTTTATAGAATAGAAATATATAATATTCAGAAAACAGAAACAAAGTTATTAGCCGGAAGTAAAGACATTCTGGAAAACCAAAATAAGTGTGTTTCAGACTTTTGGTTCCGACGTTACTAAAAATATAATAAAAAGAGGCGATAGATATGCACAACATAGTTTCAAAATTATTAATTTACGGAAATATGCCGGAAGATTCAATATTAATGGAATTGAGTAATATAATAAGAGAATATAAGGGTGAGAATTACAAGAAGGATGAGATTATTACAAGAATATATCATCAGATAAAGAGAATTCTCGAAATTTCAACAGATTATGCGTTTGATAAGAATTTATGGCATAATTATCTTACATATTTACTTATTACAAATGAAAATCCATTTAGTTTGACTTGTGAAAAGGTAGGAGCAAGTGATGGAAGTGTAAATTATTTCGCAAAAAATGATTTTAAGCAGTTCAAAAAATTGTTTGATTATGATTTTGGACCTATGGAAGAAGAACTTGGAATTGATTGTTTTTCAAGAATTGAAAATTATAAGGCTATAGGTAAACCTGAATTAATGTACAATAAAAATGTAAGCGAAAAGGTTAGAGCGTTAAGTGAAAAATTGGAAAATACAAAAAATGAAGATGAATTTTTTACATGTGTTACTGATTTCTACAAAGATTATGGTGTAGGAATGTTTGGACTTAATAAGGCATTTAGAATTAGTGACAATGACGGCAAATTACAATTTCATGCTATTAATAATATGGAGCAGGTTGCATTGGATGACCTTGTAGGATATGAAATTCAGAAAAAGAAACTTGTGGATAATACAGAAGCATTTGTACAAGGAAGAAAGGCAAACAACTGTCTTTTATTTGGCGATAGTGGAACAGGAAAGTCAACAAGTATAAAGGCTATTGTTAATGAGTATTATGACAAGGGTCTTAGAATGATTGAAATTTATAAACATCAGTTTAAAGACCTTTCAAATGTAATAGCAAGTATTAAGAATAGAAATTATAAATTTATTATTTATATGGATGATTTGTCATTTGAAGAATTTGAAATTGAATATAAATTCCTTAAAGCTGTAATAGAAGGTGGCGTTGAAACAAAACCGGAAAATGTATTAATATATGCAACATCTAACAGACGTCATTTGATTAAGGAAACATGGAATGACAGAAGCGATGTCCAGGTGGATAACGGAATGCATAAATCAGATACAATGGAAGAAAAACTTTCTCTTGTAAACAGATTTGGTGTGACAATTAATTATTCTAAACCAAGTCAGAAGGAATTCTTTAACATTGCAGTAGAATTATGCAGGAGAGCAGGAGTTACAATGAGCGACGAAGAGATAAAGGCTGAAGCAAATAAGTGGGAATTAAGCCATGGTGGTATCTCAGGAAGAACAGCGCAACAGTTTGCAAACTATCTTGCAGGACAGCAGAAATAATAAGCAATAGTAGTAGGTAGTTTGGGAAAGTATGGTGATTTGATGAAAGTATATAAATTCGGAGATATTCCTGTCGGAGTAGAAACAAGAGGTGTTTATTTTAATGATAATTGTATTAATTATTTAGCTGAAAAAGCAAAACCGGAGTTTGTAATAAAGGCTACAGACAAGGATTTGGAATTCGAACAGATGCAGTCAGAAAGTGATCAGACTTATCCTAAATCCTATTTGGAATTTATAGCTTTATATAGAAAGTTTTGTGAAAAAGCGATTGATTATGGGGTTATTCTAGTTCATGGAAGTGTGCTTGAAATTGATGGAAAGGCATATATGTTTTCGGCTCCAAGTGGAACAGGAAAATCAACTCATGCTAAATTATGGAGAGATTGCTTTGGAGACAGAGTGACTATGATAAATGATGACAAGCCGCTAATTAAATTTAGGGAAGATGGCATATATGCGTATGGTACGCCTTGGGATGGAAAGCATCATTTATCAACTAATATGAAAGCAAAACTTGCCGGGATTTGTTTCTTGCATCAGGCTAAGGAAAATCATATAGAAAAAGCAACAAAGGAGAATGCAGTTAAGCATCTTATGAACCAGGTGTATAGACCAAGAGATATTATGGCAATGAGCAAGACATTAGAATATGTTGATAAAATTGTTAAAGAGATTCCGATATACGAAATGGGATGTAATATTTCAAAGGAGGCAGCTGCTGTTGCATATGATGCAATGAAGGATGGAACACTGTAGTATGGAAGATAAGAAAATAGAAGATATTATTAAAGAAAAAGGTTTCTATGTCGCGACAGTAGTTGGAGACAGTATGATGCCAATGTTACATAATAAAAAAGATTTGGTGAAAATTGTTCCGACTGATTCTATTTTAAAAGAGAATGATATTCCGTTATATAAACGACCTACAGGAGAGTATGTTCTACATAGAATAATAGCTGTGAAAAGGCAATATTACATTATTTGTGGCGATAATAGAACCCATAAGGAAAAAGTTCCTTTTGATTGGATTGTGGGCGTTTTGGAAGAATTTGAAAGAAATGGCGCAACATACAAAACAGATAATGCAGAATATTTAAATTATGTGGATAAAATGCGGAAAACTTTTTGGAAGAGAAAGTTAAAAAACATAGTAATAAAAATTAAGAGAAAAATAAGAGGAAAATGATGAAAAAGAAAACTTTATTGATAACAATGGTTTTGACAATTGTAATGTCTACATCAGTATTTGCAGCAGGAGGAGACAATTATGGAGAAGATATTTTTGGAACAACATCTTCCCAAGTAACGACAACTAAAGCGAGTGCGACAGAAAAGACAACTGATAAAGAAAATATAAAAAATAATGTTGAAACATGTGCTGCACAAAATAGCACAGAAAATAAAAATATATTAAAAAAGGCTAAGATTGTAAGTATTAAGAGAGTTAATGGAAATAAAGCCAAAATAAAATTAAAGAAAATTGATAGTGCATCAGGTTACCAGCTATGTTATTCTACAAATAAAAAGTTTAAAAATAACAAAAAGGTGTCTGGCTCTAAATTGTCATACAAGTTAAAGTTAGTGAAAAAGGGGAAAAAATACTATGTAAAAGCAAGGGCATTTTCCTTAAGCAATAATAAAAAGGTGTATGGAAAATGGAGCAAAGTTAAAAAAATATAAAAAAAGTAAAAAAGTGCTTGCAAAGGTTACTGCTTTATGATAAAATTATTTCCGTTGTAAGAGCAATGGCCCATCGCCAAATGGTAAGGCACTGGACTCTGACTCCAGCATTTTCAAGGTTCGAATCCTTGTGGGCCAGTAAAAAACCACTTCATTATGAAGTGGTTTTTTTAGCTTTATGATTATGATACATGTTTATTATTTGCAACCAGCCGGATTGTATAAATAGAAGTTCTTTTTATTATTTAAATCATCTAAAACCATTCTGAGAGCTTCACCAAAACGTTGGAAATGAACAATTTCCCTAGCTCTTAAAAATCTTATTGGGTCAGCAACCTCATTATCCTTAACTAATGTCAAAATATTGTCATAAGTAGTTCTCGCTTTTTGTTCAGCAGCCATATCTTCAAATAAATCAGTAATTGGGTCGCCTTTTGATTGAAATTCACATGCATTAAATGGGATGCCTCCAGCAGCTTGTGGCCATACGCCTAAAGTGTGGTCAACGTAGTACTTTTCGAACCCTGCAGTGTCTACCTCGTTGCAAGGAAGATCCTTGGTAAGTTGATGAACAATGGTTCCAACTATTTCTAAATGTCCAAGTTCTTCAGTTGCGATATCGTTTAAAAGTCCTGCAACTTTAGGATTAGACATAGCATATTTTTGTGACATATAACGCATTGCAGCGCCTGCTTCGCCGTCAGGACCGCCATACTGCTATAACGTATAACGATGCCCTGAAACACCGATAAATAAAGGGATTACGGGCAATTTGGTGTTAGTCGTTAATATAAAAATACATCAACAATGCCCCACCTTTTTTATCATATACAATTTTATCAACAACACTAGTCAAAGCGTCATGCTTTTGTCTGTCAGTTGAATTGTCTGATTTAATAATATCGTATGCGGAGCGTATTTTGTTCAAAAGAATGCTTTCATTTTCATCTTCAGGCTTCTTTGAGTACTGCTCCAGCATGGCGGTTAATTGTTCACGTTCCCTTTGTAATATTTCTTTGTTGGCCTTATATTCTTCAAGTGTATCAATTCCATCTCTATATGCTTCTTTAATACGTTCTTCCTTCATGCCTATTCTGTTTAATTTAGTTTCAATTAATTCACTTTCTGATTTTTCTTCCTGATTTGTAGAATGTACAACATATTCTACAGTGCCACTATCAAGAACCTTCTGCAAGGCTTCCAAAATGGCAGGTTTAAGAGCATTTTCATTTGTAAGGTGCGATTCGTTGCAGGAAGCGTGATTGTATGCTGTGCATTGAAAATATGTATTGCCTGATTTGCTTTTACCGGCTCTTACAAGTCGACCACCGCAGGCGGAACATACAAGAAGTCCTGATAACCAATGTTTGTATGTTGATGCCGGTCTTACTTTTTTACCGGATCTTTTTGTTACTTTATCTCTTTCCTGTGCTGCAGTAAACAATTCATTAGATATAAATGTATCATGTCCACCATCAGTAACAATCCATTCAGATTTATCTTTGACGTTTCGTGTAGCGTGTTCTAATCTGTTCCATATTATTTTACCATTGTAAAATTCATTTCTAATAATGTAAGCTACTGTTCTGTTCTGGAACTTTCCGTTTCTTTTAGTTCTATATCCAAGAGTATTTAATTTGACGGCAATATCAAAAAATGACATCTTATCATCTACATACCATGTAAATATCTTTTTTACTATCTCTGCCTGCTCAGGTACAATTACAGGTATTCCATCCTGCATTTTATATCCGAGTGGTGGAGCAGCGTTATAACCACCTCTGGATGCTCTTTCAGTCATTCCACGCATTACCTCACCTGAAAGGTTGATAGAATAGTATTCGTCCATCCATTCAAATATACGCTGTACTAATTCGCCGATAAATCCATCAGGGATAGGTTCTGATACCGAAACAACGTCAACGTCAGCTTTTTTGAGTAGATTCTTATAAACTATAGCTTCTTCCTGATTACGTGCGAAACGGCTGAATTTCCACACAAGAATTACATCTATTGGATGTTCATCGCTTTTTGCCATTGCTATGAGTTCCTGAAAAGCAGGTCTGTTAGTTGCTTTTCTGCCTGAAATGCCATCATCCTGAAAAATAAACTGTTTCGGAATTATTATGTTATTCTTTTTAGCGTATTCAAGTCCGAGACGTATTTGTGCATCAGGAGAATACTCTACCTGATCATCTGTTGATACTCTGACGTATAATGCACCTGTTTTCATTTCTATCACTCCTTTGTTTATTTTATGAAAAATGAGTATAAAAATAACACCCAACCGAAGAACAACAGTTCTGATTGACCGGGTGCTCCAAAGAATGATAAAATACAACTTGTCTAGGGTGGTATTTAATATCACAGTTTGGAGCTGGTCATTAGTGGCTGGCTCTTTTTTTGCATATTGACAAAAATTGCTAATTGAGGTGTATGTTTGCTGATGTTTCCGACATTAATGTCGGGAACATGTATTTTTTCAATTTCATAAATAAAGTTTTTTTGAAACTTTTTATTAAATGTGTCTGTCTATTTAACCCCCTCGAATTCGAGGGGATTGACTAAAACCTCTGATTTGATATAATATACTTAACAAGAGAACCGAAAGCTAGATTGAGCCTAGCTTCTGGTTGTGATAGTAAGTTAAAAAGTAACGTCTACCTTTACCAGAGAGAGGACGTTACTTTTTTGCATTAATGATAGCTAATACAAGAGTTATAACAGTGCAAAGCATAATTACAAACGTGAATAAATCAGAATATGTAACCATTGGCATCAGCTCCTTTCGTAAAATCCAGAAGCCAGCCAACCGCCCCTTCAGTTCTCCGGGTAAGTATATTATATTTTCAAAGTGCGATGCTCAACGTTAGCCAAATTATAAGATGGGCGGCGTATCCATCATCTCAGGTACTCTTTCGAGTGTGTCGGGAGCCTTTCCGACCTTTATAATTTGGTTTCAGTCTTATTGTAACTTAGATTGAAATAATTAGCTTTATAATTTCAATAAATGAAAAAGTAAAAGCGAACCCAAAGCAAAGACCTGTTATCAATCTTTTGAAATTATTAGATTCATAATTTTTAAAAAACAATTGTATAGAGCCGTCTAATATCATTGGAATCATTATTGTTAAAATCCAAAATGAATAGTAATTTGAAATTATACCAACGATTATTCCAAATATTTCTCCTAGTAATATGCCAGTGCATCTTGCACAAATAGGAAATTGGTAGCCTTTATAATTAAAACTTCTTTCAGGAATTTGGTGGCAGCCCCAATATTTTGAAAACCATTCCATTATTGAAATCCATCGTTTTATATTTTTATCCATTACATTTTAAATTTGTTTCCGCAATTTCCACAAACCCAATAATGAGTTGTTTTTGTTTTTCCTGTTCCACATAAACCAAGCAATCCACAACAACACAGTTTCCAAAAACTTGCTCCTTTACCTGTTACATCACTAACAGCTTGTAAATTATTACTTCCACATCGTGGACATTTTACTCCGCTATTATCTTTATCAATAGTCACATTAACTGTTGGTTCGCCTGCCTTGTTAAGTACATAACCACAATTAGGGCAATTGTTTGCTTGATTACTAACTTCTTTGCCACATTCTGGGCAATTAATCATAGCCATAATTTTTCCTCCTGTAAATTAAAATATTTATAATACTAATCGAATTACAGTTAAATTCGATAATGTATTCTTAGTGTTTTTATATTTCACATTTTTTATGAGCTATTTTTCAATAGCTCTAACGCTCATTTCCGCTTTTGATATTAAAATTTTCCACGTAGCTCTACAACCTTACCGATAATTTTAACCGGTTTTTCCTGAATTTCCTTATTTGAAAAATACATAGGGTCATAATTGGGGTTGTTGGATATAAGAACAATACCATCGTTATATTTTTTTAATCGCTTGCATGTAGCTTCATCACCGTTAACAGTTGCGATAACTATATCACCATCTTCTGCATCGGATTGCTGACGAACGATAACAACATCGTTTTCACACATTCTAGGCTCCATAGAATTACCTTTTAGCTTTAGACCGAAGAATGTACCGCTTGATGCAAGTTCTTCTGTTATTTCCTCTGTGTCAATAATATCTTCTATAGCTTCTATTGGAATACCGGCAGCAACACGACCAAGTACCGGGATGCGAATGCCAGTAGATTTCTTTGAAGAGGTGTTGTCTTCAATCAAGTCGGATTTTTCTATTCCAAAATAGTTTGCCATTAATTCAATTTTATCTATACGAGGATATACATTACCTTTAACCCAATCAGTAAATGTAGTGTATTTAACACCGAGAGCTTCACACATCTCAGTTCTAGATTTATGATGCAAATTCATATAATATTGAATGTTTTTTGCCATTACTTTTTTATTTCCAAGATTGCTCATAATTAGCCACCTCCTTGTAAAATAATTATATGAAAAAAACGTAAAAAAATCAACATAAAACGAAAAAATTACGAAAAAAACGTTGACATTACGACAAAACCGTAGTAAAGTGTAAGAGTAGCAAGGAGATAGCAGGAAGGAGTAAGAAATGGAAAAAACAGAAATGACAGATAAACAATTCAATACCTATTTAGAAATGCTGTTACATATCCTCGAAAATGAGGAAAAAGAAAAAGCGATTGAATTAATCAAATCGCTCCTAAAGAAATAACTTAAATTTACAAACTAACAATCACACCACAAGGGCGACACTCTTAACATTCCTGCTAAGTCGCCCAAGTGATATATAAATTATAGCAGGAACATAAATATTTGTAAAGGAAGGAGTGAGAATAAATTGGGAACGATAAATGGAAGTTATTCTTTAAAAAATATTAGAGAACTACGTAGAATGACACAAGCAGAAGCTGCAATGAAGTTAGGAATATCTGTTGATACGCTGGGTAATTATGAAAGAGGTAAATCGTATCCGGATATTCCTATGTTGAGAAAAATTGAAGCTTTATATGAGGTTAGTTATAGTCAAATTATTTTTTTACCTTTAGATTACGATAAAATCGTAAATATGCAATAAAGAGTGACAAAATCGAAGATAAGCAAATTATTTAATTTAAAGGTCGAAAAATGTTGACAAACCTCGTGCTTATAGCACAAGGAAAACCTCGAATTAAGTCGTATCATTTTAATATCAAAACGAAAGGAGCAAAGGAATGGTACAGACAACAATAAGAATTCCAACAGAGCTACACGCGAAACTCAAGGAGTTGGCTAAAAAAAGAGGCTTAACAGTTAACGCATTAATTATTCAGGCATTATGGAATTTGTAAGGAGGAGATTGGATGAAAGAAGGAAAAGTAACAAGAAAAAGAATTGGACGAGCAATTAATATGCTTGAACATGAAGGAAAATTAAAATCAGATGAAGATGATTATGCTCTGCTTGCAGAAATTATTCTTTTGATAGCTTCAAGAAAATATATGTCTACAAACAGAGCAGTTGAAATAGCACAAGATATAGAAACTATTGTGCCATATGTTAGTGAACTAAAATTACTTTAAAACATCAATACTAGAATGTTTTTTGTAATTATTATCATAACATTTTTTAGCAATTTCTAAAGAATGGAAATAATGCTTCATCATATCTTCAACATAACCATCTTCGCCAGATGAGTTTATGTATTCAGGTAGATTAGATGAGCAAAAAGCCTTAGCTGCTTCTAATGCTATTTCATGACAAAGAGTATCTTTATTCATAGAAAACTCCTTTCCTCATTTACTCGGTGCGGTAACACCTGTAATTACATTATAGAAGAAAGAGAGAATCAGGCAACAGACAAGTAAGGCAAAGCATAAGATAAAACAGAAAGTTAGGAGTGATGAAAATTTGAAAGTATTAATTTTTGTTAATTATCAGGGAAATCAATATGAATGGGATAATTTGACAGATGAAGAGAAAAAGAAAATGACTGAGAAGCTGAACCAGCAGACGGCTGACCAGTTAGGTTACGAAAAGGAGATTATAAAAAATTGATAGACGTACAAGAAAAAAGAATGCCCGTGGAAGTGGAAGTTCCAATAGGCACTCTAAAATTAATATTACAATTTTATTTTATACCAATTAAAGAAAATAGTCAAAAGGCTAAAAAGTCCAAATTAGAAGATATTGCATGGGATCTACATTTGGTTAAGGATGTTGTGATTGCAGTTCTTATTGGAATAATAGTGGGTCACATGAATGGAATAGAAACAATAGCAGCAGTTTTTACAGGTGTGTTGATGTTAATTGCACTTGTGCATATTGATTGTGAGATACATATGACGGTTGGGAGGAAAAGATAATGAAATATATAGTTGAAATAAAAGTTGAATACAATAAAGCTTTATTTAAATTTGATACAGCAAAAGAAGCAGGTTCATTTATTGCTCTTTTAGCAACAAATAATGTAAATGGTGAAGATGAAGTTACATTTTCCATGAAGGCAGTTCAGGAGGTAGAAGAATAATGGTAAAAGAAAAAATAAAAGAATTGCTTTTCAGTACAGAAAGAAAAGGAGTAGACAAGCTTCTAGAGCAGATGGACGAAATAGGATTTTTTGATGCTCCTGCATCTACTAAATTTCATGGAGCTAAAGATGGAATGTTGGCAGAACATAGCTTGAATGTATATGAATATGCACATAAATTAGCAAAGTCATGGTTAAGTAGTGAAGAATATAAAGCAATGGCAGACAGTATTACTCTATGTGCAATATTGCACGATTTGGGTAAAGCTGGAGATTATGGAAAGAAGAACTACATCGAAAACACATTAAAGAATGGCAAAAGAAGTGAAAAGATACCATTTGTTAAAAACAGTGAATTAAGTTACGTAGATCATGAGATTAGAAGCATTAAGATATGCAGCAAATACATTGAACTAACAGAGGAAGAGGAATTTGCGATTTTATATCACAATGGAATGTATGGAAATCTTAAGTATGCTTTGCAGGGAAAAGAAACACCACTTCAAATGATTATACATTTTGCAGATATGTGGGCAAGCAGAGTTATAGAAAAGGAGAATCCAAATGATGAAATTTAGAAAATTAAGAGCGGATGAAGTTGACTGCAGAATATCAACAATATCAGATAAAGGATTAAGCCTTTTATTATACAAGGATGCAAGATGTGACATGAATATCCTTGATGAAACAGTAGGACCGATGAATTGGCAGAGAAGCCATTCAAGAGATAATGCCAACTGTACTGTATCAATTTATGATACGGAAAAACAGATATGGGTATCAAAAGAAGATACTGGAACAGAAAGTTATACCGAAAAAGAAAAAGGTTTGGCATCTGACAGTTTTAAGCGTGCATGTTTTAATTGGGGAATTGGTAGAGAATTGTATACAGCTCCATTCATCTGGATTGGAGCAGATAAATGTAAATTAGTTAATAGGAATGGAAAATTTACATGTTATGACAAGTTTAAGGTTGAATACATAGAATATGACGATGCAGGTAATATTTCTTTCCTATGTATTGCTAATATTTCAGAGAAGAAAAGAGTATTTACTTATGGAAAATCAAAGGAAGCGAAGTAAATGGAATGTACAGGGAAGTTAACTAATATTAGCAGAGATTGGCAGTCTAATAAGTTAAATATCACATTATCAATTAATGAAAATATTAATAGTGAGATAGAAAAGATAAAAGATGTTGAAAAATTGTCAATCAAAGTTAATAAGTACAGAAAAAAGAGAAGCCTAGATGCAAATGCTTATATGTGGGTTCTATTATCAAAGATTGCTGACGTTATAAACAGTGACAAAGATGATGTGTATATAGAGATGCTATCCAGATACGGAGTATTTACCCATATTATTGTCAAAAAAGAAGTAGTTGAAAAGATTAAGACAGAATGGCGGGCAGTTAGAGAATTAGGCGAAATAAACGTTAATGGTTCATCAGGAATACAACTTCAATGCTACTTTGGTTCTTCAACATATGACAGTAAAGAAATGGCTACACTCATAGACGGAGTAGTAAGAGAAGCAAAAGAATTGGGAATTGAAACTTTACCTCCTGACGAACTTTTGAGAATGAAGCAGGAGTGGGACATTGGAAACAGTAATTCAAAGTAATAAAGAATGCTATGTATGTGGACAAACTACTAATTTGCATAGCCATCATGTATTTTTTGGTTCAGCAAATAGAAAATTGTCTGAAAAGTATGGAATGAAAGTGTGGTTATGTGGAGCACATCATAATCAATCTAATGCAGGAGTTCATTTTAACAGACAACTTGATTTGAGATTGAAAATGGACGCACAGAGAGTATTTGAAAAGCAACATAGCAGAGAAGAATTTATGCAGATATTCGGAAGAAATTATTTATAGGAGAGTGATAAGAATGGATATAGTGGATTACATTCCATTCGGAAGGGAGAATGCAGTAACTAGAACGCAGTTAAGGATTATGACAGGTCTGAATGATAGAAAAATAAGAGACAAGATATCAGAAGCAAGAAGAGATACAGTTATTCTTAACATGCAGGATGGCAAAGGTTATTTCAGACCACTTCCGGAAGAAAGACATCTTGTTGAAGCTTATGATAAACAGGAAACAGCAAGATTAAAAAGTATTGGTTGGAGCCTAAAGGCTACAAGGCAGATGCTTAAGAATTGGTAACTATTAATTGATATGCCAACATACATATCTGATAACAAATATATATCACGAAATTAATTAACTATGTTTATGTAATTAGCCTGCTACATAAGGTGGCAGGCAGAAAGGAGACAAGGTGGTTAATTCAAAACAAAAAGGAGCACGTTTTGAAAGACAACTTGCAGGACACATCAGAGATTACGGATATAAAGCAAGACGAGGGCAACAGTATTGTGGAGCAAATGGAGATGCGGATGTTGTTGGACTTCCGGGAATACATATTGAGGCAAAACATTGTGAAAAGATGAAACTGTATGACTGGATGGCTCAAGCAAAATCAGATGCAAACAAAAACGAATTGCCAGCAGTTTTTCATAAGAAGAATAATGCTGAAATTCTTGTCACAATGACATTTGATGATTGGATGCAGATATACAGAGAGTATGAAGCAGGAAGACAAGGAGACGATTAAATGACATGGCAAAAGTAGGAATAGAGAGTTTCCTATTAGATTGCCACACTAACGATAATATGGCTGAAATTGAAGCAGCTTATGGCATAAAAGGATTTGCTGTAATAGTCAAACTCTGGCAGAAGATATATTCAGATAAGGGGTATTACTGTGAATGGATAGAAAGAAGCCCACTTCTGTTTTTGTCGCAATGGTTCGGTGGGAACAGCGGTGTGGATTTAAATTTAATAAACCAGGTAGTGAATCATGCTATTAAGATAGGTATTTTTAACGAGAGTATGTTCAATGAATATGCCATTTTAACATCGGAGAGAATACAAAGACAGTATTTTGATGTTGTTAAAAGAAGAACAGAAATTGAAGTTATAGACGAGTACCTTTTAGTTAGTGTTGCCAATTTTAAGGGAAATGTAAACATAATTGAAAAAAATGTATGCAGAAATGAAAAAAATGTATGCAGAAATTCAACAAGTAAAGTAAAGGAAAGTAAAGTAAACAAAAGTAAAGTAAATACATATTTCGATTCAGAAAAAGTGAATGATGCATTTGCAGCATATCTCGCCATGAGAGAAAGGTCTGCACCAGTACCGGGAAGCAAGATTGTTAATCTCATTGAGCAGCTTAATACTTTTAAAGATAAAGGCTGTAGTGATGATGATCTTGTAGAGATTGTTAAAGAAGCAACATCAAAAGGTTGGATGAATTTTTATAAGTCGGACAAAAAGAAGCCGGAGCAGAGCAAAGCAAACTTTACTGAACGAAATTATAGCAAAGATGATATGGAATCACTTGAACGTAAATTATTAATGAGGAGATAGATATGGATATAAACAAAATGACAAAAGAACAGATTGAATACAGAATCAGACAGATTGACGGAAGGGAAATGTTTCTAATTAGTGCTGATTATATGACAGATGAACAGAGGGAAGAAGTAAGGGCAATTACGCTTGAGAGAGAGCAGTTACAGAAGAGATTGGAAGAATTAAATAAAACTGAAATTTAATGATTCAGAATTGACAAAAGTAAAGAATAATCGAAAGGAGCGGAACTCTGGCCAGAGTAATGATATATCGGTTCCTGGAGAGAAATGATAAAAGGTGAATTGATTGTGGATAACTTTGCCGGAGGTGGCGGAGCATCTACAGGAATAGAAATGGCTACCGGATATAGTGTTGATATAGCAATTAATCATGATCCGGAAGCAATAAGGATGCATAAAGCAAATCATCCAAGCACAAAACATTATTGTGAATCGGTATGGGATGTTGACCCAATACAAGCATGTAAGGGACATCCGGTTGGATTAGCATGGTTTAGTCCTGATTGCAAACATTTCAGTAAGGCAAAAGGTGGAAAACCTAAGGATAAAGCGATAAGAGGTCTTGCTTGGGTTGCATTAAGATGGGCAGGATTAGTTAGGCCTAGAGTTATCATTCTAGAAAATGTTGAAGAATTTAAGACATGGGGACCACTTAACCGAAGCCATAGACCAATTAAAAATAAACAAGGTGTTACATTTAAGAAATTCGTAAAACAGTTCAAAGAGTTAGGATATGATGTTGAATTTAATGAACTTGTAGCTGCTGACTATGGAGCACCTACAAAAAGGAAAAGATTCTTTATGATAGCAAGATGTGATGGAAAGCCAATTAAATGGCCAAAACATACACATGGACCTTTGAACAGTGAAGAGGTTAAGGCTGGACTTGTAAAACCTTATGTTGGAGCATATACAAAACTTGACTTTAGTATTCCTTGCCCAAGCATTTTTGATACATCGGCAGAGATAAAGGAAAAGTATGGCATCAGAGCTGTAAGACCGCTTGCCGATAAAACAATGCAGAGAATAGCAAGAGGAATAAAGAAATTTGTAATTGATAATCAGGAACCGTTCATAGTACCTATAGGATACGGCGAAAGACAAGGACAAGCACCAAGAATACATGACATAAGAGAACCCCTTCCAACAATAGTATCAAGTGGAAAACATTATTTATGTGCTCCAGCATTAATTCAGTATCATTCAGAGACGAGTAAAGATGATGTGAGAGGGCAGATGATAAAAGAGCCATTGATGACAGTTGATGGAAGCAATAGATATGGTCTTGTAACTTCCTTTTTGAGTAAGTTTTATAAATCAGGTACAGGTCAAGATATAAGAGAACCGCTACACACAATTACAACATCAGCTGGGCATTTTGGAGAAGTAAGAGCGTTCCTGATTAAGTATTATGGTGAAGGAACAGGACAAGACATAAAGGCACCATTGGACACAATTACATCAAAAGACAGATTCGGACTAGTAACCATTGAAGGTGTTGAATATCAAATTGTGGATATTGGATTGAGAATGCTGGAGCCTAAAGAGTTATACGGATGTCAAGGATTCCCGGATGATTACATTATTGACCACGATTTTGAGGGAAAGACATATAGCCGAACAGAACAAGTAAAAAGATGCGGTAATGCAGTTCCACCACCATTTGCACAAGCAATTGTAAAAGCCAATTTGCCAGAATTGTGTGTTGGAAAGCGAATGCCAAATATGAGAATAGATGCATCAAAAGAACAGTTAGCATTTATTTGAGGAGGTGAACAATAGTGACAATAAAAGAATTGGTGGAATTAAATTTCTGCATTGCTGAAATAGAAGTTGAGGTTAGGTCAAACGGCAGACTTAAAGCCAAATATTACATAGGAGATGGAGCATGGAGAGATGCGAAACTGCGCGAACATGAAGCACATCAGGATTATAAAGTTGAGTTTATAGCAGAAAAGATAAACAGATTTGAAAATGAGAAATGCTATAGGTCTTCCGGTGGGAGTTGATAGAAAAGCATTAAATCAATTTACTGAAAACGTTAAATTCAATACTGTTGATACTATGGTTATTCTAATGGCAGTAACATTACATGATGAATTTGGATTTGGTGAAAAGAGAGTTCAAAGAGCCATAGACAGATTTATGTTCAAGGCTAATTGCCTGGATGAAGATTACACTACATGGCAGGAACAGATAGAGATTCTGAAAGAGGAATTAGGAATTGAGTTGAGCATCAGAGCAAATGACAAAGATGTTAATGTTAAGAAATGTTAAGGAGTGAGAGAAATAGAAAGAGAGGAATAAGAATGGCAAAGGTCAAAATTACAAAAGAATTAGATTCTAGAAATACGCAATATTTTAAACTAACTAAAAAGCGTGGAAAGATTACAGTTAGAGAAGCATTTGAAGCAATGGAAGAATCTTACTATTTTGGAGAGTATTTAATTCAATTTAATGTTCCAGAAGAAGTACCAATGGATTTGTATGAAGATGGAGATGAGTGGAGATTGTACGCAGTAAAAGAGTTGTTGGAAGAAGAACTATACAAAGCTCATCAGGAAGGCTACGAAGAATGTAAAAAGGATTTTTATTTAAAAAAAGCAAACAATAGTTGGATTCCGTGCAGTAAAGAATTACCAGAAGAACATAAATTGTATGATATCACATTTAAGAACAGTACAGGAATCCATAGCGATTCTGCAATTTACAATCCGTATTTAAAAAGATGGTTGTGGGATGCTGATGAAACAGAACTTGTAGAGAATGAAGTTTTGGCATGGGCAGAGAAAAGAGAGCCATATAGAAGAAAGAGGTGCGAAGATGCGAAAGGCGATACCGAAGTCGATTAGAAAAATAGTGTATAAAAAGTATAATGGTCACTGCGCGTACTGTGGTTGCGAGATACCGGAGAAAGGATTTAATGTAGATCATCTGCATTGCCTTAGAAACTATGAGTATTTGGAGGAAATAACAGGTATAGATGCAAATGCCATTGAAAATCTCATGCCCGCTTGCGGTTCATGTAATAGATATAAGGCAACTATGGATTTAGAAACATTCAGAAAGCAGCTACAGAAGATTCCGGACAGACTTCAAAGAGATGTGTGTACATATAACATTGCTTTGAGGTACGGAATGATACATGAGGACAGAGAACCGATTAAATTCTATTTTGAGAAAGAAGGCGATACAGAATGATTAAATTAATATTCACTATGCGTTATGAGTTCCAGGGACGACAGACGCAGGGAACGTGACGCAAGAAAATGGGATGATGATTAGTCGATAAAGGTCGAACATTGATAATTGAATATTGGTAGGTGGAATGATATAATCTGGGTATAAATAGGACGGAAGGAGATAAGGTAAATGGTATTAAAATTAGATTTTTCAGATTGTCTTGCAGCACAGGATATGATAAGAATTATTGAGAGAGATAAATCTTTGGACGAAGCTGAAGCAATAAGATTTGCAATTAATGAAACAATTTACAAATCAATTATGGATGTTAATTGGGCTTCAATAGCTTTATCGTCGTGGGGACATGATGATCCAGATAGAGAATGGGAGAAAATAAAAAATCCACACATCGAAATAGAATTGGACGATAGCAAATATGAATTGGTAAATAGACTGGCTAATAAAAAGGGACTTGATTTAGAAATTGCTGTATCATACTTTTTAATATTCACAATGGATTCGATGGGATATCATATTTAATGCATATAAATGAGAATAACAGACCAACTACCAATATTCGGTGGTTGGTTTTTTATTTTGCATAAAACAGAAAGGATGGATAACGTGGCAGAAACAAACAAAGCTAAAGAGTATTTGCTCCAGGTAAGCAGAGCAGAACATAGAATAAAGAGACTACAAGAAGAAATACAGACATTGCAGGAACTTGTAACAAGTACAAGTGCAATAAGTCAGGGCGAAAGAGTTATATCTTCTACATCGCAGGACAAGATGGCAGATACAATTTGCACAATCGAGGAAAGAATAGAAGAGTGGAATACAGAGGTTCGTAAGTTAGTTGAGATTAGAGCAGAGATTATGACAACAATCTCAAAAGTAAGTAACGAAGAATACAGAGGAATCTTATATAAGAGATACTGTCAATCAAAAAAGTGGGAAGAGATAGCACTTGAAATGGGAATCTCATACAGACATACAACTAGGTTACATGGACTGGGACTACAAGAAATAGAAAAAATAATAATATGTCCTTGAATGTCCCTATGAACATAGATTATCATTATAATATGATAAATACCCAAAGGGAACTAAAGTTCCTCCTCCGAAATTAAGTATTTATAGAGTCATCGAAGAATGAAAGAGCATCCTTATTGGGGTGCTTTTTTAAATTAAAAAGCGAAACAAAAAATAAAAGGTATAAAGCTATATGAAAGCTAATGAAAAAATGGATATAACAAACAAAAAAATAAACGATATAAAACCATATAAGAACAATGCAAAAAAGCATCCAAAGGAACAAATAGAACAGATAAAACAAAGTATTGAAAAGTTTGGATTTAATGACCCCATAGCAATAGACGAGAATAATATGGTAATTGAAGGTCATGGCAGGTTAATGGCAGCTAAAGAATTAGAAATGACAGAATTACCATGTATTATATTAACCAACCTTACAGAGCAGCAGAAAAAAGCATATATATTAGCTCATAATAAATTGACAATGAATAGCGATTTTGATTTTGAAATATTAGACAGGGAATTAAAAGATATATTTGAGTTTGATATGGAAGAATTTGGGTTTGATGTTCCGGAGATGGAAGAATTAGACGATATTGCCGACGGTTATTATGGCGATGAGCGAGAACGTACATATAATGCATATAATTTGGATGAATATGATGAATTAAGAAGTGCGGGTTTTTATCAAATGCCAATCATAAAAGCACAAAATGCTGAACCGGAAAATTTAATTTCATTCAATTATGTATTAAGTACTAAGAAAACAAAATGCGGAGTACATTTTTATATTGATGATTATCAGTTTGAAAGAATTTGGAACAGTCCACAGGAATATATTGAAAAATTAAGAAACTTTGAATGTGTATTTACCCCTGACTTTAGCTTGTATATGGATATGCCGATGGCTATGAAGATTTGGAATGTTTATCGCTCTAAATTAATAGGGCAGATGATGCAGGACGTAGGAATCACGGTAATACCAACGCTTCAATGGGCAGATAAAGAAACATTTGCCTTTTGCTTTGATGGAATAGAGCAGGGTGGAACTGTTTCGGTTTCAACCATAGGAGTTAAAAAAGACAAAGAAGCAAAGCAGATATGGTATGATGGAATGGATGAAGCAATAAAGAGAATAAAGCCTAGTAAGATACTTGTATATGGAGGAGATATAGGCTATAATTTTCCTAAGGACATAAAAATTAAGTATTATGATAATAACGCGTTTAAGAGATAGAAGGTGAAATAAATGTTAAAGGACACATTTTTGCATAGAATGAAAGGAATATCAATAGATATTGGAGATTATACATTATATTCTAAACCCTGTAGAATTGTTAATATAGATACAAACGATGAAGTTAAATTTAAAGATATGGAAGATGCATATGAACATGGAATGATAGGTAGTATATCACTAAAAGAATTTGTTGAAAAAGCAGATGATTCCATCTTCGTAGTTACAAATGATGATTC
>UMBC01067637.1_pt1 | contig 22063 bp, 18 predicted proteins | sample 1963871 | NCBI WGS metagenome assembly UMBC01 (sample SAMEA4835932, study PRJEB28245) | human gut metagenome | biome: gut microbiome; material: fecal sample | place: Denmark | collected 2008 | reverse complement strand
ACTCAAAGCGGAACGTACATTCTTCTCTAAAACTATTTTTCAACAAGGCAATTACTAATAAGTTTTTCCAGCATATCGTTGCTGGCATTTGCCGATCTGACACTGGCGGCTATCATCTCTTCTTTTGAAACATCGGTAAAATCAATTTCAAATCTACCATTGTTCAAGCATAACTGCTCAATGTATATTCTCTGAGTCCTTCCATTACCTTCTCTAAACGGATGGATCATATTAATCTCACCCAGGTAATAGGCTAGTCTCTCGCTCATTTCTTCCTTATCGGTTATGTCAGCTAAGAAATTTTCCTTTTTCAACTTACGATACAAATCATCAAACTGGCTTTCGATAAACTGCACCAAACAGAAAACGGTTCCTTTGGAAATATCAACCGTTCTCGTCTTGCCCGCCCAAGAGTATACATCACTGAATAAATGCCTATGTATAGAACAAAGATGCTTAAAAGAGAAATCTCCAGTAACGCCTTGACCTACGAGTTCTGCCTGACGCACCGCTGAATAATCTCTTTCAGCCTCATGCAATGTATCTAAATCTCTTATATCCAGTTTATTCTTTAATACATTTGTTCCCGGATAACAGTACTTGGCATCCTGTTCATCCTCATAGAAATAATCATACTCTTGATCCTTCAACCTGCTTCTTGGATACTCTGTATTTCTTATTTAATTCTGAAATTGCATCTGTAGCAGAAACTTTCTTGGTTAAGACATTTCTTACTCTTTGACGACATTCTGCATCAAATGGCATGCTTTCCATTTTGAAACTGGATTCAATACTGCTTACTCTTCTATCAACTGTCATACGCGTATCCTTTCCCCTTTCCCTTTCACAGAAAGGTATTTGTTCTTCTATAGTATACCACAAAACGCTACATCTATACTACAAATTTCCGTATTATGAAGAGCGAACATAGTTTGCAAGCTTATCACCAAACACGTTCGAGCCCTTGTAAATCAAGCATTTCCGCCACTTTCAGCCACTTACTTTTCATCCACCACCTGAAAAATATAGACTTTTAGCTGATAGCTTTTATAATTTTTTTCTCATGATCTTTGGTAAATTCACTCAATTCATACGATCGGATTCTCTTATTGACTAATATAGGAATCACAAATCCATTTTTTACCAGCATCGTCAGTCTGTTAATAACCGTTTTATTTGTTACCGACAATTCTCTGCTAATTTCAATCGGAGTAAACTCTCCCCGATAATTTTTCATTAAAAACAATAATAGCTCCTTTTCTTTTCCTTTCAGAAAAGATAGACTTCCTGCAATATCTTCCTCCTCAGAAGCCAACTGTAAGTCACAGACTTTTCCCGAATACAGTTTCACCATTCGCAGAAAATAATTAATCCAGATTTCCGGGTGCGGAGGATTCTCTCTTCCGGAATAATACAATGCCGGAAGTCCCATCTGAATAGATTCATAATATTCATCTATATCGTATGCAAAATATTCTTCTAACGATCCGATTCCATTAAATCCGTAACCGTTCAAGTCCATAATATAACCGGATAACAGTCTTGCCGTTCTGCCATTGCCGTCTTCGAACGGATGTATTGTCACTAATTGATAATGCACCACTGCTGCTACGATCAGAGGGTGATCATCCGTAGTATTTACATACTCCACTAATTCATCCAAAAGTCCCGGAATGTCACAATATTCCGGGGGAATATAATCCGGATTCCCTGTTTTGGAATCATACACTGCAAACAGAACTCCGGGCGGCATAGGTCCTCTGAGACCTATTTTTTCTTTGGACGCCCCCTTTTCCACCAGTTTCTGTACATCTAAAATAAGTTGCTTGGAAAATTTTTCTTTATTCTTTACCTTTTCTTCGAGATAATTCAACGCCAAAAAATAATTCCGGACTTCCTGCTCCGGTTTCAGATAATGCTTTCTTTCATCACTTTCTATTACTTCGTTCACCTGTTTTTCCGACAAGGGATTTCCCTCTATCTTGTTCGAGGCATACGAACTTTTTTTCTTTGAATTTTTGCGAAGCTTATTCATAACTGTTTTGGAGAGCTTGACTGACGAAACTTTATATCTGTTCTGCTCAATTTCTGTAATATATCTTAAAATTTCATTCGTTAAAGTCACTTTAATCATATAAAAAAGCCTCCCTTTCAAATATTATTATATCCAAAAAGGAGGACTTTTTCCATTATTATTTCACTATTTTTTCACTATTTTCCACTTCTACTTTTCATCAACCACCTGGAAGATGTAGAACTTGAGGTAATAGCTCTCGTCCGCTGCCCAGAGGATGGGGTGGTCGGGTGACTGAGTGCGGAACTCCACCTGGCGGAGCCGTTTGTGAGCGGAGTGGACCGCCTCCTGGATAGTTTTTGCCAGGAGCTCCTGGGTCATGAAGTGGGAGCAGGAGTAGGTTGCCAGATAGCCGCCAGCTTTCACAAGCTTCATGCCGCGCAGATTAATTTCGCACGGTCCTGCACATCATTCAGTCCTGCGTTTTTCGCAGCCTGCATAATGGCAAGCTCCGACGCCTCCACACCGGCAACCTCTCTTGCTCCGGCAACTGCCGCATTCAGCGCAAAGGAGCCGGTATGGGGAAAGCAGTCGAGGACTCTGGCATCCCTGCACAGCTTCTGAATTGCCAGACGATTGTATTTCTGATCAAGGAAAGATCCGGTCTTCGCCCCTTTTCAAAGTTACTATGGTTTCACTCATTACGTTAACTCCCTTCCGCTGACAAAACCTGCTGCCAGTCTCCGGGGTTTTAGCAGCTTAACATACGGATATGGGATTCAAGCGCAAAGTCTTTCGTTTCTCCGTCATCCAGATAGTACTCGTACGGTTTGATCTCTTCTCCAAAGGAATACAGCGTCAGATCTTCAAAATCAACAGCTTCGACACACTTTCCGCCTTTTGCCACCGGGAACAGATATCCTTCCCTTAGGAAAATATGCACGGTACCCATCGGCATTTCCACATAGGAAAAGCCTTTTTCGTACACTTTTCCCTCTTCCACAATACCATCTTTAAAAATGAGCTGCTTCATTCTTTCCTGGAAATATACGACTCTTCCTGTTACATTCTGCTCGCAGACCGGAGCCACCATGACATTTTCTCCGATAAAAAGCTGATCCTCCACCTGTCTTGCCAGTGCATCCTCACCATAGAGGAATGAAAGAGGATTAAACATCATCGTGTTCCGCAGTGCCGCTTTCATATATTCGCTATAAATATAAGGAAGAATCTGATACCGCACGCCGATCACATCCGCAAATTTCTCCACATGGGAGAAACGATACACCTCCTGTCTCCTGGTTCCTCTTGCCGAATGATTCCGTAAAAGTGGTGTAAACACCGCAAATTCCAGCCAACGTAACACCAGATCTTCGGTTGCATCTGCACCAAATCCACCGACATCCGCTCCGGTATATAAAAAGCCGCACATATTCAAAGAGGGCATCATCTTCACATTCATTTTCAGATGGGACCACCACGAAGCATTGTCTCCCTGCCAGATTCCTCCGAACCGATGCATACCGATATAGGATGCTCTGGAAAACAACAAAATTCTCTTTTCCGGTACATAGCGCTCAAACGCCTCAGAAGCAGATCTCGTCATATAATAGCCAAACAGGTTATGTACCTGATCGTGACGGTAACGTTTTCCTCTATAATTATGATAAAACGATGCATAGTCCTCTGGATTATTACAGATGCTTCCAATCATTCCGGTCATTTCGAAAAAGGTATTCACATCAAGGTTCATCGTCTTATAGTCTTCCATTTTCTCAAAGACCTCTTTCAGATGCTTTTCGGAATAAAAGATCGCCGGCTCATTCATATCATTCCAGAAGCCGTCAATTCCCTTGTCGATCAGAATCCGGTACTTATCGCCAAACCATTGCCTTGCCTCATCATTGAGCATATCCGGAAAGCAGCATTTCCCAGGCCATACCCCGATAATAAAATCCTCTCCGTTTTCGTCCTTGCAGAAGTATCCGTTCTCTTTTCCTTCTTCGTAGACATCATAGCCATCTTCCTTTTTCACACCACCATCAATAATCGGAATAAGATGGATATTCTCTTTCTTCATTTCTTCGACAAGCTCTTCAAAATCGGCGAAGCTGTCCCGGTTAATCGTGAAGTCCTTATACCGCTCCATATAATCAATGTCCAGATAGATACTGTCGATGGGAATGTTATGCTTTTTATATTCGGCTGCCACCTCACGCACTTCATCTGCCGTATCATAGCTCCATCGGCTTTGTCCATAGCCAAATGCCCATCGGGGTGCAATATAGCTTCGTCCGATCAGTTCACGGAATTCCTGTACTACATTGCTGTAGGAATCTGCCTCAATCAGATAAATTTTATAGTTCTCCTCTTCCATGGAAATGCTAAGGTCATCGATGTCAGTATAACCAATATCGAAGGTCACCCTGCCCGGCGTGTCCACAAACAGGCCATAGGTTTCATGCACTCCGTCTCCCACCATAATGAAGTTGTGTGCTCCATACAGGGAATTCGTGTTCTCGCAATGATTCGGATTATCGCTGCAATTGCTGATGTAACGCCAGCCCCTCTTATTGATGCCACGCACATTTTCTCCAAGCCCGTACACGATTTCATCCTCTTTCAAGGAATAATGAAAACCGTCTTCTTTTTTCTGAAAAACACCATCGCACCATGCAGAGGATGCGATCTCCTTTACCACAGCATCTGTTTCAATCGGTTCTCCAAAGATATAGTTCCTTACCATCGTTCCTGTCCCTGACTAGACCTTCACTCCACCAGTCATTAATCCTTCTTTTATAATATTTTTCTAAATAAAAGGGGGGTTATCAGCATGTTCGTTTCCAGGAGTGTTCCGAATTATCTTGGTAATCTTGCTTCCCTTTCTGTAAGTTTTGCCTCAAAACCACATGGTGAATCAAGATACCAATATGCTACAGAACACACATCATCCTGTCGTTCAAACAATCCATATGGAGATAACCCAATTTGCTGCATTGTTACACGGATATCTTTTTCAAAGCATATAGGATCCATAATATGCCACCTGTATAATCCACGCATAGGAGGACAGTCATCATTAAAGTAACAGGATTGATACAGAGAATCATTTTTTGAATAAAAAGGATAGCCTATAAACGGAGTACAAAAATTCTGTTCCTGGAATTTTCCATCTTTAAATCCGGCATAGCTCCATGCACCTCCGAAATAATCTTCCGTTCCTGTACCACAGATCGTAGGATATTCCACATCTCCATCAAGGTAAAATTTCATTTCACCCTCTCCCCACCAATAACGTTCCAAAGCAGCAATTCCAACATAAGTTCCTATATATTGTCCCCGTCCACTTACATTGTCAAGAATTGTGTAATCTTCTGCCTTGATTGTCAATGGCTCACGTCTCCATTGTGCATAAAAATATCCGGCATTTTCAGGTACCTCCTTCAGGTTATAATCAATCTGATAAAAAAAGCCTCCAATATCCGCCGGATGCTGATTTTCAATTGTTATTTTTGCGTGCTTTTTAAATGGCATTGGAAAATAACAATGAAATCCCCTTACAGGATTTACTACTATCGGTAAAGAATTTACTGTACAATCTACGCCAAAGCCACAGCAAAAGAAATCTCCAACCGGACACTCTACAGATGGCTTTTCTTCTTCATCCCAATAAACACGCAGAACGAGGTCTCTTAAAACAAAGCATCCTTTCTCTGTTTTATTTGTTACCGTAAAAAAAATATGCTGAATGGTTCCAGAACCTTCAATATCTGCCAGGACTGTAGTTTTTCCCATAGGAAGTGATGTACAGGGTGAACCTTTTCTCCCCTTTCCCAGATCTCCTGCCGCCTGTCCTCCGGCTCCTTTTTTCCCTTCCTTGTTCTCACCTGTGATTGATCGTGACTGACCACCATTTAATATCATAATCTGATTTAATCCTAACATCATTTATTCCTCTCCTTCTATTGCGATACCTCCTGCAAATGGTATGTTTTCCCACCTGAATCTTCCCAGAAAATTCATTGGAGATACCTGTGTTTCGTTGTATATGCCATTATGTCTGATTCCAAGAAATTGTGTAATATACATCACTGCAAAGACCCCGGATGCCCATGCACACTTTCCACATCCATTGTTTCTGTCAACCTCGCCTTTTTGACTTTCCACACTATATGGCCACCACCACCAGCTTCCGTCAACATCTGCCAAGCGAAGGAGCTCTGTCATCCTGCCTTCTCTTCCTCTGAAGGATTCCTCATCTTCAGCAGCGGACAGTGCACTTATAAACCCCGGGAAGGTGGCACCTGACATTCCACCCCAACGAATGCCTTTAATCTCTGCATCATAGGTGGGATTCTCCGTCACTGTGAAATTCACGAAATTTCTATAGGATTCATCGAAATAATCACAATATCCATAAAACGGCATTAAGGTCGTATCGCTCTCTTCTCCATCATGCATGAGAAGATTAATTTTTTTATCCCTGATGACATCCTGCAGGAATATAAGCGCTGTATCAAGAAAGGGCTTTTTATAATTCTCTTCTGAAATCCACCTCTTCTGTGACTCTTCAACGCCTCCAATACCCTCAAGATATTGTCTTTTCCCATCTACCATTACTGTCATTTTGTCTTCAATTGCAGCTTTTAACTTTTTTGCCTTTTCTGCATAATAAGTCTGTTTTTTTCCGTCATGAAAAACATAACCATATATCTCAGCCATGCTTTGAAATGCTTTCCAGACACAGATGTTGCTTCCCGTATGATATTTTCCCAATGCCAGTGCATCTGAAATCCAGATACTCGGATATAGTGAATCTTCCGCATTCTCTACATGTTCTACCTCATCCATAATCTGATTCATTTTTGAAAACATTTCCGGCTTGTTTTTTAAAAAATCTGCCTTCCCTGTGGATGCAAAGATAATACCTGCTAAAAGTATCCCAGCCAGTGAATTTCCCAATGAATGTGTGACTCCACCTTCACATTTATCGCCTTTAGGTCTCACACCGTAATGAACGAACCACTCGGCACCTTTCCAGGCCAGGTCAGGCTCCAACAGGCTGAAGGGAAGAAATGCATAATACATATCCTTCATCCAGATCTGGCGGGTTGCCGGAAAGGAACCCCAATTAGAACCAACCACTTCACCTTCTGCATTCATTGCGATAGCATTAAAACACTGCATTACAGATCTTTCAAACAACGCACCTTCCACTGGATTTTTTTCCACTATCAGTCTTCCTATTATATTTCTGAAATAACTGTGAGTCTGATCAAACCAGTACTCACTGTTTAATCTGATGCTTTCAGCCTCTTCATATCTTCCAGGTGCATAAATAACCGATGGAATCCATATTTTTTCCAAAGGATTCAGGGTAAACTCTGATTTTTCTCTTCCACTCCCCTGCAAAATACTGACTTCGTTTCCAAACAGTTCCTCTTCCGGAGCAATTTCCTTAAAAATACGGGCTGTCCCATTGATCTGTCTTGTACTGAGATTTTCAATGCATATTCCATATACAAAAGCATTGCTTCTCTCATTTCCATTTTCACTTACAGGCGCATAAGAGACAACAGATACCTTTATGTCTTCAAAGCTTAAAACCGTTCTGGGAAATATATTATCAACGAAATCCATAATGTATTCTGTCGCTTCCTCCGGTATTTGCTTATGTCCATTGATAAAAATTTCATAAAACAGCGAAACCGATGAAAAGTCTTTATGCATCCACACACCCGGAATATCATCCGTCAGATAACATCCCCTGTAGAAATTTGCTGCTTTGATTTTACCAAATTGCTCCATATTAATAAGTATTTTATTATTTGAAATATCAAAGGTACATCTGTCATCCTGTGGAATTTTACCATAATAGCTTTCCCTGTTTCCCGTCTCAGTCTGCCCCTCTTTTACCTTTAAATAAAAATATGGATTGGCAGAGGATAGTATCGCATTATATAGTTTATCACTCATATTTATTTTATCGATCCTGCTGTTAGTCCTGATGTTATATGCTTCTGTGCAAGTATGTATATTATCACAATGGGAATCAGTGATACGGTAAGTCCTGCAATAAATAAATCCCATTCCGTATTTGTACTGCTCCTGAATACATAAAGGTTCATTGTAATCGTTCTGAGTTCTTCTTTTCCCAGCATAATATTAGGGAAAACGAAATCATTCCAACACCATAAAAAATACAGCACTCCTAAAGTAACCGTTGCCGGTTTAAGCAAAGGGAATACAATCTGCATCATACTTCTGTATGCCCCACATCCATCAATCATTGCTGCCTCTTCCAATTCCGTAGGAACACTCTTAAGAAATCCCATGTAGGTCATAATTCCGAATCCACAATTCAGTCCTCCATACATAAGTGCCAGACCAAGTAATGAATTATTCAGCTGCAGGGTTTTAGCCATAATGGTAATTGCAATCATAACCGCATGAAAAGGAATAACCTGACCCAGAATGAAAAAGATGTAGAAACCTGATGACAGTTTTCCTTTTAAATGTAAAATTCCATATGCCGCCAGATAGCTGACGGTTAATGAAATAATAACGGTTAAAATTGTTATTATCGCAGAATTCATAAAAGAAGATGCATACCGCATCGTCTTCATTGCCCGGGTAAAGTTATCCAGATAGAGCGATGTTGGAAAGGATACAAAATTAGTAAGAATTTCCTTTCCTGTCTTAAAGGAGTTCATTACAATCAGTAATACGGGAAGCATAAAAATAAAACCCAATACCAGCATAATTATGCCTTTCCATCTGCTTTCCCTTTTTTCTTCTTTCATGCCTGAACCTCCTTCTTTCTTGTTATCCAAAGCTGTACAAGAGTTACTGCTGCTACCATTAGAAACAGGATAACTGACTTTGCCGATGCATATCCGTATCTGAAAGATCCGAATGCATCATTATATATATCCAGTGCAATTGTCTGTGTACTTCCTCCCGGTCCACCTCCGGTTAACGCAAACGGAATATCAAAGGCTTTGAAACTATTTGCAATGGACACAAACAAATTAACCGTGACTGTTGTCATTAACAGAGGCAGTTCAATATAAGCAATTTTTTTAATACCCACGCATCCATCCAGCTTAGCTGCCTCCAGCACATCCTTCGGAATTGTCTGAAGACCTGCAATGTACAGAATCATCAGAAAACCCGTTCCCTGCCAGACACTGACAATTGTCGTTGCAGCAAAAGCCCAGCCCGGTGTTCCAAACCAGCTTATATTGGACAGAAAATGATTCGAAAGCATTTTTCCCACATCCGGTATGGCTCTTGTAAAAATGAAATACCAGACATAGGAAACCATTACTCCGCTGATGATATTAGGCAGGAAGAACATTGCTCTTGATATACTTCCTCCAAATATTTTTTCACTAAGAAAAAAAGCGGTAATAAATGCCAGTACATTTGTAAATATAATAGTGACGATTCCTAATATCAGTGTAAACACAATTGCCTGCTGAAAGTTTTTATCCTGTAACAGACGAATATAGTTATCCAATCCTACAAACTGCTTCGTCCCTTTCATAAGATTCCAGTTTGTAAGTGAATTTGGAAATGTACCTCCCAGCAATGGTATGACTAAGGTAAACGTGTATAAAATAAAAGCTGGAAGAATTAACAATAAATACCTTTTTCTATTTTTTTTATATATCAAATCCGACATAGTATTTCTCCCATGATATAAGATAAAGAGGAACATATTGTCCTCTTTATCTTATATTTATATTAATTACGGGTTAATAAGCTCCTGATTGCTTTCATCCAATTGCTGCAGCGCCTGCTCTTTATCTACAGAACCGGCCATATACGCCTGAATAATGTTTCCAATCTCGGTATTGCTTCCTGCCGGCAGCTGCTGATATACCCACGGTCTGTGTGCTCCATTGTCCATATAGGCTTTATAATCATCCATGTATTTTGCTGAATACTGTCCTTCATATGGCATACATGGAACAGCCTCTCCCATAGCATCGTTTGTATTGGCAAACCAGCCATCCTTACTGGTATTATCACTCAAATACTCAAGTACCTTTAAACAAGCCTCTTTGTTTTTCGTCTGACTGTTGATGACACAAGCAACACCAACATCTACATCCAGCTTGGCATCTGACGAATCGTCCGTAACAGGCGCTGCAAACAGTCCAACCGGAAGATCAGGATTAATCGTAGCTACGTTCAACAGTGAAAATTCGCCTGAAAACAGCATGGCTGCATCACCGTTAGCAAAAGCTGTAAATCCGGCTGTAGAATCCGAATCCATATAATTACTTCCGGAGTTTTCTTTCATCAGATCCAAAAACTCAAACACATTGTCGGACTTATCTGTCTTATAGCTTCCGGAACCATCATTCATGGATGCAACCCAGCTCTTCATATTATCATTCTTATCAACAGCTGCTCCTTCCAGACAACTGAATGCATGGTTCAGTGTCCAGGCATCTTTATAGGTAGCTGCAAAAGGTGTAATCCCTGCATCCTGAAGCTTCTGGCAATCCTCTTTTAATTCTGTACGTGTAGTCGGAACTTCAGTAATTCCTGCTTTTTCAAATAACTCTGTGTTATAAAAGACTCCAAGGAACTCCTGTCTGAGAGGATATGCATAAACCTTGCCGTCATAACTGACTGCATCCAAGGTATAATCATAGACCTTGCTCGTAAATTCCTGATCACTCAGATCCATAAGATATCCATTTCCTGCAAACTGCTGTACCTGTGCGTATGAATTAAGCCAAAACATATCCGGCAGGTCATTGGATGCGGCCCTGGCACCCAGATACTGGCTGTAGTCACCGGTTGCCGGCTGAATGGAAAGTTCAATCTCATCCTGCATCTCATTAAATTTAGCCGCAGCATTATCAAATGTATCCTGTCCGCCACCACTAAAAATAACCATTGAAACCTTTGTTTTTCCTGTATCATCAGTTTTTACAGGTGTTGATGATGCACACCCTGCTAGCCCAATTGCCAAAGCGGCAGTTATTACAGTAGCCAGAATTTTTTTTACATTCTTTACCTTCATAATCTTTACCTCCCGGTACACTTTATTTTTTTATATGTTTATGATAACATGCATTATATACTAAATGTACTGCACACTATTTTACATTCAGGTCACAAGTTTTGACATCTTCCGGATAAATACATACAAAAATCAAATCCTCTGAATGATAAGGAGCATTATGAAAACCGCAAAAGAAAAGATTGATAATTTACTTAAATCATTCAGCATTAAACAGTTATACTTTGCAGCTGTACTTCCTTTATTAATACTCGGATATATTCTTATTGCATTTTCTGTCTGGAATGTTTACCTTCATCAGATGAAAAATACGCTTGCCCTGGAAACCCAAAATGCCATTATGAACAAAACCGATAATTTTAACGGTTATTTTGATTCCCTTTATTATGCAACCGACTCCATCATCTATTCAGATATTACCCAACAGCTCCTTCAAAAGAACGTTACTCTCCCATCTCCGGATGATCAGTCACTCTTGACCGATATTTTATACAACTATATGTATCATTCTTCCTCTTCCTATGTTATAAACAGCTGGACAATCAACAACCCGATCGTTACTCTCTCTATTCAGAATGCCGCTGGGGATCTTTACGCCACAAGTGCAATTTATAACACAGAGAAAAAGCGTACAAATGAATTATTCGGACTGCTGAAAGACAATATCACTGCTCTTCACGGACAGGGATACTTATTTTGGGATACCCAGAGCCGGAGTCTATACTTCTTTCGTGCCATATATAACTATCAGATATCCCAGACGGATCAATTTCTCGGACTGCTTTCCATCCGGTTAAGCAGCCGGGTCTTTGCGGATTCTATTGGTTACCATTCTTCATCCTCATCAACATCCTATTGTTTTGTTACCACAGAGGGGGAAATCGTCTCGAATTTTTCCCTTTTGTCTGATTCTGACTGTCAGGAACTTTTTAATAACAACAGACTAACCCTGCATACTTATAATTATCATGCAAATTCCCAGGAATTAAAATATGGTAACTTTGTACTTATGGGAATTATCAATGACTCAAAACTATATGCCGGCTCCTATCATCTGCTTCGTCACTTACTTATTCTTATCAGTATATCTGTAATATTGATTACCGGATCTATTATTCTTGCCTACGGAGTCATCTCTGGCCGCTTTAATCAATTTATCAGAAAGATTAGCTCTACAGACTCTTTAGGCAACGCCGCGCTTATCCATATGAATGTAAAAGGTGAATTTGAAGAACTCGAAAATGTATATAATTCCATGCTCGTCAGAGTCTCACAGCTCACCTCCTCCCTGCATGCCCAGGAGCTTGCTACCAAAGATGCGGAATTAGCTTCTTTATACGCACAAATCAATCCTCATTTTTTGTACAATACTCTTGACTGTATTAATGGACTTATTTCACTTCAAAAAAGCAGCGAGGCACAGGCATCCATCGTCTCTTTGAGTAAGTTTTTAAGATTTGCCATAAAAGCAGATAATATTGTTTCCCTGCAAAAAGAATTGGAATATGTGAGAAATTATTTATTTATCGAAAAAATCCGATACCAAAACAGGCTGCTTGTCCTGATTGATGTACCCGAGGAGCTGAACTCCTATGCAATTCCAAAGCTGACGCTTCAGCCTTTAATTGAAAATGCGATTATCCATGGATTCAATGATTCGTTCAAAGAAATGCTCATTGCAGTTACTGCTGCCTCTGACGATTCTTCTGTTATTTTACATATAAAGGACAATGGCTGCGGAATTTCAGAAGAAATTATAGATAAAATCAATCATCTGGATCCTTTCATTGATATGGACGATAAGAATACCGGCTGCAATGGTATCGGTCTGATGAATATACAGAAAAGACTTCGCCTCACTTATGGCAACAATTACGGTATCAGCATACAGAAAAATTTCAAAGATGGAACCCATATTTTAATATGTATACCCAAAAAGCAATCTGGTGATATGTCAAGCTGAATTTCAGATAAAGATTGGAGATAAGATAAGTTTTCTCCCTGGCCATGCATTCAACAAGGTGAAGACGATAGCGTGTGAGACGTTTCAAAGCAAGAAACTGGCTGCCGCGCCAAGGCTCGGATTCAATGTTTCCGGCTCTTGCATAGTCTGCAATAACAAAGGCATCAATAGGATCAGATTTACCAAGTCCTATATAGCTTTTCTTGTAGTTTGCAGTACATTTAGGGTTCAGGACAAAAACATAAGGCTTAAACCGCATCAATTCTTCGCAAGAAGAAAGATAATTAGCGATATGGATGCTGTAAACAGAAGTTGATTCTAAAGCAGCAACAACCATAGTTAAGTCGGGGGGTGTTGATTTAAACACTCAAGTATCTTCAAAGCTAATTCCTCAGCCCCGGGCTGATTGTTGGCAAAAGAAGAGTTTATGTATTTATTTTTGAAAAAATCCAAAGCACAAACATAGTTGGATTTTGAGCTGACATCAATACCGACGTAAAGCGTAGATAAAGGGTTAATCTTTAACATGATATCACCCACCTTTCCGATTAAGTATTCTTGGAATCTGAAGTAAAAGGTTTATCCTGGGAATCATATGCTGACCGAAACCTCGCGTAATAAGCATACACTCTGGCAGCTCTTTTGCTGGTGCTGTACGCCAGAGGATGAAACATCTGTGTAAGCGGAATATGACATATGAATCAGGATGCAAGCTTTCTAGGCAGGCACCGAGATCGGGCTGAAAGGAGACAAAGCAGAGCCTCTAGACATCAGACTCTGTTGATATCATACCACAGAATAACCTATGTAACTAATAACCAAAGTAGATGAGATGGAAAGGGATTATCCCAGGTGTCTCAGATCATCTATAAATCTATAGAAAGAATAAGTGCATAACCATCGTTTCTACTGGCTATACACTTATTATACGAGGAGACCTGTTATGAAAATACTAATTGTAGATGACGAAGATATCCAACGTCAAAAACTTGTTCAGCTTATTTCCGAAAGCCCGCTTTCTTTTTCTGATATTTTATGTGCACCTGAGGTACCGACTGCCATAGATATAATTGAAACCCATCATCCTGATATCGTGCTGTCTGATATACGCATGCCGGTAAAAAACGGACTTGATCTGGCACAGTATGTCAAAGAAACATATCCTGAAATATTGGTGATTTTAATTACAGGTTACTCTGAATTCAAATATGCCCAGGCTGCCATCCGGTATAACGTATTTGATTATATTTTAAAGCCTATAGATGCTGAATCAACATTGTCCTGCATACGCCATGCAATAGCAAAACTTGAAGCTGCCAGACGCCGGGAAAGTAACTATGAAGTTCTTCGTAGCTACTTCAATGAAAATGAATCTTATATCCGAAAACAGTTTTTACAGGAGCTGCTTTTCTGGTCCTCTCCTATGTCTGAAGATCAATTACTTGTGCAGAAAAATCTGCTTCACATAGATATCAGGGACTTCCGGCTCGTTGTTATCAAATGCCATTTTTACATTGATTCAATTTCTAATCAGATTGAAGAAAAATACTATTATTCCCATCTGGCAGAATTAGCCATAAAAAAGCGGGACAACAATGCTCTTCTATATAATATTGGAGATGCGATATACTGGATTTACCCTTCAGAAAGCGACGGGTTTTCTAATTATGCCATGATGAAGGATATGGAACTTCTGCTAAATGAACTGAAAGAAAATGATGTACTTTTTCAGATCAGCATAAGTAGTCTGTCTAATAATTTTAATCATCTGAATACCCTGCGCCGTCAAATAACGATATGTCAGTCCCATTACGAAAATCACCCTGACGATTCCATTATATTTTATGATGATTTAAGCACGAAATCATACTGCCTGTTCAATCTTCACGAAAAGGCGCAGTTCCTTTCTACACAGATCTTAGCCGGCAATGTCAAGGAAGCGGCAAAATGTCTGGATAGCTTTTCATCTGATTTATCAGAAAGTAAAAGCATCAGCGAAGAAATCTTTTTCTTCCTGCTTTCTTCCCTTTCCTTTACCTTACGGGAAATAACACAGATTCATGAATTAAAGGATGAGATCCTTAATGAATTGAGTACATTAAAAAGAACAATCGGGAAAAGCTATTCTATCAATCCTTTTTTTCCAATTGTTACATCCATGTGCAGGCTGGTCAATTCCCAGTATCAGGCGAATGGCAATACAATTGTTGAACTGGTACTGAAATATATAAAACAGAACTATAATCAATCCATCAGCCTGACCAGTGTATCTGAATATGTACAGCGTAATCCCTCTTATGTAAGCCGATTGATTCGCCAGCATACAGGAAAAAACTTTACCATCATCCTGACTGAGCTCCGACTTGAGGAATCCAAACATCTTCTGAAAGAAACCAATAAAAAAATAACTGAAATTTCTGATTTAGTAGGATATCCTAACCAACGATATTTTAACCGAGTTTTTTCATCCTACATAGGAATGTCTCCGAATGATTACAGGAAGATTACACAGACATTTAATTAAAACTAACCGATCTGATTCCATTCAGACCATATTTTTATCCAACAGAGGTGACAAAATATGTCACCTCTGTTCAGACTGTAGACAAAGTTCCTTCCTGTGAGGGAGCTTTTCTTGTGTCATGACTGCAAAGATTATGTACTTACAAGCATATAAGAAAAGAGAACAGATTCAGATGTTCTGCATGTGTCACAACACATCTATGGGCCAAGGCTGTCACCCTGGACGGATTATAAAATTTTTCCCTTTATCAGATAATCGTCATAGTCTTCTCCTATAAGAATCTACTGTTCACCATCATTTAAAACTTTTATCTTCTTTGCACTTTCCGCTTGATGATTAAATATCTTAATGATGCTTGCTGGATTTTTAATAATTACTTCAATATCTTCTTTCTGTAAAGTAAGAATACATAAATTTGTATCCTCCATTATTGCTTTAGAATACTTTATTGCTTCCGATGTCAAATGTCCAGTTGTCATCATGACAATGCAATTGCTTTTCAAAAAAAGTCTCAATACCGTAGCCAAACCGTAGTCATTCCGTATATATTTGTAAGTCGTTTTTCTTGCCACACTAATAATACTATCTCTTATTTGAAAAAGAAAGATGCACGTGGTTAGTCCTTCGTTAGTCTATGGTTAGTCTTTTGTTAGTTTCCCATTATCATTCAACTAGAACATACCGTTTTCCCCATAAACTTACCATTCGTTACATTTCAGGTGCTTACCACTCAGACTTACCACTTTAAGTCACGGTTTTGTGATATTTTACGATACTTTACGAGGTTTTCCCTATAAACGTCAAATGCCTTCCAGCCCTTATAAATCAAGCATTTCCGCCACTTTCAGCCACTTACTTTTCATCCACCACCTGAAAAATGTAGAACTTGAGGTAATAGCTCTCGTCCGCTGCCCACAGGATCGGATGATCCGGGCCCTGTGTCTTGAATTCTACCTGGCGGAGACGCTTATGCGCACCATGAGAAGCCTCCCGGATTGTCTTGGCAAAAAGCTCCGGATCCATGAAATGTGAGCAGGAACAAGTTACCAGGAATCCGCCGTCTTTCACCAGCTTTAAGCCCCTAAGATTGATCTCACGATATCCTTTTACGGCATTTTTGATGGAATTGCGGGACTTGGTAAAAGCGGGCGGATCTAGGATCACCACATCATATTTCTCGCCCTGCGCTTCCAGCTCCGGCAATAACTCAAAGACATCCGCACATCGGAAGCTTACCGTATTTTCCAGTCCGTTCAGCTTCGCATTTTCCGTTGCCTGATCCACAGCCAGCTGAGAAGCATCCACACCCAGAACGCTCTTCGCTCCGGCAATTCCCGCGTTCAATGCAAAGGAGCCGGTGTGTGTGAAGCAGTCCAGCACCTTTTTATCCTTACAGAAACGATGAATGGCGGCACGGTTATTCTTCTGATCCAGGAAAAATCCAGTCTTCTGTCCGTCCTCTACATCCACCATGTAATGCACACCGTTCTCCACAATCTCTACTTTCGTGTCAAACGGTTCGCCGATGAAGCCCTTGTAACGCTCCATCCCCTCCTGTAAGCGTACCTTGGCATCGCTCCGCTCGTAGACACCGCGGATGGTAATGCCATCCTCCGCCAGTACTTTCTTCAAAGCATCAATGATCACAAGCTTCCACTTATCGATTCCCAGTGCCAGAGATTCCACTACCAGTACATCCGAGAATTTATCAATGACAATACCCGGCAGGAAATCCGCCTCTCCGAAGATCAGACGACAACTGGAGGTATCGATGGTCTCCTTGCGGTAATTCCAGGCATCCCGTACCCTCTGTTCAAAAAATGCCTCATCGATCACCGTATCCTTCCTGCGCGCCAACAGACGGAGCGTGATCTTGGAATTGGTATTGATATAACCGTATCCCATGAAATAGCCGTCAAAATCATGAATGTTTACAATGTCGCCATTCTCAAACGTCCCCAGTATGGATGCGATCTCATTATCGAATACCCACATTCCCCCGGCTTTCAGCGTTCTTCCTTCTCCTTTTTTCAGCGTTACCGTTGTATTGTACATAGAATTTCCTCTCTTAATTTCGTGATTTTATCGTTTTTGCAACTTTTTCTTCTATCATATTCGTTTTTTGCTTGACAATCAATGGGTTTTTATTTATTATTTTAATGTTGATGCGATTCGTGTTAACAAAATCGTCGCGTGGCTCAGTTTGGTAGAGCGCTGCGTTCGGGACGCAGAGGTCGCAAGTTCGAATCTTGTCGCGACGACTAAAAATAGGTTCTCACATTTGTGAGAACCTATTTTTGTTTGTCATGATATATCCAAACTTACGTCCTCTAGCTGGCTCGAACACATCGTTCGGGCGCAGAGGGTCCACGAGGTCCGGGGGACCTCGGCCTGGACCGACCGAAGCAGAGCGGAGACCGCAAGTTCGAATCTTGTCTATCTCAATGTATTGAACTTACGTCCTCTAGCTGGCTCGAACACATCGTTCGGGCGCAGATCGCAAATTCTCTCCAATTCCCATTACTACAAACATCGTCGAAATATTCATCACCTGTTGAAAGCTGAACATATTATTCACTGTATATGCCAGCACGCAGATCCCGCAGGCTCCGACCAGCATCTTGTTCTCCCCGGCATGAAGGAAATCCCTGATTGCCGTGATCATCATTCCGGCATAACTGATCAGTCCCAATACTCCTATATCCACCAGAACCGTCAGCCATTCATTGTGTGCATTCGTAAGCCGGTTCCCGCCAAAACGGTCATTCACCATTGTCTGTAGTCCCACGCTTCCCTCGTTGGATAAAAATGCATACAGGCAATCCGGTCCCACGCCGAATATTTTATGCAGAAAATCCGCCTCCCAAAAGCATCTGGCGCCTGCTGCCCAGGTACCGCCCCGGGCACTCCCCCAGCTGACATTAAACGTCAGCCATTTTGTCACATTCGGGTCTGTGATGTTGGGAGTCAACGCGCCACCGGCTAAGGTATTGATCAGCGTCAGTAATAAAACAAGCAATATCATGACCGGCACCGCAATAGCGATCCCACAATATATTCTATGTAGCAGTTTCTCCGGATAACTCCGCTTCAGCCGAGCTCTGTGTATCAAGCATAAAATGGTTCCTGACAGTATCGTCATAAGTATGGTTACCATCGAAAACGTCAGCAGATCCGTCATTCCTTCCATCACTAATTCCTGTGAAAACACATTCGCTTTTCGCAATATAAAGGTCAACAGACATGCCCCGGAGAACATCGTCATCTCCTGCCAGAACACTTCCATCCTCCTGCTGTCTCTCACGGACATCCCGAATAATACGAACATGACCACCGCGAAGGTTACAATGCCGCTGCTGCTTCCCTGAGTCGCCAGCGAGGCGAAACCGATCGTCACATATGCCATCAGCAACAGCTTTTTCCAGGTCATTTTCTCTTCCATCCGCCACAGCAGATAGACTCCCCCGAACAATATCGTCACCAGATACCCGCAATACCAGTTGATATTCCCTATCGTCGAGATAAAAGAGGTATTTACGAACTGCGGATCTATGGGAAACAGACAGAACTTATTCACATATCCCAGGGAGAAAACAACCGCAGACACCGGCAGTACCAGCACCGGAATCCAGCTCTTCCACTGCCACATACGGGAGATCATAAAATACACGATCACCGCTCCCAGCTGCGTCCACATTCCCATCCGCCAGGACGCTGTCCCCCACAATGCCTCTTCCCGGTAATTCGTAAACAGATACGACAATAGTACCGCGATCCCATATAGCGCCGCGAATTTATCCGTACTGCTCAGGTTCCTCCACAATCTCCCCGGCAATTCCCTGATCCCCGGCAGCTCCTTTGCACGGATTGCCGTAATGAGGCGAAAACCCGCCCACAGGACAAATACCGGAAGCAATGCCTTTCCCCCGTAGGTCATGGTCTTTCTGAAAAAATTCTCCTTCTCCGTTCCGATCTGTGCATATCCTTTGTTATAAAGCGGCAATACCACCAGTACCGCACACATATATACACTGATCACAATATCACACAAAAAGCCATTGAAACTGCAAAGCGTCTCCTCCACAGATTCCGTTTTCTTTTTTCCGGTCGTATGTTTTGCCATAATCATGCCCTTCCAAAGCATCCTTCAGTAATAGGACTATCACTTTCATGATAGCTTTCCGGACTTCTTTCGTCAATCTTTTCTCAGAAGCGATCCTCTCCGTTTTTCTGCCGCTCAGACATCTTAGACAGGCTATGATACGTCTCGTAGATCAATACAAATCCCAACGGTCCCTTGATGATCCCCCAGACGCCGAACAGCCGGATCCCGGCATACAACGACACCAATACAGCAATGGGAGACACTCCTATTTTCCTTCCGATGAGACGGGGCTCCAGTATCTCCCGCATGAAAATACATACCACATACAGCACACCACAGATAAACGCTCTACCGAAGCTTCCCTCCAATAGCTGCCAGATTCCCAGTGGCACCAGCACCACCCCCGTGCCGATAAAAGGAAGCGCATCCAGAATTCCCGCCAGGATCCCCCATAGCACTCCATGCTTTATCCCCGCGATCCCTAACGTAATCGCTGCCGTCAGTGCGATCGCCGACATGATGATCCCCTGTGCTTTTACAAAGGTAGCGATATAGCGGACAATTCCGCAGATTACCTCCAACAGCACATGGCAGGACTCCTGATCCAGCAGATGGTTCATGATCCCGTCATAGTCTTTCGCCAACAGTACCGACGCAATGAGAAATGTCACCAGGAATCCTCCTAACTCCGCAAACCACCGCACATACTGCATGGATTGCGACAGCATCCCCGGCAGAATATTTTCCTCCAGCGAATCCAGTCCCTCCTGCAGTCTGCCGCTGACCGTATTTTCCAGATAGGAAGCGTCCACACCAATGATCTCTCCCACGCTGCGGCATAGGTTTCGGACCGCCTCCAGCCACTCCTGCTCCCTCGCATCCATACTCCGGATCCACACCGGCAGACTTCCCAGCACCCAGGAGCTCAGTACCCATAACAGTACAGCCAACAGCAGTGTCGCCAGAATCAGAAGCACTATGGCGCTTAAAGGTCTTGGAAAATGCAGTTTGCGGTTCATCCGCTTCATCATCGGTCCGAATATCGTGACAAACAGCATCGCCAGCAGCACCGGTGCCAGAAGAGGTGTCAGATATTGCAGAAAAAAATAGACTGCTCCCGTCACCGCAAGCAGTACTATCATTTTTTTTCCTATAATGTTTTTACCGAATTCTCCCCAGTCCATTCCGCACACTCCCTTTTTGGGATTAGTGTGCTCTGAGAGATTTTTTTTATCCCCTTTTGGAGATTCCGGTTTCATTTTCTGTGAGTTTTTTCAATTCCTCCATCGCAAAACCTGCAAATGCCGGATTCTTCGGCACTACCCGGAATCCCATCTTTTTCCCGGAAACGGGATGGACAAACTCCAGAGAATACGCGCATAGTGCCACGCCGCGATATTTCTGCGCAGGCATCGCCTCTTTTAGCACTGCCGTTCCATACTTCGTATCTCCAAACAGGGGAAATCCCGCATGTGCGAACTGCACCCGGATCTGATGAAACCGTCCGGTCCCGATCGTTACATCTGCAAGCGCAAGCGGAGAAAGAGCGTTGATCTCTTCCAAAATGCGATAGTGCAACGCGGCAATCTTCGCATCTGCAAATTCCTGTTCCCTGCCGGTCACTGCCACCGCCACATTACCTTCCTTGCGAAGATAATCCACAAGATCCCCCTCCGGGCAGTCAGGATATCCACAGAGTACTGCATAATAATGTTTATTCAGCGCGCCTTCTGTTAATTGCTTCGACAATGCCGCTGCTGCCTTTGTGTCTTTGGCAAATACCAACAGTCCTTCCACCGGCTGGTCCAGTCTGTGGACTATGCCCAGATACGGCTCTCCTTTTCCCGTTCTCCCCGCGCCGGGAAGCTTTGCAAGATGGGATTTCAACTCACTGACCACATCCGCCTGTCCGATTCCGGCGGACTGCACCGCCAGTCCCGCCGGTTTGCGGATGACCAGTATGCTGTTATCTTCATATAATATTTCCGTTTTCATAACCTATTCCTCTGTCATCCCCCTAACCGTTGTTCCGGATGTTAATCTATACCGTTGCATCTCTATCGCCTAATCACTTTCTCAGTCCTTTAGGATAATGATTCTTCATGACGCCACCTGCCAGTTTCCCCCAGCCAAGGCTACAACCGTCCACGCAGATCAGATACCAGCCCTTCTCGCCTTCCGCGGAAAAAGTCTGTCCCTTCAGATAAGCCGCGGCTTCCTCCACAGACAGCTTCCACACATGCTTCACATCCTCCGGACGCAGTGCCAGTGCTAACGCGTGCGCCGGTTCGAAACGGTTCTTTTTCAAGGTGCCCAGATGAAGTCCCGGTCGCAATACCTTCAGTCCTTTCACCCCGGGCATTCTCTCCGGCATGCGGTACAGGTTATCGCCAAATGCCAGAAAGCCTTCTCCG
>UMBC01061358.1_pt1 | contig 22441 bp, 19 predicted proteins | sample 1963871 | NCBI WGS metagenome assembly UMBC01 (sample SAMEA4835932, study PRJEB28245) | human gut metagenome | biome: gut microbiome; material: fecal sample | place: Denmark | collected 2008 | reverse complement strand
CATCTAATAATGAAAGGTTACAATCTTCCTGATAAAATATTCTTGCTGTTTCCATAATATTTTATGCCTCCTATTTAATTAATCTCATTTATAAAAATGTTTATTTTTTTCTTATAGTTTTGTATTATATCGCTCGCGTTGTCTTATGTCAATAGTGTTGTCTGTTTTCTTCATAAAAATTTTTATGCAAACTTTTTATGTCTGTCTTGTAAATCTAAATTCTCCCCCCAATTTATTATGCTATTTTGCAAATTTTTACGGCAATTTCTTACGCTTTTACAATAATGGGTACTGCTTTGTTTTAAATCATTTAGTTAAGCCTTGTTATTACCCTGATTTTTATTTATTTCTAACTGGTCAATAGCATGCATGATATGCACCCGCATTGCACTTCTGGCACCTTCTGCATTTCTATTTTTCATAAATTCCATAATCATTCTATGCTCTGATATAACCTGCTCTACAGGAATATGCTCTGTTTCATACAAATAAACACCTTTTTCAATTGACTGATGCAGTACAGGCTCTAGTTGATTTATAAATTCATTATGAGTTGCATTTGCAATGGAGCAGTGGAACATCATTTCTTTATGTGTATAATCTATGCCTTTTAAAAGCAGTTCTTCTATTTCTTTACCTATGGCAAATATTCTTTCTAGTTCTCTATCTGATGCCCTTATGGTCGCATAATACGCTATCTCCGGTTCAAATATAAGACGCATTTCATAAAGGTCATCTATATCAACCTTTGCTGAAGCCGTATCTTCAAGACCTGCTACCATTTTAGGAGTGTAATCTTCTCTTATAAATGTTCCTTTTCCCCTCTTTATTTCCAATACATTTCTTGCTACTAAAATACGTATTGCTTCTCTTAAGGTAATTCTACTTACTCCAAGTTCTTCAGATAACTGAAGTTCATTTGGAAGTTTATCACCGGGATTATATTTTTTTTCAACTTTTATCATCGACATTATTGTCTCTGCAACATCATCCGATAATCTTTTATTTTTTCCCATAATAATCTCCATTCAAAAAACCACATAGCCATATTGTTTTTTGGCCATGTGGTTTATAATTCAAAATATAATATACAGGTTCAAAAACACCTAAATTATAGTTATGTTTTTATTTCGATATAATTTAATCCCTTTGCCTTATCAGGTCTCAAGTTGGGGGCCTTTGACCCCAACATCTTAACATATCTATAAGTATTTCTTTAATACATCAACTTTGTCTAATTTTTCCCATGGAAGGTCAAGGTCAGTACGTCCAAAGTGACCATAAGCTGCTGTCTGCTTGTAAATCGGTCTTCTCAAATCTAACATCTTGATAATTCCTGCCGGTCTTAAATCAAAATTCTCTCTAATGATATCTACTAACTTATCATCATGAATCTTTCCTGTTCCAAATGTATCAACCATTATTGAAGTTGGCTGTGCAACACCAATTGCGTATGATAACTGAATTTCGCATTTTTCAGCAATTCCTGCTGCTACAATATTTTTAGCTACATATCTTGCTGCATAAGCTGCTGAACGGTCTACCTTTGTGCAGTCCTTACCTGAGAAAGCTCCGCCGCCGTGACGTGCATATCCACCATAAGTATCAACAATGATTTTTCTTCCTGTAAGTCCGCTGTCACCATGTGGTCCACCGATTACAAAACGTCCTGTAGGATTGATAAAATATTTTGTATCCTCGTCTAACATTTCCTTAGGAAGTACCGGTTCAAATACATATTTCTTTATGTCTTCATGAATCTGTTCCTGTGTAACATCTGGATTATGCTGTGTTGATAATACTACTGCTTCAATTCTTGCAGGCTTATCATTTTCGTCATATTCTACTGTTACCTGACTCTTTCCGTCCGGTCTAAGATATGTTAGCACTCCATCTTTTCTTACTTTTGTAAGCTGTTTTGTTAATTTGTGAGCTAATGAAATTGGAAGTGGCATTAATTCTTCTGTTTCATTTGATGCGAAACCAAACATCATACCCTGATCTCCTGCACCAATTGCTTCAATTTCTTCATCACTCATCTTATTTTCTTTTGCTTCTAATGCTTTATCAACACCCATTGCGATATCTGTTGACTGTTCATCTAATGCAACTATAACACCACATGTATCTGCATCAAAGCCATATTTTGCTCTGTCGTATCCAATCTCTCTTACTGTATCTCTAACTGTTTTCTGAATATCAACATAACCTTTTGTTGTAATTTCACCCATAACTAAAACAAGACCTGTTGTAATTGATGTTTCACATGCTACTCGGCTCATAGGGTCCTGTCTCATTAACTCATCCAATATTGCATCTGAAATCTGGTCACAGATTTTATCAGGATGTCCTTCAGTTACTGATTCTGATGTAAATAATCTCTTCTCCATCATCGTTCTCCTTTTCTTAAGCTTTATCTAATTTATCTTTTAGCAGATTTATCCAAAATTTCATAAAAGAAAATCCACTGTTTTAAACAGTGGATTTGAAATCAAGGTTTTCAAATCTTATTGATCGATTGCTCGCTCAGGTGGGCACCTTCCATATAGGGGTTGCCGTGGCATCACAGATCCTTGTATCTCCGCCAACTCTGAATAAGATAAATTAATCATTTATTTAACTAACAAAAGTAGAATAATACATTCATTTCTTTCCGTCAACCATTATTTTATGAACGCCATATAAATTCCATATAAAATATGAACCATTTTTTTAATAATCTATATATAAAATTGCACTTCTTAACCGGTATCTACATATACATTATAAAATATTATTCCACTTTATTTCACAAATATTATTTGCTGTATTTTTCTTCTATTTCTGTAATCATCTTTACTCTGTTCTCATGTCTGCCGCCTTCAAATTCAGCTCCAAAGAATTCGTCAAGAATCATTTTTGCCAACTCATCTCCTACTACTCTTGCGCCAAATGCAATTATATTAGCATCGTTATGCATTTTTGTAAGTTTAGCTGAATATGGGTCACTACATACTGCTGCTCTAACACCCGGAACTTTATTAGCAGCCATTGAAATACCGATTCCTGTTCCACACATTAAAACGCCGTAATCTACTTCGCCATTTACAACTGCTTCGCCAACTTCCATTCCCTTCTTAGGGTAATCGCATTTAATGATTTCTCCATTTTCATCATAATTTGTACCGTAATCTACACATTCATAGCCTTTTTCTTTCATGTAAGCTATCATCTTATCTTTTAAATCTACTGCTGCATGATCGCATCCAAAACCAATCTTCATAATTTGTACCAACCTTTTCTTTTTATGTTTACTAAATTTATAAGTTTTATTCTACCATAAGTAAGTTTTATCATAAGTATTCTGTGTGACTGTTACCAAAATTTTGTAGTCTAATTTTAATTAGCTGATTCTTACTTATTTTAATATATTACTTATTCAAATGAAACCTTTTTAATAATACATCATATTCAGTTATTTTCAATCATTTTGGCAGATATTTGCTAAAAATACATGTCTATCTGTCTCCAAATATATGCAAATATAAATCTTCTAATGTTGGTGAAGCCTTTTTTGCATTGTCCACATCCGGAATCCCATCACATAAAAAACGCACCCTAATCTTTGCATATTCTTTTGACAAACTTGTAACTGTATATTTGTTCATAATTGAATTTACATCCTGTTCATTGATTTCTGCTTCATATACAACATCTTCAATACCTTTTAACAGATTTTCAGGAGTATCTTTTTTTCTAAGTATTCCGTTATCTAAAATTAATACTTCTTTTGCGATAAATTCAATATCTGAAACAACATGAGTTGCAATAATTACAATCTTATTAAACCCAATCTGAGATATCAGATTTCTGATTCTAATTCTCTCCTTTGGGTCAAGTCCTGCCGTTGGCTCATCTAAAATAAGAATCTTTGGGTCATTTAATATAGCCTGTGCAATTAATGCTCTTTGTTTCATGCCCCCTGAAAAGGATTTTAATTTTTTATTTTTAACATCATACAAATTAACAAATTTAAGAACTTCTTCTATTCGTTTTTTTGCCTCTGTTTTTTTTAATCCTTTTAATCCTGCAATATAATCAAGAAATTCTGCTACGGTAAAGCTATCATATACTCCCTGTTGCTGTGGCATGTATCCTATAAGATTTCTATAATCTTTGCCCATGCTTATTGTTTCTTTTCCATTATATAAAATTTCTCCACTGCTTCTGTCTATGGCATCTACTAAAATATTCATAAATGTAGATTTACCTGCACCATTAGGTCCTAATAAACCATATATTCCTTCTGTAAATTTACACGAGAATTTATTTAGTGCTTTTTTGTCACCATACTTTTTCGAAAGATTATTTATTTCTAAAATCATAGTTTATCCCTTTTCTATAAAATTTTTCTTTTAGTATAGTTCTTAAGATTTTTAAAATTCATAATAAAAACTGCTACTATAATAATTGCTAAATTAATCCATTCCACTACAGTTGCTTTTGTAAAATAATCGCTCATGTTTACTACCGGAATAAACATAATCTTATTCATAAATTCAACTCCCAGCATATATAGCACAACCGGCATAACTATAATTCCCATAGATATTACTACATTTTTGATGTAATCAGGAGAAAAATCCGATATTCCCACTACAAGCAAACCTAGTAAAATTATACCCATGCATTTACACAAATAAATTAAAATCAAAGCTGCAAGAATTGATATATGTAATGGAAAATGTTGCAACTGTGATAGACTCTGTGCAGGTGCCGCAAATCCGTTTGGCTTATATGCTTTTAACAAAATAACAAGCCACGGAATAGTTTCAATACACCATAAAACAACCGAAATTAAGATTGCGTTTAAATATTTATTTCTAATTAATTTGCTTCTTCCATAATATGTAGTATCCAAAAGTTTCTGCATTTCTTTCTGCCTGTCATAAGTAAATATTGGCACTACACAAAATACTGCAATGATAAATAAAATCAGGAAACTAATATCCTTATCGTATATTGTTACATCACCAAATATGTAACCGAATACTAAATCATTGGTAAACCAGCCTTCAATATTCTGCTTTTCCTTCAGTTCTTTAAGATAATCATTTTTCTCCTGAACTTTTTGGAAATCATCGTATGGCATCATCTGTGCATTATATTCCTGACTTGCCATAACATATACCTGATTATCAACCTCACCATTTATGTATTTTTCCGTAAGTTCGTCATATCCTGCCTGAATCTCATCATATCTTTTCTGTTCAGTATCAAGATACTCCTGACTCTTTTTATCCGGAACTCCATATACTTTTGAAATATAATTTGCATAGCATTTATCATGATAATCCATTTTAGTATTATCATTGCTCAAAAAATATCCCTGAATCACAACAAGTATTATGACAAAGAAAGCAACTTTATTAACTGCAAATATTTTCTTTTTCTCATAACTAAGTATTCCTTTTGATTTTATGCCTATGTTTTTCTGTCCTTTAGCAATTCTTAAATGCGGAAACTTTATTACTCTTTTCGTTGTAAACGAATACATTGCAAAGACTATTGATGCCGACAGATAAACTGCCATTATTATTAATGTCCACTTAAACAATTCAAAAGGATGTTGTAAAATATTTATATTTATGTATTTTGCCATAAACGATTTAGTATTTAATAAGGTAACAGGGCTTAACATTTTAAATACAGCCGTACTCATATTCCACTCAATACTATTAGTTATAAGTAATGAAACTGCCATGCTTATAAGAATTATCCCATAAGTAACCGTTTCATTTTTTACAAGCGATATTATTCCTATAACTACAATTCCTATAATGCAGACAGCTATCCATTTAACCATGAAATATATAATCATATACTGCCATATCTGCATTGGCAGGGCAAATTCATAAAATCCACGCACTGACTGAATCGGTACATTCATTCCGCTAAGTCCATACTTAATATATAACTGAACAAATTTAATTCCATATACAATTATTATTGCAATTGCTGACGTTATGGATAATGCCACCATCTTGTTCACAATTAAATTCAACCGTCCGTTCCTGCAGGATTTTAATAAATCTAACATTCCTTTTTTTATTTCCTGACTTACTAATATAAGTGCAATCTGAACGACCATTACAAAAAGTATTATGTCCGTAAGTCCGAATTCTGTTATCTTCTCAATCACCCTATAGTTACCATATACCGGTTTCACATTTTTTACGGCTTCATATGCCTTAACCGTTCTTTTAGCATTGCTTAATTGAAATTTATTGTTTTTAGAAAACAATACAATGCTTTGCATATTTGTGCCATCCTCTTTTATCTTAATAAGATATTTACCGTAATTGTCAATCTTATTCTTCTGTAACTTATCCTGTGCAGCAATCTGTTCCTTCGTTTCTATTTCTGCCCTCGTTTCATAAAGAACATTAACTATACACAAACTTATTAATAACGCTATAATTATTTTAGAGAATACTATTTTCTTTAATTCTTTTATTATCATTTCTTTATTTTTAACCCAATCATCTCTCCTTGTGAAAATGACGATACAGAACTATTATTATCTGATTCGTCATCCACAAAATCACTCAAATACCCATACAGATATTTATTGCCTGCTGCCTGTAACGCCAATATTTTTTTATCCATATCATAATCAGGCTTTATATCTGTCCATTTATGTTTGTCCGTATCATAGCATCTGTATTCCGGAGGGATACTCTTATCTTCTGCATCCGGAGCCCCAAGTTCTTTATCTTTATCATACTGTGTTTTTACAATATATATTTTATTATTTACATATGAATATGACATACGATATGCATTATCCAACTCCTTACTTGTGCCTTTCTTCTTATCATATTCATATAAAGTGAATTGTTCACCATAGCACGTTAAATAGTAATAATAATTTTTATTAATTCCTATTAAATAAAAATCATAAAATCCCTTTACATCCTCCATTCCTTCATAGGTCATGTTATAATTGAAATCCATTTTTTCAACATCACCATTTTTTATATCTACACAATAATAATCACTATGTTCGTCAAATTTTTCTATTTCTTCTGCATAAGGGTTAGCACATGAAGTAAGCCATTCTGTATATTTACTCCATGTTTTGAACTCGGAATCATATACATTTTTATTCTGATATCTAATTCCAAGATATATCCTGTTTCCACTCTTCGCCTTTGAAAAACATGATATGTTAGCTTTGTTTCCAAAGTCAGTCAATTTTTTCTGTTCCCCTGTTTTTATATCGACTTCATATAATTCCGATGTCTCAGAAGCAACCATGACCATTCCATTATCATCGGCCTCACCATCTTCACTAGAATAACTTGTAAGATAGATTTTACCGTCAATAAACAAAGCTTCCTGATCATCTGTAGAAAAATCTAAAGTTGCAATTTTCTTTTTATTACTTCCATCAACATTACTTTTGTAAAGTGTAGTTCCACCTACATCTAAAAAATAATAAAGGTCATTTTCATATATGAATGCATACGCCACTTTTCCCTCCATTATTGCATTACAAGTAATTTGTTCCCCGGCAACATATTCATGATTACAATTTGCAAGTCCGCATGCAACAACAGTCGAATCTGTCTTTGGATTGTACACTTTAATACACGAATATCCTGTACTCATATCATATCCGGAAAGAGTTACCATATCCTCACCATAAGATGCATCTGGTTTTATCACTTCCACCGTACTAACCTTTTCATTTGTCTGTGCCTTCTCATTTCCACAGCCTGTTATAAATAACGACAATAGACCGACCATTAAAAAAATGTATTTTCTCATTTGCTCAACCCCTTATTCATTTCTAATCTTTGTTTATTTATTTCCGATACTATTTCATCTGCTCCGGCCTCTTTTAGTTTTCTGTCAAAATCATTCCAAGCCTCTTCAAAACTTCCATATTCATCGCTAAATAACTTCGGAACATCATTAACTTCTCCCAAAAACTCTCTTTCTATCTTTCGAATTGCTACTACTTTCTCTTTATAAGCTGATAAATCAAAATAATAACCTTCTATGCCTATATCTATTTTTGCATCTTTCATAGATTCTTTTGCCAATTGTCGGTCCTTATCATCTGTATCATTTATAAGATACTGATTCGCCATATTACCTGCTCCATCTGATGTATACAAATCTGTGATTTTGGGAGTATAACTCTTTACTTCATATCCGGCAGACTCTGTTCCATTCACCATTATTTCTGACAGCATCTTATCACTACATATTGTAGCCATTGCTTCTAGAGCTTTCTCTTTGTTATTAGATTTACTACATACTCCATTAATCGTTGACCATCCTCCGATATCTGTTGTATATCTTTTTATCATAGGTACAGCCTCCATATTCTGACTGGCATCCCAACGTGTATGGAAATCCATTGTTTTCTTTCCTGCTGTTGTCATGCAACTGCTTTCTAAAAAACTATTAACAGTCACATCACCCAAAATGTCTGTTGTACTATAGTAATATTTTTTGTCTTTTATACCGTTAATACAGCTATATCCCTGCTGATACATTTCATATAGCGCTTCATAATCTTTTCTTACTTTTTTGCTATCAGTAATCGTTATGACATTTTCATCATTAGTATTTGCATCTACGCCTACGCACTCTAACCAAAATACCGGAGCACTGTCATAATTATCAAAATAAAAATTAGGTTCTATAAAGTTTAATTCATATTGATTCAAATAACTCGTTGTAATACTATATTTATAATCACTTTCCCAACCTTTTAATTTATTTAACACAGGAATAATATCACTTAGAGATTTTCCCTCAACATCACTTTTTTTAATTCCATATTTATCAGCCACATCTTTGTTGTATATGTAATAATTTGTTTCGCTTGAAAAAACATTTGTCTTAAATCCATAAAATGTTCCATTGTAAAGACTTAGATTATACAATCCTGACGGATATGCCTTTGTGAGTTTTTGATATGCATCTGTATTGCTGTATTTATCCAAATCTTCATATATGCCATTAAAAACCATTTTCTGACTTGAATTGTCTGTTACATCATTACATCCTACCGATGTTATTATGTCTGGTGGATTATCTCCATTAATCACATCAAGTACATATTCTAATGTCATATTTTCTAATGCCACAGGCATAAAATAAATAACATAATCCGCACCATTTTCCACCAAGTAATCATTCACTGCAACCATCTGTTCATCCGAATATCTATGCTCAGTTTTGCCATTCCATACTTGTGGTTCAGCATACATATAGCTTAAAATTGTCTTATCCGGATATCTTTCCTCAAGAAATTCCTTAGACAATTCAATATGTTCATCTGCATTCTCATTTTGTAATGAAGTTTCTTCCTTAGCAGATATTACTGTTTCTTTTTGTGTTGCATTCAGAAAATCTCTTGCACTGTCGTTTTCTGTATTATTATTGTTACATCCTGAGAGTATTATTGCTGAAGATAACAGCAATATTTTTAGACATTTACTTCTCATCTCGCACCCCCTGTTATAAGATATCAATATTATTCTTCCCTTTAATACATTATACTGCATAAAATTGTTTTGCGGTATTTTATTTTAAGTATATAGAGGTGTATCAGCTCAATATGTCGTTGCTAATGCCCTAGTTTTATTATTTTGAAACACTGTACTTCCTCCACATACATTCGCAGCTGAAACACTACATACATTAGACACTAAAAGTGTAGTCGCTGTTAATAAACATATAATTTTTTTCTTCATTAATTCATATCTCCTTTCGTAATTTTGTCAACTCAATATTAATATTTTGCTAACATTATATAGCTTCAATGATTGTAAATAATATAACTAAATATATTTTCTTTTTCCATATTTTTTTGCATGAAACGACAAAAAACTATTGTTTTTGGTCATTTCATTTTGTTTTTTTTTATTTTATTGTATACTATTTGTAAATTATTTATAAATTATGCAATGCAAGGGGGTTATATTATGAAAACAACATTACTATATTTATTTATTTATATTATAGAAGCTTTAATATTATGGTCATACTCATCTAATTTATTTCACTCAAGATACTCTAAAAAAATAGAGTTTATAGGTTTGTTTACTGGATACGGATTTCTATTTTTACTTGCATTCATAAAAGTCGTTTGGATTAATTTACTTTTTTTTCTGCTTATTAATTTTATTTTTTTTATTATATTTTATAAACTTAAATGGAACCTTTGTCTTCTACATTCTATGGTTTTAGCCTGTCTTATGAGTCTTAGCGAACTGACAATCACAGGATTATTCTCGCAGTTTAATAGCGTTGTACTTTATAACAGTTATGATTTTTTATTGCTAGTTATTCTTACCATTTTTAGCAAAATTTTTTACTATATAGGAATTAGAATTATTATTACGTTAATGCATGGTATAATAAGCGAGAACGGACATATTAATAGAGCAACAATCCTGCTTAATATAATACCTCTAATTTCACTTTATATTATTTTAATAATGACTGCTGGGATTTTAAGTACAAAAGTACCATCAGGTTTTAAGCCTTTATTATCATCCTGTGCAATTTTGTTATTTGTTATAAATATATTGGTTATGTATATTTACTATTATACACAGCAAAAATCTCATGAACTTATAAACCTTCAAATTCAATTACAAAAAGAATATGATATGGCAGAATACTACAAAACTTTATTCAAACAAGATGAAAGTCAGAAAATCCTGATTCACGATATTCGAAAGCATTTTATGTCCATTGCAAACTTAAATGAACAAAATGAGCAGGATAAGATTCGGCAATATCTTGATACTATTTTAAATTCATCTGATTTGCAGACTTCGGTTCACATTTCTGATAACGAATTGTTAAATTACATTATATGTCACTATATACAATTATGTAAAAACAAAAATATTAACTTAAAAGTTGATGTTCGAAAAAAAATGCTCCAACATTTGGACTATTCTGAGCTTACAGCTTTGTTTTGCAATCTGTTAGACAACGCCATAGAAGCATGTATTAATATTCAGGATTCCTATATTGATTTAAGCATCACTTCAAATGAAATTAATCATATAACTATAATTAATATCGTTAACACCTGTAATACTATTCCGACTTTTAATAAATCCGGAATGCCTATTTCAAACAAAAATAACAAATTAAAGCATGGCTTTGGATTAAAAAGTGTAGAACGAATTATTAATAAATATAACGGAAATATAAAAATGTATTTTAACAATAAAAAAATGACCTTTCATACAGTCATAACTATGGAAGACTGCTAACACATAAGAATATAAAATTATTGAATTATATTTAATTCCTATTGTATAACTATTAACAACATTCAAATTTATAAGAAGGGGAATTTACAATGCGAATTTTAATTTGTGATGATGACTTAGAAATGTCTATGCAACTCAAAGAGATTTTACAATGCTTTTTTAGCACAAGTTCTTTAAATATACCTGAGATTACGATTTATAATAATGGTACTGATTTACTTTTAGATTCCGGTGAAAAAGATATTGTCTTTTTAGACATAGAATTACCTGATGTAAGTGGTATCTACGTTGGCAATGAGCTAAAAAAAACAAATTCAAATACCATTATATTTATTGTAACTTCTTATTCCCAATATTTAGATGATGCAATGCGTTTTCATGTATTCCGATATCTTTCAAAGCCTCTGGATAAGCAAAGAATTTTTAGAAATATGAAAGACGCAATAAACTTATACACTTCTTCCGTTACAAAAATTCCAATAGAAACGAAAACTGAAGTATTTACAGTATTAACATCCGACATTGTTTGTATCGAAGCACAGGGAAGAAAAATAACTATTCATACTACCACTGGAGATTACGACTCTATACATAACATGCACTATTGGACAGATACTTTAAATATGCCATGTTTTTTTACTTCACATAGAAGTTTTATTGTTAATTTAAGATACGTTTCTAACTTTGATCATTCACTAATATATTTGTATGGCAATAAAATACGTGCTTATTTAACAAAAAGAAAATACACACAGTTTAAAGATGCATACATGCTATATTTAGAAAGCACACGATAATTTATTGTTTCGCTTTTTTACACAAAAATATAGTTTTATAAACTTGTCATATATAAACAAAACGCCGGCAAATTTTCTTTGCCGGCACTCTTATTATGTTAGTAGAATTTATTATGATTTTGCTTTACTATTCTCCATTTTTAGGAGTAGCTATCAAATTATCATGCGAATTGCTTTCTTAGGCTAATTTACATTTAAAATTATTTTTTTGTATATAATTTTGCTTTTTAAATTATACTAATGCAGCTCCAAGGGCCTTGCATGCTGCAAGAGCTTCTTCATCCGGCATTTCATTTGCAATAACACTATCTGTTGCAAGTTTTATTCCTGATGCTGAACAGTCCGCTTCCCAATTTTCCATCCATTCTCCGGTTCCCCAGCCATAAGAGCCAAATAATGCGACTTTCTTTCCCGGTAATTCAGGTTTGCATTCATCAAACATTGGTGCGAATTCGCTTTCTTCCAAAACTTCATCTCCCATTGCAGGACAACCAAATGCAATTCCATCATACTCTTTTACTTTTGCTGCGCCAAAATCTGCTGCTGAAATTAATTCAGCTTCAGCACCTGCTTCTTTTATTCCTTCAACTACAGCTGTTGCCATCGTTGATGTGTTACCTGTTCCAGTCCAAAATACTACTGCGATTTTACTCATTTGTTAAAATCCTCCTTATTTATATTTGCTTATGATTATTCATAAGTTTTTTATTATATGATGCTATTATCAGTATTTAACTGACCAATCATTAAACTCTACGCATTATCACAATCATGCATCATTATATTTATTTAAGCTGCAACTGTTAATTGCATAACACTTCGTCCATTAATCCAAAGCTTCATATAAATATCTCTGCATTTCTTGTATTTGCGAAATGTCTTTTCCGCCTCTTCTTCATTGCAATATACTTTCCAATAACCTGTACATTTGCAATTGCACCCATGATTTTCAATAAAGCCTTTTACATCACCTATCGGATATTCTAAAAATATTCCTATTTCATGTGGAAACTGATTTAACTTTTCAAATTTCTTCTTTAACTGGAGTATTATGTTTTCGCAATTAACGCCTCCGACAATTTCATTGTCATCAATCAAATATCCATGATTTAATAAGAAACTTCTTATTTCATCCCTGTTTAATATTTTTTCCAAATCTGCTCTTCTGTAAACATATATAAGGGCTTTATTCACTCCCACGTTTTCTGACAAAATGTCAAATGTAATACCTTTTCTCTTCATTTTTGAATTCCAATAAGTCACTCTTACATGAAGCTCTTTTAGTGATTTATATGTATATGTAAATAGGCTTGCTGCCTTAATAGACGCTAACGTTGGAGAACAATGCTCTATTAACTCCTGTTCAAACATATTGCCTACCTCCCAAACATTTTAATTCCTGCCTTTAGTTAGTTGTAACTAACCTGTAGGTCAAAAAAATTACGGGCTTTATCATTCATAAGTCGTGTTTCATTGGAGGTAGAAACTTACTTATGACCTAAACACTTTCGTGTTGCATTATGCCCGATTTTATAGGTGCAGTTAGTTGTTAAAACTTTGCGTTAGTCTTAACTAACTACAATATACTTTACATTCTTTTGTTTGTCAATATAAATTTATAGAAATAATCTTTTTAGTAACAATTAATCTAATTAAACATACAATGCAATGTCTAAAAAAGAACTGCAAATAAAAGTATTCACAATTATTCGCAGTTCCTCTTTAATTTAAATTTTTCTAATTATTCATCTTTCAAAATCAGCTAATTAAATTCTTTCAACTTTAATTAAGTTTGTATTACCTGATGTGCCATTTGTATATCCACCTGTAATTACGATTCTGTCATCTTTTTCTAAGCCAAGTACTTCTTTAGCTGTTTTCTTAGCTGTGTAGAATAAAACTTCTGTAGAATCAAATTCTTCTACCATAATAGGTGTTACACCCCATGATAAAGCTAATTTTCTCCATGTCTTCTCATTTGTTGTAAGACCTACAATATCAACCGGTGAACGGAATCTTGAAATCATTCTTGCTGTCATACCTGATAATGTACATACAGCAATTCCTTTTGCCTTAATATCAATGGCCATACCACATGTTGCATGTGAAATAGCATCTATTTCATTTCTAATCTGGAAATCAAAATTTCTAAATCTCTTATCATAATGGATACTCTGTTCTGTTCTTTCAGCAATCTTAGCCATTACTTCTACAGCTTTTACCGGGTATTTTCCTGCTGCAGTTTCTCCTGATAACATAATTGCACTTGTTCCATCGTAAACAGCATTAGCAACGTCTGATATTTCAGCTCTTGTAGGTCTGATATTTGTAATCATTGACTCTAACATTTCTGTTGCTGTAATAACTCGTTTACCAAGCATACGACACTTAGTAATCAAATGCTTCTGAATTGCTGGAAGCTCTTCGTATGCAATTTCAACACCCATGTCACCACGGCCAATCATAATGCCTTCACAGGCTTCGCAAATTTCTTCAATATTATCTACACCTGCCTGATTTTCAATCTTTGCAATGAGGTCGATATCTTCACCGTCATTTTCTTTCAAAAACTGCTTTACATCTAATAAATCCTGCTTCTGTGATACAAATGAGCATGCAATATAAGCAACTTCATTTTTAATACCAAATAATATATCCTGCTTATCCTGTTCACTCAAATATTTCTGTTTTAATACTTTATTAGGGAAGCTCATGCTCTTTCTGTCTGATAAAACACCACCTACTGTAACTTCTGTGATAATGTTGTTTCCCTTAATTTCTTTTACGACAAATTCCATTAAACCATTATTTAATAAAATTCTGTCCCCTACATTTAAATCCTTGTTCAAATTCTTATAAGATACAGAGACTATTGTCTGGTCGCCTTCTACTTCATCAGTTGTAAAAGTAAATGGGGCTCCAGCCTTTAATTCAATCTTTCCGTCTTTAAATGTTCTAATTCTATATTCTGGTCCCTTTGTATCTAACATAACCGCTATAGGAAGATTTAATTTTGTTCTAACTTTTTTAATTATATCAATTTTTTTCTGCTGTTCTTCGTGTGTGCCATGTGAAAAATTGAGACGCGCAACGTTCATTCCTGCTTTACACATATCTGTAATGATTTTCTCGTCTGTAGATGCCGGTCCTATTGTACATACAATCTTTGTTTTACGCATTATTATTCTCCTTATACGCTTAATTTACTTAATCTGAATCTTCTAAACCAAGGATAGATATTTGTGAAACTATATTTGAAATATCATACCAAATACATTCTATCTAACCCCATTTATAATACAAATATCCTTTATTTATTTCAACTGTTTTTTCCTATTTAAAAGAAAAATACACTTTTTAGCATCAAATACTTTATTTTTAAAACTAAAAAGGAAAAAATCCTTTAAGTATAGGTTGTGCCATTTTAGAAAAAATATCCATTTTCTAAGCAAATCACCTTAACTTAAAGGACTTTATGTTTTTGCAAATATTTTATTGTCGAGATATATTCAACTGATATGCAATCTATTGTTTATTTTGCTCTCAATTTTTTATATTATCCGTATTTGCATTTTTATTTCACTTACTGATATACAAAAATTATCTTATCAGATGTAAGGAAATTTATATCATATTCTATCTTTATTTCTTTTGCATCTTTAGGTACTTCAAAAAATATCTTTCCTTTTGTTTTTCTTCCCTTTGAAAGAGTTGCATCTAAACTTTCCTGATCAAAATCATAATATGATTTGCAATCATATCCATCTGCATAACACGAAAAATCACCTGTAGAAATGTATTCATTATCATCTGATATATTTTCAAATTCAAATGTAGCATATATTATTTTGTTTCCCTTTGCCGGTTCTGAATATTCACTATAATCAGTAAATTCACCACAATCCAAAAAAGAGACTTTCAAACTTTTAGTTTCAACTACATCACCTTTTGCAAACTCAGTCTGTACTGACTCTTCCTGTTTATCATTTTTAGAATCAGCATCGTCTTTATTTTCATCATTAGAATCTTTCTTTTTGTCATCTGTCTGTGACACTTTTTTAGGGTTTGAATCAGTTCCTGATTTATCTGAATCTCCTGAGTTCCCCCCTGCTGCTGCAATTATGATTACTACAATTACTATTGCTGCTATCCACCATTTTTTCTTCTTTTTCTCGCCTGCCATAATTTTCCTGGTATGATGTATTTAAATTTAAACACACCTATACTCTCCTCCTTCTAAAATGTTATTTCTAACCGGATTAATTTTTGAAATCAAAATTTATTTCGTAAATACTGAAAATATAATCAATAAACTTATGACTACTTTAAGTTTCTGAAATCAATTTTTTTCAAATCCGTGTCTGATTTACAACTATTTTATAGGATTTGTGGAAATATTTGGTATGCTGTCAGCATACAATTATTAAATTGTAAATTTGCATTAATTTATTAAATTTCGTGGATAGTTTTATATGTATATTTAATTGCAATTTGCAAACTAAGCAAACAAAACTAAGCTTAAAGTGACCTTACATTTATAACTTACAATTTATATAATTATCAATGCAACAACTATTAATAATACGAGAATTGTAACCGGATAAATTGCAAATCCAATCAATCTTATCAACATATTTTTTTCTTTTACAATCGGAAGTCCGTCTCTTATTCCTCTCCAATTAAAGTAAATTGCTACTGTAACTAATTCTGTTATTAGCATAATTATCTTGAACACTATATCTTCTTTTGTCTTAACAACCGGATTAGAACTACTTGACTCCATCGCCATTGCAAGACTAATCATACTTGCATATCCTGCCAATGCAATTAACATATTAGCAATCTTTCCGCTTCTAAATCCAGGTGGCAAAAATGACTGTTTTATTTTTTCATCAGTTTCATTACACTGAAAACTAATTCTTTCGCCCAATTTATTATTTAATGCCTGCTCTAACTTTTCTATATTTTTATATCTTTTTTCAGGGTCTATAGATGTACATTTATCTATTATTCTTTTAAGACTCTTTGTTTCTTTATCAGGATACTCATCAACCATGAGTATATTTTTCATTAGCATTCCTATCGAATAAATATCTGACCTGCAATCCGTCTGTGCAAAACCACACTGTTCAGGTGATGCATATCCTTGTGTTCCCATTATTACTGTATCAACACTTTGATTTTCGTCATATTCCCTTGAAATGTTAAAATCTACAAGATATACAACATCATCATTTGAAACTATAATATTTGTTGGTTTTATGTCTCTGTGAATAATAGGCGGATTCATATTATGTAACTGTTTTAAAATATTACACAACTGTTCCATGATTTTTTTTACTGTTTCCACATCAGTTTTATTATATTTTTTGTCCAAAGTCAGTCCATGTATATATTCTTCTATAATAATAAGTTCTTTCTCATCTTCTATAATTTCATATACTTTTGGAATTCCTTTGATTTGCCTGTTTTTCAAAATTTTATATATTTCTATATTATAATTTTTCAAAGTCTTTTTAATGTATATTCCATCGTTTACAGTATTTTTTACTAATTTCACATTTTCATGTTTTCCCATATCGGACAGTTCTTCGTAAATTGACAAAATATATTTTTCTCTGTTAGTCATATTGATTTCCCTTTACATTTTTAATAAACTGATGTAGTTAATATTATACACTATTTTTGATTATCGTAAAAGAAAGGACGTTTTAATTTGAACAAATCAGACATAAAAAATTTATCAGAGAAACCTACTGATGATCTTTTAAAGATATTAAAATCTGCTAACAATCAAAAGGATTTAAAATCATATATTTCATCAAATTTAGATGAAGAACTGAGCCTTGACGAATATTTGGGAAATAAACTTACTGAGAAAGGGATTTCTAAAAGCCAGGCAATTAAGAATTCAAATCTCGATAGAACTTATGGTTATGAAATTTTTAAAGGTCAAAAGGTTATCGGACGTGAAAAACTAATCGCACTTTGCATTGGAATAGGTCTGAATCTTACTGAAACGCAGCGTGCTCTTACTATTGGCAAACAAAAAATCTTATATGCAAAGGATGCAAGAGATTCTATTATTATTTTTTCCATCAATAATAATTACTCAATCATGGAAACAAATGAATTATTGTTTGAAGAGAATTTTGAACCTATAAAATAATAGTTACAGAAACGGTTCTAAACTTTACTCAAGACCTGATAAATAGCGCAGAAAGCAATATAATACACAAGACTCCCAACCTGTTACGGCTGAGAGTCTTTGTGTTGTTATTATATATACATAATTCCTACTGGAATAATGGAGTTGAATAGTATCTATCACCACTATCAGGTAATAGAACTACAACATTCTTTCCTTTGTATTCAGGACGTTTTGCTACCTGAACTGCTGCATAAAGTGCTGCTCCTGATGAAATACCTACTAATACACCTTCTTTAGCTGCAATTTTCTTTCCATATTCAAATGCAACTTCATTTGGTACTGCAATAATTTCATCATATACTTTTGTATTCAATGTATTTGGTACAAATCCTGCTCCAATACCCTGAATCTTATGTGGTCCTGATTCACCTTTAGATAAAACAGGTGATGTTTCAGGTTCTACAGCGATTACCTTAACGTTAGGATTCTGTTTCTTTAAATATTCGCCTACACCTGTAATTGTTCCGCCTGTACCTACACCTGCAACAAATACATCTACGTTTCCATCTGTGTCTTCCCAGATTTCAGGTCCTGTTGTTTTTCTATGTGCTTCAGGGTTAGCCTGATTTTCAAACTGTGCCGGAATAAAGCTGTTTTCGATTTCTTCTGCTAATTCATTTGCCTTAGCTATAGCACCTTTCATTCCCTTAGCGCCATCTGTAAGAACAATCTCAGCTCCATATGCTTTAATAATGTTACGTCTTTCAATACTCATTGTCTCAGGCATTACGATAATGCTCTTATATCCTTTAGTTGTTGCAATTGCAGCTAAGCCGATACCTGTATTACCTGATGTTGGTTCAATAATTGTTGAACCTGGTTTTAATTTTCCTGTACGTTCAGCGTCTTCAATCATTTCTTTTGCAATTCTATCCTTTACGCTTCCTGCCGGATTGAAGTTTTCAAGTTTTGCTAAAATCTTTGCTTCAACACCTTCAGTTTCTTCAATCTGTGTAAATTCAACTAATGGTGTATTTCCAACTAATTCTAAAGTTCCCTTATATATCTTTCCCATAATAATCCTTCTTTCTTTTCTTGCGGGTTCCGTTGTCTTTTTACGCTTAATGCGGGTTTTGCGGGTTCCGTTTTATTTTTATTACAAATTTTATTATACTACAATATTTTTCAATTCATATATTATATTATATATATTGGTATCAAAATTCTCCAACTTTGATGCCTCCGGATTGCTCCGTGCTACGCACTCCCACAATCCTACCCAATATTTGCATATCGCGGGTATCATTATTTCACTGCTTTAAATGCTTCTTCTAAATCTTCAATAATATCATCAATATTTTCTGTACCGATTGATAATCTGATTGTGTTTGGTTTGATTCCTGAACCTAAAAGTTCTTCTTCTGTCATTTGTGAATGAGTTGTTGATGCAGGATGAATAACTAATGATTTAACATCTGCTACATTTGCCAACAATGAGAATAATTCAAGATTATCAATGAAATCTTTTGCCTTCTGTGCATCACCTTTAATTTCAAATGTAAAGATTGAACCACCACCGTTAGGAAAGTATTTCTTGTAAAGTGCCTGCTGTTCAGGGTCCTTTGATACTGATGGATGATTTACATTTTCAACCTGTGGATGATTATTCAAATATTCTACAACCTTTAATGCATTCTGAACATGTCTTTCAACTCTAAGTGATAATGTTTCTAATCCCTGTAAGAAAATGAATGCATGAAATGGTGAAATTGTTGCACCTGTATCACGAAGTAAAATAGCTCTGATTTTTGTTACAAATGCTGCAGGTCCTACTGCCTTTGTAAAGCTTACACCATGATAACTTGGATTTGGTTCAACTAATGAAGCGAACTTTCCTGTTGCTTCCCAATCAAATTTACCACTATCAACGATTACACCACCGATTGTTGTTCCATGTCCGCCGATGAATTTTGTTGCTGAATGAACAACGATGTCTGCACCATATTCAATTGGTCTTACAAGATATGGTGTTGCAAATGTATTATCGATTACTAATGGAATCTTATGTGCATGTGCAATATTTGCAATCTTTTCAATATCTACTACGTCTGAATTTGGATTTCCAAGTGTTTCAATAAATACAGCCTTTGTGTTTTCCTTAATTGCTGATTCAATTTCTTCATAATTAAATGGATCAACAAATGTTGTTGTAATTCCGTATGATGGAAGTGTGTGTGCTAAAAGGTTGTATGTACCACCGTAAATGTTCTTTGCTGCAACGATGTGGTCACCGTTCTGTGCAAGGTTTTCAATTGTATATGAAATTGCTGCTGAACCTGATGCAACTGCTAATGCTGCTACACCACCTTCAAGTGCTGCAATCCTCTGTTCAAAAACATCTTCTGTAGGATTTGTAAGTCTTCCGTAAATATTTCCTGCATCTGTTAATCCAAATCTTGCCGCTGCATGGTCGCAATTTTTAAATACATATGATGATGTCTGATAAATTGGAACTGCTCTTGCATCTGTAACCGGATCCGGATTTTCCTGTCCTACGTGTAACTGTAATGTTTCAAATTTTAAATTTCTTTCTGCTCTTGTTTTCTTTGCCATAATGTTTACTCCTTATCTTTCCTTAAGTATTAATTATGTATACTACTTCCCAAATAATTTTCTCTACTTAATAACAACAACACATTCGATCATCTTTTGGAATATAGTATGTTCCTTGTACAAAACTTACCATGTTTTATCCTCGCTTTCAATTTCATAGTTTTCATAGTAGAACGCTATGATTTATCAACTGATGCTATAATATCCTACTTTTCATAGTATGTCAATAGGAATTAAGGTTTTTTTTAAATTCTTTTTATATAAAATTAATTACGGATGACTCTCAAATTTTGAAAATCATCCGTAATTATACTTTTTCATTTTAAATTTTATTCATTTTGCTATAAATTTTTACGGATAACTCTGCGATACGCACTATGTTTCCGTAATATTCCACTATCGCTTACTCATCAATTGCATCTGTATTTGGAATGTCTACACATTCAGGATTCTTTACTGTTCCTTTTGCCCATGCGCTTCCAACATCACAACGACCATGATGATGAACTTCTCTTACTTCACCGTCTTTTACGCCATCAGATACATTTAAATTAATTCTGCTTGTCCCTGCTGCTACTTTTCCATCTAACATATTAATAATATTTTCAATATCTTTTTCGCTTGCCATATTTTTTTCCTCCAAATAAAATCTTTCACTTTACTTAATTACTCCACCGCAATACACATAATCATCCATGTAAAATACTGCTGCCTGTCCCGGCGTTACAGCTCTTTGCGGCTCGTCAAATGTGCATTTAATTGTATTTTGATCTATTGCTTCAACAACACATGGTGCTCCTTTATGAGAGTATCGAATTTTTCCAACAAGTCTTACCGGTTCGTTTATTGATTCAACTGCCATATAATTTACATTCTCCACAATCACTTCTTTTGTAAATAATGCATCATTTTCACATAAAACGATTTCGTTTGTGTCCGCTTTGATTTCTTTTACAAACATTGGCTTACCAAATGTTACACCAAGTCCTTTTCTCTGTCCTATGGTGTAATGCGTTATTCCTTTATGTTTACCTACAACTTCGCCATCTTCTAATATAAAATTCCCGGGCATACATTTAGTATCTGACTCTTCTTCTATAAACGAAGCATAATCATGGTCCGGCACAAAGCAAATATCCTGGCTGTCAGGTTTGCTTGCCACTTCCAAACCAACCTTCTCTGCTATTTTTCTAATTTCATCTTTTGTGTATTCTCCCACAGGCATTAACGTATGAGCTAACTGTTCTTGAGTTAAATTGTATAAAGCATATGTCTGGTCTTTTTCGACTGTTACTGAATTTCTTATTGTATATCTGCCATTTTCCAATTTTATAATTCTTGCATAATGACCTGTTGCGATATAATCTGCCCCTATTTCCATGGAGCGCTTTAAAAGCGACTCCCACTTTACATAACGGTTGCAGGCAATACATGGATTTGGTGTTCTTCCATGCAAATATTCATCTACAAAATAATCTATAACATACTTTTTAAAATCAGTTTTAAAATTCATTACATAATATGGAATATCAAGTCTGAAAGCTACCCTTCTTGCATCGTCAACTGCTGACCAGCCACAACATCCA
>UMBC01062311.1_pt1 | contig 22869 bp, 23 predicted proteins | sample 1963871 | NCBI WGS metagenome assembly UMBC01 (sample SAMEA4835932, study PRJEB28245) | human gut metagenome | biome: gut microbiome; material: fecal sample | place: Denmark | collected 2008 | reverse complement strand
GACATAAAGTTGGAGACAGAGTGGAAGTGAAAGTTAATGACAATGTAAGTTATTTTGTTGTAATTAAGAAAATCGAAAATACCGGAGAAGAAGAAAAAGATAATATACGAAGCTTTTAATATGAAACTGTTACATTAAGACGTTGGAATATATATTTAGTTAAGTAAAATCATTTGAGTGTTAATGATATGACAAAACTACGATATTTTTATTTATTTCAAGGTCTTGGTGCGGCAGTTTTTTTTAATGATTGATAAATTTTGTGAAAGGGCAGGAGAATATGAGAAATAGCAAACAGAAGTTAAAACTGTTATATCTTATACAGATTTTTGATGAATATACGGATGAAGAACATGGAATAACCATGAGTGAGATAATAAAGAAGCTAGATGATAATGGCATCAAAGCTGAACGAAAATCAATATACGACGATATAGAACAACTTGGAACTGTAGGATATGAAATAGTAACTGAAAAATTAAATAGGGAAACAGTATATAAAACAGTAACAAGAAAATTTGATGTTTCTGAATTAAAAATGTTAGTAGATGTAGTGCAGGCGTCAAAATTCATATCAAAAAAAGATAGTGAAGAGCTTATTAAGAAATTAGAAGGATTTACAAGTAAATATGAAGCAAAGAAACTGCAACGTCAGGTTTATGTGGCAAATCGTGTGAAAGCTATTTCAAAAAGTGGTTACTACAATATAGACGCCATTCATGATGCAATATATGAAAATAAACAGATTGCATTTGATTATTATATGTGGAACACAAAAAAAGAACTTGTTATAAGAAATGACGGAAATAAAACGGATATAAGTCCGTGGGCTTTGTCTTGGGATGATGAAAATTACTATATGGTAGCATTTGATTCAGCAAAACAGAGTATAAGACATTATCGTGTGGACAAAATGAAGGATATTAAAATTTTAAATAAAGAAAGAGACGGCAAAAAAGAATTTGAAAAATTTGATGCTGCAAAATATACAAAGCAGACATTTGGAATGTTTACCGGAAATATTAAGAATGTACAGATGGAATTTGATAACAGTTTAGTAGGAGTAGTGGTAGACAGATTTGGTACAGATGTAATGATAATTCCAAAGAAAGATGATAAATTTACAATTAATGTGGATGTGTCTGTAAGTTCAATGTTTTACAGCTGGGTAGCGGGATTTGAAGACAAGGTTAAGATACTTGGACCGCAGGAAGTTGTAGATGGTATGAAAAATATGATAGAAAAACTTAGTAATCAGTATAAATACTGATGGATAGTAATAAGAAATGACTGAAAAATATTGGGAGGATTAAATGGAAGGAGCATTTGAAGTAATAAAAGATTTACTTGGTGGATTATCATGGGACAGAGAATCGGTTTATGCAAGATTGAGTCAATGTATTGATAGTGCTATAAGGAGTAGTCTGGTAATTGTGTTGTATAAAGAAGGGAAAGAAGAACTTATATTTGCAAATGATATGTTCTACGAAAATATAGGTGAGGACAGGGATGGATATGAATATAAAGAAGCTGATATTAAAAAGAGAATAAAGCCTGAAAATAAGGTGGTTAAATATGAAAAATGTGTTGAAAAATCGATGCTTACAGGTGAGACTCAGGAAATCATATATCAGTTTGAAAGGTATGATGGAAAGGTGATATGGGTAAGAAAAAGATTTGCAGCTATTTGCAATGAAGGAGAATATATAATCGTATCTGTAGCCACAAATATTACTAAAAGTATAGAGATAAGCCGGCAGATTGAGATTGAAAAAGATAGATTTCGGAAAGTAATTGAGCAGACGGATTTAGCAATAATAGAATGGGATTATTATAATAATACATTTTATTCGACAGAGTCATATAAGAAATATAAAATGAGTGAGGGCAATCAGGACCGTATTTTTAAGAAAAAATCGATTATTGGCTACACTCATCCGGATGATGTAGAAAAAATGAAAAAATTTGTATCAAATTGTATTTTGACACCAGGTAAAATGGAATGCATTGTAAGACTTAAACTTATTGATGGTACTTATAGCTGGAGCAAAATAACGGTTGTTTCAGAGTATGACATAGATGGAAATAAAATGAAGACATTAGCAATTATAGCTGATGTAAATGAGGATATGGAACGCCGGAAAAAAGTAAGAATCGCAGTAGATATAGTAAATACTTTGGTGGCAAATGAGTATGAGGAAATATTTACAATTAATGCATTTACAGGTGAACCTGTAGTTTATAAAGAAGGCATATCAAAAGTTATAGAGGAACAAAATAAAGTAGGATTTAAATTGGGTGTTGAAAACTATATGAAAACTTATTGTATGGATGAAAATCCTGAACAAACAGCTAAAGAATTGAATCTTGATTATGTAAAAGAACAACTTGAAAATAATAATACATATCAGAAAATTTATTCAATAATGGATGAAAATAATAATATAAAAATGAAAAGGGCGTTTTACACATATTTAAATAAACACAAAGATACTATTGTGTGCACAATAATGGAAGTAGGAAAATAATATGAGTGTAAATAGAGAATTGAATAGTATGGAGAAAAGACGTGATACTATTTTGGATGATGACAATGAAAATGCTATAAAATTAAATGATGAAGATCGAAATACAATCACAAAGAATAAATCTAAAGATAAATTACTCAAGAAAACATGGGTGGTATGTCTTCTTGCAATGGTGTGCTGTTTCCTTTGGGGCAGCGCATTTCCATGTATAAAAACAGGCTACAGAATGCTTGATATTAAATCAGGAGAATATGCCTCACAAATATTATTTGCGGGTATAAGATTTGCATTAGCCGGTATTTTAGTAATTGTAACTAACAGCATAATACGAAGAAAAGTAATTCTTCCAAAGAAACCAGGATACATTTTTACGCTCAGTATATTCCAGACATCAGGACAGTACCTGTTCTTTTATATAGGAATGGCGCATACGACAGGAGTACGTAGTTCTATTATTACAGGTTCAGGTGTATTTTTAGCAATTGTGGTAGCGGCTTTTATTTTTCATCAGGAAAAATTGAATGCAACTAAGATAATAGGTACGTTGATTGGATTTGCAGGAGTTTTAATTGTAAATATAACAGGAATAAATGGTGGCGGACAATGGTCATTTATGGGAGAAGGATTTATATTTCTTGCAGCGATTTCGTCCGCATTTTCATCTTCATTTATTAAGAAATTTTCAAATGACGCTGATGTTGTAATGCTTAGTGGATATCAGTTTTTTTCAGGTGGAGTAATTTTGGCTGTGATTGGCAAACTGCTTGGCGGAAATGTAGTTATTTCAACTCCTAATGTTGTTATAATGATTATTTACATGGCATTTATTTCGGCGACAGCATATACAATATGGAGTATATTATTAAAATTTAATACGGTATCAAAAGTTTCTGTATACAAATTTATGAATCCTGTTTTTGGAGTTATTCTTTCAGCTTTATTTTTACCGGGAGAAAGCAGCCAGATAGGTGGACAGGTTATTGTAGCACTGATGTTTGTATGTGTAGGAATTGTGATTGTAAATAACGTTCAAACACACCAATAAATTTGCAAAAAAAGTAACGAAATTATGCAGATTAACAAGTTTTACATTGTTATAGTCAATTGTTTTTAGTATAATAGAGTTTATCAGTTTAAAGTGTTAGCGTAAATACTGCTAAAATTTATTACATAAGGAGATAACATAATGAGCGTAAAGGAAATGATTTTAGACTCAAAGCATGAGTGTATGAGCCGGGACGAGATGGCAGCACTTCAGGGAGAGAGACTTGTTGATTTAGTAAACAGAGTTTATAACAATGTACCATTCTACACAAAGAAGATGAAAGAATTAGGTGTAGAACCCGGTGATATTAAAGGAATTGAAGATATTGTTAAACTTCCATTTACCACAAAGGAAGATTTGAGAAATAATTATCCATTCGGACTTAGAGCAGTACCGCAGTCAGAAATTGTACGTGTACAGGGAACTTCAGGAACAACAGGTAAGCTTACTATAGTGCCATATACACAGAAGGACATTGATGTATGGGCAGAATGTATAGGAAGATGTATGACAATGGCAGGACTTACAAAGGAAGATGTAATTCATGTATGCTATGGTTATGGTTTGTTTACAGGTGGACTTGGAATGGATTTTGGTGCAAGAAGAATTGGTGCTATGACGGTTCCTATGTCTGCAGGAAATACACAGAGACAGATTATGTGTATGGAAGATTTTGGCGCAACAGCTCTTGCATGTACACCATCATATGCTTTATATCTTGCAGAAACAATTGCAGAGATGGACAAGGTTGATGATATGAAATTAAAAGTCGGAATTCATGGAGCAGAGCCTTGGACAGAAGAAATGAAAAAGAAAATTGAAGACATTTTACATATTGAATGTTTTGATATTTACGGATTATGTGAAATTACAGGACCGGGTGTTGCAATGGATTGTAAACAACACAATGGATTACATATTAACCATGACTTCTTCTATCCGGAAGTACTTGATCCTGTTACAAATGAATCGGTAGGAGACAATAATTTAGGTGAACTTGTATTTACTACTTTAGTAAAGGAAGGTATGCCATTACTTAGATATAGAACTAAAGATTTAACAAGCATTGACCATTCTACATGTGAATGTGGAAGAACAACACCTAGAATTTCTAAATTCAAAGGACGTACAGATGACATGAAGGTTATTCGTGGTGTAAATGTATTCCCAACACAGGTTGAAACAGCACTATTATCAATGGGTGGAGATATTTCTAACCATTATATGATGATTGTAGACCGTGAAAATAATACAGATAAACTAACAGTAATGGTTGAAGTAAATGAGAATCTCTTCTCAGATGAAATTAGCAAGTTAAATGATTTGAAGAAGAAGGTTGGAGCTAAATTAAAACAGGCTTTAGGTATATCTGCTGAAATTAAATTAGTAGAACCTAAGACAATCCAGAGAAGTGAAGGTAAAGCAGTACGAGTAATTGATAATCGTAATTTGTAATAGCAGGAGATAACGGATATTTATAATAATAAGTTTTTATTATAAATAATCTTAATCGAAATCGTAATTTATAGGAGGTAGTTTTATGGCACTAAAACAGTTGACAGTGTTCCTTGAAAATAAAGAAGGACATTTAAATGATGTATTAAAGACTTTGGCAGACAATGATGTTAACATTATTGTAGCAGCCTTAGCGGAATCAGCTGATTTCGGAATATTAAGAATGATTGTTCCGGAATCTGAAAAGGCTAGAGAAATTTTAAAGAATGCAGATTTTTCTGCAAAACTAACAGAGGTACTTTGTGTAAGTGTTCCTCATAAAGCAGGTTCACTTGCAAAGACTTTAAAGGTTCTTGCGGATGCTAATGTAAATGTAGAATATATGTATGCATTTTCAAGTGGAATCAACGCAGCAGCAGTTATTAAGACAAAAAATGTAAATGTAGCTACAAAGGTTCTTGAATCTGAAGGATTTGAATTCTGGGATGAAGAAAAAATCAAAGATATTAGTGAACAGTAGGATAGTTTTTCGATTTAAAAAGCATTGTTAAATGGAAAGCAATAATGTGCATAAAAGTATAAAGAAACTAAAAAAGTTTTAATAATAGTACATAAAAAGAAACTAAAAAAGTTTTATTAATTCAAAGAATTAAAGTATGTATAAAAGAGACTTAAAAAAATACGGATGACTTGCAAAAGACAAATTTGCCGGATATTTTAAGTCTCTTTTTAATTCTCTTAATGATTCTTTATTCTGTATTTTGTTATTAAAAGTGTTTATATAAGTAATATTTGCAATAGTGTTTGAGTGGAGTTTTAACTCCGAAGTTAGTTTAGATTGTTCCGTAAATTTTTCAAATAAAAGTGTACCATATAAGTAAGGACACATCTGCCATGGCACAAAACTAATTCAATGAAAATAATTATATTTTTTACGGAATATATCGAAAAAATAATATATATCCGTAAATTGGTTTACATAATGAAAAAGTAACTTATTTATATTATGGTTTACCCAATAAAAAATATTGAATTTCCATATTATATTATAGTTTTTTTATATAAATATTAAATTCCTAAAATTTAGTTTCCATAATAAAAAATAATAATCATATATTAATTGCTCTATATAATGAAAAAATAGTGATTATACATAATTTGATTAGCATAACAAAAAAAGAAATTTTTGCCTTGAAATAAACGAAAAGTTAGCTTTCACTATATATAGTGCAAAATAAAATTTAACATTATATAGAATTGTAAAATAAATGATTGTATAATTTTCTTATGATATTTGATTCTGTATAACAATACAGTTAGTAACAACGGAGATGTCATATTTTGAAAAAGATATGTTAAGTAGTACAAAATGTACAGAAGGGTGAGGTGTAAATATGAATATTTGGCATGATATTAATCCAAAAAGAATTCAGCCATCAGATTTTATTGCAACTATTGAAATTAGCAAAGGAAGCAAGAAAAAATATGAATTAGATAAGGAAACAGGTTTGATTATACTAGACCGTATCCTGTATTCATCAGTTCATTATCCTGCTAATTATGGATTTATTCCACGAACGCTTGGAGATGATAAAGATCCGCTTGATGTGTTGGTATTATGTTCAGAAGAAATAGAACCAATGTCACTTGTAAGATGTTATCCGATAGGTGTTATGTATATGACTGATAATGGGGATAATGACGAAAAGATAATTGCAATTCCATATGGCGACCCAACATATAACGGATATGTGGATATACAACAATTACCAGAACATATATTTGCGGAAATAAAGCACTTCTTTAATGTATATAAGGATTTAGAGGGAAAACAGACTGCTGTTAAGGAGTTTGGCGGACCTGTTGAGGCTGCTAAAATAATATATCAATGTTTGGATAATTATAATGAAAAATATGGGAAAAAAGATGAATAGTCTGCTATGAAACAGATTCAACTTGCTTTGAAAATAATTAAATTGATTTGAAAAATAGAGATTCATTTTGTTTTACAAATAACATATTTTAAAGGTGGTAAGATTATGATTAATGAAAGAATTTCAGCCCTTAGAAATTTAATGGAACAAAATAAAATTAATGCTTATGTAATTCCGACAAGTGATGAGCATGGTTCAGAATACTTGAGTGACCATTTTAAAACGAGAGAATATATGTCAGGATTTACAGGCTCAGCAGGAACATTGGTAGTTACAATGTATGAGGCACTATTATGGACTGATGGAAGATACTTTATTCAGGCAGCAGAACAACTTCAAGATAGTGAAATTAAACTTATGAAAGCCGGAGAAGAAGGGGTGCCTTCTGTAGAAGAATATTTAAAGAAGAACCTTATTGAGGGCAGTGTAATAGGATTTGACGGACAGACAACTAATGCAAGACAGGCAGAAAAATTAGCTGAAATTTCAAAAATGAAAATAAAGAGTGACGTGGATTTGGTTGGAGAAATATGGAGTGACAGACCTGCTATAGAATTTAAACCTATATGGAGATTAATGGATAGATATGCAGGAGTTTCTTATCCTGAAAAAGTAGCTAATATAAGAAAAAGAATGGAAGAGGAAAAAGCGGACACATTACTTTTGACATCGTTAGATGAAATTGCATGGGTTACAAATATCAGAGGTGATGATATTGAGTATAATCCGGTATGCTTTTCGTATATGGTAATTACAAAATATGATAGTCTGTTATTTGCAAATACAAAATCATTTGATGAAAAAACAATATACCGTCTTTCGGAAGAAGGGGTTAAAATTAAAGAATATGATGAAATATATGATTATGTAAAAGTTATTCCTGAATATACAACATTATGGTTAGATAAAACAACAACAAATTATAGTATTTTACGTTCCATAAAACCAGAAGTAAAGATTATAGATAAATTTTCACCTGCATTGCATTTGAAAGCAATCAAAAATAATGTGGAAATTGAAAATGTGATTAATGCTCATATAATGGATGGCGTTGCAGTGACCAGATTTATTTATTGGCTAAAACATAATGTAGGCAAAGAAAAAATGACAGAAATATCTATTGCAAATAAATTAGAAGAATTTAGAAAATCATGGAAAACATATTTGGCACCAAGTTTTGAAACTATAGTAGGATATGCAGACCATGGCGCAATAGTTCATTACAGCGCAACTAAAGAAACAGATTATGAAGTTAAAGCAGATAATTTTGTTTTAATTGATTCAGGCGGACATTATGTAGAAGGAACTACAGATATAACAAGAACAATAGCCCTCGGAAATATATCTACAGAGCAGAAGAAGATGTATACAGCTGTTCTTAGAGGAAATTTGAAGCTTGCAAATGCAAAATTCTTATCAGGATGTACAGGAGTATCACTTGATTATGTTGCAAGACAACCACTGTGGGAAATCGGATATGATTATAGACACGGTACAGGTCACGGTGTCGGTTATCTTCTTAATGTTCATGAGCAACCGAATGCATTTAGATATATGTTAAGAGAAAATGTTGAAGAAAATGCAGAATTTAAACCGGGAATGATTACTTCAGATGAACCCGGCGTTTATTTGGAAGGACAATATGGAATAAGGCTCGAAAATCTTTTGCTTTGTGTTGAAAAACAGGTGACTGAATACGGACAGTTTTTGGGATTTGATACACTTACATTAGTTCCATTTGATGTAGACGCTATAGATGTAAATATAATGTCTGACTATGAAATACGCCTTTTAAGACAGTATCATAAACTTGTTTATAAAAAGATTTCTCCATATCTTAATATTGAGGAACAGGAATGGTTATACGAAGTATGTATGGAAATTTAAATATATTTTTGTATAATAATGACTAAATTATGTGCGTGGCAGCATTTTTACTTGATACGTTTATTGCAGGTCCGTTAGCTAAAAAATAGCATTCAAACTTGTAAATCCTAAGGAAGATAAACCTATATTTATTATTTTAGTAATATCAGTGCTTTCTGTTTGGCTTATGTGTCCGATGATGAGCTTTGTTGCTATAGTTTTAATAAAACGCGCTTTCGGAACACAGATTATATCAGTCTGGATTCAGACAACTATAATTAATTTTCCAATGGCATTTTTCTGGCAGTTATTTGCAGCAGGTCCACTTGTAAGAAAAATATTTGGAAAAATGTATAAATAGAAATTTGTAGCAAGAAATTATAACTAATAATGATGACTGTGACAAAAAAGATAGTGAAATAGAAAAACAAAGGCATGTGAATAAGCAGACGTGATTGAACAAATTATCATATAATGAAAGAAAAGGCACAGAAGGGAAAATTCTTACTGTGTCTTTTGTGTTGTATGGCAATACATATAAAGACGGAATTACTTGTAAACATACAAGTAGACAAGTGTTAACAAGGTGGTTTTCATTGAATGCAGAGATTTGTTAGTGTATAATAAATTCTAGGAAACTGCGGAAAATTATAAATGGAAAAAGATAGACGAGGTAAATCGAAGGATGAAATTATATCATGGAAGTAATGTAGTTGTACAGAATCCTAAAATTTTAGAAAAAAAACGAGCATTAGATTTTGGAGCAGGATTTTATCTTACATCAAGTAAAGTGCAGGCTATTAGTTGGGCAAAATCTGTCGCTAGGAGAAGAAGAATAGGAAATGCTATTATTAATGAATATAATTTTGATGAAAAGATAATAAATGACTTGAAAATTCTAAAATTTGACAGTGCGGATGGAGAATGGTTAGATTTTGTAGTAGCTAACAGAAAAGAATTACCTATTGAAAATAAATATGATTTGGTAATAGGTCCGGTTGCAAATGATTCTACATTAGATGTTATTAATGATTATATGTCAGGACGATTTTCAAAGAAAATAGCAGTAGAATTATTATTGCCACAGAATTTGACGGATCAATATGCATTTTTAACAGAAAAGTCGCTGCTGTCATTGATGTTTGAAAGGAGTGGACAGATATGAAATTAAGTGCAGATAGAATTATATTTTTTGACAAATACGTAGGCAAACTTATTGTAGAAAAATACGGATTGGCTGATAAAGAAGCTATACGGTTGTTTATTAGTTCAGAAACATACCAAATGCTTCTAGATACTGAAACAGAATTGTATAAAATGAGTCCTTATGTTTTATTTGATATGTGGGAAAATGAAAAAGTTACTGGAGAACCAAGAAACTCACAATATATAAGAGGTGAATAACATTGAGTAAAGAATCGGATTTTTTTGTATATTTATTAGAGCATTATGCAAACTATAAGAACACAACGGCAGAGAAAATATTAAAGATTTTAGATGAAAAAGAATTGACAGATTATGTATATGATATGTATGAGATATATCATTCGGAATCATTAGATAATGCATTTAATGATATTGATAGTCTGATAGAAAAAGGAAAAACGGCATGGTAATAAGCAGACGTGATTGAACAAATTATCATATAATGAAAGAAAAGTCTCAACGAAGCTTTAATGTATCGGGCAAATATTCAACATAATAAATTCACTTTTTGCATACATTATAAAAAAAGATGATGCAAAAGGCGAGAAGTGAAAGAATATATTGAAGAAAGAACGATTGAAATAGCAAATTATATTATTGAATGCAATGCTACTGTAAGACAGGCAGCAAAGACATTTGGTGTAAGTAAAAGCACGGTACATAAAGACTGTACAGAACGGTTAGGCAGGTTAAATCCAGGATTGGCAAAGCAGGTTAGGAAAGTTCTTGATGTAAATAAGTCGGAACGTCATATTAGAGGTGGACTTGCAACAAAAGAAAAATACGCACATAATCATGCATGAAGAAATAAAAGCCATTTAGTTATGGCTTTTATTTAATTATGACAATAAAAAACCACATCTTACGATGTGGTGTTAATTTCGGGGGACCTGGCGGGAATTTCACCCACCAGGTTGAGTATGAAAAACTTAAAAATACGTCATTATAGGGTATGACGTATACAAACTATGCTGCACTACCTAAGTAGTACTCTATTATGTTACGGTACATATATGAACGAAATATGAACGCGATGTAAATAAATTTTTAAATGCAAAAAAAATAAAACATACTTTAATTTTTGTATAAAATTGTATATAATATTTGTGCGGGAAATCGTGATTAATACGGGATTGAAAGATGTATAACGCGTTTATTTTTTACAACAACTTTTAATCTGTCATAAATATCCAATTTTAAAAGGAGAAAGATATGTTTGATACAGACATTGGAATAGATTTAGGTACAGCAAGTATCTTAGTATATATAAAAGGAAAAGGTGTGGTTTTAAAAGAACCATCAGTTGTTGCTATAGATAGAGATACGGATACTATAAGAGCAATTGGAGAAGAAGCAAGATTAATGATAGGAAGAACACCTGGAAATATTGTTGCGGTAAGACCTCTTAGACAGGGAGTGATTTCTAATTATTCAGTTACTGAACAGATGATAAAGTATTTTATTCAGAAAGCTGTAGGAAAACGTTCTTATAAGAAACCAAGAATTAGCATTTGCGTTCCTAGTGGAGCAACAGAAGTTGAAACTAAAGCTGTAGAGGATGCATCATTCCAGGCAGGGGCAAGAGAAGTATTTATAGTGGAAGAACCGTTAGCAGCTGCTATTGGTGCAGGAATAGATATTTCAAAACCATGTGGAAATATGGTGGTTGACATAGGTGGTGGAACAACAGATATAGCAGTTATTTCTTTAGGTGCTACTGTTGAAAGTACTTCTGTAAAGGTTGCGGGAGATGATTTTGATGATGCGATAGTCAGATATATGAGAAAAAAACACAATCTTTTAGTAGGAGAAAGAACTGCTGAAGAAATTAAAATCGGAATAGGTACATGTTTTAAGAAAACAGAAGTTAAGAAGATGGAAGTAAGAGGTAGAAACCTTGTTACAGGTCTTCCTAAGATTATAGAAGTTACATCAGAAGAAGTTGAAGAAGCTTTAAGAGAAGCGGCAACACAGATTGTTGAAGCTATTCATGGAGTGCTTGAAAATACACCTCCTGAACTCTCAGCAGATATTGCGGTAAGAGGAATTGTTCTTACAGGTGGTGGTTGTCTGTTAGACGGATTAGAAGAATTGATTGAATCTAAGACGGGAATCAATACAATGACAGCTGAAGATCCGATGACTGCGGTCGCTATTGGTACAGGAAGATACTTAGAAGTTATGGATGAAATGAACCAGGAAAAATAATAGATAATAAGGCTGTCTGGAAAAGGCAGCCTTTTAAATTAAAAGGAAAAGATATGTCGATGAAAACTATTACCGGATATGTAGAAATAATTACATTTAGAAATGAAGAAAATGGCTATACTGTTTTAACTATGTCTGTGGGAAAAAAAGATGTAAAAGTAACCGGAGTATTTGGATATATTGGTGAAGGGGAATATATCGAAGTAGAAGGCGAGGAAGTATTTCATCCTGTTTTTGGTGAACAGATAAAAATGAAATCGTATAAAACAATTCCGGCAAATGACGAATATTCAATTAGAAAATATTTAGGGTCAGGAGCAATTAAGGGGTTAGGTCTTGCTCTTGCGGACAGAATCGTAGACAAGTTTAAAGAAGATACATTTAGAATAGTTGATGAAGAGCCTGAAAGATTAGAAGAAGTCAGAGGAATAAGTTATAAGAAAGCCATGGATATTGCAAGCCAGATTCAGGCAAAAAAAGATATAAGAGACGCAATGATATTTTTACAAAAATACGGTATTTCGTCGGCGATGAGTCTTAAAATTTATAATTATTATGGCGAAGAAATTTATCAAATTATAAAGAAAAATCCATACCGAATTGCTGATGAAATACGAGGAATAGGATTTACAACAGCTGATGAAATAGCTAAGAGGGCAGGAGTGGAAGTTAATGCTTCTATTCGAGTTAAAAGTGGAATGGTATATGCACTTTCTAAAGCATCAGAGTCAGGGCATACATATTTGCCAAAAGAAAATCTAATTCAGGCAACCATTAGTTTGCTTGGATTAAGAGATCAATATCAGAATGCTGATGGTACATATAATATGGATTTGTTAGATAACTATTTTATTGACCTTGTAATGGAAAAGAAACTTATTGTTAAAGAAATCAATGAAGTACAGGCTGTATTTTTGTCTACATATTATTACACGGAAATGAATGTAGCAGGAATGCTTCTTGATTTGGATTTATCAATGCCGGCGGATGAATTTGTGGAAAGTGTAAAATTAGATACCATCCAGAGAAAAAATAATATTGTACTTGATGATTTGCAAAAAGAAGCGGTTATGGCTACGCAAAGCAATGGAGTGGTAATTTTAACAGGTGGACCGGGAACAGGAAAAACAACTACAATTAATGCGATTATACAAATGTTTGAAAGTGATAATTTGGAAATCCGCCTTGCGGCGCCTACAGGAAGAGCAGCAAAACGAATGACTGAAACTACAGGTTGCCAGGCGCAGACAATACACAGGCTGCTTGAAATAAACGGAAGTACCGGAACGGATGATTCATTGGATATGGACGCTAAGTTTGAAAGAAATGAAACAAATCCAATAGAAGCAGATGTAATTATAATAGATGAAATGTCGATGGTTGATATTTTTCTTATGCATTCTTTGCTTAAGGCTGTAGCTCATGGAACAAGACTTGTTCTTGTAGGGGATATTAACCAGCTTGCAAGTGTCGGACCGGGAAATGTATTAAAAGATATCATTGATTCCGGAAAATTTAAAGTGGTAACACTTAATAAGATTTTCAGACAGGCGGGTGAAAGCGGAATAGTAACAAATGCCCATAAAATAAATGAAGGAAAAGCAGTTGAACTAGACAATAGCACGAAAGATTTCCTTTATATAAGAAGAAATACACCTCAGGAGGCTTTGAACGCAACAATAGGTCTTATAATGACAAAACTTCCTGACTATGTAAAATCAACACCGCAGGAAATACAGGTTCTTACACCTATGAAGAGTGGAATTCTTGGTGTTGAGAATATGAATGTTGAATTGCAAAAATATATTAATAAGCCGGACAAATATAAAAAAGAACATGAATTTGGTAAATATATATTTAGAGAAGGCGACAAGGTAATGCAGATAAAAAACAATTATCAAATTGAATGGGAAGTCAGATTGCCTAATGGAGCCTGTATCTATTCAGGAAAAGGTGTATTTAATGGAGATTTGGGAATTATTAAAAATATAAATAACGATTCACAGATTTTAGAAGTTGAATTTGATGAAAATAAAATGGTGACATATACATTTAGGGAAGCGGAAGAATTAGAACTTGCATATGCAATAACTATTCATAAATCACAGGGTAGTGAATATCCGGCAGTTATCATGCCTCTTGTTACAGGGTATCAGCAACTTATGACGAGAAATCTATTGTACACCGGAATAACAAGAGCGAAAAGTTGTGTATGTATTGTTGGAAGAGAAGATACATTTCAAGGTATGATTAAAAATGAAGACCAGCATAAAAGGTATTCAGGATTACAATGGCAGTTGCAGACATTTGAAACAGATAAAGAACCTGTAGAGAATGACAAATAGAACGGCATAAGTGCTGTGTCGATTTTTGGTGATTATACATTCGGCAATTGTAGAAAATGACAAATAGAACAGTATGAGTTAATGGAATAATGTTGTAAATATGCAAATAATAAACAAAATAGAAATATTAAGAAAGGAAAATAAATATAAATTTTAATTAATATTATAATGCTTTGCTAGAGTTTATTTTATAAAACCTGGTTTATTATTGGAAATTTATTGAGTTAAATACATAAATACATAATATAAGATTATTTGAATTAATTAAAAAAAGATTTACGTAGGAAATGAAGGAGAAGATTTTAAATGTATTTTTCCCTAGAACCTGTCCGGTATGTGGGGAAGTGGTCAAAGGACAGGACAAATTTGTATGTGACAAATGCAAGGGTAAAGTGTTTTACATGAAAGAGCCTAAATGTGCAAAATGTGGAAAAAGTCTTAAAGAAGACGGCACATTGTGCAAAGACTGCAGAGAGCATAAGCATGCATATGAAAAAGGCGTGTGTCTTTTTCAATATGCAGGTGGAATAAAAGAATCCATGTATAGATTTAAATATAAAAATGCAAGAGAATATGGAGCGTATTATGGATGGGAGACTGCAAAGCGTTATGGAAAATTATTTGAACAATGGGGAATTGACTGCATAATGGCAGTACCGGTTTCTAAAAAGAAGGAAATAAAGAGAGGATATAATCAGGCGTATGTATATGCCAAAGAAATTTCCCGATATACGAAAATACCTATGGATAAAAAATGCCTTGTGCGAGTTGAGGATACAAAGCCGCAAAAGGAATTTGTAGGGATTGCAAGAAAGAAGAACGTTGAAAATGCATTTGCTATATATGAGGAAAAGGCAAAAGAATATAATAAGGTATTATTGGTGGATGATATTTATACGACAGGTAGTACTATAGATGCGTGTACACGGATCCTTAAGGCGGCAGGCGTTAAAGAAGTATATTTTGTATGCATAAGTGCCGGAGTGTTGTAACCTTAAAAAACAGCCACCTTAAAAATAGCCTTAAAAAATATCTTGACGCTATATACAGATTATGTTATATTAATCAAGCGAGGACTAGGTCTTTTTTTTTTGCAGAAAAAATGACTTAAAACAAGATACAAAAAATGATTATAAATAAAGTGGAGGTTAAGCCATGAGAACAAGAATTACATTAGAATGTACAGAATGCAAACAGCGTAATTACAATACTACAAAGGATAAGAAGAGTCATCCGGACAGAGTAGAAACAAAGAAGTACTGCAAGTTCTGTCAGAGACACACAATGCATAAAGAAACAAAATAGTCAGTTTTATATAATGGAGGGATTAAGATGGGAGAAGCATCTAACAAGTCAAAGGGCTCTGTAAAAAAATGGTTTGCAGGCTTGAAGGCTGAATTCAAAAGAATAATCTGGCCAACAAAAGCATCCGTTATAAGACAGACTGTTGTTGTAACAGTGATCACAGTTATTTTAGGTGTTCTTATTAGCTTAATTGATCAGCTCATTCAGTTTGGGTTGGATCATATTATAGGATAAGAATAAAATAATGAAGAGGTGATTATATGTCAGAAGCAAATTGGTACGTAGTTCATACTTATTCAGGTTATGAAAACAAAGTAAAGACTAATATTGAACAGACAATTGAGAATAGAAAATTGCAGGATCAGATATTAGAAGTATCAGTTCCGATTCAGGAAGCAGTTGAAATTAAGAATGGTGTAAAAAAAGTTACACAGAAGAAGATGTTTCCGGGATATGTACTCATTAATATGGTTATGAATGATGATACATGGTACGTTGTTCGTAATACGAGAGGAGTTACAGGATTTGTAGGACCGGGATCAAAACCTGTTCCACTTACTGATGCAGAAATGCTCTCACTTGGAATTAACAAGGGTCCGGTTACTCTTGAATTCTCAGAGGGAGATACAGTTGCAGTAATCAAGGGCGTATGGGAAGGCACAGCAGGTGTCATTAAGCGCATTGATGAAAACAGACAGACAGTCACAATTAATGTGGACATGTTTGGTAGAGAAACTCCGGTAGAATTAGATTTTACTGAAGTTAAAAAGATGGATTAGAACCATTTGGTTTTAATAGATTGCTTTACATATTTGTAGAGCAGTGGGAGGGATTCCCGATAATACCACAAATTTTAGGAGGTGCCGAAAGATGGCAAAGAAAGTAGAAGGATACATTAAATTGCAAATCGAAGCTGGCAAAGCAACACCAGCACCACCAGTTGGACCAGCACTTGGTCAGCATGGTGTAAACATCGTTCAATTCACAAAGGAATTCAACGCAAGAACTGCAGATCAGCCGGGAATGATTATTCCAGTTGTAATCACAGTATACCAGGATAAGAGTTTTAGTTTTGTAACAAAGACTCCACCTGCAGCAGTTTTATTAAAGAAAGCATGTAACATCCAGAGCGGAGCTGGTAACTCACTTAAAGAAACAGTTGCTACTATTTCTAAAGCAGATATCCAGAAAATCGCTGAAACAAAGATGCCGGATTTAAATGCAGCTAGCATTGAAGCAGCAATGAGCATGATTGCCGGAACAGCTAGAAGTATGGGAATCAAAGTTGAAGACTAATTTTCGTAGATAAATAATATCGCGAACAACAAAAAGTTATTAAACGACTTATGTTGTAATTTAAAATGAATTGAGAAATGTGGGAGGTTTATCCGTTATTACCACAAGGAGGTTTAAATGAAAAGAGGAAAGAAGTATTTAGACGCAGCTAAGTCAATTGACAGAGCAGCTCAATATGACACAGAAGAAGCAATTGCATTAGTTAAGAAATCAGCTACTGCAAAATTTGATGAAACAATAGAATGTCACATCAGAACAGGATGTGATGGACGTCACGCTGACCAGCAGGTTCGTGGTGCTGTTGTATTACCACACGGAACAGGTAAGACTGTTAAGGTTTTAGTTTTCGCTAAGGGAGACAAGGTAGACGAAGCATTAGCAGCTGGTGCAGATTTCGTAGGCGGAGATGAATTAATTCCAAAGATTCAGAATGAAGGATGGTTCGACTTTGACGTAGTTGTTGCTACTCCTGACATGATGGGTGTTGTTGGTCGTTTAGGACGTGTACTCGGACCTAAGGGATTAATGCCAAACCCTAAGGCTGGAACAGTAACTATGGACGTAACAAAGGCTGTTAACGACATCAAGGCTGGTAAAATTGAATACAGACTTGACAAGACAAACATCATCCACGTTCCAGTTGGAAAAGCTTCATTTACAGAAGAACAGTTAACAGATAACTTCAACGCATTAGTTGATGCTTTAAACAAAGCTAAACCAAGCGCATTAAAGGGACAGTACTTCAAGAGCGTAACTCTTACATCTACAATGGGTCCTGGAGTTAAGTTAAACGTTGCTAAGTTAAGCAATTAATTAACAAATATAGATTAATACAATCTGATTGTTATTAATTAATAAAATTATTGACAATTCAATAATTGTGTGCTAGTATGCACAAAGTGGTTAATACCAATTGCCGAAGACAGTAGGTGACATTAGTCGTAAATCATAAGATGCCTACCGAGGGATAAGAATTTTTAATGACTTATACACCTCTCTGTCTAGGCAGAGAGGTTTTTATATTGAAAATCTATTCGGCTTAATGTTTGGTTGAACCTAATTTTAATAAGGAGGCAAAACATTCATGGCAAAAGTAGAAGTAAAGAAACCTATAGTAGACGAAATTGCTGAATTACTTAACGGTGCTGCAACAGCTGTTGTAGTTGACTACCGTGGTCTTACTGTTGAACAGGACACAAAGCTTCGTAAACAGTTAAGAGAAGCTGGTGTTGTATACAAAGTATACAAGAACACAATGATTAATTTCGCTATTAAGGGAACAGAATTCGAAGGTCTTGCTGAATACTTAGAAGGACCAACAGCTATCGCTATTTGTAAAGAAGATGCTACAGCAGCAGCTAGAGAATTAGCTAAATTTGCTAAAGACGCTGAAGCTCTTGAAATCAAAGCAGGTGTAGTTGAAGGTGTATGCTACGATGCAGCAGGAATTGCTCAGATTGCAAACATCCCATCAAGAGAAGTACTTATTTCAAAGTTACTTGGATCTATGCAGTCACCAATTACAAACTTCGCTCGTGTTATTAAGCAGATTGCTGAAAAGAACGAAGAAGTTGCATAAATCTGAATTATCAGGTTTTTATTGACTGAACGAAAGTTCAAAGAATTAATTAATTTATTATATGGAGGATTAAACAATGACAACAGCAGAAATCATTGAAGTAATTAAAGGTTTATCAGTTTTAGAATTAAACGATTTAGTAAAAGCATGTGAAGAAGAATTTGGCGTATCTGCAGCAGCAGGTGTTGTAGTTGCAGCAGCAGGAGATGCTGGAGCAGCAGCTGAAGAAAAGACAGAATTCGATGTTGAATTAACAGAAGTTGGAGCTAACAAGGTTAAAGTTATCAAGGCTGTTAAGGATGCAACAGGATTAGGACTTAAGGAAGCTAAAGAAGTAGTTGATGGAGCACCTAAGGTAGTTAAAGAAGGAGTTTCTAAGGAAGAAGCTGAAGCTCTTAAGGCAGCTCTTGAAGAAGTTGGAGCAGTTGCTACAATTAAATAATTATCGCGAAGCTTTGAGCAAAGCGACGTAACATAAAAAGAGATAGGTTCTATTATGCTTGCATAAATAAGAACCTATCTCTTTTTATGTTACACGGCATTCTGCGAATGCCGTGTGCTAATTGATTTACGAAGGAAATCAATTAGAGGAACGGCTCTTTGCCTAGCATTGGGGTAATCTCTTATATATATCGTGTGTAATTCTGCAATAAAATTAAAAAATGGTAAAAACATCAAAAAAGTCGTTGACATATAGATGAGTTTATGCTAAAGTGTAGAGTGCTTTATTGTGAAAATAGGGGTAATTTGCGCCCTATTGAATGAACAAAAAGACAAATTATAGACAAGGGGTGAAATGTCGATGGAGAAAAAGAGAATCCGTCCTGTGAAATCAGGTAGAAGCCTTCGTATGAGTTATTCTAGACAAAAAGAAGTTTTGGATATGCCAAATCTTATTGAGGTACAGAGAAATTCTTATGAATGGTTCCTTAGTGATGGACTAAAAGAAGCGTTAGATGATATCTCTCCTATTGAAGACTACAGCCAGAACTTAAGCCTTGAGTTCGTTGACTTCAAGTTATGTGTTGAAGATAAGAAGTATACGATTGAGGAATGTAAAGAAAGAGATGCAACATATGCAGCTCCTTTAAAAGTAAAGGTTAGACTTCATAACAAGGAAACAGGTGAATTTACTGAACATGATATATTTATGGGTGATTTGCCTTTAATGACAGAAACCGGTACATTCGTAATTAACGGTGCAGAACGTGTAATTGTCAGTCAGTTAGTACGTTCTCCTGGAATTTATTATGGTGTAAGTCATGATAAAGTTGGTAAAGAAATCTTTACATCAACTGTAATTCCTAACAGAGGTGCATGGTTAGAATACGAAACAGATTCAAATGATATATTTAGCGTTCGTGTGGACAGAACAAGAAAAGTGCCTGTAACAGTTCTTATTAGAGCTTTAGGAATAGGTACAAATGCAGAAATTATTGACTTGTTTGGCGAAGAACCTAAACTTCTCGCAAGTTTTGAAAAAGATCCATCAGAAGGATATCAGGATGGTCTTTTAGAACTCTATAAGAAGATTCGCCCAGGTGAACCTTTAAGTGTAGATAGCGCAGAATCATTAATTACAGGTATGTTCTTTGATTCAAGAAGATATGATTTGGCTAAAGTTGGACGTTATAAATTCAACAAGAAGCTTGCATTAAAGAACAGAATCAAAGGTCATGTACTCGCTGAAGATGTAGTAGATGCTACAACAGGTGAAGTACTTGCAAGCGCAGGTGACCGAGTAACAGAAGAAATGGCAATTAAGATTCAGAACGCAGCAGTACCGGCAGTTTGGATTCAGACTGAAATTAGAAATGAAAAAGTTCTTTCTAATATGATGGTAGATATTAATAGCTACGTTGATTTTGATTGCACTGATTTAGGCGTTAATGAAGCAGTATTTTATCCGGTTCTTGAAGAAATACTTCAGGAAAATGATACAGAAGAAGATCTTAAGGATGCAATTTCAAGAAGAATACATGAATTGATTCCTAAGCATATTACAAAGGAAGATATTTTAGCATCTATCAATTACTGCATGAATATCGAATGCGGTATTGGTACAGCTGATGATATTGACCATTTAGGAAACAGACGTATCAGAGCCGTAGGCGAATTGCTTCAGAACCAGTACAGAATAGGTCTTTCAAGAATGGAAAGAGTTGTTCGTGAAAGAATGACAACACAGGATCTTGAAGGAATTTCACCTCAGACTTTAATTAATATAAAACCAGTAACAGCAGCTGTGAAGGAATTCTTCGGAAGTTCTCAGTTATCACAGTTTATGGATCAGAATAACCCACTGGGTGAGTTGACACATAAGAGACGTCTTTCAGCGTTAGGACCTGGTGGTCTTTCAAGAGACCGTGCCGGATTCGAAGTTCGAGACGTACATTATACTCATTATGGTAGAATGTGTCCTATTGAAACACCTGAAGGTCCTAACATCGGTTTGATTAACTCATTTGCAACTTATGCAAGAATTAATGAATATGGATTTGTAGAAGCTCCTTATAGAAGAGTTGATAAGTCAGATCCATCAAACCCAAGAGTAACAGATGAAGTTGTATATCTTACAGCTGATGAAGAGGATAATTATACAGTAGCACAGGCTAATGAACCACTTGATGAAAATGGATACTTTATCCATAACAACGTATCAGGTCGTTACAGAGAAGAAACATCTCAGTTCCCTAAGAAGAGAATTGATCTTATGGACGTTTCTCCTAGAATGGTATTCTCTGTTGCTACATCAATGATTCCGTTCTTGCAGAACGATGATGCTAACCGTGCGTTGATGGGATCTAACATGCAGCGTCAGGCTGTTCCACTTATGACAACAGAAGCTCCTGTAATCGGTACAGGTATGGAAGCAAAAGCAGCTGTTGACTCAGGTGTATGTGTTGTCGCTAAACGTGCCGGTGTAGTTGAAAGAGCTACTTCAAAGGAAATTACTATTAAGTATGATGATAATGGAGAAAAGGAAACATATCATCTTTTGAAATTCCAGAGAAGTAACCAGGGTAACTGCTATAACCACAGAACAATCGTATTTAAGGGTGATCATGTGGAAGCAGGAGAAGTTATTGCCGATGGTGCATCAACATCTAATGGTGAAATCGCACTTGGAAAGAACCCATTAATTGGTTTCATGACATGGGAAGGTTATAACTACGAAGATGCTGTTTTACTTAGCGAAAGATTAGTACAGGATGATGTTTATACATCAATTCATATAGAAGAATACGAAACAGATGCAAGAGATACAAAACTTGGACCTGAAGAAATCACAAATGATGTTCCGGGTGTAGGTGATGAAGCACGTAAAGACTTGGATGAAAGAGGTATCATCAGAATTGGTGCTGAAGTTCGTGCCGGAGATATTCTTGTTGGAAAGGTTACACCAAAGGGTGAAACAGAACTTACACCTGAAGAAAGACTTTTAAGAGCTATCTTTGGTGAAAAGGCAAGAGAAGTAAGAGACACATCACTTAAAGTGCCACATGGTACTTCAGGTATCGTTGTAGATGCTAAAGTATTTAAGAGAGAAAATGGAGATGAATTAGCTCCTGGTGTAAACGAATCAGTTCGTATTTACATCGCACAGAAGAGAAAGATTTCAGTTGGTGATAAGATGGCCGGACGTCATGGTAATAAGGGTGTAGTTTCACGAGTATTACCAGTTGAAGATATGCCATTCCTTCCAAACGGAAGACCACTTGATATCGTACTTAACCCATTGGGTGTACCTTCTCGTATGAATATTGGACAGGTGCTTGAAATCCACTTTAGTTTAGCTGCTAAGGTATTAGGATTTAACATTGCTACTCCGGTATTTGATGGCGCGGATGAAAATGATATTATGGATACTCTCGAATTAGCTAATGATTATGCTAATATGGAATGGGGAGATTTCAAAGAAAAATATAATGATACATTACGTGAAGATGTAATGTCTTACCTTGAGGAACATCTTGACCACAGAGAAGAGTGGAAGGGTGTACCAATTTCAAGAAATGGTAAGGTAAGATTAAGAGATGGTAGAACAGGTGAATATTTTGATAGCCCGGTTACAATCGGATTCATGCATTACCTTAAACTC
>UMBC01015747.1_pt1 | contig 23546 bp, 10 predicted proteins | sample 1963871 | NCBI WGS metagenome assembly UMBC01 (sample SAMEA4835932, study PRJEB28245) | human gut metagenome | biome: gut microbiome; material: fecal sample | place: Denmark | collected 2008 | reverse complement strand
TCTGCTCTGCGGTAAATTTCATGATATGCTTTCTATTATTAACGCAAAAATAGTAAAGTTTACTGACATACCGGTAGAGCGGACGTGAAAAAATAAATGTTTAATATCATAGCGCCAACGCTGGCACCTCAAAACTTGACCGGTAATGAAACGACCGATGACACTTATCCACATCTGCATGTGCGCCCACAATGCAGGAAAGACTACACTTCTTGTCCCTAAATGGCATGGCCGCGGTACCACGAACGGAATGCATATCACGGATAACATTTATCCCTCACTCCTTCAAAAAGGCTCCTTCTGCTCATGGGTAACGACGGCAGACTATCGCCGCCCCCCGCGCAGCCAATTGTGCGACGCAAACATACACACTGTGCTGGGAAATAACCATACAACATAAATGTCAACCGCGCCCTTCATACGCCCATCCCTGTTCGCACAAGACAAGCGCTTGACGAAAAAGATAGGACAGCAGATGAAGCCATAAGGTATACTGATAGGAAAAAATGAAGTAGCGACAGAAAACGCCGGAACACTGACTGTGGGAACAATCAGGGTGACTGAAATCCGGAGTTTTTCGGCGGCATCAAGTATGGGCCTGGATTTAGAAGCAGGCCATACCCCGACTTAAACGTCCTAATCCTTATATCCTGCGACAGCAGTAAAAAAATCACACCGATAGAAAGAATCCCTCAGTATAGGCATAAAAGAAACAAGCGGATGACGGCATCTGCCGTCACCCGCTTGTTTATCTGCCTGTCACAAAGAATCAGGGATTCTGTAAGTACCAGTTCTGCGTATTGAGCAGCAGGGAATACAGCGTCTCGTTCTTCTGTGTGGGATTTTCATACGGAGCCAAGTCCTCATCGCGACGCGAAATCTTCCATGCGAACCATTCCGTGCCATAACCAGAATTACTCATGTTCTTGTGGTCGGCAATACGTTGCAGGTCTCCGAAACGATATCCTTCGAACGCGGTTTCAAGCGCGAGCTCATCCACGATGAGGTCTTCCACTGCATTCTGGGCGTCCTTGTTCGGACCTTCGTACGGCGGCTCGATGGCGTCGTCGTCGCCCGTTCCATCGCCGTCATCAGTCGTTTGGTCACCCTCAGTCTGACGGAGGAAGCGTTTGGCAGCTTCCGCACCTGCACTAGGATTCTGCGTCACACGGGTCTTCTCGTCGCTAATACGTTGTGCGACGACCTTATTGAACGTATAAAGCGTATCCTCTACATCGATACCTCCACAACCCAGACTGTGGATACCAATCACGTTGTCCGTAGGCATCATGCCGACGTTCAAGAACGCAGTCGCCATCCGGGCACGACGCAACTCGTCTATGCCAATCTGGGCACGGCCTTCAATCGTTGTAGAATCAAGATAATAGACACGTTCCAGCTGGCCGTTTGCATTGACTTTCGTGCTGTCCAACATCGTGGGCAGGTTGTCAGGAATCAGACCATGGCTCAGGATGGCAAAGGCATGCTGCGGGAAACCTGCACGGTTGAGGGCCTCTGCATAACGAAGGTATATCAAAGATGTGCGATAAACCGGTATGCAATAGTGGAAAGAGAAGCCACTCGACCCAAACGAATTGACGTTCGAAGCCGGACAGAACTTGTGGATAAAGCGGTCGCGGTTCATCGTACCGTCGCTGGACTGCACCCTCACGGTAGGAGCAGAACCATCTACGCGTGCGTCTCCGGCATTCTCATAGTAGTCCAGTTCAGCCTGCGTCACACCTCTTGTGTTTTCACCGGCGTACATCTGCGCTGCATTCAAACGCATATAAGCCGTGGAAGGTATCAACTGGCGATACTGCTCCGACGCCGTCGGCGTGATGCTACCTGTGATGTCGGTCTGCTCAGTTCCGTCATCACCAGTACTTACGTCTACGGATTGGTTCGAAGACAACTCAAAACCGTAAATCTGCTGAACATCAGTCAAGACTGTACCCATCGTGCTTACGGCACAAGAAGGAATCACCGTGACCAGTTCACCTCTCCCGTACTGGCTGAATACAGAAGCCCATGAACTTACGCTCGAGCTGTACGATTCCTCGTCCGTTCCTTGTGAGAACACATCGAACGTAGCCGCACGCGACCTGGTGATAGCCAAATCATTGTCTGTGATGTAATTGTAGTAGTACGTAGCTGCCTGCACATAGTCCATAGAGTCCTTAGCGCCGAACAGGTACAAGTCACCCATAACCAGATCGGCCGGGAACATGCACAGCTGAGAGTTTATCGTCGTGTTCGTAGCGTTGTAGGTATTATAGGAACGATACGAGGGCAATCCGTACTGGTTGCTCCACCGATAAGCCTGTTCGAGGTTATCTGAGAGAAGCAAGCTCAACAAGTTGGAACGTGTAGCCTTCGGCGCCGTATTTTCCCATCCTGTATTGGCATTATCCACAGGTTCCGTGATGAAAGGCACCGAACCGTAGTTCTGCACCAACTGCATATAGACCCATGCGCGAATCATCTGTACCTGCGCGTATTCACGACGCATGTAATACGTGTTGTTCATCAACGCATTGGTGTCCACCCGGGCGAAATAGAAATTACACTGATTGATCACCTTATAGTAGGCTGACCGGTCCAGCAAACCACTCGACCCGTTGGCGGCAGGCTGATAGTTGGCGATTTCATAAACGGAATCACTCACATACAAGCCCGTAGACGTCAGGTCACCACGTGCTTCGCCAAGAATTACGGTGCGCTCAGCAATGTCTTGTACCGATTTCAGTATACCATGGAAGTTGTACACCGTATCGGTAATTGCTGCGCCTCCGTCGACATTGTTGGTCATTTTGGGGGACAACATGTCCTCGCACGAAGTAGCCACAGTGCCAGTGCAAAGAAGTGCAAGCAATGCACCTATAATAGAAGTCTTTTTCATATCAGACAAATTGTTACAAGTTAATCGTTACACCCAAATTAAAGTTACAACTTTGCGGCAAGTAGCCAGCATCGATTCCTTGCGACAGGACGCTGTTGCTGCACGAAACTTCCGGGTCTAGACCTAAATACTTCGTGACAGTGAAGACATTGTTGGCTTCGCCCCAGACGGACAGACTTTGCAACCACGAGACATTAACCGGAATGCGGTAGGTCAGGCGGATCTTTTTCAGTTTCAGATAAGACCCGTCTTCAATCCAACGATCCGAGAAGCGCTCGTTGTTCACCCAGTCGCTGCTGGTCGCTGAGACGGCACGGGGGACGTCGGTTACTTGTCCGTCATACCGCCAACGGTTTACCATAGCTGTCGTCTGATTCCAGCTGGTATTTCCACTTTCCAACTGCGAACGCTGGTAGTTGAAGATGTCATTGCCCAACGAGTACTTAAACATGACGTCCAACGTCAGGTCTTTCCAGGAAAGACGGGTTGCGAAGTTACCGTATATATCCGGGTTCGGGTCACCAATCTTCACCATATCGGACTCATCAATCCATCCATCACCGTTCTGGTCAACGAAATGTACGTCACCGGCCTTAAACTCACGATAGGGATCGTTCGTCAGACCTGTCGGATAACGCAAGCCCGCTTCCTGTGCCTCCTCAGCCGAAGCAAAGACGCCTTGCGTCTGATAACCGTAGAAGACACCGGCAGCCTCGCCGACAGCGGTCAGCACATTGTCCGTTCCGTAGATGGAGCTTGTGTACCCATTGACCGTCTTATACGGATCGCCGACTTGCTGGCCTCTATCATCCAAACGGTAATACTCGATGGTGTTTGAGCCAGGAAGCTGGGTAATCTCATTCTTATAATGACCAACGGAACCGCTGACTTCCCAACGCCAGTCTCTTTTGTTGATGAGCACGGCGCTGAGGTTAGCATTCACACCGATGTTCTTCATGGCACCACCGTTGGACCACATGAACGGAAGACCTGTGATATCGCTCACGGCCTGCTGGGTCAACAGGTTGGAAATCTTACTGCGATAGAAGTTCACACCGAACATGAGGCGGTTGTTCAGCAAGGCACCTTCCAAGCCGACATTCACACGGCGATTGGTTTCCCACTGTATGGTCGGATTCTGAATGTTGGAGAGCAACAATGCCGTGGCCTCGCCGAAGAACTCAACATTAGAGAAGTAGGTCCGGCTAGCATAATAGTCAATGTTGTCGTTACCGGTCTCCTCATAGCCAACCATCAACTTCAGATAGTTGATAGGCTTCACGTTAAACCAAGACTCGGACGAAATCAACCATGCTGCCTGGACTGAGGGGAAGAAGCCCCAACGGACACCGGCGAGCTTGATGCCTTCCGCTGCGTCACGGCCAAAGCGTGAGGAGGATTCCATCGTTGCCAAAGCCTGAATGAAATAGCGGTTCTTGTAGTTGTACTCGGCATTCAGATAATAGGCCAAGTTCATCCATTTGTCCGTCGTACCTCCATAGGTCTTGGGGTTGAGTGTCATCGACATATTGGGCATCTTGTCGTTCGAGTTGTTATAGCCTCGAGCGTAGCTGTCCGTAAATGTGTACGACGACAGGCGGAAACCACCGAATGCATGAACGGAATGCGCTCCAAAGTTCTGATTCCAGTCAATACGGAAATCGTTATAAAGCGTAGTTTCTTTTCCGAACTGTGAGGCCAGCACGCTATTGATCGAACCTAACCCGTCAACGAACTTGTCAGGCGTACCGTTACGAGGCATATAATACTTCTCGTTATTACGGTTAATTATATAACTGAACCTGTCGCTGATTGTCCAATACTTGCCAATCGTATACTGAGGATTAACATTGATACTGAACTGTGTCTGCTCCATGAAGTTCTTGTTGTCGCCCTGTCCGTTCAGCAAAATCCAATACGGATTTGCCAAAGCCTGGTCGCCAAACTCAGAAGCAAAATTGAACGGGTTCGTAGCATCGCTGGTTACGTTGTCTTTACCGGCATACACATCCATACTCTGCCGCAAGGTCATGGTTTCCGGATCCATGAAGTACTGGTAGGGACTGATGAACGGCGCCTGAATCAGACCGAGCACATTCGGAGATGAGATGTTCCGGTCGTCATAAGACGACGCCCAACCATTATCACGGACATTGGCAGAAGTACGGACGAACGAAATGTCGAACTTAGTCGTAAAATTGTTAAACAACAGAATGTCCGTGTTGAAACGGATGTTCAGGCGATCGAAATCGTTTTCTTTGGCGGTAGCGTCAGCTTTTGTGTATCCCAATGACAAACGGTACATGGCCACGTCGTCACCACCGTCGACATTGATACGGTAGTTCTGCGTGAAAGAGTTCTGATACAGGTCCTTCTGCCAGTCTGTATTGTTATGGAACAAACGGTAATAAGCATAATTGGGGTCCTCGTTCAGGAACTTGATGTTGCTAACCGCGTAAGGGTTCTGCTGGATGTAATTGGTCGTACCGATATACTCGGTCAGATAGCTGCGATACTGGTCGGCATTCATCATGGACAGCTTAGAGGGATTCAGCTCAAATCCGCCATACACACGCACTTTGATGCGCGTGGCCATGCTCTTTCCACGCTTCGTTGTAATTTCGATCACACCGTTCGAAGCTTTCGCTCCATACAACGCAGTACCATTGTTCAATACTTTTACTTGCTCGATATCCTCGACGTCGAGCAAATTGAACAAATTGTTATAATATCCGTCGTGAAGCGTTGTGCGGTCATACTGCATGTCCCAAATCACACCATCCACAACGACCAACGGTTGAGCGATGGAGTTCAGAGAGTTGATACCGTTGATGAACATGGCAGCACCCTGAGCAGGAAGTCCACCACGGGACACGACGCGGAGCGTGCTGTTCAACGTGTTTTCCACTTCACTCTCAACGGAAATCGCGCTCGAATTATCAATCGTTGCTGCCGGATTGGACACCAAGGCTGTTCCGTCCTGATAGAACGGTATGGGAGCAATCTTGTTGCTATACAGCTGGACATCCTGACCGGTAGCTGCCTTGATAGGCAGCTGCACCGGGTTGTAATCAGGACAGGAAACATACAATGCTGTGACAAATTCAGGAGCACGCAGGGTGTACTTACCGTTTTCGTCGGTCATCGCTGTATACAGACGGTTGTCCAATGCCTGCACACGCACACCGGGCATCGGCTCTTTGGTGGCGGCATCCAAGACGGTACCTGATATTTCACGCATCACGTTCTTATCGGCATTAGCCTTCTTAGCCACAGGCGCCGCTGCCACACTATCGTTTGTGGCGGTTTCCGCCGCTTGGGCGGGAAGAGCGCACGCACTTGACAGCATGAACAAGCAGAAACCAGCGCGAAGCGTGCCTTGCACCATTTCTATTTTATTTTTCTTTTTCATCGTCAGTAGTTTATTAGTTAACAAGAACCTTAATCATTTCCTTTCGGCACCATATAAATACGGTCGATGTTCAGTGCACGGCAGGTATCATACGTTCCACGCGGCAGGATCAAGCGCAAACGGGGGAAAGAAGATACTTCGAGGCCACTATAACACTTTTCGAACTTGAAGTCCTTGAACAACAGCAAGTGCGTAACGGAATCAGAAGAGGCCTGCAAGCCCTCTACTTCTGCCGTTGGACTGGTCCGCGAGTCGTCATCCATGTAAATCTCCGCATTGAGAACGATGTTCTCTTTCACACCTTCGCCCAAGGCTCCAATATAGTCGCGGTTGATTTCTGAGGGCAAAAGCACGACATAGATGTCATACTTCGCACTCAACACGTTCGGTAATGAGAACTCCACATACATCTGGCCCACACCACTACGTTCATAACGGCCATAGCTTTCCTCATGCACAACGCCCGTAATGGTATCGTTGCGTGTGGCCTCGGTCAGACTCAGTGAAAGTCCCATACCACCGGAGATATAGATATAGCCGAGATTCTCGCCTTCCTGGTTATAATCGTTCTGCCAAGACTTCGAGGCATCGATTGCCAAGTCGTCCACAGTAAAGACGTAGCCGTTGGAAGCTTTCGTAGGCATATTGCCCGCCGCGCCGAAATACGGATTGCGACCTGGTGCGTTGGGATTGTAAATGTAGTCCCATCCCGTCGACTGCAAGGAGTCGGCACTCAGGATTGTGCTCACAATACTGGCAGAGTCGGACAAATCAATTGAGGAGAACTGTGTGGCTGTAAAGAACAGGTCCGAAAGCATGGAATTCTTTGTCATGACCTCCTGCAATGAGTCGGCATTCACCTTATAAGCAGCCGATCCGGTATTGATGAAACGGCCTGTCTCGCTGTTGAACTCATTGTCATACGACTCTCCATACTGATAGTAGGTCTTGTATTTCTCGTAAGCCTTGTTCCAAGCGTCGTTGGTCGGCATTACACCTACATACATACTATCCTCGCTGGAAACAGAGCCCAAATAGGAAGAAAGTGGAGATCTGGTATAGAACACTGAGTCTACATACACCATCTCACCATCGATGATAGTGCCTTCAATACTTGAACTCTCATCGAACAACAGCGTATCCTGCGAATGTACATATTCGTTAACCGCACTCCATTCGGGATTTTCGGCAAGATAGTCGAAAATGTTGAAAGAAAAAGGAGAGAGGCCGGACAACTTATGGAGCACACCGTTGCTGGCAGGAATCGTGCTGCCCTGCATTTTCACACCATTGAAACTATCACCAACAGTGTATTCGCAACGCTTGTCGTTCATCAGCCGAACAGTCTGCGGGGCAGCAGTGGCCTCATAGTTCGTGCGCGAGATGTGGTTACGCACGAACTGCACCTCCACGTCGCGGTTCAACTCACGGAAACGCACCGGATCGGTATCTTTCACTCTCTTGGCCTCTTTAAGGATATCCAGATAACGCTTCGCGTCGTAGCTGTCGTTTACAGGAGCCCATACGGAGAAGTTCTGGCTCGAAGAGAGCAGCTCGGCATAACTGATTGTGGCGTTCTGGTCGTTATCCGTACGCATGACCTGCGTGTTCTCGAGTATCTCGACAAAATTGGACAGGTCCGACTGCGCCACCATATTCTCCCAAAGGGAGGCCGAAGCGCTTTCGGTGACGACCACATCGAAATGGTCGTCGCTGCATGCTGCCGTCCCCCCGACGATAAGCGCCGCAGACAGCATCATGCCCCAGATCTTGCTATATTTATTTCGCTTCATAGTTACTTCTGTATTTCTATGTTTGTTTACCAAATGTCTTCCTCGTTCTGATTTACCATGAATGTAGGTGTGTACTCGAAGTAGTCAATCGTAAACTGACCGTTAGGATCTTCCAAAGCAGACTTGAAACGGATGTAATATGCCTCATCCGGATCCATGTCCGCAGTTGTCACGATACGACGGGCCACAGCATTGATCGAACGTACAACCATGTTAGAACCACTCCAAAAATAGTTGGGCGCCTTCATGTAGCCTTGGTTGCGGAGGTTACGCTCGATGGTCAGGTTCGTCTGGTCGTCATCGGTGTCATCCTCCCAAGGATAAATCGCATAGACATCCAAATCGGGAGTGTTGGAGTTGGCGTTATCCGAGTTCATGATACGCAAATCGAGTGGCAGACCCGTCGGATCCATCTGATAACGATCGCTTCCGAAGTAAACCTGCGCCATACCGCGGCGGGGGTTCATGTTGATTCCCATACGGATCTCATACGTTCCTGCTCGTGGAACGGGCGGAAGCTTGATTGTCACATCATATATACCTGTGATCATCACTTCATCTCCCTGGTAATCTGACCACGGACGACCACCGCCACCGCCGGAGACACCGCTCTGGAGATAGAATATATTGGACTCGTCCGACACATCAACGAAATTCTTGAAGTAATCACGTGTGAAGAAATTACCGGCAGAGCCTCGGATATTGGCAGACCACAACTCTGGCATGAGCGTCGAGATATCAAAACGGATACGGTCATTGAGGACATCGTTCTCTACGTCATTGTCATAAATGAGGAGGTCGTCGATGGGATAATAATATCCGTTCTCAGCGTTATTCTCAACTGTCAGCTGCCCGCCGGTCTCGTCCGTTGTGATATTCTGCGCGGATACCATCGCGCCACGGACGCGCGGCTCAGCAGTGGCGTGGCGATAGTTGCCGCTACGGCCATTGTTATACTCACGGGCACGGTTCAAATAGATGGGGTGCTCTGTCTCCTCAGCATCCTGCAAGACTTTCACAAGACGGCGATACTTGCCCATAGTGGTGTAGAAATCCCACACGTCGACGCTCAAGTTCGACAACTGAGGATTGCCCAAATCCGTACCAGGCTCATAACCGAATTCATTGCAGTGGCGCACCAAGCGGTTGTAAGTAATCGCACCATCCAGTAAATGGTAAGCCACGAAACGGTTTACGGCATTATCCGGACTGGTGAGGTCCTCCGCATCTTCACTTCCATAATACTGACTACACCTATTCCGCAAAGCTTCAAGCACTGCGTCAAAGTTTGAGATGTTACCAGCAATATCTATCTGGAGATTAACACCCAGTTCACGCTCGTAGACGTCGTCAGTTTCGACGAAAGCTGTAAAGCCATAGTAGCGGTGCTGGGCAATGGGAAGACCCGTCGGGATATCCGTCTGATAACGTTGCGACTCAGGATAACCATCTGTCGAATAGTTCTCATCGTTACGGAAACGGAGCAGCGAGTCACCCCAACCCGTCTGGCGCAGCAACTCTGTCATCACTTTCATGTTGGGTGCGGCAGCTATCAAGTCGAACACACTGCTCGTCGACAACGTAATCACCGTGCTCACACCTTGCATATAACCATTGCCGAGCTGGACATCAAGACGATCCACACCGGCCATACCGTTGATAACATACTGTCCCGTCGTGTCCAGCGTACAAGTCAACATACGGTCGTTCAGGTTAGCTAAGCCAAATGCGCCACCGTCCGTGGGGAAATCGGCCACCGAATAAGCTCGTGCATCGCCGTTGTCGATAATACTGTTCTTAGCCAAGTCAATAATGGCTACGGAGTCTGTTTCGTAAAGCGTACGCCAATCGTCCGTCACGCTGTCCGTCACCTCCATAACATATTTGCGGATAGCCTCATTGCTGGGGGCAAAGCAGGTATAGTTGCCGTAAGCCGCCAACATGCTTGCGAGTGACGATGTGTTGCTTCCCTCACCGGTGCGCACGACTTCCAAAATATCGGCGTAATCAGAGTAAACTGCTACCGAATCCAGATAATCCCAGATTGTTGCTTCGGTCTTCGTCACCAGATTGGAAGCGTCGATCTCATCCTTACAACTGGAAAAGCCCAGCAGGACGCTTCCTATCAACAACGGGAAAGTGAAGACAGACAGCAATATGTGATATGATCTTTTCGTTTTCATTTTCCTTGAATTTATTGGTTGATGTTCACGCCCGTGTTCCACGCAGGATTCTGTACCAAGTTAGGATTAACTTTCATTTCATCCTCGTAAACAGGGTTATAGAAAGAGTTGAGGGAACGCAAACGCGTCTGGATGGCACGGGCAGCTCCCATGAGATTCAGCGCGCCCTCCGTGTCATTCTCAGCCTCTGCGTAACGAACCAAGTCGAACCAACGCTTGTATTCACCCAAGAACTCACGCTGACGCTCCTGATAAACCAACGTCAACAAGTCCGCAGCTGTCCGATTCGAATAATAATTATCGTCGAAGCGATCGCTCACCATGTTCTCCCGTCCGTCATCAGCGGGGATGGAACCGTCCACACTCACCTTCGGGTTTGCACGCTGGTAGAGCGCATTGGTCAGCCAGAAACCTTCGCGGAGGTCATTGCCGGTGGCACCCAGACGAGCGAGTGCCTCTGCCTTAATCAACATCACGTCGCTCAACCGGTAGATTATCCAGTTAGCAGCGTTACTAGCGTTTGCACGGTCGGTAGACGACGCTACGCCCTGTGAGACATCGCTCATCGTATTCAGGGTAATGGTAGAGCGGGAACCCTTCGTGTACAGATACTCGATTTGCGAAGAAGACGGTGTGATCTCACCACTCCACAAAGCACGGAGGTCACCCTTGCCAAAGCCTACACCACCAGAGGGGTCGGCGCTAGACGACACAGAACCATACATTTTCGAGTCAATCGTAAAGATCTGACCTACAAGACCCGTGGTCGTGTTGCTCGTCAAATAACCGGTCCATGTAGTGTTGACGTTGTTCGTACCGTCATACTGTATCTCCAAAATACCCTCGGAAGAATTCTTCGTACCAAATATGGCATTATAGATTTCGTCCGAAGTCGTATAATTGTTTGAAATGCGAATCAACGGATAACGACTTTGCTGTTCTGTCAATCCCTGATTGTTATTTCCCGTTCCCGAATTGTTCTCCTCGTCATAAGTTTTCTTCATGTCTTGGAGCACAACGTCGCAGTATGCCACAGCCTTCTGCAAGTCCGCAGTGCTTTGAGCATCAGGCGTAGCCTCAGTGTTAGACTTGCTCGACGGATTGAACACATAACCCTTGGCTTCCGCGTCTTTCAACATGCAAGCACGCCAAAGGTACATGTCAGCCAACAGTGTATATGTGGCATTCCGTGTGACACGTCCGCAGTTCTCGGCATTCGTACCATGACGGCGTACACCGAGATCTTTCACGGTATCGAGGTCGGCTATGAGAGAATCCAGGACATTCAGACCGGGCGTCTGCGGCAACTGACTGTTCATGGCCTCCGCATCCGTACTGATGGACTGCATCACTAAGGGCACGTCGCGGAAAGCACGCACGAGGTAAAAGTAGTTCAATGCACGCAGGGTCTTTGCCTCAGAGATATACTGCATCTGCTCACCCTCAGAGAGACTGAGGTCGCGTTCGGCTACCAAAGGAGTGTATTCAATCACTTTGTTACAATAGTTGATCGCCGTATAGAACGGTGCCCAATTGAACATCCCTTCGGTATACTCGAGAATTGCATCCTTATAGTTCACATAGCTGGCATTACTCATGTCCTTCAAAATGGCATTATCAGAGCGAGCCTCGCCCCAAAGCAAAACCTTGCTGACCAAATCCTGGTCAGTCATCTTCTTATAACATGCCATCATTGCGTTCTCCAAGTCACCTTTATCCTCCCAGAATTCCTCTTCGGTAATTGAGTTGGTCGGATAGAGTGTCAGGAAATCTTCGCAAGAAGACAAACTTCCCAGAAGAAGACAGCCACCAGCTACCAATGTCAATATCTTATTCGTTTTCATACTTATACTCGATTCCTTAGAAACCTATATTCAAACTTAACGTGAACGAACGCGAACGCGGGGTCTGCGAATCGTCGATACAAGGAGCATAGCCTGATTGTGAATGCTCAGGATCGACACCGTGGTAACGCGTCCAGAACCAGAGGTTGTTTCCAGAAGCAGCCAAACGGAGCGAACGGATGCCGAAACGTTTCAACTTATCAGCATCGAAGCTATACGAGAGCTGCAAGTACTGGAGACGGACGAAGTCGCCCTTTTCAACGTAACGATCGCTGGGAAGAGAGTTGTAGACCCTACTACCAGAAGCCTCGTTGTTCATTGCGCGTGGGATTTCGGTGATGTCACCATTCTTACGCCAACGCCAGTTCACTGCCGTGCTTTGGTTCTTGTTCGTACGCATATCTTCCGCACGCATACGTGCCAAATTGACAATCTTGTTGCCGACACGGAAGTTGAAGTTCGTCTTCAAAGTCCATTTGCCATAATTAAAGTCGAAGCCAAAACCACCGTTGATTTTCGGGTTCGAACTACCCAAGTAAACAACGTCGAGCTCGTCAATCTGTCCGTCATGGTTGATATCTTCGTAGATAACGTCACCACCCTGGAACTCGTAACCTACACCACCATAGTTATACACCATGTGCTTCGGATCACCGTTCTGGTCATAAATGATATTACCTTGGGCATCACGAGCGACAGGTGTCGTAGCCACCTGACCTACGGCCTCAGCAATGGCGGCTGTGGGCGGAGCCTGCGTCGGGTCCTTCGACCATTCTTCCATTGTACCGTACATATCGTTGTCGTCCTGATCACGGAAATAACCGCTGTGGTCATAATCGTACCGATAAACGCCCTTATAACGGAAACCATAGATACCACCGAGTGCGTTGCCGATTTGTACGCGGCTTACCCAGTTCTCATTAGCGTTGGCATGGTCGAACTCGGGATTCATGCTGGCCAAGACAGTCGGCTCCATCGAAGTGATGCGGTTGATGTTCTGAGCCAAGTTGAAACGGACCACCATCGAGAATTTACCGACATTGAAGAGACGACGTGTGTTCACATACAACTCCCAACCGTTGTTCTTCAACGAACCGACGTTTGCCCACTGCAAGCTTGAGAAACCGGTTGAAGACGGGATTCCGACATTTGACATCAAAAGGTCCGTCGTACGACGGTCATAAATGTTCAAGTCAAAAGAAAGAAGGTCATCAAGGATACCCAAGTTGAAACCCAAGTTCCAGGATTTCGTCTTCTCCCAGCGAATTTCGGTCAAACGGAGGTTGTTCGGCGCGATTGCATTGTTCGAGAGATAAGAACCGATACTTGTGTAATTGTTGTACATCAAGCCTTCGCTGAACGACGCGTTACCGCCGACGCCCCAACCACCACGGACAGCCAACATAGAAATGGCCTTACGCAAAGGACGGAAGAAAGCTTCGTCGCTGATATTCCAACGACCGGAGATACCGGGGAAGAATCCCCACTTGTTACCGGCGCCGAACTTCGTGCTACCGTCGCCACGGATGGTAAAGTCAAAGATATATTTCGATTTATAAGCATAGTGGAAAGATCCCGTCACGCTCATCGTGTGCCCTTTACCTGTTGTGGTAGAAAGAGAATTCAGATAGGCGTTCACGTTCGGGTCTGTGATACCACCGACTACACCGCTCGACCCGATGGTCTGCCCGGTGTTCGTGCTCGTGCCCATCTCGAAACGTGCCATCATCTGCAAGCTATGATCCGTATTGTCGAACCAAGGTATATAGAATAATGTGTGCTTCGTGCGGAAATCGAGCGACTTGTACTCATAGTTGGTCGTCGTGTTAATCTGATCTTCCCACGTTCCGGAAGTCAGCGCGCCGGGTTTGTACGTATTCGACGTTTCAGTGTACGAGTTCATGTACACCTCACCCTGATAGTTCAACTGCGTCTCTTCCTCACCCTTTCCCAACAATTTGTACTCAATTGAGAACTGCGGAGTGATGGTATAAGTCGACTGATGACGCCAAGCCAAGCGAGCCCAAGCTACGGGGTTACCGTTGCTCACCATGTCACGCAGATAGTAAGAGGTCAGACCAGACGTCGGAGAGACCAAACCTGCCGCCGAAGCAGCGGGGAACATCTGGAAGTAATCGTCAGTCAGGTTGTACGTGCCGGTCCGGGCATCATATTCCTGACGATAAACCGTCATGTTCGGCATGGCCTGGTAGGCACGCGACAAGATACTCTTACCACCTTCCTCGAAGTTTTTGTTGTTCTTCGTATAAGTCAGCGCGAAGTTAGACGAGAACTTGATACGATCAGATACATAATAGTCCAAAGCCAGACGGGAGGTAAAACGATCTAACTGCTGTTCGATGATTGTACCCGTCTCATGGTCATAGCTGGCCGACACACGGAAAGTAGCTTTCTCACCACCACCGTCAATCGAAATACCATAGTTATGGGTCTGACCGAACTGCGTCACTTCGTCGACCCAGTCTGTGTTGTTATTGAAGTTGCCGTAATAAGCCGTATAATCAGGGCGGTACATCAACTCAACGATACCAGAAGCCACATCGCTTTGGTTCGGATTGAAGTAGGCCTCTTTCAACATCATCGTATAGCCGTCACCATCAAGCATCTTCATGCCCTCGGGCTGCCAAGAGCCAGAGAACCGGTAAGAGAAATTGACACGGGTCTTACCACGGCGTCCGCGACGTGTCTTGATTTCGATCACACCATTGGCACCGCGAGATCCCCAAATGGCCGTTGCCGCTGCATCCTTCAATACGCCAATGCTTTGGATGTCTTCGGGGTTCACCTGCAAAAGAGTTGCGAACTGTTCCTCATTCTCCATATCGTTAAGGTCGAGTTCGTCGGCATTATAATCTTCAAGGATATAACCATCAACAACAATCAAAGGCTCCTGATTTCCATTAATAGAAGAGACACCGCGCAAACGCATACTCGTACCTGCACCCAAGTTACCGGAGTTGGCCACGATATCAAGACCTGCGATCTGTCCTTGCAAGGCCTCACCTGCGGTCTCAAACGAAAGACCTTCCATCTCGTCCATGTTCAGCGACTGCTGAGCCACGGAGATTTCGCGAGCAGGAATAGAAAAGCCGTTAGAGTTCACGCGGCGTGTACCCTTAATCACGACCTCCTTGATGGCCTTACTCTCCATCTCGATACGGAACACCGACGTTCCACCTATCGGCAACTCACGCGGAGCATAGCCGATATAAGTGACTCTCAGCCTGTTAGCCGGATTCTTGATAGACATGGAGAAGTTACCACTCGCGTCAGTCTGCGTCGCCGACACAATACGGTTATCCTTATCCAACTCTACCACATTCGCCATTATCACAGGACCGTCTGCCTTATTCCAGACGTGACCTGAAATACGTCGTTGTGCCATCACTGTCATAAAGCAGAAGCACAAGACCAGAGTCAATAGATACTTTATGTTATTCATGATATTAAATATTATTTTCTAATGCGGTACTTCTTCACGAAACGTGCGGCCTGGTTAGCATCGTCCCACGTCTTGAAAGGCTGTGATTTGAACTGGCCGTTTTCCATGCAATCATCTGCGTCCATGAAATAGAGGAAGCCCTTGTCATTCGGGTTGCTGGTATCCACCAACTCGTGCACTACTGCATATGACGTTGAACCGACATACTTCGGATAACGAGACGGCGTCGGACCTTGGATGTCCTTATTGTCACGGGTGAATACATTGCACTTGCCCCCCTGTTCGTCGGTGCTCACATTGTGCTGTACTCCTGCATTGTCCGTCACGACCAAACCGGCAGCTCCGTTCTGTGCCACATTGATCTTCAAGTAGACGTTGAGCTCGCTATTGATGCACGAAGTCTCGTGATCAGCACCTTTCGACGTCACACCGGGATCGACAAACACAGACTCATCCATGAAGTGATACTTCAAGAAGTTCACCAAACAAGTAATCATAGCTTTTGCTTTGGTCTTGTTTCTCGCAAGGGTAAGCGAGTCCGTAATTATCTCAGGATCACAATTGTTCGTCACGAAGTCCGAGATCTCCGCATACGTCGGCAGACCCTCCTGGCGTGCCTGCGCCATTGCGGTGTTCGTGGGAACCAGCACTGTGTAACGGAAGTTGTTGAAGAAATTCACCACATTCTCAGCCAACTCATTCTGGTCAAAAATACGGTACTTATTCAATTCGTTTTCTTCATCATCCTCTCTCACGCTGTCGCAGACACCCGCCATACGAAGCATGTCAACATCATAGATATTAATAGCTTCCTGGAGGAAATCGCTATACTCGCTGTTGGCCCTCATGACGGTATGAACATTCTGCATCGTCGACTGAATCGGACGGTCGAGAATGTAAGTCATACCGTTACCATAACCAGAGGCACCGTCTCCGGACTCACCTGTCTGGTCGAAGGTTTCAATCACGTTGCACTGCAAGTCTTCGCCCACATAGGCATCGCTGCCGTTCAACATCCGTTGGAGACCGCCTTCAACAACAGGATATTCACCCTTCGATTTCACATGAATCGGCGAACCGCTACGAGAGAGATAATATGTAGCATCGCCATTGATACCGTCTTCGGCTTGGTTGCCTGAATGCACGATAATATGCTGGTTCACCATTTCAATCAGCAAACTGCGCTTCGTTGCACCGAAACCACCAACACCGTTGCTAGCATTTACACTTTGCGAAGTCAAATCGTCATTGGCCGCAGACTCAGCACGTGAAATTGCAGCATCATTTTCCGTCTGTCCCGTCGTCGGATCAAAAGTATAAGCCACGGCACGGATAGGAATCACGGCATTGGCCGTTTGGTCGTCATAATAGAAACGCCAATAGCGACGTGACGATGCCAAAGCATAAGAAGACGGATCGACATAGCCATATTCGCCAAGGGACTCATCAGAAGGAATGAAGAACGAGAAGTTCGAATCCATGGCCCTCAAATATGTGCTGAAATACTGCTTCAAAGGAGCGCCGGCATAAGAGCTACTCGAGATATTGTTATCGTCAGCCGTAATCACAGCGTTGATGATCTGTGTCTGGTCGCTCAACAAGGCAGGACCGGCCACAGAAGCATAAGTAGCCGGAGCAATCACTTGATTCATCACATAAACCACGCCGTTGTTGGCCAACATGCAGGTGTCGATCAACTGGCGATAAGCGTCGGCCGAGAAAGACGAGAACATGGGGTCGCGCGCATCGTTCATAATCGTACGATACTTGCTCGGCACCGAAGCATTGAAAGAAGATTTCATCAGGTTGTTAACCAGAGGCTGCACACGATTCTTGGGAATCTGGTCGATGGCTCTCATGAAGTCCTCGGGGTTGCCCGTTTCCAGCAACTCCATCGAACTGTAACGCTCGATGAACGGACGGCCCTGACCATCGTGGAAGAAATGGTACATTGCCTCATTATTCGGAACGAACATAGCAGCCATATCCGTTTCCGCAGAACTACCCTCGGCGCTATACGTATTCCATCCCGGATCGTAGGTCAGCACACCTTCGGCATCGTTCACGGCATTCCCATCCGGATCAGTTCTCAACTCGGAACCTTGCGACGACATGGAGATGTAACGTTTCACAAACACAGTATCCCTTTCGCCCAAATTGGCATTCAACGCGCGGAACGCGGTAGTCAGCGACACGTCGGGATAAGGAGCGCTGAAACGGTCGAGCATGTGGCTGAAATAGCTTGTCTCGGGATTCTTGCGGATTTCCTCGGCCATGTTGGACGGCGTCAGCATCACACGGTCGAGCACATTGAAGTATCCGTTCAAGCAGGTCACGTCGCTCTGGTAGCGTTTCTGTTCATCACGTCCGCTCAACACCTGCGCATTATATATATAATTGCGTCGGGCGCCCTCATTCCACTTCAAGCTATCGGGCAGGCCAAGGATGAACGACACGTCGTCGGTGGTGATGCCAGTCATGTTCATCTGTGCGAGCATGAAGTGCGTCATCATCGGCGTGGTGTTGTCCGTAGCCAACCACATCTTGAATCCGGGCAAGTTATTATAGCGAGCCCAATAGTCGCGTTCGGTCTCGTTGTAAGAGCGTGGGAGATCCAAAGAGTTCACCAAAGAGATCGAGTCGGTGTTGGCAGCCGACGTCAACTGGCGGAGACACGTGTTTTTCGTAATTCCGCTTGTTCCGCCCAAATTGGGCATCATCTCCAACAGGTAAGCATTATCCAACATACAGCCATTGAAGAGCAAACGTTTCTGCGCGCTGCTCAACTGCTCATAGCTTCTGACCGGCTCGCCAGTCCCTGTGGTCCAAATCGGATTAGCAAAGAATTCCGCGAAAGACTGGTCGTCAGCCACGAAGAGGGTCTTGCTACCCGTCTTGGAAAGCACGTCCCGCTGCCCCAAGTCGTCAATCAAGCGCACCATCGTCGTGAAATTTCCGCGATTCTTCAACTCGTCGTAGATACTCGCGCCCAGAATATCCGGAGTAGTATCCGGAAGATCATAATCATCTGAACAAGAGTACGTTAACCCGCAAGTCGTGAGCAGACAGGCCGCCCCGAGGAGCGTCTGGCCCATTTTGCATAAACGGTTTTTCATACGCATTAATTCAATTATAGTTATATTATTTATTCGTTTAACTCTACGTCCGTGCATATGTACACATCTCTTGATTGAGGCAAAATTAATAGTTTTTTATTTGCTTACTTGTGAAAATCGCAGCCAACTTTATTACCATTAAGCTTTTTTAATAATCTCCGACGGTAATATGTTAAAGAGCAAGTTCCTCATCAAGAAGGCGGGCCAACCATTAACAAATCTCCATCCACAGACTGTCATGACAGGCGCGTCGGCACACCATTTTTTTCACCCATCATAAGGTTTCTATCCTCTCGTCCGGAAAATCACAGAGCATCCCCTGGCAAACGCCTTCTGCGCGCATTTTCTTTTTCAGCCGATCAACAAATTCGTAGTTTTTTATCCCCCAAGCCGGTGCTATCAGCAAAGATGCCGGAGACTGGGAAACAAAGCGCTCGACCGCAATTCCAGGCCGCAAACGCTGTAAGAAGGCAGACACGAGGGAGATATAGTCGTCCAGTGTCATTAAACGGAATTCACCAGGTGTTTCAGCAAACTCACGGGCCATACGTGTGCCACGGATGATCTGCAACTGATGGAGCTTCAAAGTATCGAGCGGGAGGCTGGACAACACATCAGCCTCAGCCACCATATCCGTAAGCGTCTCTCCGGGAAGGCCCAAAATAAGGTGGCCGCCAACAGGAATGCCACGCCCAGCCGTTTCCTCCACAGCCCAACGGGTTGCAGCAAAATCATGGCCTCTGTTTACTCGCTGCAAAGTGCGATCATACACGCTTTCAATACCATATTCAATCCAAACGAACGTTTCGCGTGAAAGACGCTCGAAATAATCCAACCACTCGGAGGTCACGCAATCAGGACGAGTACCGACGACGAGGCCGACCACCCCCTCGACAACGAGTGCCTCCTCATACATGCGCCGCAATTGGGCAACTTCGCCATACGTATTGGTGTAGGCCTGAAAATAGGCAAGGTATTTCATCTGCGGATACTTTCGGTCAAAGAAACGTTTACCCTCTTCCAGTTGGCCGCGGACACTTGCGGTTTCAGCACAATAGTCAGGATTGAAAGTACGGTTGTTACAGTACGTACAGCCTCCCCGGCCGAGCGTCCCGTCCCGGTTTGGACACGTCGTGCCTGCATTGACAGACAATTTCTGTACCTTGCCATCGAAATGAGACCTCAAAAATGAGTCCAATCCCGTATATATATAATAATGTGTATTTGTCTCCATCTTATGCGCAAAAACGCGGGCAAAGATAGTGCAAACGAGCGGAAAGCGCTGGGAAATCCGCAGGATTTTCAAAAAAGTCGCCCCGCACGCCACCTATGCTTCTTACAAGATAAGCCAGCCACGAAAAAAGAGACATAAAAACTCATTCACAACAACAAGAATATCACACACAGTTCATAGCCAAGCAAGCGACAGAACTGTCGCTCCTCCCATAAATTCTGTCGCTGCGGGAAAAAAACCTAACCGGCTGACTGAAAGAGAAGGCCAGGCATGCGATTTTTCCGGATGTCGTATCGGACATATGGTACACACAAACCACAAATACTATCACACACAATTTTTCCTCTAAAAGCCACATTTTTCTTCCGGAATATCCTTATTATCATACAAACAGTTACATCCTTATTCAAAAATCACTTCAAGACTGTAAAAGATATTTAATGTAAACCACAAATACTCTCACAGTCTCTTCTGTATTTCTTACATTTTTTTCAGCAATTTTGAGTATAAAAAATGTCCCTCTCATTAATCCTTTTTATACTTTTACATCTAAATTGGTAAAACTTAATCAAAATCCGTATGAACAAATACATCAAATGGGGAATCGTCGGAGTGATCGTGATCGGCCTGACGGGATTAGGAATCCATACATTCGTGCCGCACGAAAACAAAGAACTGTCTGCCAATGAAGAAACAAAGAAGGGAAAACAGAGTAACATCCTGAACGTAAGGGCCGTTACGATCAAGCGCCAAACCCTTACAGACGGCCTTTCGGTCAGTGGCAACCTGCTTCCGGACGAAGAGGTGCAACTCTCGTTCGAGACGTCAGGAAAAATCACAGGCATCCATTTCAAGGAAGGAGCGACCGTTCAGGAAGGCCAGCTCCTTGCCAAAGTGAACGACGCCCCGCTGCAAGCTGAACTGCGCCGTCTGGAATCGCAGTTACGGCTGGCCAGCGACCGCGTATTCCGCCAAAATGCCCTGTTGGCCAAAGAAGCCGTCAGCCGTGAAGCCTTGCAGGAAGCCCAAACCAACCTTGCCATGCTGCGTGCGGAAATCGACCAAATCAAAGCCAACATCGCCCAAACGGAACTCCGCGCTCCATTCGACGGTATCATCGGTTTGCGTCAGGTCAGCACTGGCGCTTACGCCTCACCAAGCACCATAGTCGCCACACTGACTAAAATCAAGCCCCTTAAACTGGAATTCGCTGTCCCGGAAAGATATGCAGGCGTGCTGAAACCAGGCGCCACTCTCCACTTCACTGTGGAAGGGCAAATGAACACATTGGCTGCCAAGATCTACGCGACTGACTCCCGCGTAGACCAGGCGACTCACACCTACACCATCCGTGCACTTTATGCCAACAGCGACGGCAAACTCATGCCCGGACGCTTCGTTAACGTCTCGCTCAACGCACAAGAATATAAGAACGCTCTGGCTGTTCCGAGCGAAGCAATCGTATCAGAAATGGGCGTTGACAAAGTGTTTCTTTACAAAGGAGGAGTGGCACAGCCAGCCAAAATCATCAAGGGCCTCCGCACCGAATCGAAAGTACAGGTACTCAAAGGGATAGAACCCGGAGATACGGTCATTGTCAGCGGTACGATGCAGCTGCGCACCGGCCAGCGCGTCACGTTGGACAGCGTTGATTAACCACGAAAGCCACGACGTATGAACATATCCGAACTAAGCATCCGGCGCCCCGTTCTGGCGACCGTGCTGACCCTCATTATCCTGCTCTTCGGCGCCATCGGCTACCTGAGCCTAGGTGTCAGGGAGTATCCCTCGGTCGACAACCCGATCATCTCCGTCACATGCTCCTATCCAGGAGCCAATGCCGACGTGATCGAAAATCAAATCACCGAACCGCTCGAACAGAACATCAACGGCATTCCTGGCATCCGCTCACTGACCAGTGTGAGCCAACAAGGGCAAAGCCGCATCACAGTGGAATTCGAGCTCTCCGTAGACCTTGAAACTGCGGCCAACGACGTCCGTGATAAAGTGTCGCGTGCCCAACGTAACCTACCACGCGACTGCGACCCTCCAACGGTTTCGAAGGCCGACGCAGACGCCCAGCCCATCCTGATGGTAGCTATCCAAAGCGACAAGCGTTCACTGTTGGAACTCAGCGAGATAGCTGACCTCACAGTCAAAGAGCAACTACAAACCATTCCCGAAGTCAGCAGCGTCTCAATCTGGGGCGAGAAGCGCTATTGTATGCGCCTCTGGCTTGATCCTGTCCGCATGTCGGGATATGGCATAACCCCGCTTGACGTGAAGCAAGCCCTCGATCGTGAAAACGTCGAGCTTCCCTCAGGAAGCATCGAGGGCAACACGGTCGAACTGACCATCCGGACGTTAGGACAGATGCACACGACCGAAGAATTCAACAACCTGGTTATCAAAGAAGTCGACGGACGCATCATCCGTTTTAGCGATATCGGACGCGCCGAACTAAGCGCCCGCGACCTCAAAAGCTACATGAAGATGAATGGTGTGCCCATGGTGGGCGTTGTCGTCATACCTCAACCGGGCGCCAATCACATCAACATTGCCGAGGCTGTCTACCAACGCATGGAACAGATGAAGAAAGACCTTCCATCTGATGTACATTACAGCTACGGATTCGACAACACAAAATTCATCCGCGCTTCGATCAACGAAGTTAAAGACACCGTTTACGAAGCTTTTGTGCTCGTCATCATCATCATCTTCCTATTCTTGCGCGACTGGCGCGTGACACTGGTACCCTGCATTGTTATCCCCGTCTCTCTAATCGGAGCTTTCTTCGTCATGTACGTCGCAGGATTTTCCATCAACGTGCTTTCGATGCTGGCCATCGTACTGGCCGTCGGGCTAGTGGTCGACGACGCTATCGTCATGACGGAGAACATCTACATCAAAATTGAGGAAGGAATGCCCCCCAAAGAAGCAGGCATTGAAGGCTCAAAAGAAATTTTCTTTGCCGTTGTTTCAACAACCATCACCCTCGTGTCCGTATTCTTCCCCATCGTGTTCATGGAAGGTACCACCGGCCGCCTCTTCCGGGAGTTCAGTTTCGTTGTTGCCGGCTCGGTGATCATATCAGCCTTTGCGGCCCTTACGTTCACGCCAATGCTGGCCACCAAGTTGCTGATACACCGCGAAAAACAGAGTTGGTTCTATCGGAAGACCGAACCATTCTTTGCAGGCATGAACCACTGGTATGCAAAAGGGCTCGACCTTTTCTTGCGCCACCGTAGCTGGTCGATCGGAATCATGGTAATTGCCTTGGGGCTCATTGTCTGGCTGTGGAACAAAATACCCAGTGAAATGGCTCCGCTCGAAGACCGGTCGAGCATCACCATCCGTACCACAGGCCCAGAAGGATCGACGTATGAATACATGCGCGACTACACAGAAAGCATCAACCGCTTGGCCGACTCCATCGTCCCTGACGCCGACTTCATCACAGCCCGTGTGTCGGACGGCTCGGGCAACATACAAATCACGCTGAAAGACCTGAGCGAACGCGACTACTCGCAGATGGAAGTGGCCGAACGGCTCTCACAAGCCATCAAGAGCAAGACTGATGCCCGCTCTTTCGTACAACA
>UMBC01019520.1_pt1 | contig 26630 bp, 25 predicted proteins | sample 1963871 | NCBI WGS metagenome assembly UMBC01 (sample SAMEA4835932, study PRJEB28245) | human gut metagenome | biome: gut microbiome; material: fecal sample | place: Denmark | collected 2008 | reverse complement strand
GTCTTTCCCTATAAGTAGAGTATATCAAGCTCATATTCCTACTTATCCATCTGGTCATTGGTTATTTGGCTTTGCGTCCAAAAAGTATCACCCAGTTTTAGATTTTGATGCTAAAAAATGGAATGCTTTAGGCTTGAAAACTCGTTATTATAATGCGAACTTACACAATGCATCATTTGCATTACCAAATTATGTGGAGGAATTAATGGAAGATGTTGAAGAAAAACATTGAGACATTTTTAGGTTGTGATAGAGAATATGATGAAGCGAATATAGTTTTATTTGGTGCACCATTTGACTCTACAACTTCATATAGACCAGGAACTCGTTTTGCTAGTCGTACTATGAGAGCAGAGTCATATGGTCTTGAAACTTTTAGCCCATATCTTGATTTAGATTTAGAAGATGCATATGTTTTTGATGGCGGAGATTTAGAACTTCCTTTTGGCAGTGTGGAAAATGCACTAAAAGATATTGAAGATTTTACTCGTCAGATTGTAGATGATGGTAAAATTCCACTTATGATAGGTGGCGAACATCTAGTTACTTTAGGCAGTGTACGTGCTGTAGCAGAAAAATATGATGATTTGCATATCATTCATTTTGATGCACATGCTGACCTTCGTGATGATTATTTAGGAGCTAAATTATCTCATGCTACAGTGCTTCATCGTGTATGGGATATTGTTGGTGATAATAAAATTTATCAATTCGGTATCAGAAGTGGTGAACGTGCTGAATTTGCTTGGGGCAAAGAGCATGTACAGACTAGACGTTTTGATTTTGTAGGGTTAGAAGATGTTGTAGAAAAATTAAAAGGAAAACCTGTTTATTTTACAGTGGATTTAGATGTATTAGATGCAGCTGTATTCCCTGGAACTGGTACACCAGAAGCAGGTGGAGTATCTTTTGATGAACTTCGTCGTGCAATGAATTTAGTAGCTAATAAATGCAATGTAGTAGGCTGTGATATGGTAGAATTATCTCCACCATATGACCAAAGTGGTATCTCTACAGCTACTGCTTTAAAATTACTACGTGAATATTTATTGGCTTTAGATTATAATATAAATAATAAATAAATTTTTATAAAAGGGGGAATTTGCCAAATGGGTAAAGCTCTAATTATTGGTTGTGGTGGTGTAGCAAGTGTTACTATCCATAAATGTTGTCAAAATAGTGATGTATTCGAAGAAATCTGTATTGCTAGCCGTACAAAAAGCAAATGCGATGCTTTAAAAGAAAAATTAAGCGGTGGCAAAACAAAAATTACTACAGCTCAAGTAGATGCTGATGATGTAAATCAACTTATTAACTTAATCAATGAATTCAAACCAGATGTAGTAATCAACTTAGCTCTTCCATATCAAGATTTAACAATCATGGACGCTTGTCTTGCTACTAAAGTTCATTATGTGGATACTGCAAATTATGAACCATTAGATACTGCTAAATTTGAATACAAATGGCAGTGGGCTTATCGTGAACGCTTTGAAAAAGCTGGAATTACTGCACTTTTAGGCAGTGGTTTTGACCCAGGTGTAACAGGCGTATTCTCTGCTTATGCAATGAAACATCATTTTGATGAAATTAACTATATTGATATCTTGGATTGTAATGCAGGTGATCATGGTTATCCATTTGCTACAAACTTCAATCCTGAAATCAATATTCGTGAAGTTTCTGCTAATGGTAGCTACTGGGAAGATGGTAAATGGGTAGAAACTAAACCTATGGAAATAAAACGCGTGTACAATTTCCCAGAAATTGGCGAAAAAGACATGTATTTACTTCACCATGAAGAACTTGAATCTTTGGGCTTAAATATCAAAGGTATCAAACGTATTCGTTTCTTCATGACTTTTGGTCAGTCTTATTTAACTCATTTAAAATGTTTAGAAAATGTAGGCATGACTTCTATCGAACCTATCGAATTTGAAGGTCATAAAATCGTGCCACTTCAATTCTTAAAAGCTGTACTTCCAGATCCAGCTAGTCTTGGCCCTCGCACAGTAGGTAAAACAAATATCGGCTGTATCTTCCAAGGTAAAAAAGATGGTAAAGATAAAACATATTATTTATACAATGTTTGCGACCATCAAGAATGCTATAAAGAAGTTGGCTCTCAAGCAATCTCTTATACAACTGGTGTTCCAGCAATGATTGGTGCAATGCTCATCATGAACGGCACATGGAAAAAACCAGGCGTATATAATATTGAAGAATTTGATCCAGATCCATTTATGGACGCTCTTAATAAATGGGGCCTTCCATGGAAAGAAAGCTTCAATCCTGATTTAGTAGAATAAAATATATTTTTAATAAAAATAAGACAGTATGCCATTGGTGTACTGTCTTATTTAAATAAATTGAGATTTTGATTTAGAATTAAAAACAATTTTAAGGAAGTGATTTAGTGAAATTAGAAGAAAAATTACAAAATGTAGCAACTCCTAGTTATGTTATGGACGAGAAAAAACTTCGTGAAAATCTTGAAGTTTTAAAAATGGTACAAGATAAAACAGGTTGTCATATTTTACTTGCACAAAAAGCTTTTTCCATGTTTTATTTTTATCCTATGATTGGCAAATATCTAAAAGGTGCTACAGCAAGTGGGATTTTTGAAGCTAAATTAGCTCATGAATTCATGAAGGATAAAGAAAATCATATATTTTCTCCAGCATATAAAGAAAAAGATTTTGCTGAAATCGTAGAGATTTGCGACCATATAATTTTTAATTCTTTTAATCAATGGGAAAAATATAAAGATATAGCTTTAGCTAAAGGCAAAGAATGTGGTATTCGCATTAATCCAGAATGTTCTACACAAGAAGGACATGCTATTTATGATCCATGTGCCAAAGGTTCTCGCTTAGGTGTTACACTTGATAATTTTGAGCCAGAAAAATTAAAAGGATTGAAAGGACTTCATTTCCATACACTTTGCGAACAAAATTCTGATGATTTAAAAACTACATTAGATGCTATTGAAGCTAAATTTGGCAAATATTTATATGATTTAAAATGGCTCAATTTTGGTGGCGGTCATCATATCACTCGTGAAGATTATGATATTGAGCTTTTAATAAATTGTATCAATCATATGAAAGAAAAATATGATTTAGAAATTTATTTAGAACCTGGTGAAGCTGTGGCATTAAATGCAGGTTATTTAGTCAGTGAAGTATTAGAGCTTATTCATAATGATATAGATATTGCAATCTTAGATACTTCTGCTGCTTGTCATATGCCTGATGTATTGGAAATGCCATATAGACCAAATGTAATTAATTCAGGAAAACCAAATGAAAAAGCATATACTTACCGTTTTGGTGGCCCTACTTGTCTTGCAGGTGATATCATAGGGGAATATTCTTTTGATAAACCTTTAAAAGTTGGCGATAAAATTATTTTCTGCGATATGGCTATTTATTCCATGGTAAAAAATAATACCTTCAATGGTATGCCACTTCCAGATATTGCTGTTTTACATGAAGATGATACTATTGAAGTAGTAAAATCTTTTGGTTATGAAGATTTTAAAATGAGATTATCTTAAATTATTAATCATAAATTTAGTTATATCTTATAATATTTAATGAAATAAAGATTATTTAGGTTGATTTATTTAGCTTAAATAATCTTTATTTTTGTTTGATTTATAGTTTGATATGGCAGTTAATTTAGCAACAATATTTTATAAACATGGCTTTTGCGGTATAATATCTTTATATTATTTGAATAAGGGAGGGTTATTATGTCGAAAAAAACACAGGCTACATTGGTTTTAGTCATCATGTTTTTGGGATTTATTGCTACATATAAATTAGATTCTTTTTGGGGCTTGTTGCTAAATCATGGATTTTTGGCTGCTTTAATCGGTGGTCTAGCCGATTGGTTTGCAGTTACAGCTCTATTTAGAAAACCACTGGGCTTTATCTCTTATCGTACGGAGATATTACCTCGTAATCGTGAACGCATCATGGATGAGTTAGTAAAATTTATCGGTAGAGATTTATTAAATCCAGAATACATCATTAATAATATTAAAAATTATAATATGGCAATGATGGTAGTAGAGTATGCTCAAAGAGGTGGCAAGGAAAAAGCCAAAGTAGCATTAAAAGAATTAGTTATGCAGGTGATTAATTCACTTGATACGAAAAAAGTAGGTTATTCATTGGCAAGTGCCTTGAAGAGTCGTCGTAAGAATTTTAATATAGCAAGGATTATCATTCAATTTTTACTAGATTTTATTAAGACACCAGCAGGGGATAAATGTATAGACCATATCATAAAAATGGTTAGAGCTACAGTGCCTGAATTGTTGGCAAAGGATTTCATGCATAAACTAATTGACGATAATGTAAGCATTATCAAAGAAAAATATGTAAAAGATAGTCAAAAACGTAGTTTTATGTTTGAAATGATGGATTTATCTAGTGAAAATTTGACGCAAAAGTTAAATAAAAAATTAGATGAATATACTGATTTATTACTGGATTATGATAGTAAAGAACGTGAGCATTTAAAAACTTTACTTGCAGAAAAAATAGAAATTCTAGGCAGTAGAAATGGCTATAAGCAAAAAGTTGCTCAATTAGAACATTACTTTTTCGTGAAGAAATTTGATTTTAGCGATAATTTAGTGTCTTTAATTGATAATTTCTGTCAAAATAGCGAAAATAGAGAACAATTATGGAAGCAGATTGAAGATTATTTAGATAATCTTATTGCTAAATTAGCTGTAGATGATGAAATGCAGGCTAAATTAAATAAGTTTTTCATTAATACAATAACGAAGATAATTCAAAATAATTCACAATGGGGCTTAGATTATATTAAAGATGAATTGATGAAGTATTCACAGCAAGAATTTGTCGATTTAGTAGAAAAACGTGTTGGTGATGACCTTCAAATGATACGTATAAACGGTTCTGTAGTTGGTGCTATTGCTGGTATGGGATTATATGTAATATCCTTTGTTGTGGAAAGGATGTGCGGATAATGGATAGATTTAATAGAGCAGATAAAACATTATGTGTATTATTTGTTTGTTTTTTAGTAATTTTAGCTTTAAGAACTTTATATCCACAATATATTATTTTCGAATTGTTATTATTTTGCAGTGAAGCGAGTTTAGTTGGTGGGATTGCGGACTGGTTTGCAGTTACAGCTTTATTTAAAAAGCCACTAGGATTTCCTTTTCATACAGCTATATTGCCAAGACGTAGAGATGCCTTTATAAATTCTTGCGTGAGAATGTTGCAGACAGAATTTTTATCTAAGCGCAAAATTTATAGACGTATATGCAATGCTGATTTATTATCATGGGGCTTAAATTGGGCTAAAAATCCTGATAATAAAAAATATATATTAAATGAAGTTATGCAGTTTTTAGTGAAAAAAATCGCCGAAATAGATACTGCTAAAGTAGCACAAAAAAACAGTGAAAAAATAGCTCAGCTTATTTTAAAAGAGTCTATGGGTGATTTATCACATAATTTAATGGGCATATTGCTCAAAAGTGAAAATAGTCAGCTCGCTGTAGATAAAGGTATAAATTTCTTGAAAGGATATTTTTCAGGAAGAGAAGGAAAAGCAAGAATAGATGCTTTTCTTGAAAATTATCAAAAGCAATATGAAAGTGGTCTAGGCGGTCTAATGTTATCTTTGGCTTTAGCGACAAATACTTTAGACCCAGATGAATTGTCTTTGATAATTCATGAACGTATTTTAGATTTATTAGATGATGTCAGCGATAAAGATGGCGAATTATATGCAAATCTCATAAATTTATATGAAGAAGCTTTGATGAATATTCGCGATGATGAAAATTGGGTTGATAGCTTGAATACTTTGTGTGATAGTTTTGTGGAAATGGGCATTGTGGAAAAAATTCTACAAAATTCTTTGCGCAATTTTTGTGAATATCTATTAGCTAATAATAATAGAGAGAATAAGCTTTATCAGACGATAGAACAGATTTTAAGTGAAGAAATAGATAGATGTATCGAAAAATTAAATACAAATAATGAATTTAAATCAAAAATAAATCGTTTTGTATTAGATGTTGTTCATCGTAGTGCTTTAAAAGGTGAAGATGTAATCTTAGAATTAGCACGTAAATTTTTAGAAGGATTAACAGATAAGCAATTAAATGAGTTAGTGTACGATAAAGTCGAAACAGATATGATATGGATACGTTTAAACGGCTCTATCGTTGGCGGTATCATAGGCTTTTTTGCTTTTTGGTTATTGCAATTAGTGAACAATTAGGAGGAATTAATTTTGCAACAGGCAGAAATTCCCAAGAGTATTAATAATTGGCTATTGATGTTAAGTCCTTATCAAGTTTTAGTTGTTTCTTTTTTAGGCTTAATATTAGTAGGTGCATTTTTATTGATGTTACCTATAGCATCTAATGATGGTAGCAGTCTATCATTTATAGATGCTTTATTTACTGCAACATCAGCTGTATGTGTTACGGGTTTAATTGTGGTAGATACTGGTCAATATTTTTCTATATTTGGGCAATTAGTAATTATTATGTTGATTCAAATTGGCGGTTTTGGTGTAATGACAATGACGACAGTATTTGCCTTGATTTTGGGAAAGCGTATTCAGCTTAGAAGTAGGTTAATAGCTCAAGAATCATTGAATAGGTTGACTGTTGGGGGCGTTGTAAAATTAATTAAATTATTGGTAAAGACCACTTTATGTATTGAATTTTTAGGTGGCGTACTACTATCTTTTCGTCTATATCCTGATTATGGATTGCATGGGGTATATATGGCGTTTTGGCATTCTATATCGGCGTTTTGTAATGCTGGTTTTGATATTTTTGGTGGTACTAATATTTTTAAATATAATACAGATCCACTATTTTGTATTGTCATCGCTTTGTTAATTATTTTAGGCGGTATTGGCTATGGTGTAACAGTAGAACTTTACCAAAAACATAATTGGAAGATGTTTTCTTTGCATACTAAAGTTGTTTTATTGACGACTTTGATTTTATTGGTAATTGGTACGATAGTATTGTTCTTTTTAGAATATAATAATGAAAATACGATTGGTAATTGGGATTGGTGGCATAAGTTAATAGGGACGTTTTTTTTATCTACAACTTCACGTACAGCAGGATATACTTTGATGGATACAGGAGCATTACATGAAGCCTCATTGTTTTTTATCATCATTTTGATGTTTTTAGGGGCGTCTCCTGGTTCTACTGGTGGTGGGATAAAAACTACAACTTTTGCGATAATTTTTGCGACAGTTACCTCTATAATTCGTGGCAATGAAGAAGTTACATTGTTTAAAAGACGTATCGAACATGATTTAATTGTAAAGTCTTTGGCTATTTTTTATATAGCAGCAGCTTTAGTAGTTTTAGGAACAATGTTTTTATGTTTAACAGAAGATTTTCCATTTATAAAAATACTATTTGAAGTTACATCAGCATTGGCTACTGTAGGTTTATCCACAGGGATTACTTCTAGTTTGACTATTTATGGTAAGTCCATATTAATTTTAATAATGTTTATTGGTCGTTTAGGAGTACTTACATTTTTGATGGCTATTGCTATGCGTAATCGAAAAAAAGTTAAAATAGGATATCCTTCAGAGCGTATTGGGGTAGGTTGATTAATAAGTTTTAGGTTTAAATAAAATGATGAAATATATTAGAAAATTAAATCCATACCAGATTGTTTTATGTAGTTATGGGATAATAATATTGACTGGTACTATGTTGTTGATGTTGCCGATTACAGTGGTAGATATAAAGCCTTTGAGCTTTGTTGATGCATTATTTATGTCAGCATCAGCAGTATGTGTATCAGGTGTTTCCATATTTAGTTTAGGTGATAATTTTTCTGTATTTGGGCAAATAATAATTATTATTTTGGTGCAAATTGGAGCTTTAGGAATTATGACTATCACTACTATTTTAGCAGTGGTGATGGGTAAACGCATTCAACTTCGAGATAGATTATTAATTCAAGAGTCATTGCAAAGATGGTCAGTGGCAGGAGTGGTGCGACTTGTAATCAGTATTGTGAAAATGACTGTTGCTTTTGAATTTATCGGTGGAGTTATTTTAACAATTATTTTTTGTCAAGATTATAGTGTAGGCACAGCTATTTATTTTGGTTTTTGGCATTCGATATCAGCTTTTTGTAATGCAGGTTTTGATATTTTAGGTGGAAGCAATTTTGCAAATTATATTTTTCACCCATTTTTTAATCTGATATTATTGATAGAAGTTGTTTGTGGCGGATTGGGTTTTGCTGTTTTATTAGATATCTATCAAAAGCGCAAATGGCAAAAATTGAGTATTAATAGTAAGCTTGTACTTGTTACTACTGGTTTTTTAATTCTTATCGGCAGTGTATTTATTTTTATTTTGGAATATGGAAATCAAAATACTTTAGGCGATTTAGGTTTATTTGATAAAGTGATGGTAAGTACATTCATGGCTTCGATGGCTAGAACATCAGGATTTTCAATGCTCGATATAGGCTCATTGACAGAACCTAGTTTATTGTTGATTATGTTTTTGATGTTTATTGGCGGTTCGCCAGCTTCAACAGGTGGTGGTATTAAAACGACTACTATAGCTGTTATCTTTGCAGCAATTTGGTCGCTCATTCGCGGTCGTGAAGATGTTGTTATCTTTGAGCGTACTGTACCACCGATTGTCATTTTCCGTGCGATGAGTATTTTCTTTGTCAGTGCGATTGTCGTATTTTTGATGTCAATGTTTTTATGTTTGACAGAAGATATTGCTTTGTCTAAAATCTTATTTGAGTCTGTATCTATGTTCGCTACTGTAGGTCTGCCTACAGGTACGATAAATGAAATGGACGCTTCTAGTAGAATTGTAATTATTTTTGTAATGTTAATGGGACGAATTGGTATTATTTCTTTTGCGATGGCACTTGTTATTCGCAAGAAGAAAAATAAAATTCGCTATCCTGAAGATAAATTTATTATTGGTTAAGGAGAATTTTTGCATGGGTCTTAGTGTTAAAATACCAGGTTCTTGTGGCGAGTTAGTACAAGGCATGATTGATGATATACCTTTTTTAGTTACTTGTCCTATTTCAATGTATACCAAGGCGAGTATAACAAAATATTTTTCTTATTTACCATATAAAGCTCGTTTGGCACGCAATAAAACGCTTGATTATCTGGGCACTAAATCTTATGCAAAATTTTGTTTGACTACAGAATTGTTGACAGGAAAGGGCATGGCTTCAAGTAGTGCAGATATTGCAAGTATTTGTCAGTTGACAGCTCTTTCTTGTAAACGGACATTATCTCAAGATGAAATATCAAAGATTGCAACAAGTATTGAGCCAACTGATGGTATTTTTTGTAAAGGCATTGTCAGATATAATCATTTAAATGGTCAAGTTTTAGAGCATTTAGGTTTAGCACCAAAGATTAAGATATTGATGTTTGATTGCGGTGGCAAGGTCGATACTTTATCTTTTAATCGTCGCAAGGATTTAAAACGATTGTATCAAGAAAATGAAAATACAATTAAAGAAGCTTTAGATTATTTGCGTTTAGGCTTTAAAGAGAAAAATAATAAATATATTGGCAAAGCTTGCGTTATGAGTGCGTATGCAAATCAGAAAATATTATATAAAAAGCAATTAGAAGATATTATGATAATATCCGAAAATTATCAGGCAATAGGTGTAAATGTTGCTCACAGTGGTACTGTCATTGGTGTATTATTTGATGATAATTGTGAGGAAAGTTTAATTGAAGAATGTAAACAAAAAATATTAAGTGAATGTTTTGATTTACATTATTTAAATTTAGTAAAAATGATTTCTGGTGGAATTATCATAGAAAGAGAGTAAATTATGCAAAAGTTTGAGCATGGCGGAGATTTAAAAAAAATAATGGCACAAGAAAATTTAGATAAAATTATAGATTTCAGTGCTAATATAAATCCATATGGATTATCTAAAAATATAAAAAAAGCGATTGTTGACCATATTGATGATATAATTCATTATCCAGAGCCAGATGCAAGAGAGCTTTGTGGTAAAATCGCCGAAAATTATGGTATCAGTGCAGATAAAATTATCGTAGGTAATGGCGCAGTAGAATTATTATATATACTTTGCCATATATTAAAGCCAAAAAATGCGTTGATTGTATCTCCAGGTTTTAGCGAATATGAAAGAGCAGCTAAAGCTTCTGGAGCGAATATAAATTATGTAATGTTATCTGAAAAACAGGAATTTAATTCTCCTATGCGAGACTTAATTGTGAATATAAAAGGCAACGATATTTTATTTATCGGCAATCCTAATAATCCAACAGGTACGTTATTTACTGTAGAAGATATGGAACTTTTGATTGAACATGCTGAAAATAATGGCTGTTTTGTAGTTGTTGATGAGTCTTTTATGGATTTTATCAAAACAAGTGAAGCTTTTTCCGTACTTCCTTTAGTGGAAAAATATCATAATTTATTTGTATTGCATTCTTTGACTAAATTTTATGCATTACCAGGACTTCGCTTAGGTTTTGCAGCTACAGACCATGAAGTTTTAGACCCACTTTATCAGGCGAAAGACCCATGGAATGTGAATTCTTTAGCACAGATTGCAGGTATGGTAGCTTTAGAGGATAAAGTATATCAGCGTCGCAGTAGAACATATACAAGAACAGAGATAAATTATCTTTATGAAGAACTAGAAACTTTTGATAAGTTGAAAGTATATGAGCCAACTGTTAACTTTATTTTAGTGAATATAGAAAAAACAAATATGACAGCTAATGAGTTAAAAACAAAATTATTATCATATGGTATAGCTATTCGCAATTGTGAGAATTATCCTGGATTAAATGAGTATTTTGTGCGTTTTGCAGTGCGAACTCGTGAAGAAAATGATGAATTAATTGATGCTTTAACAGAGATTTTAGCTTAAAAAAAGTGTCTACTAAATTATATTTTGCCGTGAAGATAAAATATAATAAGTAGACACTTTCTTTATTTTGTAGCATAAAGCGAATTTGCCTGGCGTGTTTTGATATTTAAATGTTGATAGAGATATTGATAAGCACTATGGACTTCTTGTGGTATATCTACATGAGCGATAAAATCTTTACCTTGAGGGCCATAACCGTTGATATTATCTGTAAGACGAGGAATTTCTCCCATGAGTAGCTCAATATATTTATTAATATTCCACATTTTCCAGATTTTATTTTGTTCTAAACATAATTTATCATTTTGAACAGTGAAATGAACTTTATATGTGGCATAATTAATTAAAGTGGTATCACAAGGACAATATTTTCGAAAACCTGCGTCCATGCGATTTTGCATAGTAGCATCTTGCATAAAAATGATGGATTTGGGTTTTAAATCTAGATTTTTTAAAAGCGCTAGAGTATTAGTGATATTATTACCACAGTTAGTAGATTTAGTTTCTAATAAACAATCTGTGATATTGTATTTATTTTTTAGATAAAGGGCAAAAATTTCTGCTTCTGATTTAGTGGAGATATCTATATCGGTTAAAGCTGATTGCATTTTTTGGCGGAGTGCTTCTGTAGTATGACCAGCACCGCCGACTAAAAGATAATTTTTAGCTATATTTTGTTGATGAGCTTTAGCAAATACATCAGCACCTTCAGGAATAGAACCACCGAATAAAATCAACAAATCGGCTTGATTTATTTTGTATTTTGCTTGCAATTCATCGGGAGATAGTGCTGTTAAATTTCTTTTAGCTAAAAAATCAATGAGAATATTTAAATTTTTGGCGATAAGTGTATTCATAAAATAACATTCCTTTAATAAGTAATATCTTCGTCAGGTTGTTGACCGTCGTGAGCTTGCCAAACACATTCTGTCATTTTGAAATCAGTGAATGTAGCTTTAAATGAAGAATTTTCTGGGCTACAAGCATAAATACCAAATTGGATATCACCAGAAGCTTCCCAAAGATGACATATGCGCATTTGATTATAATTTATGCCATCAAGAGAATATTCTATGCGAAAATCATCTTTTCGGCGACTCAATCTATACCAAATGGATTTTATAGAACTATCAATAACAGTTGTCGCCCAATCAGAATATCCTTTATTAGTAACAACACTACCCAAATGTTGAATATCTTCATTTTCATATTCAACGGAAGCTTTGAGCCAGTTTTCGCTATCTAAATATAAGACGATACCGCATTGGTCAAATCGGACTTTGCTATCAAAATCTGTCTTAACAGTAAATGAAAAGAATTCTTCATTTGTACTCATTTGTAGCACAGGAGCATTATCATTTCTGAAGTGATAATATGTTCTTTGCCACAAATCAGTATGAGGTGAAGTTATGATTTCGATTTTATCTTTAGTTATACTAAATGATAAAGGTTTACGAGTCCAATGTAGCTTATCTACATCAAAAAACATAGTAACATCTCCTTTATTTTGGTGTATATATATTATTTTAATTTTATATATGTATCTTGTGAAGGCAAAAAAAACCGATAGGGAGAGAAACCTATCGGAGAGCAAAAACTTATATAACTTTATTGAGTTATGTATATAGTATAATCTGATTAGATTAAAATATGATTAAAGTACAGATTAAAAATAGATTAAATTTAAATTAAAATAAATATTATAATAAATAGATAATATCTTATAAGTATATTATTTTGATAGGAATTTTAGAAATGAGAAAAAAGAATAACTCTTGACATTGAGATATTGCTTTATTATAATGAAGACATCATAAAGATATATGTAAAAGTAATGCGAAAGACATGATTGAAGAATTATATGTTTACAGAGAGAGAAGTCGAGGCTGGAAACTTCTTAAGCATACTCTTTGATTACCACTTTCAAACTGCAAAGCTGAACTATAAATTTAGATTTATTTATTAAGTTTTGCCGGAGAAATTCCGTTATCATTTTTGAGTTGGTCATATTTTATGGCAAACAGGGTGGAACCGCGAACTACAAGCCTCGTCCCTAGTTTTGGGATGGAGGCTTTTTATTTTTTTAGGAGGTTAATAAAATGGCAAATATCACATTAAAAGATGGTGCTGTTCGTGAAGTAGCTGAAGGCACTACTGTTCTTGATTTTGTAAAATCCTTTAGTAATTCTTTAGCAAAAAAAGCTTTAGCTTGTAAAATTGATGGAGAAACTAAAGATTTAATGACTGTTATAGATGGAGAGCATCAAGTAGAAATTTTAACTTTTGAAGATGAAGATGGTCGTTGGGCACTTCGTCATAGTGCTTCTCATATTTTAGCTCAAGCTGTAAAACGTCTTTATGGCGATAAAAATGTAAAACTTGCAATTGGTCCTGCAATTGACAATGGTTTTTACTATGATTTTGATATGGATCATCAGCTTAGCACTGAAGATTTAGCAAAAATCGAAAAAGAAATGAAAAAAATTGTTAAAGAAAATTTAGCAATTGTACGTAAAGAAGTTACTCGTCAGGAAGCACTTGATTTCTTCAATGCTGAAGGCGAAAGCTATAAAGTAGAATTAATCAATGATTTACCAGAAGATGCAATGATCACTATGTATAGCCAAGGTGAATTCACTGACCTTTGTGCAGGTCCACACGTAGTATCTACAGGTAAAGTAAAAGCTATTAAATTACAATCTGTTGCTGGTGCTTATTGGCGCGGTAGCGAAAAAAATAAAATGCTTCAACGTGTATATGGTACAGCATTTGAAAAACAAGCTGATTTAGATGCTTACTTAAAAATGCTTGAAGAAGCTGCTAAACGTGATCACCGCAAACTCGGTAAAGAACTCGATTTATTCAGCTTACATGAAGAAGGTCCAGGCTTCCCATTCTTCCATCCAAATGGTATGGTAATCAGAAACGAACTCATCAACTACTGGCGTGAAGTTCATCGTCAATTTGGTTATCAGGAAATTAAAACTCCAATGATTATGAACCGTAAACTTTGGGAAACTTCTGGTCACTGGGATCATTATAAAGAAAATATGTACTTCACAAAAATTGATGGTGAAGATTATGCGATTAAACCAATGAACTGCCCAGGTGGTATGCTTGTTTATTTAACACAGCAACACAGCTATCGTGATTTACCACTTCGCCTTGGTGAACTTGGTCTTGTACATCGTCATGAATTATCTGGTGCATTACATGGTTTAATGCGTGTACGTAACTTCACTCAAGATGATGCTCATATATTTATGTTACCTAGCCAGATTGAAGATGAAATCCAAAGAGTTATTGACTTATTTGATAAAGTTTATAGCACATTTGGTTTAACTTATCATGCAGAACTCAGCACACGTCCTGAAGACTCCATGGGTTCTGATGAAGTTTGGGAAACTGCAACTAATGCACTCAGAAATGCACTTGAACATCGTGGTCTTAAATACGTTATCAACGAAGGCGATGGCGCTTTCTATGGTCCAAAAATCGACTTCCATTTAACTGACTCCATCGGTCGTACTTGGCAGTGTGGTACAATTCAGCTTGATATGTTAATGCCTGAAAAATTCGACCTCACTTATATCGGTGAAGATGGTCAGAAACATCGTCCAGTAATGATTCACCGTGTAGTATACGGAAGTATCGAACGCTTTATCGGTATTTTAATTGAAAACTATGCTGGTGCATTCCCAGTATGGCTCGCTCCTGTACAGGTTAAAATCTTACCTATCAGCGATAAATATGTTGATTATGCTTATGAAATCAAACGCAAAATGTTTGACCTCGGCATTCGTGTAGAAGTTGATGACCGCAATGAAAAAATCGGTTACAAAATCCGTGAAGCTCAAGTTAAAAAAGTTCCATACAGCATTATCGTAGGTGAATCCGAATTAGAAAATAAAAATATTTCTGTTCGTAAACGTCGTGAAAAAGATACTGTTACTATGGATACTGATGAATTTATCAACAATCTTCTTGAAGAAATTAAAACAAAAGCTCAGTAATTAATAAAAATAAAAGCTCTTAATAGTTTCTGCTATTAAGAGCTTTTTTATTTAAAATTTAATTATTTTATCCATTTACCACAAGCTTTATCTTGGCAGATTTTATTATTATCCACAACTAATTGACCACGTAAAAATGTTTTAATAGGCCAGCCTTTGATTTTTCTACCAGCAAAAGCAGTGAGAGGTTGTTTACTGTGAAGTTTTTCATTTTCAATAGTATCGACTTTATTCATATCGACAACGACAATGTCGGCATCTTTACCAATCTCTAAATTACCTTTATTTGGTAAATTATAGATATCAGCTACATTTTTAGCCATGACTTTCACTAAGAAAGGCAAAGTGATATGACCATTATTTACTTCATTGAGCATTAATGGAAGCATAGTTTCTACACCGCACATGCCAGCAGGAATGGAGAACAGATCACCTTGTTTTTCACTGATGATATGTGGTGCATGGTCAGAGGCGATAAAATCTATAGTGCCATTTTTCAATCCTTGCCAAAGTGCAAGTCTATCTTCTTCATGTTTGATGACAGGATATACTTTCATCATTGGCCCTACACTATCGTAATCTTTAGCAGATAAAAATAGATATTGTGGGCAAGTTTCAGCAGTTATATTTACACCATTAGCCTTTGCTTGAGCGACTGCTTCCATTCCCATTTTAGAAGTCAAATGAAGAATATGAAGTCTAGCACCAGTGGCTTTAGCAAGTAGACTAGCTGTTTGAATGGTCAAAGCTTCTGCTAGAGCTGGTCGAGATTGGATTAAAGCTTCGTAATCTTTTTTACCAGATTGTTGAAGACGTTTAGTTAAAGTTTGAATTAATTCAATATTTTCAGCATGAATGGCGATTATTTTTCCTGTTTTTGCCATTTGTTCAAAAATTTCATAGACTTCACCATCGCCAAGAGGTGGGATAATATCTTTATCTTTAGGATTGTAATTATAAATTAAAGCTTTTGTTTTGGCATTTATAGCATATCCCCAGAAGAATTTTACAGCACTAGCACCAGCTTCACAAAGTCTAGGTAAATCGCCAAGGTTGATTTCACCTAAAGAAAGACCCCAAATACCATAATCAGCAAAAGCTTTAGGAGCAAAATAATTTGCTTTTTGTAATAAATCTTGCTCATTTAAAACAGAAGGATTTGTATTGGGCATATCAAATACAGTAGTTACACCACCAGCAATAGCAGCTTGTGTGCCAGTTGTAAAATCTTCCTTAGCAGTAGCTCCAGGGTCACGAAAATGACAATGCGTATCAATACAGCCAGGTAAAAGATACTTACCAGAAACATCATAAACCTCAGTGGCAGGCTTATCCGCTAAAGAAATTTCAACAATCTTTTCATCTTGTATATAAATATTTCCTAGATAGATTTCATTTTCATTAACAATAAAACCATTTTTTAAAGCTAAATCATACATAAAAAAATTATTCCTCCTAAGAATTATAAAATACATTTTTTCTTTGTATAAAAAATAAATTAAATAGCAACAAATTAAAGTGTTAAAAATCCTAAGAACTATATTAAAAGTATTACAGATAAGATTTTAGAATGTGGAAAATAAATATTACATATTATTTTATATTTATCAAAGTAGAATCAATATCGTGGGATTTTTATTTTTGTTTCGTTTTTCTTTTGTATAAAAGAAAAGTAATAATAACTTATTATAGCATAGTGGCAAGTATTAGAATATATTTTATGTTTAATCTCGTTATAGGGATATGTTATAATGATGACTTAGGTTTTAGTTAAATGGAGATGTTATTTTGAAAAATAAAGCTTATGTGTTGTTGTCTTTGGCTGGAATTTTATGGGGTTTTCAGCCTGTAGTGGTGAAATTCATTGTAGCGGAGATGAACCCACCTACTTTAGTATCTTTCCGATATTTATTACTTAGTGCTACTTTATTTTTATTGATGAAAATTACACATAAAAAAGATTTTATACCGCCCAAAAGTTGCTGGTTGCCACTTATAATTATGGGGATAACAGGCGTTAGTTTGAATAATGGTTCACAATTTACAGGGCTACAATATTCTACAGTAGCTAATGCCACTTTGATTGCTGCTATGACGCCAGCTGTTACATCTTTATTAGCTTTTGTATTTTTGTGTGAAAGATTGGCTTTATTGCAATGGATTGGAATTATAATTTCGATATCAGGAACATTGTATTTAATCAGCAATGGAAATCTAGATATTATTTTACATATTTCATTTAATTTGGGAGATATATTATTTTTTGTAGCTCAATTAAGTTGGGCAATTTATTGTTTAATCAGTATTCGTGTGATGAAAAAAATGTCTGTATTATCTGTTACAGCATGGGCGGGAGTATTTGGTGCGATTTTTATTGCAATCTATGGTCATTTTACTTGTGGTTTATTTATACCAGATTTATCTATGAAAGCTATGGCTTCATTTGCATATATTGTATGGCTCGGTGGTGTAGGCGCAATGATATTTTGGAATATTGGTGTAAAAAATGTAGGCGCAAGTACAGCTTCCATATTTTTAAATATCATGCCTATTGTGGGGATTGTTACAGCTTCAATAACATTAAATGAAATAATTACTATGGAAGAATGTTTAGGCGCAGTAGTTATTTTATTAGGTGTATATATAACAACACATACAAAGCAAATTTTAGAAAAATTAAATTGGAAAAAGTAAAATAAATTTAAAATAGATTAATGAAAATAAAATTATTTTTAGCTGAGAAATTTTGCGAAAAAATTAGTTATATAGTATTATGATTATAAAGTATAATGTGTAAAAAGTAGGAGGGTTTCTTTTGAAAAAGCTTGTAGTAACAGGAACAATTTTGCTCAACAAAGCAGTAAATGAAAATGTAAAACACATGGTTATCAAAGCTCCAGAAATTGCAAATCTTGCTGAACCTGGTCAGTTTGTTCATGTGAAGACTTTGCATAGTGAAAACTTTTTGCGTCGTCCATTCAGTATTGCAGATGTAGATAAAAATGAAGGTACAATCACTTTAATTTATCGTATTGTCGGTAAAGGCACAGCTGAATATTCTAGATTAAAAGAAGGCGAAGAATTTAGTATTTTAGGCCCTATCGGTAATGGCTTCAAATTAAAAAAAGGTCGTCCATTGCTCGTAGGCGGTGGTGTAGGTATTGCTCCACTTATCTATTTATCTCGCTTGCTCAAAGACCAAAAACCTATTTTACTTATCGGTGGTAAAAATAAAGATGAAGTATTCTGGGAAGAATATTTAAAAGAATATGCTGATAAAATTTATATCACAACAGATGATGGCTCTGTAGGATTTAAAGGTTTCACTATTCAATTAATGCCTGAAATCTTAAAAGAAAATAATATTGATGCTATTTATACTTGTGGTCCAAATATTATGATGGAAGGCGTGGCAAAACTCGCTTATGAACATGATATTGATTGCCAAGTATCATTAGAAAAACGCATGGCTTGCGGTATTGGCGTATGTCTTGGTTGTACTTTTGAAGGTAAACTCACTAAGAAACGTCGTAAAGTCTGCACAGAAGGCCCAGTTTTTGAAGCTAAGGAGGTATTTTAATGAATTTATCTGTAAAGATTGGTAATCTTGAATTAAAAAATCCTGTAATGGGAGCTTCAGGAACATTCGGATTTGGTAGAGAATATGAAGATTTTCTTGATGTAAATGAAATCGGTGCAATCGTTACTAAAGGCGTTACACCAAAACCTCGTGCTGGTAATCCAGGTGTTAGAATAGCAGAAACTCCTTCTGGTATGCTCAACTGTATCGGTCTTGAAAATCCAGGGGTAGATGCTTTTATTTATGATATCTTACCAAAAATTAAAAAATATAATACTGCTGTTATCGTAAATATTTCCGCAGGTTCTGTAGAAGAATATGCTGAAATGGCATGGCGTTTGGATATTGACGGCGTAGATGCTGTAGAAGTAAATATTTCTTGTCCAAATGTAAAAGAAGGCGGTATCGTTTTTGGTACAGACCCAAAAGCAGCAGCAGCAGTAACTCATGCAGTAAAAACTCATACTAAAAAAACTGTAATTGTAAAACTTTCTCCAAATGTAACAGATATTGTGCAGATGGCAAAAGCAGTAGAAGAAGCTGGTGCAGATGCTATTTCCATGATTAATACATTGACTGGTATGGCAATAGATATCAATACAAGAAAACCATTACTTGGCAATATCACAGGTGGTCTTTCTGGCCCTGCTGTAAAACCTGTAGCACTTCGTATGGTATGGCAAGTAGCAAAAGCTGTAAACATTCCAATTATTGGTATGGGCGGTATTGCAAGTGCAGAGGATGCTATTGAATTCTTGCTTGCAGGTGCAACAGCAGTAGCAGTAGGAGCACATAACTTCATTGACCCATCAGCATTAAAAGTAATTGCAGATGGTATCGCTGAATATATGCAAAAATATAATATTGAAGATGTAAATGAACTTGTAGGAGCGTTACAAGCTTAAATAAAAAATTACCAAGTGAATTTTTAATAAATAGTCTATAAAGCTAAGCAATATAAGCTTTATAGACTATTTTTTTATATAACTAATAAAAATCAAAATCAGCCGGTAAAATTTTTTTATATCCTTGAATAACAAGATTTTAGAAGCTATAATAAAAAAAGAAATGCTAATAAATATAGGGATTAATAGAAACAAGAGTTGTATTTGAATGATAGAGCGATAGAACATTTTTATAGAGTTCTACGATTAATAGAAACAAGAGTTGTATTTGAATTTTGGTTATTAGTAGCTGTTGTATCGTTTGCTAAGGATTAATAGAAACAAGAGTTGTATTTGAATTTAAGAATATTACCAACTGTGAACATCTGTACTGGCGATTAATAGAAACAAGAGTTGTATTTGAATTGTTTAAATCAGTCTTTGGCATTGGACATATATGGTGATTAATAGAAACAAGAGTTGTATTTGAATACATTCTGCTGTGCAAAATTTTCTTGCACCTACATTGATTAATAGAAACAAGAGTTGTATTTGAATGATGAATCAATATTCGCTTTTTGTAATCTACCAATTGATTAATAGAAACAAGAGTTGTATTTGAATATTAAATTATCTGTACACTGTTCAGTATACTGTATGATTAATAGAAACAAGAGTTGTATTTGAATTATAAAAATTGAAGAATATGAGGTAATTAAATAGGATTAATAGAAACAAGAGTTGTATTTGAATGAGAAGATAAGTGTATTATCTTTGCTAAATATCAAGAGATTAATAGAAACAAGAGTTGTATTTGAATAAAATGTATTCAAAAATGAATATTATATTGGTGCTGGGATTAATAGAAACAAGAGTTGTATTTGAATACCAAAGGAATATCATATGCGATATTTTTGTTTGGGATTAATAGAAACAAGAGTTGTATTTGAATTTAATAAAGTAATTAATACTAATAAAATAAATGCTGGATTAATAGAAACAAGAGTTGTATTTGAATATAATTTTATCTTCAGATAATTTATCACCACGCCAAGATTAATAGAAACAAGAGTTGTATTTGAATGCAGAAATAATTTCTACAGTAGCAAGTTCATCTGCGATTAATAGAAACAAGAGTTGTATTTGAATTAATGTAAAAATTTTTCTTCACGACTTTTATCACAGATTAATAGAAACAAGAGTTGTATTTGAATATATATATTTATAAGAATTAATAATAATGAAAGATAGATTAATAGAAACAAGAGTTGTATTTGAATATACGAGGATATTTATTTCCATTATACCAATCTGCAGATTAATAGAAACAAGAGTTGTATTTGAATTTATAGTAATATATAATGAATGAGGTACTTTATTATGATTAATAGAAACAAGAGTTGTATTTGAATGCATTTTTTAAATTTGCCTTTGCGTTATCTAGCTTGATTAATAGAAACAAGAGTTGTATTTGAATCAAGAATGAAAGTATGCATGCACGCAGAGTAAAACAGATTAATAGAAACAAGAGTTGTATTTGAATATGGCGGAGAAGTTTAAAATTATTTAGTCAGGTATCGATTAATAGAAACAAGAGTTGTATTTGAATGTTGTATTAATGCACTTGTAAACGCTGAAATTATAGGATTAATAGAAACAAGAGTTGTATTTGAATTTAAACTGTCTTTGGAAAAAAGCGTTAGTATTGCAAGATTAATAGAAACAAGAGTTGTATTTGAATATTTTTCCCTTATCCATTTTATTTTTAATAATTTCTGATTAATAGAAACAATAGTTGTATTTGAATTAGAAAAACCTCCTATATGTTAATACTATGTTTTAGATTAATAGAAACAATAGTTGTATTTGAATAATGGAGGAATTTCATCATCATAGACAGGTCTAGAGATTAATAGAAACAATAGTTGTATTTGAATTTTTTAGCTTTCCAAGCTCAGTGTATTGTCCATTCGATTAATAGAAACAAGAGTTGTATTTGAATGTAAAGCTATTATTGATGGAAAAAAGCAAAATGTTGAGATAACGATATTTACTGATGTTAATGGTAATAAATATTATAATCATGTCTTACCGGAAGAAGAAAATAAAAAAAGAAGCTTGTCCGTGTATCCGGTGCAAGCTCCTGAAAGGAACGGCATTCCGGCCATAAGACAACAAGCTTCTTCTACTAATAGTATATCAAATAGGATTAATAGAAACAAGAGTTGTATTTGAATAGGTAAAAACCATTGTTAATGTTTGTTCGTCCATGATTAATAGAAACAATAGTTGTATTTATAAAAAAACTTATTGACAGTGGATATAGTTTGTGATATATTAAGTTACGTTGTATTTGAGATGCAACGTATTCCACAAGAAGAAGTCACCGCTTCTCACCTTATGGCGTGCTAGTCACTAGGGTTACTAATTAAAACAAAAACGTTTAACGTATATTTTAATTTGTAATATCAGAGGGTGACGTGCGTCATCCTCTTTTTGTGTATATAATAAAAATAATATATAAATAATGAGGTGTTTTCTATTAGTAAAGAAACTTTAAGAATTAATGGCGAAATCCGCGCTAGAGAAGTTCGTGTGACAGATGCTCAGGGAGAACAGCTTGGTATTATGTCTACAAGAGATGCTCTTCGTAAAGCAGAAGAAGCTCATTTAGACTTAGTAGAAGTTGCTCCAAAAGCAAAACCACCTGTTTGCCGAATCATGGATTTCGGAAAATATCGCTATGAACAACAAAAACGTGAAAAAGAAGCGAAGAAAAAACAGAAGGTTATCAGTGTAAAAGAAGTAAAACTTCGTCCTGGTATTGAAACACACGATTTTAACTTCAAAGTTAAAAATGCTATGCGTTTTATTGCTGAAGGCAATAAAGTAAAAGCTACAATCATGTTCCGTGGCCGTGAGCTTTCTCATCCAGAAATGGGTAAAGAGCTTTTATTAAAGGTCGCTGAAGCAATGCAAGAAGCTGTTACTGTTGAACGCGAACCTAAACTTGAAGGTAAAAATATGATTATGATTTTAGCACCTAAAGTGCAAACTAAAGGAGGAAACACTAATGCCAAAAATTAAAACTCGCAGAGCTGCAGCTAAACGTTTTACAGCTACTGGTTCTGGTGAATTCAAACGTAATAAAGCTTTCAAAAGCCACATTTTAGAAAAGAAATCACCAAAACGTAAACGTAATTTACGTAAAGCAGCTATCATCACTGCTGCTGATCATAAACGTGTAAGCAAAATGCTTCCATACGCTTAATTAATCATTTATTGTTGAAATTTAGGAGGGTAAATAATGCCAAGAGTAAAAAGTGGCGTAACCGCTCATGCACGTCATAAAAAAATCTTAAAATTAGCTAAAGGTTATAGAGGAGCTAGAAGCAAACAGTTCAAAAAAGCTAACGAACTCGTTATGAAAGCTCTTTACTATGCACGTAGAGACCGTCGTGCGAAAAAAGGTGAATTCCGTAAACTTTGGATCGCTCGTATCAATGCTGCTACTCGTGCAAACGGTATGTCCTACAGCCGTTTCATCTGCGGTTTAACAAAAGCTGGTGTTCAAGTTAACCGTAAAATGTTAGCTGACGTTGCTATCAACGATGCAGCTGCATTTGCTAAACTTGTTGAAGTTGCAAAAAGCAATCTCTAATATAAAAAATAAAAGCTGTTTCTAATTCTAGATTAGAGACAGCTTTTTTTGTTAGTTTAAATTTATTTGAATTTGACTAAACAAGTATACATTGTTTAAATATGCCAAATACTGTATAATAAATAAGAATGAATTTTATTTAGAGATAAATAAAAGTATTTAGGAGGATTATAAATGGCATTAGTTAATGAAAATTATCTAAAATTACAAGGTAGTTACCTTTTTGCTGAAATTGCACATCGTGTGCAGAAATTCAAAGCTGAAAATCCAGAAGCTGAAGTTATTAGCTTAGGTATCGGTGACGTTACATTACCATTACCACAAGTTAGTATTGAAGCTATGCATAAAGCTGTTGATGAAATGGCTAATAAAGAAACTTTCCGCGGTTATGGCCCTGAACAAGGTTATGCATTCTTACGTGAAAAAATTCGTGATGTAATTTATAAATCTCGTGGTGTAGATATCGAAGCTGATGAAATTTTTGTCAGCGATGGTGCAAAATCTGACTGCGGTAATATCCAAGAAATTTTTGGCGTAGATAATACTATTGCTATTACTGACCCTGTATATCCTGTATATCTCGATACAAATATCATGGCTGGTCGTACAGGTCTTGTAAAAGAAGATGGAACTTTTGAAGGTGTAGTATATATGCCATGTACTGCTGAAAATAACTTCACTCCAGAACTTCCAAAACAGCATGTAGACATGATTTATTTATGTAGCCCTAATAACCCAACTGGTACTACTTTATCCCGTGATGAATTGGCTAAATGGGTTAAATATGCTAAAGAAAATAAATCTATCATTTTATATGATGCAGCATATGCTTATTATATTACAGAAGATGATGTACCTCGTACAATCTATGAAATTGAAGGTGCAAAAGAAGTAGCTATTGAATTCCGTTCCTTCTCTAAAACAGCAGGTTTCACAGGGACTCGTTGCGGTTATATCGTATTACCAAAAGCTGTTAAAGGTTATACAAAAGATGGTAAAGAACAAGCTTTAAATCCTCTTTGGAATCGCCGTCATACAACTAAATTCAATGGTACACCTTATATTATTCAGCGTGGTGCAGAAGCTGTACTTACTGAAGAAGGACAAAAACAAGTAAAAGAAATGGTTGGCTACTATATGGAAAATGCAAAAATTATCCGTGAAGGTTTAGCAAGCCTTGGTCTTACTGTTTTCGGTGGTGTAAACTCCCCATATGTATGGCTCAAAGTTCCAGCAGGCATGACTTCTTGGGATTTCTTCGACAAACTTCTTCATGAAGCAAATATCGTAGGTACTCCAGGTTCTGGTTTTGGCCCATCTGGCGAAAATTATTTCCGTCTTACTGCATTTGGTAGCCGTGAAAATACATTAAAAGCTGTAGAACGCATCAAAACTCAATTAAAACTTTAATAAAAACATAAAAAATTATTTAATAGAACTGTACTTCAAATGTCAAATGTGAGGTACAGTTCTATTTATTTTTTTATAAATTGTTCAGACTATATAAATATTAAAATATAATTTACTGTTTTATAGATATATTATTCATAATGAAAAAATTTTTAAATTTAACAGAATTTTAACAATTAAATGATATAATTATATGTAAATTAAAAAGAAACGGAGGAGAAGGAGATGAAAAAATTTTTATGGTGCTTATTGTTAGTGGCAGTGATGTTTTTTCCCGTTAGTACAAATGCTTTTCCATTAAAAACAGATGTACTAAATACAGAAAAAACCATTATCATGTATGATGATTGGGATGATGACTGGCGAGATGATGACCGATATGAACATGATGATTGGTGGGACGATGACAGATATGAACATGATGATGATTGGCGGGACGATGACCGCTACGAACATGATGATGACGATGATTGGGACGATGACCGTTGGGATGATTAATCAATAAAGAAATATTGTTAATTAAACTGCACTTTTAAAGTTAGACGTATAATAATTTTTAAAGGTGCAGTTTTTTTGCATAAAAATTTGATTTCTGAATACATTCTGAAGAAGAAGGTAAATATGGACAACAGATGATAATCGAAGGATTAAGAAAATATTTACTCTAATATGAAAAAAGTTATTAAATAATGGACTGTACCCTAAAAGATGGATATAAAATATTTTAGGGTACAGTTTTTTTATTGGAGTAAAAATACTTTTAAGTTAAGATTTATAAAGCGTATGATATAATAGATATAAATAAAACATAAAGGATTGAGTTTTATGGAAAAGATAAAAGATATAAATAGATTAAATGACGTATTTTTTAAGAGTTTATTAGGTAGTAAAGAACGAAAAAATCTTACACTTAATTTTTTAAATTCAATTTTAAATAAAGATGAAGATAGTTATTTTGTGGATATAAATTTTTTAGATAAAGAAAGATTGCCAGATATAGAAGATGGAAAAGTACCAGAATTAGATATATTGGCAAAGCTAAATGATGGAACACTCATAAATGTTGAAATACAAGTAACGAAACAAGAATATTTTTCCAAACGTTCATTATATTATTGGTCAAGATTATATGCTTATCAACTCAATAAAGGTCAAAATTATGATGAATTAAAACAGACGATTACAATTAATTTATTAAATTTTAATTATTTGCCATATGAAACATGTCACAATTCATATCATGTTTATAATGATAAAACACAGGATATGTTAATAGATGATTTGGAATTACATTTTATAGAATTAAATAAATTCAAATTAAGTGATATACGTAAATTACGTCAAGCTGAAAACTGGATAGCATATTTTTCACCTAAATGTACAGATGAACAAAGAGAGGCGATAGCTATGAACAATCCTGTAATAAAAGAAGCTTTAAATTATGAGATGGTATTTTCACAAGATGAGATAAAAAGACGTCAATATGAAATACAAGAAAAAGCGATAAGAGATTATAACTCTACAATCTTATATAATCGCCAAGAGGGACTAAAAGAAGGATTGGAAAAAGGGTTAAAAGAAGGATTGAAAGAAGGATTAAAAAAAGGTGCAGAAAATAAAGCAATAGAAATTGCATTGAAAATGTTAGCAAATGGTAGTGATGTTAATTTTATCGCTGATGTAACAGGTTTAAGTGTTGAAAAAATAAATGAAATAAAAAAATAGATATGTTCATTTCTTTGGTGACAAAGAAACGAACTAAATCACAACAAGTTGCATAACATATTTCTAGAGTGCTAAAGCACTAAGAACTATGTTAAAATCACCGCAGATAAATTTTAGTTTTGGAAAAAATTATCATTGCATACAATGCTTAAAATTGGTTACGCTACGAATAGTAGAACTAAAAGCGTAGCTATATTTTTATCTTTGCCAATAGCTGATAGCTACCGTAAAAAAATGCTAAAATGCGGGAAAAGGTTTGGTATTATTGAAGATTTTTAATAATTAGTGTTACTATTAAAATTTAAAAAGCGAAAAAATGATAAATTGATAAAATAATAACCAAATATCCCTCACGTTAGCGAATTTTGCGGTAGCCGTAGGCTATTGGCAAGGATA
>UMBC01065209.1_pt1 | contig 27809 bp, 26 predicted proteins | sample 1963871 | NCBI WGS metagenome assembly UMBC01 (sample SAMEA4835932, study PRJEB28245) | human gut metagenome | biome: gut microbiome; material: fecal sample | place: Denmark | collected 2008 | reverse complement strand
AAAGAAAATACTGAAAAGAAAGAAAATACTGAAAATAAGAAAAACAAAATATCAGGAATTGCATATAACATAGTGAGGGTAATAGCATTTACCGTTGCCGGTATAGCATTTGGATATGCATCATATGAATTGATGGATTCATATTTGGATTATACAGCAGCTCAGGAAAAATATAGTGCAGTTGATGAAATGTTTAATCAGATACAGAGTACAGAACAGACGGCAGATACGTCAGATACAGCTCAGACAGCTAGTAGTGCAGAATACCAGGGAACAATAACCAAATGGGTATGGGACTATGATGCAATGTTAAAATATAATGATGAGTCAAAAGGATATATTAAACTTGATGGCACAAGAATTCAGTACCCTATAGTTCAGCATAGTGATAACGATTATTACTTGGTAAAAGGTTCAGATAAAGTGGCAAATGGTGGTGGAGCTATTTTTATGGATTCACGTTGTGGAGGACTTGATGCCAGAATGAGTGTTGTGTATGGACACAACATGATGGATGGTTCAATGTTTCACGACTTAATGAAATTTTCAAAAGAAGATTTTTGCAAGAAAAATCAGACATTTGATGTTTATGTGGGACATCGTCATTATATTTATCACGTATTTTCGTCATTTAGAACTAAGGCAGATAATGAAGATATATATAAGTTTGGCTTTAAAGATGATGATGAGTTTGCTAAATGGATTAAGAAGACTTATGACAAGAGTAATTTCAAGTATGACAGTAAAATGCCAGGTGTATCAGACAAGATTTTGATATGTTCTACTTGTGTGGATAACAATGGTAACAGAATGGTTGTATGTATGTACAGAGGGGAAGAAGTAGTGGATTAGTGTAAACTAACTTAATTTTATTAAGTAATACTTAAAAAAATAAGGGATTTTAGGGAATGGTATTGATTTTTATTAAGAAATAGTGTAACTTATATATCGACGAGGGAAACCTCACCGCTAAATGAGATTAAGAACAAGGGCGTTCTTCAAAGAATTATTTGGAGAAAAGCCTTTTTTTATTACAAGGCTAAAGACATATAGAGTGGACAGAGTAAATGCCTTTTTAAATTAGCGGAATGAAAAATAGTTAAGTATAGAAAGGAACAGACACTATGGGAGTTAATGTATCAGAAGTATTTGGACAGAATGTATTCGATGAATCAGTAATGAAGAATCGTTTACCTGAAGCAACTTACAATGAAATTAAGAAAATTATGCACGAAGGTGGAGATATCACAATGGATATCGCAAACATCGTTGCACAGGCTATGAAGGAATGGGCTGTTGAAAAAGGTGCTACACATTATACACATGTATTCCAGCCATATATCATTTCAGTAGGAGCTGAAAAACATGATTCCTTCGCATCATTACCAACAGATGGTAAGATCGATAATACATTTACAGGAAAAGATTTATTAATGGGAGAACCTGATGCATCATCATTCCCATCAGGTGGATTGAGACAGACATGTGGAGCAAGAGGTTATACAGCATGGGATGTTACATCACCTGCTTACATAAAAGATGATACACTTTGCATCCCAACAGCATTTTGCTCATACACAGGTGAATCACTTGATACAAAGACACCTTTACTTAAAGCAATGCATGCAGTAAGTAAATATGGTATAAGACTTTTAAGATTATTAGGAAATACAACATCAAGAAGAGTTCTTTCATATGTTGGTCCTGAACAGGAATATTTCTTAATTCCTGAAGATTTATATGAACAGAGACCTGACCTTAAATTCTCAGGACGTACACTTTTCGGTGCTATGCCTCCAAAAGGACAGGAAATGTCAGATCAGTATTTTGGTGATATTAGAGAAAAAGTTAAGAAATTTATGTCAGACGTTGATGAACAGTTATGGAAATTAGGAATCACAGCAAAGACACAGCATAATGAAGTTGCTCCTTGTCAGCATGAAATTGCACCTATTTTCTCAGTTTCAAATGTAGCATTAGATAATAACTACTTAGTAATGAACGTATTAAAGAAGACAGCTAAGAAGTATGGATTAGTTTGTTTATTACATGAAAAACCATTTGATGGAATTAATGGCTCAGGTAAACACAACAACTGGTCGCTTACAACAGATGACGGAATTAACTTATTCAAACCAGGTAAAGAACCTGAAAATAATAAAGTATTCCAGTTAGTACTTGCATGCCTTATGTCAGCAGTTGACAAACATGCAGTATTGCTTAGAACAGCCGCTTCTAACACAGGTAACGATCACAGATTAGGAGCAAATGAAGCACCACCTGCAATCATTTCTATTTATTTAGGAGATCAGGTTGGAGATGTAGTAGATCAGATTATTAAGACTGGAAAAGCTACTTCAAGCCTTCATTCAGGTGTAATTGATTTTGGTATTAACAAACTTCCTGTATTAGAAAAGGATCCTACAGATAGAAACAGAACATCACCATTTGCATTTACAGGTAACAGATTCGAATTCAGAATGGTTGCTTCATCAAACTCAATTGGTGATACAAATACAGTACTTAGTGCAATGATGGCAGAAGCATTTGCAGATGCAATTGATGCTCTTACAGGTGCTGAAGATTTAGATAAAGCTGTAGAAGAATATACACTAAAACTTATGAGAGAACATGAAAGAATTATCTTCAATGGAAACGGTTATTCAGCAGAATGGCCTGTAGAAGCTGAAAAGAGAGGACTTCCAAACTGCAAGTCTATCGTAGATGCAATTCCTTCATTAGTAGCTGATTCAACAGTTAAGATGTATGAAAGATTCAATATTATGTCTAAGGCAGAACTTGAAGCTCGTAAGGAAATCATGTTTGAACAGTATGCAGGAGTAAGAAATATCGAGGCTTTAACTATGATTGATATGGCAAGCAAGATGTTTATTCCATCAGTTGTATACTATACAAAAGAACTTGCTGATACAGCAATTGCAGTAAAAGAGGCAGGAGCAGATGCTTCAACTCAGATAGAATTATTAAATGCTGTAACAGCTAAGTTAAATGAAGCTAAAGCAGGATTAGAAGACTTAAAGAAGGCAACAGCTAAGGCTCAGAGCATTGATGACAATCAGGAAAAGGCAGAAAGCTACAAGTCAGAAGTAATGGCAGCAATGGCAGAACTTAGAAAACCTGTAGATGAACTTGAAATGATTGTAGACAAAGAAGTATGGCCGGTACCTTCATATGGAGATATTTTATTCTACTAAAATCAAAAACTAAATATGATAAATAGCGAAAGTGCACCGAAAGAATGAAAACTTCCGGTGCACTTTTGATTTGAGTGGCAAGCAGCGCGAGCGTAAATTTCAATAAATATATCAGGGCCTTTCAGCCTTATTTGAAGAAAACAGAAATTAATCCGTTTACAATAATTATTAAAGTTATCAAAGGTAAAATCCATTTACAATAAATACGTATTTTATTTGGAACCTTAAGTCCTGAGCCTAAATTAACCTCAGCAATGTAATTATCCCATCCCCATCCATATTTGCTTGTACAGAATAAAGTGTAAATCAGGGAACCAATTGGAAGAATTAAATTACTAATCATAAAATCTTCTAAATCTAAAACACTAGTTCCATCACCTAAAGGATGAAAACCTGATAGAAGGTTAAATCCTAAAATACAAGGAAGAGATGCTAATATAATAACAATAGTATTTACAATAGCTGTTTTCTTTCTGGACCATCCCCATAAATCCATGCATGAGGACATAATGTTTTCAAATACTGCAATTACAGTTGAAAAAGCGGCAAATGCCATAAATATAAAGAAGCAGCTTCCCCATATTCTTCCGCCGGGCATTTGAATAAATATATTAGGTAAAGTAACAAAAATAAGACTAGGTCCCTGATCTGGGTTAACTCCAAATGCAAAGCATGATGGAAAAATAATAAGTCCTGATACAATTGCTACAAAAGTGTCTAAAGCGACAATGTTTATTGATTCACCTAATAGGCTGCGGTCCTTGCCCAAATAACTTCCAAAAATTGCCATAGAACCCATTCCTATACTAAGTGTAAAGAATGCCTGATTCATAGCAGCAACAATTACATTTACCAATCCGATTTCTTTTATTCTATTAAAATCAGGAACAAGATAAAAATATAATCCTTTATCAGATCCATCAAGGAAAATACTGTTAATGGCTAAAACTACCATAATTATTAAAAGTGCAATCATCATTGTTTTTGATATTTTTTCAACACCATTTTGTAAGCCTAAAGAGCATACAAGGAAACCAAGGATAATAACAATTACAGTCCAGAAAATCATTTCTGATGGAACATTAAGCATATCAGAAAAATGAGCCTGCACATCTGCTGTAGTAGCGTTTGTAAAATCACCTTTTGCCATGTCGAAAAAGTATCGTAACATCCATCCGGCAACAGTAGTGTAAAACATCATTAAAATATAATTTCCAGCCATTCCAACATATCCATGAAGATGCCAATATTGCCCTTTCTTTTCCAATGCCTTAAATGAACGTGAAATGCTTTGCTGACTTGCACGCCCGACAGAAAATTCCATAGTAAGAATAGGTAAGCCTAAAATTACTAAAAACAAAATGTAAAATAGTACGAAACATCCGCCTCCATTATTACCTACAACGTAAGGAAAGCGCCACACATTGCCAATTCCAATGGCGCATCCAGCAGAAATAAGGATGAAGCCAAGTCTCGATTTAAATTTTTCTCTTTCCATTAAATACCTCGATTCTATAGTGGTTCTTGCATCATATTAAAGAAATTAAAAGAATTTGTCAATTTAACGTGTTAGTGCATTAAAATTATATAAAAATATTTAGTAAATTTTGAAGAAAATTATTGTAAAATAGGGGAGTGTAAAGCCTTTCTTAGTTGAAATGAACAAACAATTGTTGTAGAATTAAGTGGCGTGTAAATACTAAAAATGAATAAAAAAGAAAAGTACTAAATTTTGATATTCATAATCTTATATTAATAAGAAATACAGATAGCAAAATTAAATTTTCCATACTTAATTTCAGTATTAAATTTAATAATATATAGAATAGAAAGGAGGAGCATCATGTTAGACGAGTTAGATGAATTAGTGAAAAAAGTAATTGAACTAATTGAAGATAAGAAATATGTACTAGTAAAAAAAGAGTTTGCTGACATGAATGAGGCGGATATAGCTGAAGTATTAGAAGAACTTCAGGAAGAACTGCCAACACAGGAATTTATAAGGGTATTCCGATTGCTCCCCAAAGATATAGCGGCAGATGTATTTGCTCATCTTCCTGTAGAAATTGAGCAGTATATAATTAATTCCCTTACAGATAAAGAAACAACAAACATTATTGAAAACATGTTTGCTGATGATGCTGCCGATTTGATGGAAGAAATGCCGGCGAGTGTTGTAAGAAGAATTTTGGCATTGGCTTCGGATGAAACACGAAATGATATAAATCATTTGTTAAAATATCCGGAAGATTCTGCCGGTAGTATTATGACAGTCGAATTTGCTGACTTGAAGGAAAACATTACTGTAAAGCAGGCGTTAGAAAGAATTAGAAAAATAGGAATTGATAAGGAGACAATCAATACCTGTTACGTACTTGATTTGCAAAGGCATTTGGTAGGATCGGTAACACTTAGAACTTTGCTTCTTGGCAATCCTGATGCTATTGTAAGCGATATAATGGATGAAAATGTGATTACTGTAAGTACGTTAGATGATCAGGAAACTGTAGCCAGACAATTCCAAAAATATGACTTTATGGCAATGCCTGTAGTAGATAGTGAAAACAGACTCGTTGGTATTATTACAGTCGATGATATTTTGGAAATTATTGAAGAAGAGGCAACAGAAGATATGGAAAAGATGGCAGCTATTTTACCATCTGACAAGTCATATTTTAGAACGGGAATATTTGAAACATTTAAATCAAGAATTCCATGGCTTCTTATATTAATGATATCAGCTACAATTACAGGTACAATAATAGACAGTTTTGAAGCAAAACTTGCAGGAATTACAGGATTAGTTGCTTTTATACCTATGTTAATGGATACCGGTGGAAACTCAGGTGGACAGGCATCAGTTACAATTATTCGTGCGATTTCACTTAATGAAGTGGAATTTAAAGACATTTTCAGGGTAATATGGAAAGAAATAAGAGTTGCAGTTTTGTGTGGCTTAACATTAGCGGTAGTTAATTTTATAAGAGTTTTAATTATGAATGCTTTAGGAACAGGAATTACTCACGAAGCTATAATGGTAAATATTACTGTGTGTATTACACTGTGTATTACGGTAATGTGTGCTAAGTTAGTTGGATGTATGCTTCCAATATTAGCAAATCAGTTGGGATTTGATCCGGCAGTAATGGCTAGTCCGTTTATTACAACAATCGTGGATGCTATTTCACTTGTATTATTCTTAAAGATTGCAACATTTATGTTAATGTGATAAAGTTTTGTATTGAAAAACCAAAGAGAGATACAAATACTTGTATCTCTCTCGGGTAAATTTATTCTAATAAAAAAAGGGAGGAGAATCGACTCCTTAGCCGATTCACGAATATGCCTGATGCATATTCAAAATTATGAAAAAATATGAAAAAACGAGTAACAAAATCAGTAACAACTGTTTTTGTTTACAATATATATACTAAAGTTAAATCGTGAAAAAATGATGTTTTCAATGTGAAAGTATATTTAATTTAGTATGAACAAAATATGAACGGAGGAAAAGCAATGGCAGAAAAGAATCCAATAGTAACAATCGAGATGGAGAACGGAGATATAATGAAAGCTGAATTATATCCTGAAGTTGCGCCTAATACAGTAAATAATTTTATCAGCCTTGTAAAAAAAGGCTTCTATGATGGAATAATTTTTCATAGAGTAATTGAAGGATTTATGATTCAGGGTGGAGATCCTGAAGGAACAGGAATGGGTGGCCCGGGATACAGTATTCAGGGTGAATTCAATTATAATGGTTTTGCAAATGACCTTAAGCATACACCGGGAGTGTTATCTATGGCTAGAGCAATGGATCCGGATAGTGCAGGATCACAGTTCTTTATTATGCATGAAGCCGCACCACATTTGGATGGACAGTATGCTGCATTTGGAAAAATCATCGAAGGAATGGATGTTGTTGATGCAATAGCAACAACAAAGACAGGTGCGATGGACAGACCTGTTAATGAACAGAAGATGAAAAAGGTCACAGTTGAGACATTTGGTGTTGAATACGACGAACCTGAAACATACTAATATTAATTTAGTGAATTATAAAAATGTAATGGTTATATACTAAAAATAGAATTGAATTTAGTTAAATATCATTTAATATATCAATTATATATGGAAAGTATTGAATTATAAAAGAGTTAATATTACAATTGGTTTGTCAGAAAGACCTTGGAGAGGGTCTTTAAAAACTACTACTGTATAGATAGAAGGAGAACTTATCATGGCACAGATTACAAAGAATATGATTATCGGCGATATTTTAAAAATTAATATGGGAGTAGTTCCTATTTTATTAAATGAAGGAATGCATTGTATAGGATGTCCTGCATCTCAGGGAGAATCATTAGAAGAAGCTTGCATGGTACATGGCATTGATGCTGATGCGCTTACAGTAAAGTTAAATGAATTTCTTGCAAATGTAGAAAATGAAGAAAATAAATAATATTGTATTAAAAATCTAATGAAGACAGCAATGTTATATATTTCTTATGAAACAATATATTAAAATTAAGATTGTTTTAAATTAACAAATAAAAAGCAATTGCACCAATGTATTAAACGTGGTGCAATTGCTTTTTATAATATATGTAATTGTTTAATTATAATGTAATAAAACCTGTAGCTTTGTCGATAACATAGTAAGCACGATTATCTTCAGGTTTGATATAAAGTTCAACAGATGTAACTGTTTTCTTTCCTGTTTTGGCTGTGTAATCAGCTTTAGCAGCTTCCTTTAATGCTTCAACATCAAATTCTTTTCCATAGAACTGAACTAATACTTTTTCAACTTTTTTAGCGGCAGCTTTTTTAGTTGTAGTCTTTTTAGCAGCTTCCTTCTTAGGTTCAGCTTTAACAGCTTCTTTTTTTACTGGAGTAACTTTAGCAGCTTCCTTCTTAGGTTCAGCTTTAACAGCTTCTTTCTTTACTTCAGTAACTTTAGCAGTTTCCTTCTTAGGTTCAGCTTTAACAGCTTCTTTCTTTACTTCAGTAGCTTTAGCAGCTTCCTTCTTAGGTTCAGCTTTAACAGCTCCTTTTTTTACTGGAGTAACTTTAACAGTTTCCTTTTTTGTGTCCTTAACTTCAGCTTTTGTATCAATTTTTTTTGCAGTTTCTTTTGCAACAGTTTTTGTAGCTTTTGATGTTGCCATAATGAAATCCTCCTTTTTGTAAGGTCGATTAATAAAAGCCCACCAATATTGTAAGTAAATCAACCTATATAAATAAAATTTTCTATAATATTCCGAAGATAATAATAACGCGGGCAAAAAAAAATTGCAATAAATGGAAAACAAATTTGGCAATACACACAAATAATAAGTCGTAATTTAAAAAAATGTATCAAATATACCAATAAAAAAGTGCCTTAAATATAGTAAATAATTGTTAATTACAGTCTGATGTTTCATACAATTATGAATTAATAAACATATAAAATAGAGGAAAACCGGTATAAATAATGTTGATATTGAACCCTAGGACAAATGCCTATTAAGGCTATTCACTTTGAAAAATTGTTTTTCATATTTGCAAAATCAGGTAATTAAATGTATTCAAAGTAACATAATATTTATTGTAAAAAGATATATATGTATGATAGAATAATATAGAAAAATGCAGAAAGGAGCGAAATATGGATTATGTTGTAGTATGGCTGGCTCTGTTTGTTATACTTGCAGTTTCAGAGTTAATAACAATGGGATTAACAAGTATATGGTTTGCTGTAGGAGCACTGGCCGCATGCTTAGTTTCGGCATTGGGGGCAAATTTGATTGTGCAGGCAATAGTTTTTGTTGTTGTGTCAATCTTAATATTATTATTTATTCGCCCATTTGCAGTAAATTATATTAACAAAGATCCTGAAAAAACAAATGTTGAGTCCATGGAAGGAAAGGTTGGAGAAGTGACGGCTGATATAAACAACGTACTTGCAACCGGAACTGTAAAGATTGATGGAATGGACTGGACAGCAAGAACTGATAATGGAGAAATCATAGAAGCCGGAGAATATGTAAAAGTATTAAGGGTTGAGGGTGTCAAAGTTATTGTCGAAAAAACGGAACTAAATAATTGAGCATGAAGTAAGATTGAGGAGGAGTAAAATGCCATTATTAATTGTAGTAGTAGTATTAGCGTTGATTTTAGTATCAACATGCGTAAAGATTGTACCACAGGCACATGCCTATGTTATTGAAAGACTTGGAGGATATAAATGCACATGGTCTGTAGGTCTTCATTTTAAAGTGCCATTTTTAGATATGGTAGCAAGAAAAGTTAACTTGAAGGAACAGGTTGTTGATTTCGCACCTCAGCCGGTTATTACAAAGGATAACGTAACAATGAGAATTGATACAGTTGTATTTTTCCAGATTACAGATCCTAAACTTTTCTGCTATGGTGTAGAAAGTCCTATTATGGCTATTGAAAATTTAACAGCAACAACTCTTAGAAATATTATTGGTGATTTGGAATTAGATGAAACACTTACATCCAGAGAAATTATTAATGCTAAGATGAGACAGTCTTTAGATGAAGCAACAGATCCATGGGGAATTAAAGTTAACAGAGTGGAACTTAAGAACATCATTCCACCAACAGCAATTCAGGATGCGATGGAAAAGCAGATGAAGGCTGAACGTGAACGTAGAGAAGCAATCTTAATTGCAGAAGGTGAAAAGAAGTCAGCTATTCTTAGAGCAGAAGGAAAGAAAGAATCAGCAGTACTTGAAGCAGAGGCAGAAAAACAGGCAGCAATCTTAAAGGCTGACGCTGAAAAACAGAAAAGAATTCTTGAAGCAGAAGGTGAAGCACAGGCAATTCTTAAAGTACAGAATGCAACTGCAGAAGGTATCAAATTAATAAAAGAAGCAGGAGCAGACCAGTCAGTACTTACATTAAAGAGCTTAGAAGCATTTGCTGCGGCAGCAGACGGTCAGGCAACAAAGATTATAATCCCATCTGACATTCAGGGACTCGCAGGCTCAGTAAAAGCAATAACAGAAGTAATAAAAGACTAATAATAAAAAAAGACAGGTTCTTAAGAAAGCTTGCTTTCAGAGAGAACCTGTCCCTTTTTTTGAGGATACTACGAATGCCACAAAAATTACCGCAAAATTGCCACATCAGTATAATTGAATAAGTGAATATGAAACTTTATAATAAACAAAGGCAGACGAATGATTAGAGGGGAAAAATGGATAAGATAATAAAAAAGACAATCATAGGAGTTATGTTATGCGTTGCCTGCATAACAATATGTGCATGCAATGGAAAAGAAAAAATAAAAGAGACAACTGCTGTAAATGATAATACATATATAGAAGAAACAACAAATCAAGAAGTAAGTACAAATAATGAAGAAAGTACACAGGACGCTTTAGATGAAGCGATTAAGCAGTTAGAAGAATTAAATGATATTTTAAAGGATTAAAAGGAAGGGTAAAATGAAAAGAATAGCACAGACATTTTTTATAACAATGACAATAATTATGATTTATAGCATGAGTGCATTTGCGGCAGTAGATTATAATGTTATGACAAATGAAGAATTAGATGTAATTATAGAAGACAATAATTCTATTATTGATACTAAAAGTGTAAAACTTACAGAAATAAACAATAAATGCATAGAATTAATAAAAAAGAATACAAAACCAACAGAAGAATTTAAAATAAAAATAAATGAATATACTGAAAATTTGAAAATATATACTGAAAGAATACGTGCACAGAAGGAAGTGTGCCAGAAGAAAAGCTTAAAGATGGAAAATGCAAAATTAAATAATAAGAAGAAAAGTTATATAAAAAAACAACAGATAAAATATATAAAGAGTCAGAACAAGCTTTCATCTATTTTGAGAAAAGCTACAAAAGAATCAAATGAAATGAAAAAATATATTAGAAGCAGTCAAAAAGTAACAGAAAGCAAGGTTATTACTACAACAGACAGAAGATTAAATTGCGATAACCGAAAAATACAGATAGCATCGTTAGAATTAGAATCTGTAGTTTCAGAAAATTAAAGATAACCGTAAATAGGAGGAAACAAAATGAACAAAGTTCATTTTTTATAAATGTTTCCGACGAATAGCCGCTGACCGAAGGGCGGGGGCATTACATATTTTATAAGAGGGATAAAAATGAGCGAATTAATTTATATAGCTGATGATGAAAAGAATATACGTGAGTTAGTAAAATGTTTCTTAGAAAATCAGGGATATGAAGTTGAGACATTTTCTAATGGAGATGATTTATTTAAAAGATATAAAGAAAAAAATGCTGATATGATAATTTTAGATGTTATTATGCCGGGAACAGATGGTGTGGAAATATGCAGGCAGATAAGACAAATAGCAAATGTTCCAATAATCATTTTATCAGCAAAAGATAGCGAAGAGGATAGGATAAAAGGAATAAGTGTTGGCGGGGATGATTATCTGACAAAGCCGTTTTCACCAATAGAACTTGTGGCGAGAGTTCAGGCATTATTTAGAAGAATTTCGATGGATAAGGTAGAAAAAGTAGAAAAGGTTACATTTGGAAATATAAAAATTGATGTGACTAAGAAGCAGGCATATGTAGATGATGAGGAAATTGCTCTTACACCACTGGAATTCGACTTCCTTAAATATCTTATACAAAAGAATAATCAGGCAATTTCTAGAGAAGAATTGCTTAAAGAAGTGTGGAAAATCGCATATGATATTGATACAAGAGCTACAGATGATACAGTAAAGAGGCTTAGAAGAAAAATAGCAGACAGCAATGTAGAAATAAAAACAGTATGGGGATATGGATTTAAAATGGCATTAAAAAAGTAGGTGTAAAATGAGAACGATATATAAACAATTATTGTCATCAATGCTTGCAATTTCAGTTGCAGTACCTATTATAATCTTAGTTATTTTTAATGTTGTAATGACTAATAATATACAGACCACGGCTAAAAAGGAATTATCAAGCACAATGACAACGATGGAAAAACTTGTGCAAACATCGTATGAAGAAGGGGACTCATCAGAACTCCTTACTAATTTAGTTGCAGCTCTTACTTCCACAAAATTATCAGGAAACACTAATTTTTATATTTTGAGAAATGAAAATATAAGTTTTAAGAGTGATAGTGGGTTTGAAATAAATGATGGTCAGATAATAAAAATTTCAAAATCAAAAAAAGATATCCACAGAGAAAAAATTAATAATTATCAGTGCTACATTTCAGTTGTATCTTTAGACAATTACGAGGGTGTTAAAAATGCATCAATGGTATTTGTAACGAATACGAGGACTGGGACGGACAATCTTGTAAATTCTAATGTAATATTAATGATTATTATACTTATTTGCATGATAGTAAGTGTTGTATTTTCCGTAAAATTGTCAAAAAGTATTAGCAATCAGATTATGAAAGCCTGTGCTTACGCAAATGAAGTAGGAAATGGAATATTTACAAATAAAATTGAAGGACAGTCAAATAAAGAAATAGAAGATTTGTATAAGAGCCTTAATCATATGGCTGCAAAATTAAAAGCAAATGACGAAAATCAAAAGAGTTTTTATCAGAATATTTCTCACGAGTTTAGAAATCCACTTATGTCAATACAAGGTTATGCAGAAGGTATTGAAAGTGGAATATTAAGCGATAATGTAGGGGCGGCATCAGTCATCAGACAGGAAAGTATAAAACTAAATAAGATGGTGGCTGAACTTCTTACATTATCCAAATTTGATAGTAAGATGTATAATGTTTCCATTGAGAAATTTAATGCAAGAGAGATTATGTTAGATGCTTTGCAGAGAATAAAAGGAATTGCATTAAAAGAAGAAATCGATATTGATATGGAAATAGATAAACAGATGAGCATAAATATTGACGAAGATTTGTTCCATAATGTTATTTTAAACATTACATCAAATTGTATTAGATATGCAAAAAAACAGGTTTTTATCAGAGGATATGTAATGGAAGGTAAAAACGTAATTGAAATATACGATGATGGAGATGGAACAATTGAAAAGAACATTCCTCATTTGTTTGAAAGATTCTATAAAGGAGAAAAAGGAAACTTCGGATTAGGTCTTGCAATAGCAAAAGAAGCAATGGAAAACATGAATGGAAATATAACTGCAATACCAAATGGAGAAAGCAAAATTCCGGGAAATTATAAAATTAAATTTTTGCTATGTTTTAGCTAATATTTGTCAAATTAATTTGGTTAAGGCAAATTGAATATTAAAAAATGCCAAAATGGGAAAAGAGTTGTATTAATAATTAACAGATATTTACTCTACTTTATTAACATTAGTAAGTTTTTCTTGACAAATTCTGTATTTTGCGTAAAGTTAAAAAAGACGAAATGACAAAGAACGGAGAAAAACAGAATGTTTAATGAAAAAATGGTTTTGTGTGCGTCTAATGCATATGAAAAAAAGTATTATTTAAACGATCAATTTTCTAATCTTCCGGAGCGTGTAAAACAGGAATTGCAGATTATGTGTGTGCTGTTTACAGAAGAAGTAGGTGGAATTCTTATTTTGCAATATGAAGAAGATGGAACATTACAGATTGTCACAGAGGCAGATGAGGGAGACCTTTTATATGATGATATAGGATGTGGATTAAAGGTTAAGCAGATGCAGCTTGATAAGAGAGAACTTTTAGAATCACTGGAAATGTACTATAAAGTATTTGTTTTAGGAGAGGAATAAATGTTAATTACAGTTGACGCCGGTAATACTAATATTACACTTGGTGTATTTAAAGAAAAAAAAGTTTATGCTACATTTAGAATGACAACTCAGATGGCAAGAACATCAGATGAATATGGAGTATTAATTGCAGAAATGCTTGGACGAAAAGGTATTTCACCTAAAGATATTGAAGCAGTAATAATATCATCGGTTGTACCTAAGATTATGTACTCATTAACAAATGGAATTTACAAATATATTGGATTACATCCTATTGTTATTGAGGCAGGCACAAAGACGGGAATAAAGATTCAGCGTGCAAATCCTAGGGAAGTTGGAACAGATAGAATCGTAGATGCAGTAGGTGCATATGAATTGTATGGTGGACCATGTATTGTAATTGATTTTGGAACAGCTACAACATATGATTTAATTACAGAAGATGGAACATTTGCAGCAGGAGTTACATCTCCGGGTATCAGAATTTGCGCAAAGGCATTATGGAATGATACTGCAAAGCTTCCTGAAATTGAAATTAAAAAGCCTGAATCAATACTTGGAAAAGATACAATTACGAGTATGCAGGCGGGTATAGTTTATGGCTATATCGGACAGACAGAGTACATCATAGATAATATGAAAAAGGAAAGCGGACTTCTCGACGCAAAAGTTGTTGCAACAGGTGGTCTTGGAAGAATTATTTATGAAAATACGGATAGAATAGATATTTATGATAAGGAACTCACTCTTCAGGGAATGAGAATTATTTACGAAAAAAATAAAAAGTAAAGGTGCTTAATGAAGATAGGAAATATTGAAATTGAAAATTGTTTGGCACTTGGACCAATGGCAGGAGTAACAGACCTGCCATTTCGCTTGTTGTGTAAAGAGATGGGGTGCAACATGCTTTACACGGAAATGGTTAGTGCAAAGGCAATTCTATATAAAAACAAGAATACCAAAGAATTATTGAATATAGATAAAAATGAACATCCTGTAGGAGTTCAGTTATTTGGCTCTGACCCTGATATAATGGCACAGATTGCAGCACAGGTTGAAGAAGGAGAGTGCGATTTTATCGACATAAATATGGGATGCCCGGTTCCTAAAATTGTAAATAACGGCGAAGGTTCAGCATTGTTAAAACAGCCAAAATTAGTAGAAGAAATTCTTACAAAAATGGTTAAGGCCGTAAATAAACCTGTCACTGTAAAGATACGAAAAGGCTTTGAAAATGGAACGGTTTATGCTGTTGAAATTGCAAAAATTGCAGAAAGCTGTGGTGTATCGGCTATAGCAGTTCATGGAAGAACGAGAGAACAATACTATAGTGGCAAGGCAGATTGGGATGTAATAAAAGATGTAAAAAAAGCAGTAAAGATTCCCGTAATTGGAAATGGAGATATTTTTTCAGCTGAGGATGCAAAGGCAATGAAAGAATATACCGGATGTGACGGATTAATGGTTGCAAGAGGTGCAAGAGGAAATCCATGGATATTTAGAGAAATTAAAGAATATCTTGAAAATGGGAATGTTATAGACAAACCGACAATAAATGATATAAGAGAAATGATTATAAGACATGCTAAAATGCTTGTTAATTATAAAGGTGAGTATACAGGTATTAGAGAAATGCGAAAACATATAGCATGGTATACGGCAGGTTTGCCACATTCAGCAGAACTTAGACGTATGTGTAACCAGATTGAAACTATGGAAAATTTGGTAGAGACGGTTAACGCGAAACTGCAATAAACATTGACATTAATGCCGTGTTAGGCTATTATTAATTGTAAAACTTTAAATATAAAAATTTGATCGGAGGATTAAAAAAATGGCAGAAACAAAGAAGAACGTACTTACAAAAGCCGGACTTGATAGATTGGAAAAAGAATTAGAAGATTTAAAGGTAAATAGACGTAGAGAAGTCGCTCAGAAAATTAAGGAAGCAAGAGAACAGGGCGATTTATCAGAAAACGCTGAATATGATGCTGCAAAAGATGAGCAGAGAGATATTGAAGCAAGAATAGATGAAATCGAAAAAATTCTTAAAAATGTTGAAGTAGTTGCGGATGAGGACGTTGATATTAATAAAATCAGTGTTGGATGTCATGTAAAAATCTACGATTATGAATTTGATGAAGAATTAGAATTTAGCATTGTAGGTTCTACAGAAGCAAACAGTCTTCAGCAGAAACTTTCAAATGAATCTCCATTAGGAATGGCATTACTTGGTCATGAAGTAGGTGATGATGTACTTGTTGAATTAGCAGATGGAGAAGCTAAATATAAAGTATTAGAGATTAAGAAGGTACTTTAATTTTAATAAAAATTCACAAAAAGATATAGATATAAAGGAGTAACAATGGGACAGCAGAATAACCAGAATCAGCAGCAGGATATTAATCAGCTTTTAAAGGTAAGACGTGAAAAATTAGCTGATTTGCAGGAAAAGGGAAAGGATCCTTTTCAGATTACAAAATATGAAGTAACATATCATAGCCAGGAAATTAAAGATAATTTTGACAAGTTAGAATGTGGACATGATGAAGAAGGAAAATTAATCAGAGAAGACTCTAAATTAGTTTCAATTGCCGGACGTATTATGTTAAAACGTGTAATGGGTAAGGCTTCATTCTGTAACGTTCAGGATAGAGATGGTAACATTCAGGTTTATGTTGCAAGAAATGATATAAGCAAAGAAGAACCATGGGAAGAATATAAGGATTTCAAGAAAATGGATATTGGTGATATCGTTGGAGTTAAAGGTTATCCATTTAAGACTAAGACAGGTGAAATGAGTATTCATGCAACAGAGGTTACATTACTTTCAAAGAGTCTTCAGATTCTTCCTGAAAAGCATCATGGGCTTACAAATACTGATATGAGATACCGTCAGAGATATCTTGATTTAATAATGAATCAGGAATCAAAGGAAACATTTATTAAGCGTTCAAAAATTATTAAAGAAATCAGAAATTTCCTTGATGCGAGAGATTTCATGGAAGTTGAAACACCTATGCTTGTACACAACGCAGGTGGTGCAGCAGCAAGACCATTTGAAACACATTACAATTCATTAGATGAAGATGTTAAACTTCGTATTTCTCTTGAATTATACCTTAAGAGACTTATCGTTGGTGGTTTAGAAAGAGTATACGAAATCGGTAGAGTATTTCGTAACGAAGGTGTAGATACAAGACATAATCCTGAATTTACACTTATGGAATTATATCAGGCATATACAGATTATTATGGTATGATGGACCTTACAGAAGAGATGTTCAGATACCTTGCAGAAAAGGTTGTAGGTAGCACAAAGTTTACTTACAATGGAATTGAAATCGATTTTGGTAAGCCGTTTGAAAGAATTACAATGGTTGATTGTATTAAGAAATATACAGGAATTGATTTTGACACAGTTGCAACAGATGAAGAAGCTAAAGCTTTAGCAAAGGAACATAATGTAGAATTTGAAGAAAGACATGGAAAAGGCGAAATCATTAATCTTTTCTTTGAAGAATTCTGCGAAGAGAAACTTATTCAGCCTACATTTGTTATGGATCATCCAATTGCGATTTCTCCACTTACAAAGAAGAAACCTGAAGATCCTAATAAGGTAGAACGTTTTGAATTATTTATTAACACATGGGAAATGTGTAATGCATATTCAGAACTTAATGATCCGATTGATCAGAGAGAAAGATTTAAACTTCAGGATGCAGCAGCAGATGCAGGTGATGAAGAAGCTAACCATACAGATGAAGACTTCTTGTATGCACTTGAAGTAGGTATGCCTCCTACAGGTGGTATCGGTTATGGAATTGACAGACTTTGTATGTTATTAACTGATTCACAGGCTATTAGAGACGTATTGTTATTCCCAACAATGAAGCAGTTGGATAAATAAAGCCAATAAATAAAGGGTTTGCAGAGGCTTAAATTAAATTTGACATCAAATTGACATCAAATCAGAAGGTTTATATGAAGAGTTATGTATCAATATGAGGTATATAACTGTCAAATAACTATAGAATAGTTAATCCTAATTAGGACACTTTTTAAAAAGCAATTTTTAAAAAGTGTCTTTTTTGTTGCAAACAACAAAGTTATGAAATGATTGATGGAGTTGTTGGAATCAAATAATCTTTTGACTATTTGATTGGATTTTGTCATAGCTCAAATTTTAAATAAGGAGATTTGTTATGGAAAGAAAACAAGAATTTATGTCAATTAAAGAGGTTAAGGAAAGAAGAAGAAATCTAGAAAAGAAGTTTTTAAGATATCAGGAAGCAGAACATGTTTATAGCATTCAACATAAGAAATTGTTTGAATTGGCAAGTAAGGCTGGAGCTATTTATAGAATTGATGGATATGTATTGATTAACCGAGATATTTTTAATGAATATTTGGAGCAATTTCACGAACCAGCAAAGAAATAGGAGGCAAGCAAAAAAATGAGTGGAAATATCTGGATGTATTCATATGACATTGATGAACAGGACATTGATATGTTGCAGAGAGACTTTATTACTTTTAAGCAAGGAGCAGAGTATTACAAGATGGGAATGAAATCTTTTATAAGAATATGCAGAGAATCAGGGGCAGTTTATAAGATTGGCAAAATGGTAAGGGTTAACAGACACATTTTAGAGCAACATATCAGAAAAATTAGATTGAAGGAGGAAGAAAAATGATTAATAAAGCAGGAACAGTAAGAGAAACAAAGGCATTAGCAAAGAAATTTGTTAGATATAAAGAAGGAGCAGAACTGTACAGCATGGGACATAGTAAGTTTGAACAATTAGCTAAGGAGGCAAAAGCAACTTATAAGGTTAATGGGATTGTATTAGTAAACTGCGAAATCTTTGAGAAGTTTTTAGAGAAATTCAGAGAAGTATAGGAGAAAATTTATGAGTAAGATAATTGCAATAGCAAATCAGAAAGGCGGTTGTGGAAAAAGCACAACCGCAGTAAATCTGGGAATAGGTTTAGTAAGAAAAGGAAAAAGAGTGTTGATAGTGGACGCAGATCCACAAGGAAGTGCATCGATATGCTTAGGTGTAAATGAACCGGATGAACTTGAGTATACGTTGGCAAATGCAATGTTAGATGTAATCAATGATGAAGAAATTAACTATGAAAAATTAATTCATCACCATTGTGAGGGAGTAGATTTCATTCCGGCAAACATTGAACTGTCCGGTTTGGAAGTTTCAATGGTAAATGTAATGAGCAGGGAAATGGTAATGAAATGTTTGTTAGGAGAACTCACAGAACAATATGATGTCATATTAATTGACTGCATGCCAAGCCTGGGCGTTATTACCGTAAATGCATTAACATGTGCCAATTCGGTAATAATACCCAGTCAGGCAGCATATTTGCCTGTTAAGGGACTACAGCAGCTAATTAAAACAATAAGCAGAGTAAAGAAACAGATTAATTCGGGCCTTACAATAGAGGGACTGTTACTTACAATGGTTGACATGCGTTCCAATTACACAAAGGACATTATTGAGGCTTTGGGAAACACATACGGAGAGAGCATAAGAATCTTTGAAAATAAAATTCCAATGTCGGTAAGAGCGGCAGAAACAAGTGCAGTAGGAAAGAGCATATACACACACGATGCAAGAAGCAAGGTTGCAAAGAGCTATGAATTATTAACAGAGGAGGTCTTGGAAAATGAGTAAATTTGGAGAAAAGATAAAACTAACAAGTTATGATGAATTACTTGGTGTGAATACTGCAAGTGAAGGAACAAAGGAATTAGACATTAACTTATTAAGAGAGTTTAAAAATCATCCGTTTAAGGTGTTGGATGATGAACGAATGGAGGAACTTGTAAGCTCCATAAGGGAAAGAGGAATACTGTCACCTATTTTGGTAAGAAAAAAGGATAACTTCTATGAAGTAATATCAGGGCACAGAAGAAAGAGAGCCGCAGAAATAATAGGACTTGAAAAAGTGCCTGTAATAATAAAGGACTTAACTGATGATGATGCCACAATAATTATGGTTGACAGTAACATTCAAAGAGAGGAAATACTACCAAGTGAAAAGGCATTTGCCTTTAAGATGAAGATGGATGCCATAAGTCATATGGGAAAAAGGGGTGACAGAAGTCGTGAGATTGTTGGCGAGGACAACGGACTTGGAGGCAGACAGGTTACCCGATACGTCAAACTAACAAACCTGATTGCTGAATTATTGGATATGGTGGATCAGAAGAAACTAACAATCACGTTAGCTGTAAAAATTGCTGATTTATCAGAAGAAAAGCAGAAAGAAGTATTAAATTACATTAATCAGGGATACAGCATTAATGATGAGCAAATTAAGCGCATCAGGGAAATGAATAAAGAAAACAAGGAACAGATTTCTGATGTGGTTGAAAATATTAATTCGAAACCAAGAAAAAAGAAAAAAGTAATATTACCAGAGAATAAATTAGAAAAGTACTTTCCGGAAGAATATTCGAGAAAGGATATGGAAAAAATAATTTATCAGCTTCTGGAGAAATGGAAGAGTGAAGGATATGGCATTTGATTATTATTATGGAAACCAAGCCGACCAATTCAATTTCATAAAGATACCAAAGACAATGATAACAGATCCAATGTTTGAAGATTTGTCAGTTAATGCCAAACTTTTGTATGGAGTGCTGCTTGACAGAATGAATCTTTCAATGAAAAACAGATGGTTTGATGACGAGAACAGAGTGTACATAATATATCAGGTTGTTGAAATAATGGAAGATTTCAATTTTAGCAAGAAGACTGCAGTAAAGTATCTTAATGAATTGGTTGAATTTGGCTTAGTTGAAAAGAAAAGAAGGGGATTAGGCTTACCAAGCCTGTTGTATGTAAAAAGCTTCATAATTGAAAGAAATTATTCAGGAGACAAAGAAGGTATTGAAACTTCACAGGATAATTGCGGCGATTCCAGAGGTGTAACATCCTACACTTCAAGAGGTGTAAGGGAGGAAACCTCCAGAGGTGTAACACCTTACACTTCAAGAAGTGTAGGAGAGGAAACTTCAAGAGGTGTAAATATTACACTTCAAGAGGTTACCGATGATACACCACTTAATAATAAGACTGATAGTAGTAATACTAATATAAATAATACTAATGAGAGTCATATCACATCTAATCATATCACACCTACTGCAGGTGATGGGATGGGAAGGGATATGATAAAATTAAAATACGAGGCATACGAAAAATTGATAAAACACAACATTGATTACGACCTCCTGATTGAGAATAACATAACTGACAGAGAACAAGTTGACAATCTGGTTGACATTATGGTTGAGGCAATAGTAAGTGACAAGGAGTATCAGATAATCAGTGGCAATAGAATTTCAACAGAAATGATAAAGTCAAGATTTTGTAAATTAGACAAGAGTCATATTGAATATGTTTTAGATTGCCTGAACCATAATAGCTCTGATGTAAGAAACATAAAAAAATATTTACTGGCAACGTTATATAATGCTCCAATGACAATTGACAGTTATTATAAGGCATTGGTTCAGCATGACATGCCGGAGTTGGCAATGAGAACAAAATTTAGAAGCGATTAAATGAAAAAGAACCATAGTAGACTCGAAAAAGGTCAAAAAAAGACCATACTAGAGTTTTGTTTTACAGATTTGTTGTGCTATTATAGTCCTATAAACAGTTGATGTATTTACCACTGCATTGATGTTGATAAATGTTTGTTATAAATGGACTTAAATTTTGCGCAGAAGGGTTGGTACCATGATTAAAAAAATTAAATATGTGATTATAGTAATGCTGATTATCGCCAATGTGATGGGTTCAAGTAGTGTTAATGCTGCAGAAATATCCAGGGTGAATGATGTAAGGACAAGAGAAGTTATCAAGACTTTCAAAAGCATTAAGGATGCAAGTCTTGCAACGACCAAGTTAAAGTACATATCAGGTTACAAGATAAGTTGGAAAAAGCAAAAGAAAGTTACAGGTTACAATGTTTATGTTTACTATCCGGTAACAAAAAACTGGAAGAAAATAAAAACAACAAAGAAAAATTACTTTACGTTAACAAATTGTTTTCAGGGTGAGAAGGTTAAGATAAAGATAAGGGCATACAAGAAAATTAATGGAAACAATGTGTATGGACAATTTTCAAAAGTGAAAAGTGTTAAAATAAAGAATGATCTTTATCCAAGAACAAAGTGGGGCAAAGTTAAGAAGCCTTTTACAGACAGAGTCGCATCTGAAAATGCATTTGAACTTCAAAACAAGTACAGAAAAGCTGCAGGAGCAGAGAAAATTGAATGGTCAGATAATGTATATAATGTTTGTTTGGAGAGAGCAAAGCAAATCAGCAAGAATTACAGCCATGATGGATGGTATGAAACTGCAATGAAAGTTTTCTCAAAAACATATAGGATTGATGACGAGTTTATTGTGATTGAGGAAGGAGATTCTGAATATGGCATAAATTATGTTTCTAGTGAAAACATTCTTGAAGGAGCTTTTTCATACAAGGAAGCGATGAAACAATGGAAAGGGAGCAGTGCTCACTACAAAAATCTAATATCAAAGAGTCATGTTAAGGGAGCGATAGCATGCTATAGAGCAAGTGGAGGTTATTATTGGGTTGCATTGTTTGCAGATGCAGACATAGATAAACTTCTGGAAGAAAAATGTAAAAAATGAATAAATGACAGAATAACGCCTTATTAAATCATTAGTGATTTGGTAAGGCATTTTTTTGTCTTTTTCAAGAAAGGAAAGAGGTATAAGATGTTTAAGAAGATGAAAAAAATGGTAGCAGGATTGTTGGCTGCAGTAATGATTACAACAAATGTTTGTCCAATGGTTTCAGTAAGTGCTGCAAGTGGAGTTGCCAGCTTGGAATCACTGGGAAAATTAGGAACAGTGAACATAGGTTCAAAAAGTGAGAGTGGAACATGGCTTCAAACTCAGGTAGATTCAAAACCTGTTTTTTGTATGGATTTGGGAAAGGCATGTCATACAGGATATACTTATAAATCTGAATCAAAAACAATTAGTAGCGATGATTCCAGTACAAAGAATAAGTTAGAAGCCAAGATTGGATATTGGTATGATCAAGTGAAAAAAGGTAGTAATAAGGCTTGGGTTTATGCACAGTGTCTTATCTGGAGTGTTGAAGAGGGATACACAAGTGAAAGCAATTTAAAAAGTGTAATTAATCAGGTTAAAAAGAATACAGGATATTATAAAGACGATACATTATATTCTGATATTTTTGAAGTAGGAAAAAAAGTGGAATGCGATATTTATATCTGGAAATATTCAGGTTCCACAGATGACAGTGAAGTTCAAAAGTTGTTGCAAATAAAATCAACTAATCAGGAATATGAATATGCCCATACAAATGGGAAAAGATACTACAGACAAAGAATAACGTTAGAAAAAATTGATGAAGATGGAACTACTATTCCAAAAGTTACTTTTAGATTTACAGCTAAAAACATAAAGGAATTATATTCATATCAGTATAATGGTTGGGGTGATTCAGTGAAAGAAGATGCTGATAAGGATGCAACAAAGTTTAGTCAGGATGTAATGACAGATTCAAACGGTAAAATAGTATTTAGATTTACATATCTGTTAAATTCAAAAAAATACTATTATGTAAAAGATTCAGACCTAAAGAATATGACAAATGACGATAAGAAAAAAATGAAAGATATTCTGGATGATAAAGGATATAATTACGCATCCGATTTATCCAAGGCTGGTGCTGAAAAATTAAAAGAAGCGGATCTTGATGAGCAAATGGATGACATTAGTAACAAGTATGTTATCGAGGAAGTGGATTCGGGAAATAACAATCTATTGACTTCTTTTGTGGTAGACAAAGGAAATAATAAGATAACTGATTTAACTAATAATAAAGTGACAATTACACTTACCAAGGCTGATTCTTGGATTAAGAATGATGATGGTGATTGGCCTGAAACTGCAGAAGAATCATACAGCAATTACAAGTTAGCCTACAAGCCTGTTCTTAAGGACAAGTACAAGAAGGTAAAATTAACAGCCGTAAAGATTGATGAAGAAACAGGCAAGGTTGCCCAGGGTGATGCAACACTTGAAGGTGCAGTGTATGGAGTTTATTCAGATGCAGCCTGTACAAAGTTAATCAAGTCATATACAACAGACAAGAATTACCAGTTTGAAACAGACTACATGAGATGCGGTAAGACATATTACCTAAAGGAAATCACACCGCCAAGGGGATATCTTAAGAATGACAGGGTATATGACATTGTGGCTGACGGTGTTAAGTTCACTGCAGAATACAATTCAGTTGAAAAGCAGGTTTCAGAAAAGCCAATTAAGGGTGATGTAGCAATCATCAAGGGCATGGGTAATGGGACTGCAGGCATTGTGCCATTTGAAAAGAGTGCACAGTTTCAGATTTATCTTGCAAGTGCAGGCTCATATGACAAAGCAAAAGCCACTGAAAGAGACATCTTAACAACAGACTTAAACGGTTATGCAAAGTCAAAACAGTTGCCATATGGTACATATGTTGTACATCAGACTGTTGGAGCAGACAATACTGAAAAATGTTCTGACTTTTATGTAAATGTAACTGAAAACGGCAAGACATATCAGTACTTATTAAACAATCCTGAATTTACGGCATACTTAAAAATCGTAAAGAAGGATTCAAAGACACATCAGACAGTGTTAAAGAAAGGTACAACATATCAGATTTACAAGGTTGACAAGGAAGGTAATGAAACTCTTGTTACACAGAAGTACAGCAACGGTAACAAAATGGTGGTTGTTGACAGATTTGTAACAGATGAAACCGGAGAAATCATTACTTATGAAAAGCTTAAGGCAGGAACATACAAGGTGTACGAAATTGAAGGACCGGAAGGGTACAAGGTAAACAAGAGTCCTGTTACTGCCAAGATAAGTAGCGATTCATACAAGACAATGAAGGATGAACTTGGAAATGAATACCTTTATGCAGAATGCGAGTATTACAATGATGTGACATATGGAAAGTTTACATTGGACAAAACAGGTCCTGAATTATGTGGAAGAAATGATGAAAGCAGTGCTGAAGCAAATAAAACAAACGATAATACATCAGACAAGACTGACGAAGTTTCAAACAAGGTGCAAGAAGCATTAAGCAGCACTGACAAAATAACAGAGATTAATGTAAATCCATTTGATTATGATGATGTAAAGCTTAACGGTGTTGTGTTTGAACTTACTGCAAAAGAGGACATCTTGTCACAGGACAATCAGGGAACAGTGCTGTTTAATAAGGATTCAGTTGTGGCAACAATTACAACAGGTGAAAAGGTTGATTTTAAAAATGACTGTAATGGTATTTGTAACTACACAGTAAATGATGATGGCACAATGACATTAAGCGTTCCACTTGGTGAATACACATTAAGGGAAGTAAAGACAAAGTATGGTTATATTCTTCCAAAAAAGGCATCATGGGATTTAAGCTTTAAGTGGAACAACAAAGATGATGAATATGTACTTGATGTTTCTGAAAATTCAAAGGAAGGAAAATTTGATGTTTACAATGACCTTGTAAAAACTGACATTACTCTTGAAAAGCAGGACTCAAAGACAGGAGAACCTGTTGCAGGTGCAGTGTTTGGATTCTATTCAAGAGACAACATTTATGACCGAAAGGGAAATGTAATTGTAAAGGCCGGAGAAAAAATCACTACAGTTACAACAGATGAAAATGGTGTTGCAAGCATACCATTTAACGTACCTGTAATGGATGAAGACTATGGCAAGAAAAACGCTCAGAAAGATGAACAGAAGAATGAACAGGGACAAACTGTTAAAGAGGCCTTAAATTCAGGTAATTATTATTTCCTTGAAGAAAGTGTAAGCGACAGCTATTACATTGACAGGGAAATTTATGAGGTTCACCTTGAATATAGGGATCAGGAAACTTCAACAGTTAAGGCTAAGGTAACTGTCAAGGAAGACCAGACTGAAACAATAATCAGTAAGAGAATGATTGCATCATCAGTGGAGATTAAGGACTGTCATTTAAAGATAAGTGATGAAAATGGAAATGAAATCGTAAGCTGGGTTTCAGGTGACATTTCATCAGTTAAGTTAAATGAAAGTCTTAAGGAAATGGGATATTTCAACGTTTATGTGGAAAAAGACAATGATTATGCATTAAAAATCTATGGACTTCTTAAGGATAAGGAATACACATTAACTGAAACAAGACCTGCAGACGGATTTGTAACTGCAGATGCAATTACATTCAAGCTTGTTGAAAGCGGCAGCAATAATTGCAGGACAAAGGTTCTTGTTAAGAGTGGAGACATCTTCAAGGAAAATATTGATAATCAGCTGGTAATGTATGATGACACAACAAAGCTTGAATTTTCCAAGAAGGACATTACAAACGGAAGGGAACTTTCAGGCTGCAGGATGCAGGTAACTGAAAAGGACACAGGAACTGTAATGGATGAATGGGTTTCAACGGAAGAAAGCCACGTGATTGAAGGAAAGTATGCAGTAGGCAAGACTTACATTTTAACTGAAAAACAGCCAAGAGACGGTTATGCAACTGCAGAAAGTGTTGAGTTTACAGTGGCGGATGACGGCAAGATTCAGAAAGTAAGCATGACTGATGACACAATAAAGGTTCAGTTTAACAAGATTGCATCAGACACAAAGAAGCAGCTTAGCGGTGCAAAGTACAAGGTGTATGACAGCAAGGGCAAGAAAGTGTATGAATTTACAACAGGCAAAAATGCTGAACTTATTGAAGGAATTCTTAAGGCAGGAGAAACATATACCTTTAAGGAAGTAAGCTCACCAAAACATTACAAGGTTGCAAAGGATAAGAAAATCAGGATAAGGGACACAGGAAAGCTTCAGAAGCTTACAGTGGTTGATGAAAGAATACCTGAAGTGCCTGACACACCACAGACAGGCATAAAGGGAAAGTCTGTAGGAATGATGATTTCACTTATCGCATTTTTAATGGCACTTGGATGTTTTGCATGTGTGAGAGCAAAGGATAAAGCAAAATACAATTTCAAAGAGGAGAAGAAGGACAATGAAGAGAATGATTAAAATGATTAAAATATCTCTGATACTTCTTTTAGTGGGGATGGCTGTGATTGCAGCCGTCCCTTTTTTAAAGGAAAAAGAAGCAGGGAAGAAAAGTGAGAATGGATTTAAAAAGATACAGGAAAGTGTGACAGATGAAGAAGACAATACAATAAATGTGGAAAGGCTTAAAAGAGAAAATGAGGACTGCATTGGATACTTGGAGGTGCCTGAAACAACAATAAGTTATCCTGTAATGCAGACAAGGGATAATCCGGATTTTTACTTGAAGCATGATTTTAATAAGAACTACAGTTTTTACGGAACTCCATACTTAAGTGCGTATTGTGATTTAAAGAAATCTGATAACCTGATAATTTACGGTCATAACATAAATGGTGGGAAGATGTTTGAAGCACTGGAGCAGTACAAGGATAAGGATTTTTTCGATAAACATCGAAAGATATATTTTACAACGGACAGAAGAAGAGAATATGAAGTGTTGGCTGTTATGAGTGTGAACGTAAAGGAATTTGAGTATTGGAAGTTTGTAATGGCAAGGGATAAGAAGGACTATGATGATTTTGTGGACAAGGTGTTAGGGCATAGTTTGTGGAACATAGGGGAAAGACCTAAATATGGGGAGCAGATGATGATGTTGTCTACCTGCGATAATGGAAAAGGTGATGCTTGGAGAATTGTGGTGGTGGGAAAGAAAATGTGATACAATAAACCATAATATTAAGAAAAATACAAATCGGAAGTTGTGGAGGTGCTTTATGAACGA
>UMBC01023811.1_pt1 | contig 30522 bp, 27 predicted proteins | sample 1963871 | NCBI WGS metagenome assembly UMBC01 (sample SAMEA4835932, study PRJEB28245) | human gut metagenome | biome: gut microbiome; material: fecal sample | place: Denmark | collected 2008 | reverse complement strand
GGAAATTGCCGTCAGGTACTGCCTGGCTTGGCTCAATGTATACATTCTCAAAGCCCATATCCTTAAGCACTCTCTGTACAGGGCGAAGTCCTGTGCCGTGGAGTGGTGTGTAAACAATCTTGATATCCTTTGCCATAGCCTTGATGATCTCAGGATGAATAGAAAGCTTACGAAGCTCTCCGAAATATCCTTCCTCAACCTCATCAGAGATGACATTGTAAAGGCCTGCCTCAATAGCAGCAGCCTTGTCCATAGTCTTAACCTGGTCAAACGATGTAACCTTTGCCACCTCAGCCATGATGCTTGTATCATGAGGTGGAGTAACCTGTGCGCCATCCTCCCAGTAAACCTTGTATCCATTGTACTCACGAGGATTGTGGCTTGCTGTGATAACAACACCGGCTATTGTGCCAAGTGTCCTTACTGCGTATGACAGCTCAGGAACAGGCGCAAGCTGTGGGAACACATATGTCTTGATTCCGTTTGCTGCAAGGCAGAGTGCTGTGGCATCTGTGAACTCATCATGCATATTACGTGAGTCATGCGCGATTGCAACGCCTCTCTTTACTGCGTCCTCTCCCTGTGAAAGTATGTAATTTGCCAGTCCCTGTGTAGCCTGACGGACTGTGTATATATTCATCCTGTTGGTGCCGGCTCCTATTACACCACGAAGACCTGCTGTACCAAACTCAAGTGTGCGATAGAATCTGTCCTCTATCTCCTTATCATCACCTGCGATAGCCTTAAGCTCTGCCTTTGTAGCCTCATCAAAATATGGGTCTGTACACCATTTCTCGTACTCCGCTCTAAAATCCATTTATATTAACCTCCTATGTCAGCTAATAATAAGCCTATTAATGTTAACTATACCGATTTTACCACATTAACGTGCATTTGAAAAGTTTTAGTTCCTTAATATTTTTTTAAATACAAGGCTCCTCATCCAAAGTGGCATCATACAGACAACAAACTGTGCCGCAACCGTAACAAAATAATCGGCCACACTTATGGTCCCTGTCTTTAAAATACGCTTTCTTCCTGCCTTGTATTTAAGGAAATAATCAAAGCCGCCACGTCTCTTCAGCATATCATCACCGGTTCTGGCATATACAAGAGTCTCACCTATATTTGCCATACGACAGTGATTTCTGATCATATTCGCCCAAAGAAGAGAATCCTCCATAAGCAGACAGTCCTGATAATTGCCCGCAGCAAGCACCGCGGATCTTTTGTACATCACAGTCATGTGATTGAACGCATCGCGCTTTCTCTGATACTGCTTTATCACATAATTTCCGAGAGGCACTGTCCTCTCTGATATAATATTATGCATATCATCGGAAAACTCGCTGATGTAGCCGCCTATGATATCAAGCCCCGGATTTTCCGAAAAAGCATCCAGCTGTCTCTCAAACCTGTCAGGCACACATATATCATCCGTATCCATTCTGGCCACAAGCTCATTAGAGCAATGCTTTATGCCTTCAGCAAGTGCAAGACCGAGCCCGCTGTTTTTTTCAAGCTTTACCGTAACAAAATTTATCTCCGAAGGCCTGCATTCATACTCACTGATTGCCTCATAAAGCTCATCTGTCAGCCTGCCATCCTCCACCAGCACTATCTCGTCCGGTAAAACAGTCTGTGAATATACGCTTTCCATGCACTCCCTGAAATACTCAGGCTTTTCCTTGTAATAAATTGACAGTAATACTGAAAATTTAACTTTATTCATAAATATTATCCTCCCCGACAAGCAGCCTAATGTATCACCGCAAGCATAGTCTCTATGCACAGCCTGATGTCATTTGTCAGCGAAAACTTCTTTAAATACTTAAGATTGTACCTCATCTTGCCCGGCAGCACCTTGTGGATATATGTGTAATCCACATCATCCGAAGCCTCAAGAAGCCTGTCCTCATCCTTGTACCTGATGCTTGCCTCACTTGTGATTCCGGCTGGCATCAGAAGTGTTGCCATCATCGCAGGTGTATATGCCATGACATACTTCTCCACCTCCGGTCTTGTGCCAACAAAGCTCATATCACCACAGAGCACATTTATGAGCTGCGGAATCTCGTCAAGCCTGTATTTTCTGATGACAGCGCCAACCCTTGTGATTCTTGAATCCCCACCGACAGTCACCAGTGAGCCCTTTTTGTCAGCATCATTCACCATAGTTCTGAACTTGAATATGCGAAACTTCCTGCCATACTGTGTAATACGCTCCTGCCTGAAAAAAACAGGTCCTTTGCTATCCACCTTTATCCAGACAGCAAGGACCAGTATAACAGGCGAAAGCAACACAAGAAGAACAGCGGACATAATCACATCAAAAATGCGTTTAAATACCATGCTTGTCCTCTTTCTGCTCAGATGCCTGTAATATTTAAGTGTAAAATCATTTTTCATGAATGTAGGAATCTCTCCCCATGTTCTCCATCTACTCATGTAAAATCTCCAATAAATTGTTAATTATATACTCCACATCCTCATCGCTAAGCTTTGTGTTTAGAGGAAGTGTAATCTCATTCTCATACTGATGATAAGCGTTTGGAAAATCGGCTATATCAAAGCCCATATTCTTATATGCTGTCATCATCGGAAGCGGCTTGAAATGCACATTTGTGGCGATACCTCGCTCCGCCATCTGCACTATAAGTTCATTGCGCCTGTCCACACCGATGCCCGGTATGCGAAGCAGATACAGATGCCCGTTCGATGTATGCCTGTCTGTAAAATGAGGCACAGTCAAAAGTCCAAGTGGCTTAAATGCCGTATCATAGCGCTCTATAATATCACGGCGCCTCTTAAGAAGCCCATCATATCTGTCAAGCTGTACCAGACCAATGGCAGCCTGGATATCAGTCATATTGCACTTATACGAAGGAGCCACAATATCATACTCCCAGTTGCCCTGACCATTCTTGTGGAAAGCATCCTTCGTCTGTCCGTGGAGTGAAAGCAGCATAAACTGCTTGTAGATATACTCATCATCAAAGCCCTCTATAGGTCTCCAGGTGAGTGCTCCGCCCTCTGCAGTGGTCAGATTCTTGACCGCATGAAACGAAAAGCTTGTAAAATCAGCTACATTACCACACATAATCCGCTCACCGTCTCTCATGTATGAGGCGCCAAAAGCATGAGCTGAGTCAGCCGCCACAATCACACGTCCGATTGCCCTCTGCACATCGTTTGACGGATGAAAAAGAGCCTTTTTTCTTTCCACAATATCCAAAATCCTGTCATAGTCGCAAGGCACGCCTGCAATATCAACCGGCACGATAACCTTTGTCTTTTCTGTAATAGCAGCCTCCAAAGCCTCGTAATCCATCTCAAAGGAATCAGGTGCTACGTCTATAAACTTAAGTGTCGCACCGACATGCACAGCAGGGCTTGCAGATGCAGTATAAGTGTATGCACTTGTGATGACCTCATCACCTGCACCTATTCCTAAGAATCTGAGTATCGACTCAAGACACGCAGTAGCAGAGCCCAGAGCCACAGCCTTATCCGTGCCGCATAGCTTAGCAATCCTCTTCTCAAATTCCTTAGTCCTTGGACCTGTTGTAATCCAGTCGCTTCGTAGCACATCAGCAACAGCTGACACCTCTGCTTCTGTTATATCAGGTGGTGAAAATGAAATCTGTCTTTTTTCCATAGTTATGTTCCTCACTTCCCGTGTAAACCATGCCAATCATCCGGCTTTTACAGTCTATATTATCAGAATCAAAAGATATTTTAGTTCTCAAGATCCGGATGATATGTCTTGACCACAGATGCAACTATCTGCTTGATATCCTTTGCTTCTGAGGTGCATGCCTTCTCGAGCATCTCAAGCTGCTTCTCAAAGAGCTCATCATCCATCTCAATAGGCTCACCCACATGAATCAGCTTGTTTGGAGTCTCCTTAAGACCCTCCTCACTCATCAGCATCTCCTCGTAGAGCTTCTCGCCCGGACGCAGTCCTGTGTATACAATCTGGATATCCACATCAGGCTCCAGTCCCGAAAGCCTGATAAGATTCCTTGCCATATCATCAATCTTGACAGGCTCGCCCATATCGAGTACGAAAATCTCTCCTCCATGAGCATAGAGCCCGGCCTGCAGTACAAGTGCCACCGCCTCCGGAATTGTCATAAAATACCTGATAATACGCTTGTCCGTCACCGTAACAGGACCGCCATCCTCTATCTGCTTCTTAAACAGCGGGATAACACTACCATTGCTGCCAAGCACGTTTCCAAAACGCACAGCGACAAAATCAGTCTCAGTCTGCCTGTTCATCATCTGTATAACCATCTCACACAGACGCTTTGATGCACCCATGATATTGGTCGGATTAACCGCCTTATCCGTAGATATAAGCACGAACTTCTTCACATGGTACTCTGCTGCAATCCTTGAGAGCTTTAATGTGCCAAGCACATTGTTTTTTATTGCCTCATTCGGGCTTTCCTCCATCAGCGGTACATGCTTATGTGCAGCCGCATGATAAATAATCTCAGGGTGATATGTCTGAAATACATAGTGCAGCCTGTTGGTATTGCGCACAGAGCCAATCAGCGTCTCCACCCTTACATAAGGATACTTACGCTTCAGCTCCTGCTGTATATCGTATGCATTATTCTCGTAAATATCAAAAATGATAAGAAGCTTCGGGTCCTCTCTGGCTATCTGACGGCAAAGCTCACTACCTATGGAGCCACCGCCACCTGTAACCATAACCACCTTGCCCTGTAAAAATGAATGAATACCATCATTATCCACAACAACCGGATCCCTGCCAAGCAAATCCTCTATACTGACCGGACGCAGATTAGAAACCGAAACCCTGCCGTCCACCATCTGATATATTCCCGGAACCACAGACACATCACAGCCGGTATCCTTACAAATATTGAGTATATCCTTCCTGTCCTTACCCGATGTGGAAGGTACAGCATACACAATCTTTGTGATATCATACTTCTCAACCATCTCCGGAATGTCGTTTCGATTGCCGACAATAGGCACGCCGTCTATGAAGCGGCCGAGCTTCGCCGGATTGTCATCTATGATACAGCAGGCCTTTGTGTGCAGATGTGAGCTCATGATAAGCTCTCTGATAAGCATCCTGCCCGCATTTCCTGCTCCTATAATCATGACTCTCTCATCACCGTTTGCAAAGCCTCTCTGCTCAAGCATCTTCTGGCCTGTCCTGATAAATCTGTACGCAAACCGGCACGCTGTGCACAGTGCAAAGCTGAGCATCAGTCCGATAATCCAGAAGGCATACGGCATCTTAATCTCATACACCTCATGAATGATAACGCACAGAACCGTAAGCACCAGAAAGGCACCAATAATATGCATAAACTCATTGATGCTCGCAAAGCGCCATATACTGTGATACAGCCTGAAAATATAAAACACCACAAGTGAAATCACCATAAACAATGGCACAATGTGCAGATACCCCTCCAAAAATGAGAGCGGAATATGTGAATATGAAAACTCAAACCTGATCATCAAAGCGAAAAAGAATGAGATTGCAATAATACACATATCAACAAATGCAAGAACCAATGCCCTGAAAACCCATTGCTTGTCATTGCCCATGTATGAATCCGGCTTCTCCGGACCATCGCATTTTGTTTTGTCTTTTAGATTATTTGTATCTTTTTTCATGTCAAGTCTATTACTCATATAGAATTTTCTCCTTTTGTCCTACACTGCAAAAAGCAGCTTCTATATCCCTATGCAAATCAACTTCTCATAAACTGCATTTAAATTTACGCTTTATTATACCATACACACACTATTATAGTTCTTATTATTTTATTAAATATACCACATTTAGCGATTTTTGAAAACAAACAGCTTGCTTATGACATAGTTGAGCACAACCACAACCACCTGTGCTGCAAGCTTCACCCACATGCTTGGATAGTCCAAAAGCGTGATAAAAATAAAGATAATAGCCTCTTCAATAACCAGTGTGATAAATCTGCCACTGAAAAAAGCAAACATCTGTACTAAAAACGCCGTCTTTGTCGGCGTAGCAACCTTAAACACCCACTTCTTGTTGGTAACATATGAGAAAAGTACAGCAAACACCCATGCCAGCGCATTCGCAATCAGCTCATTGATTCCAAACAAAACATTAAAAATAGCATATGCGCCTATGCTGATCACAAAGGTCATATTGCCAAAAACCGCGTATAAAACAAGCTCCTTAAACTCCTCTTTCCTGTTTCGTATTATAATATTATCCATTTCTCCACCTATGTGACAGGCTATATAACTCTGTCGTAATTTATACGTGTAAGTTGATAGTAATGTTAATTTGCGATTTTTATATAATAACTGCATAGCCAAAATAAGTCAATATGTGATATGATATCTGCATGAAAAAGAAAACACAAAAATACAAGAGTATAAAACTAAACTACATATATAATGTGAGCTACCAGATACTCACACTGATCACACCGCTTATCACAGCGCCGTACCTCTCGAGGGTGCTTAAGGCAGACGGAATAGGTGCATACAGCTATACCTACTCACTGGTATCATACTTTATCATGTTTGCCGCACTGGGCACTGTAAACTACGGAAACAGGGAAATATCATACCTGCAGGAGGACAGAGCAAAACGCACAAAAACCTTCTGGGAGATAGAGCTTCTATCCGTCATCAGCGTGGTTGTGTGTCTGTGTGCATATATGGTATTCACACTTGCATTTCCACACTCACCGCTCAAAAAGCACCTGCTATTGATTGAAGCCGTGTACCTGATATCAGTTGCTTCTGATATCTCATGGCTGTTTCAGGGACTTGAGGAATTTGGCAAAATAGTCGGTCGAAACGTGATTTTTAAAATCATAAACATTGCTTTTATCTTCATCGCCGTGCGCTCAGAGAGTGATTTGCTCATATATGTGGCAGGAATATGTCTATTAGAGCTTTTTGCCAATATATCCATCTGGTTTTACCTGCCTCAATATGTTGACAGACCAAAGCTTAAGGAGCTTAAGCCATTCTCTCATCTAAGGGCTACTCTCACACTATTTGTACCAACTATAGCGACAACCATATACACAGCGCTTGACAAAACCATGCTCAACAACATAACCGGCAGCATGACAGAAAACGGCTACTATGAGCAAGCCAACAAGATATCCAAAATGGTTCTCATGCTCGTAACCTCACTAGGTACTGTTATGCTTCCAAGAATAGGAAGAGCCTTCAGTGAAAATAAAAAAGACGAAGTAAAAGCCCTCCTTTATAAGAGCTTTCAATTCGTCTGGTTTATAGGTCTTGCCCTGTGCTTTGGCCTGATAGGCATCGCACGCAATTTCTCGCCATGGTTTTTTGGTCCGGGATATGAAAAGGTGCCATATCTCATCATGATAATGGCTACACTGTTGCCGATTATAGGCTTAAGCAATGTAATCGGTATACAGTATCTGGTAACAACCAAGCGTGAAAGTCTGCTGACACGCTCAGTATGTATCGGAGCCGCAGCCAATTTTGTCATGAATATGATTCTCATACATCAGCTCTATTCATACGGTGCAGCCATAGCCTCTGTCATCTCGGAGGTAATAATAACTGCCGTACAGCTTTACTTCATACGAAATGAGCTTAGCATCCCAAAAATATTTTCTCTATCGTGGAAATATCTCATATCAGCAGTCTGTATGCTTATAGTACTGCTGCTCATGGACGCAAGGCTGTCAGTCAGCTTCATGCACACAATGATTATGATTGTGACCGGATTTATAGTCTATATGGTGCTGCTTGTACTGATGCGTGACGAGATGGTATGTGAAGGCATAAGGCTCATCAAAGCCAGAATCAAATGCCACTAAATAATACCATTCTGCAACGCTTAATTCCCCGGCAGCTTCACTTATTTGGCTGCCTCATACTCTCCAACCACCTGTGCCTCTCCTCTGTCAGTATATTCTCTTGCCATTTTCAGAGCTTTTTTAGTCCTCTTCACAGACTTTTTCCATCTTGAAAGCTCTGATTTTGCCGTATCAGACTTTATACCATATTGATTCACAGCCATATCGCCAATATATGCCGTAAGCTTTTTGGCACCATAAGCATTCAAGTGCTCAAAATCAGCGAAGTCATGGGAATCATCTATCCCTGCAATGCTCTCATAATCAGTACTCAGGTCAAGAAAATCGTATCCATACTCCTTCGTTATACTTTCAATCTGCTCAAGACCCGACTTGTCAGCTGCCTGTGTCTCATGAGGTGGCTGCAGCAACAGCACATGCTCTATGCCAAGCTTATTGCAGTACGAAAGCAGCTCCTTAAGATATGCCCTGCACTCATCAGTCAGCATATAGGCTTCTTTAGTAGGCTGTCCGATATTTGCCAGATTGTCACGGCCTCCGGTGATGCCTGTTTTTGAATAAAAGCCTTTCAGATAGCCTCCACCACTGAGCCTCATATAGGCACGAGTGACAAATGAGGTATACACCGCCTCAGGGTCCTTCCAGTTGCCATGATACTTTTCCAATGGAAAATAAAGGGTATCCGATATGTTATCCTTCACCTTTTCATCATCCTTATTGATATTTTTGGGAATAGTCTTTACCGTGTCAAGCTTGTTCTGTGACATAGGCATATTGTCAATCCACTTTCTCAGATAAACCTCATCAGTCAGATTCCAATTGCCCTGACTAAATGCTGCAGCACTGATTACAAGAAGCTTCGGCTTCTGTCTCTTCACAATCTCCGTGACGATGGACTTGTACATATTGCATGGCACAGCTCCTATTGAAAGATTGCACGACTTAAGGCCATACTCCTCCCACGCCAGAGCCGGCGCATAGCCCGTGTATACCTCACTTGGTCCAATCATGACCATATCAAGGCTGTTCTCTGGCTCTGCGTAAAAGCCATATATATTTTCAATATCGCTGCTGTCAATGGCAATAAATGCCTTTGATACTATTTGCATGAGCAATAGGAGGACTATTGCAAATGCAGGGATTTTAATAAATTTCATGGTGTTTCCTTTTCTATTAAAACGCTTTATTTTGATATTTTTTCAGTAAACACTATATAGTATAGCGGATTAGTATAAAAAAACAACACCCTGATTCATATTTATCATTTTCTGATATGAAGCTGTTTGCACGGGTAGAATATAAAATCGATAAGCCTGATTTTCTTTATAATACATTCATACAATATCCAGCATATAGCAGTGCATCCTGCAAATCCGCATATACACTGCAGCACCATATTGGTTATACCAGCCCTGTTCAATATAATCCTGATTCCACCTACAAATATCACATTCATCGCATAAAACGGCATGCTGTCACGGCCGATAGTCTGTAACCATTTAGGGAAATCACAATACCCTGATAAAAAATAGCTTACTGCAAATATAAATACAGTCACTATACAGGCGGTAAGCCGCTCAAACAGACTGCTGAAAATGGGATTGCTGCTCATGTCATCACGTAATACTATGTCTGATACCTCTACAAGCACACTCATAACGGAAAGGCTCAGCACAGCATATCTATTATCCAGTTTATCAAGCCACTTCTTAATCAGGCATCCCAGATAAAAGTACATCTGAAAGCCGGCTATGTAGTTAAAGCCCTCATAGTGAAAGCTGCCATAGCATGTCAAAGCAATTATTAAAAACAGCACAAATAAAAGCTCCATTTTATAATTAAAATGTGGCAGAAGCCTCGCAAACACATAATCAGCCATATACGCCACACAATATATGAGAAATAGTGCGTATAAATACCATAAAAACTCTATCGGCTTCCACGGTATGCTTATCAGGCTGCTAACGGCAACCGGCTCCCTTATCAAATTTGAAAGGGCAAATTTAATAATCCAGTAAATAACTGAAATCATCACGTAAGGCAGAAGGATATTAAATGCTTTATGACATATCCGGCTAAAAATGCCTTGTGAAACATTCCCTACATATTCACTGTATAAGAAGCCTGAAACTGGGTTTTGATGACATTTGCTTGCAGACTGGCTGAAAAAATATAATTTTTATTTTAAAGAAATTATCTTTCTTAAAATGGGTATCTTACCTAATAAAAATACTATTATTAAACTAAGCAGCATGACAAACAACACGTAAATAATATTTCCTATTAAAGTTTGAAAAAATGCATTACAAACAAATTTATCAATTGTGATCCTTATAACAATATTATGTATAAAGAAAATGCCTAATGTATTTATGGAAATATTCTTTATAAGTTTAAATTTATGATTGTAATTTAGTGATAATACAAATATGCAGCATACATTCAGTAAAGTAAAAACAGTGTCATATCCACACCAGACTATATCCCATGGTTCGGCGGTAGCAGTATGATTTGTAAAGAAAATAGCCATTAAATAAAGCATACAACAATTTGCGATAATAAGTAACACTGAAATAAGGTTTCTATATAATGCTTTAATCTTTAAAATAGCATTTTTACAATGAAATACTATTCCGCCTAATGTAAAATATGGGAATGCATAAAATTGTGCCATTCTGAAAATATTATGTTCAGCAAACTGCATAATTTCAGGCATGTTCTGATTATTTGCAATACCAATAACATATACGGTATATCCAACAGCTTTGATACCAAATCCTATAATAAAAAATATGAACAAAAGAATTTTAAAATTTCTTACACTGGATTTGAATATTTTCACAAGTAGTGGTGCAAATATATATAACAAAACAAGAATACCCATAAACCATAAGTGATTTATCCATCCGAGTGGATTGAGAGTAATCAAATTATATATAAAATCATGCAGATTTAAAGATGTATGTGTATGAACTGAAAAAATAATTAAACCAATAATGCCCCATAGAGCTGTAAGCAAAATGATTTTAATGGTTTTAATAATGTGCTTTTGCAAATCAAAAGGCCTGTTAAATAAAAGATAGCCATTACAGAAAAAGAAAAGAGGAACACAAGTTGACATAATTGCTCTCGTAAAATATCTGATATAATAAATAGTTTTATTATCTGAAAGAAAATTATAGTTATAAAGAGTGGCATGATACATTATTACGAAGAATAATGCGGAAAACTCCATTAAGTCAATATAATTCCATCTTTCATTATGAAGTGAGCTTTCTTTGTTATTCATTTTTTTCTCCTAACCAAACAGACAATTTTAAACATGAATTTTAACACAGTTTCCTAACAACATCATTAGAAATGTCATTGCTTTCACCAGCTTCTACAGCCTCTCCATACGAACTCAAAATATCAATTTTCAAATTTTTATTGTCATTTTATTTCCAGCATACACATTCTTAATATTCATACTTTGATTTTCTGAATCATCATTGATTAAACAGCCCCTATCCTTTAATTGCACCTATATAAAGTATATTCATTATTCTGATATACTATAGAAAAATTATCTGGCACTTGGTTATTTTGAATTGTACTAGTATATATAACAATATAATCAATATTGAAATTGTTAATTTGCTTATCTAATAGTTCTGAATCCCACTGTTTGGCTACATACAGTGGATTATATATTTCCATCTGCAACTCGCTATACCGTTCTGCCATATTATTTTCCTTAAAAACTCCGTCTGAATATCTATTTACAATAAGACAAATATCACCACAATACTCACGTATACCATATGACATGTCTTCTGGCAATAACAATACCTTTGAATCTTTTTTCGAATCCGCATGAATAGAATCAACGATTTGTATAGAGCTCGTATCAAGCTTGAACTTGTTAATACGATTTTCCCATCCTCCATTTTCAAAAACTGATGTTCCACAAGATACTATAAATATTATTGAAACGGTGGTTCCCAATACAACTTCTTTAATATTTATACACTTATCTATCAGTATGATAGCCGCCACAACAAACACAAGTGAGCTATTAAATAGCCAAAAAATTCTCCAATAAACATCAACCCCAGTGATCCAGCCAGCTATATATTTAATCAGCAACGGATTGGCAAATGTTACAAATAGTCCCAAGGAAGGATACACTGTAATGCTCTTTACTCTCTTCTCAGACCAAATTAATATTATGATCAACGCTACTATATAACCTATAAAAATAATACTGTGTCCATTCAAAAATCTTGTAAATAACTGTCCTGAATAGGATAGTCCACCAGCCCCATCTGTAACTGCCTGTTGGACTGAAACACCACTTTTCTCTGCCGTAAATATTAGCTTTAACTTTATCACTACCCATGGTATAATTCCAATCACAGGTAAACAAAGTTTTATCAATGATCTAATATTTTTTTCTGCCATACCTCTTCCAAACCACATACAAAAATATAAAATTGGAAATAAATATATTGCAACCGTTGTAGTACTTATCCCTGCTAATAAAATCATATATGTATATATTATTTCTTTAAAACTAAAATTCTCATAGATTTCTAGAAATTCTAACACCATAATAGGAATAAAGATAGCAACAAAGACTGCTTTTCCCTGCCATATTCTATTTAATAAAAATGCTCCACTCGTATATGTTGTATATCCACCAAACAAATTTATTACACTATATAATAAACAAAACTCCCATTTTTTTGAATTATTAATTTTCTGTGCTATCATATATATAACAACATAATGAATGGTTATAGCAAGTACCGGCCATATTGTATGTGCCAAATATGCTATATTAACTCCAAATATTTTATTCAACACCGCATATATTATTTCAAAGCTCACTAGAAAATACTGTTTTGATGGCAGTAAATACTCCAATCCCGACGCTGGTTCAACTTTGCATATATAATCCGTAACTGTATAAGTATTTGCCTGTGCCAAATAATAACTATCATCAATATCAGTATGCTGAAAATACACCACATACCCGATTTGATAAGCAATAAAAACCATAAACACTATAAAAAGAGTAAAATGATATCTATCTGCACAAAAAACTTTGCATTTTTTCACTATTCCCCTGCAATTATTCCTGATCATCCTATAACTCAATATAAATCCTAACACCATTATGGCTATATAAAATCCCTTAACAACATAAATCATATATGAAAATTTTAGGTTCAATAGCATAAACGGAGTTGATATAAGATAAAAAGATGCAAAGAGCATTACAAAACCAACTACAAAATTATTTTTTCTTTCTTGAAAATGTGCTATATACTTAGTTACAACTCCAAGTGAAATACACACTAAAAATAAAACAATTGGTATAATTATAAAATTCATCATTTACTCTCCAATTCACAAAAAGCTTATCTACATAATTGGCTATAGTGTACCACATGTAGATAAGCTTTTAAAGTTCTAAAATCTTCTTTCCTTATATTTTAAATTATATAAAATAGCTAAAAACAAACAAGACATTAAAACACAATTATCCATATAATTAATAAATTACAACCTTAGTTCCATTAGGAATATTATCATATAACCACTTTGCATTATTTATGTCAAGTCTTACACAGCCATGAGAAACTTGTTTGCCAAGCGTTCCATCTTGTATCTGTGTCATACTACCACGATTATAAAGCACTGAATGGAACAAATAGTTCCCACTATAAACGCCTACCTGACATGCAGATGTGTCTGTCATAATAAGCCATCTTGTAGAACTGGCTCTTACCTGTGCGTTCTTAGACATTACATCTAATGCTGCCGGTTTCGGTGTATACACGGGCTTATTTTTATAATAATTTGCAACACTTCCAGGTGCAGGTGCCCCCTTTCTTACCAAATTAATCCTTAGAGCCTCTACTCTATAACTAATACCAGTTGAGCCTGATGTCTGCCCATTTGAAGCCCAACCTAACCATCCATAATTCTCTATATGTGAACTGTAGTATATATTATAAAATGTTGCTAACTGACCTGTAAGCTTTATCTCAATGGCTTCTACCTGCTTAGCCATACATGAGGTTCCAGAATATTGCCCCAAAGTTTTCCATCCAGTCCATCCTATATCCTGCACATGCGTTCTATACATGATAGTACCGGTTAATGAATGTACAGTATCCTGAGATAAATTGATATTAATTCCTTCAATTCTCAGTTTTCGTCCTGTCGTACCTGTAATGTTTCCCCCTGAAACCCACGGCATATTACCTATATCCTGTTTATAGTTCTATTTTATCACATATGCATTTTATTTAAAACAAAAAAAGAAACTAATACAAATTATCTGTATCAGTTTCTTTTTTATTAATTTATCTGGCAATATATGCCATTGTATTTTTAGAAATTATTCCTCCATAATTAGTATCAGGTGCTGACTGTCCTTTCTTCACTAATACTATCTGCAATGCCTCTAAATGAAGATTTTGTCCGGATGTTCCTGCATTCTGTCCATTCTTTGCCCATCCAAGCCATCCGTAATTTTGTGCATGTACTCTGTAATAGATATCGTATTGATTTGCCATTTCTCCCGTCAGAGACATATTTATTGCCTCTACATTCAGAGCTCTGCCTGTCGTTCCTGCAAGTGCACCATCCATCACCGTATCCTGCCAGCCGATATTCTGTACATGTGTCTGGTATTTTATTCCTCCTGAACACGGCTGCCCGTCAAGATCTATCCTTATTGCTTCAAGTCCAAGATTTCTGCCTGTTGTTCCACTGAGACTTCCGTTTTCCACTGCACTCTGCCAGCCGACATTTCTCACATGGCTCTGATATTTTACTGACACATTTGTATTGATTGCCGGAACAGCACTGCTTTTTGATATATATGCGTTTGTGTTATTAGATGTGTATCCTCCATAGAATACTGTAGGAGCCATATCTCCCTTTGCCGTTACAACTATCTGGATTGCCTCAAGTCTATATGCATATCCTGAGGTTCCTGCTGCCTCTCCATTTTTTGCCCAGGCTAACCAGCCATAGTTCTGTGCATGTACTCTGTAGTATATATCATACTTATCAGCATCTTTACCGGTAAGTTTTAGCATCAATGCTTCCACATGCTTATTCTGGCCGGTTGTTCCACTCTGTTCTCCATTGAACGAGTTTCCAAGCCATCCGTCATTTTTCACATGTGTTGTATAGATCACACCAATGTCTGCATCTGATTTTACATTTATTTTTATTGCCTCAAGCTGCAGTCCTCTGCCTACGGTTCCCGCCATAGCTCCATTTGACACACCATTCTGCCATCCGATATTTGCTACATGTGTCTGGTATGATACTGATACACTGTTTAATACCCAATGTGCATACAGTACATGATCAGAAGCTGTTTTTACTACACTCTCAGCATTTATCTGTTCTCCACTGTCTACAGCCGTCCACCAGCCTGCAAATGTATATCCGCTTCTCGAAGGTGTAGGTAATTCACCATATGTGCTTCCAAAAGTAACATTTTTTGTACTAGCAGTAACTGTTCCACCATCAGCATTAAATGTAACTGCGTAGCTGTTTGCTGTCCAGTGTGCATAGATAGTCTGATCAGATGTAACCTCTACTTTTGTATCTTTAGTAATCTGTGTTCCACCGTTAGCTGCTGTATACCAGCCGGTAAATGTATAACCATCTCTTTCAGGAGATTCCAAATCGCCATATGTGCCGCCATATGTAATATTCTTGCTTGTATTTGTAAGATTACCTCCTGCTGCATCATAATTTAATTTTACTGTAACCGGAGTCCATACCGCATTAACTGTAGTATCTGAAGCAATCTTATTATATGCCTTATCCCACGATAATACATACCCGGTCTTTGTTATTTCCGGAGCTTTCGCCCCTCTCATACACAAAACATTCTGTGACTCAACAATCTGACCATTATCAACAAAATCCACTTTATATCTAAGTGGTGACGCATCACGTTCTTCATTTATACCATATGATATGTAATGGTCTACATAACCCTCATAATCATCACCAAACGCACTTTGTAAGTCCCTATATCTTGTTTTGTAACTTATAACATCAAAATTCTCACTTGCCTGACGACCCTCTCGTATTCCATTTTCTAGATAATGCTGATAATATAAATACCAATTATCTCCAAAAGCATTTTGCAAATCTATATTATTATCCTTATAAAAATGCACATCAAAAATTTCATTACCACGACGACCTTCAGCCATGCCATATTTAATAAAATGTTGCAGTGCAGCTTCTGCAGTATTTCCCCAATTATTCTTCACATCAGGATTATTATTCAAATAATATGATGCGTCAAATATAAGGTGATAGTCTTCTTGTTTTAATCCAAAATAATTAACAATTCCCTGTGCATCTGCGATGCCAAGTTTTTTTAAAGCTGTCTCCGATCCAAGGTAATTAGTCGCGTCACTTTGATTACTTATATACGCATGTTCAATAATAATTCCCGGGAAACCGGCCTTTTTACTATTTCTTATTACACTATAGTAATCACAAATAGATCCATCTGTATAGGTATCTCCACTCTCAGAATTTCTGATACGCGTTCCATCATTTGCCAGTCCTAATGCGACTAACTGTTTAAGAACCTCGTTTGCTAATGCTCCCCCCTGTGCACCAATATTTGCATTTAAGCTGGAATTAGGATAATAAACTGTTGCGCCATGAACACTCGAGCTGGTTGTCGAATTATTATGAATTGAAACAAATACACTTGCTCCTACTGACTTAGCATAGTTTACTCTATCTTCAAGAGCTACATAATGATCATCATTTCTTGTCATATATACGTTTACACGTTTGTATTTACTAAGTTCTTCCTTGCAATACTGTGCAATCTTCAAATTAAGTGTTTTTTCTAAATAGGTCTTTCCACCATAACTTGCCTGTGCTCCACCATCGTTGCCGCCATGCCCCGGATCAAGAACAACATTCACTGCCGAACTAGCTCTAAAGAGATTATTCTGCTGTACATCAGCCGCTGCTGCAATAGCCTCGCTAATTGTATTCCCCGCAGCTTGTGTTGATGTTTCATCCGGATTTATTACTACTGCATCATACACTTCACTGCCCGTATTTTCATTATCTGAATTGCTATTATCTGAATCCTCCGCATATGCATCAGCATTCAAATCCATTACAACAGTATCAATTCCAAACTGTGAATTAATTCCAATAGCTTCAAAGTCTACTGAATACCCGTCAGTTTCGAGAGACTTAACTGTATAACAGCCTGAAACCAGATCACTTGATTCAAATATCAGGTTTCCATCCTCCGTCATCTCTCCACTTATTTCAAATGACTGATTTAAATCGGTATTTTCAACTGTTAATCTAGCATTTGATTGATCAATGCCATCCGCTAATCCAACAATTATCCTTACAGCATCTCCCTTTTTAACAGATGGATCTGCAACAGATAAATATGTAACTATCTGATTTTCACTATTATCTTGTTGTTGATAGCTCTCCGTACTATTACCTGTCTCTGCAGAATCAGCAAAAACAAAAGTGTTTGCCGAAATCAGCATAGAAAGCGTCAACAACAGTGCTACTACTTTTTTCATCTTAAAACGCCTTTCCTTTGTAATAAAACTTCTATTTCATAGTTTATCACAATGGGAAAGACGTTTAAAGACTTTTTTCCTATTTTTTAGTTTTGTATTTTATATATACTAACCCCATCCCCCTCAAATTCTTTTTTTGCATCAATACTATATTTCTTTAAAATGCTGGTAATATCGTTTTTATTATCCGAATCAACAATATATTCCACTCCAAGGGCTTTTAAATCAGTCGGATTTAAATAAACATGTATTGCATCATTAGTTTCCGTAGTAATATAAGTATCTTCATCTACTAATGATACTGTCTGATGTGAATATCTGTTCCAACTTTCCTCATAGTTTTTATTCTTATCTAATAAAGACCATTTATCAAAATCAGGTAAAAAGTTCGTAGCATTTATCACCCTTGCACCATTTGCCATAAAAAAGTTTGTCGTATAAAATTTAGTATCTATAGTTATCCATGCAGCATTTTTATCTTTCTTAGAAGTATTCTGAACAAATTTACTTATTGGATGATTTGTTATAGGAGAAATACCACTCCTGACAGGATTAACCGTTGCACCTGCAAAAAACATTAATCCGATCAACAATAACACACTTACAATTTTCTTATAATTAATAACAAAAATTAGAATAATAACAAAAAAAACAATCTCGGCTAAAATTAATTTAAGTGATATATAACCAATAAGGCTTTCATTTATAAAAAGACAATATACCATACCAAATACCATTGGAAAAAGTATCTTCTGCCATTTTTCAAACATTTCGCCCTTATATTTCCAAATAGCATATATACTCCAAGCCGTAAATATAGCTGCCAGCCAGCCGTATGAAGTTTCCATTCTGTTAACGTATTTAAATTGAGTTATTTTTGATAACCATTCCGGAAATCCTATACACATGTACAGAATCTGTACAAAAAGCATAATAACCATACATCTTCCAACATATACATCTCTGTCTCCCTTTTTGCGATAATATATAGCTATTCTCGGATATAAACCTAAGAAGAATGGTGCAAACTGTATATATGTTGAAACCTCAGAATTATTTTGTACATTACTATCTCTATAAGGTAAAAATACAGTTGACAAATTAGTAAATAAATCAGATATTCCTGCATCTCCACCAACACTGATTCGTTTACCTGGATATACCGTGCTAACCTCGGCAATTAAATCATCCATATAATTCAGACAAAAATACCCACCCGATACTCCTACAAAAGCCACCGGTACTACAATCCTGTACCACTCTTTTGCAGAAAATGCCATATATTCTTTATCCCTCACAAGACATGCTACAAGCATAACAATCACTATTATTGCCGCCGGCAACTGGCATGATGGAAACAGCGAAAATACAAAACCAACAACCAATGGGCCAGCCAAAACTGTCATTAACCATTTCATCCACCTGCTTTTTGCAACAAAAAAATAATATCCTATATCAAAAAGAATCATCGCATACAAAAATACAATTGGCATATGTGGTAAAAACCACCATTGAACGCAAGGGGAAAGTGCAATCATAAATCCACCTGTAAAAGAAACCCATATATTTCTCCTACATAAAATCATAAACATCTCAAATGCGCTCATAAAAAGTAAGATCAACTGACCACACCAGTACCAGCTCAATCCTATCTCATTTCCAAATAAAATATATCCCCAGTTTAAAGGCTTTCCCAGAGTTATGATGCATTTTGCCGGTGCAAAATAATCCAGTATCATATTTTCTTCACCGACACTCATTCTATTACTGGTAACATCATAATCATTATAATACTGAGAAAAAAACGCAGGCACCTGAACAGCCCACTCGTCAGTTCTTATACCTCTGTCCGTTCCAATAATATTAAATTCATCATGCTCCTTTTGTTCTGATAATGTAGGAAAATAGTAGTCATACATACCTATAGAAGAACCATGAATTTTAAATAATAGGCACAGCATAAATAGTAATACGGCAAACACCCATCTGTAATTTAATAATGTTCTTTTTTTCATAAATTATTTCTTTCTTTATTGAATACAACAAGTTTACTTATAACATAATTCAAAACAATAACTATTATCTGAGCAATTATTTTTATAATCATACTTGGAAAATTCATCAATGTAATAAATACGAAAAGTATTGCTTCTTCAACGACAAGAGTAACTACACGTCCACCATAAAATGCAAGCATTTGTTTAATAAACTCAATTTTTCCTTTTGTTGGAGAATTAAACACCCATACTCTGTTTGTCAAAAAAGCAAACATAACTGTTATTAGCCAGGAAAAAATGTTAGCTACCAACTCATTTATTCCAAAATTGACATTAAAAAGTGCATATGTCCCTATACTGACTAAAAAGCTCAATCCACCAAAAAATAAATATAACAGCATTTCCTTATACCTTGTATATATCGGATTAAATATACGTATAACAGGTAACTCCATTATTCTGTCAAAAATATCTTTATCTCTCATCTTCAAGTAATCTCTTTTCGTCTCTCATCACATTATATAAATCAATCTCAAAATCCTGACGGTTTTTCGCATAAATGGTATTCAGCATTACTCCCGTAAAAAAACTTTGAATTGCCGATAAAGCTACAAAACCGCAAACTATCAATGTAGGGACTTTCTCAACCAAGCCCGTTTTAAAATATGACACTAAAACAGGTATAAAAAATCCTACTGATATAATCATCAAAAATAAGGCAATTATTCCAAAAAAAGCCATCGGACGATATGTTCTAAAGAGTCTTCCTATAGTCTTTAACACTTTAAAACCATCCGAATAAGTATTCAACTTTGATTCACTGCCTGCTGGTCTGTCTCTGTAATCTATAATCACATTAGCAATATGCATATTCTTATCTATGGCATGTATACTCATTTCTGTCTCGATTTCAAATCCCTTTGACAAAACCGGAAATGTTTTCACAAATCTATATGAAAAAGCTCTATAGCCTGTCATTATATCTTTTATATCGTTTTTAAAAAGAACATTTATAGATTTTCTTACAATACTATTTCCGAAATTGTGAAAAGGTCTCTTATTTTCCTCAAAATAAGTCGATGACAATCTGTCTCCAACAACCATATCAACCTTTTTATTCAGGACACAGGCAACCATATCCTTAACATTTTCAGCTGGGTATGTATCATCTCCATCCACCATAACGTAACACTCTGCATCTATTTCTGCAAACATTCTTCTTATTACGTTTCCTTTTCCTTGCTGATACTCATGTCTTACTATAGCTCCACTATTTTGAGCAATCTTTGCAGTTTCATCAGAAGAATTATTATCATATACATATACAATCGCTTCCGGAATTTCTCTTTTAAAATCAGAAACTACCTTTGCAATCGTTTTTGCCTCATTGTAACAAGGTATTAAAATAGCTACTTTATCCATATTTTCCTCCTTAAGCCCAAAACTGATTATATCATATAATAACCTCTTTTACTATGTATTATTTATTTCCATATAACAATTTCTTCCTGTATAATTTCGAATCTTTCAATAATTCAACATTCAAATAATCTAAACCGAACTTTTCAGCCAGAGTCTTTTCACCTGAATACAAATTTGTACCTAATCCCAATCTATTTCCTTCTATTTGAACTCCTAAAGCATCCAACGTGGTAGGATACAAATCCAACGTAGTATCACCTGTATTACTACTTACTTTCAAATCATTTCCGCTTACCTCTATATCGGAATTTCTGGCACCACTTATATAGTCTGCAAATTGTTTGCCATTGATTGAAATAAGTTCATTTCCCCTATAAACAATCTTAACTCTTTTAATAGAAAAGTTTTCTTTCGAATTTGTTGGATCTAGTCTCAATAAATACTTTTGGTATTCGCATACTGATAAATTACTCTTTAACTCAATAGTATTATTATTAAAAAATGATTTAAAACTATCATTTTCGTTCATATCATCTTCTGTTTCCGAATAAAATAACTGTGCATAATATTTATCCGAATAAGTATCTCCATAATCTATTTTCATAGTTAAGCGCTTATTTCCATAAACAGCACTGCTAATTATAAAAACACATAATATGGTAAAGCAGATATTTGCTAAAATAAAACACAATTTTTGTTTGTTTAAAAGTAAACGTCAAATCATACGCAGGTCGTTAAAATCAACGCCGCCTATTATGAGCGGCGTGGTTTCCGGCATTCATCCGGAAGACTATCTGACCATGGCATGAGATAATCCAATTTTGTAGGATCTATATTTCCTCTTTCATCACAGAGTTTAGGCAACTCTGTAAGGATATATTTAAAGTAATAATACGGTCGCAGATTATTCAGCTTTGCGGTTTCAGAAATACTATATACCATTGCGCTGGCAGAGGCTCCTTTTGCAGTATTGCGGAACATCCAGTTTTTCTTGCCAAGGCAAAAGGTACGTATAGCTCTCTCTGAGGCGGAATTATCAATTGGAACATCACCATCTTCGAGAAATACTCTTAGGTATTTTTCCTGATTAATTACAAAATTAAGTCCATGACCTGTTTTGGATTTTGGAGGTACTGTACAGTCACTCGCCTGCTGTTTTACCCACGCAAAAAATTCTTCAACCATCGGCTTGATCAGTTCCTGCCGTTTTTGAAGACGTTCCTTTGATGAGAGTCCTTTTAACTCGGTATCAGCATTATAAAACTCGGCAATCTTCTGCAAAGCCTGGTATGCAACCGATTGTCTTACAGACGATGGATCTTTTTTATCTGCAGCCTTAACCGCATCCGCAAAATCACGCCTTGCATGCGCCCAACAGTTTGCGTTTGTTACGTCTGCAATCTTTTTGTCAACCAAATGATATTGCTGCAAACTATCCGTTACAAGGATTCCTTTATAATCTTTGTAAAAATCCAGAGGTTTTTGATGATTGCGACCTTTCTGGTATTCATATATCACGATTGGACGCCTTGTATAAAACTCTCCGGAACGGTGCACCCACATATAACACTTGCTGTTAGGGTGGTCGATGTTTGCTATCACCTGCGTTGGTGTTTCATCAGACTGCGTGACATGTAGTGACAGCAGTTCCTGCTTCATCCGTTCAACAAAGGGAGTGAAATACATTTGTGAGCATTTAACAATCCAGTTAGACATTGTCTGTCGGGATATATTCACACCATTACTTTGGAATTCCTGTTCAATCCGGTGTAATGCTGATGAATTCACATATTTTACATTCAGTATAGATGCCAGTAATGATGGTGTCACAATGGTGTCACAATGCTGTTGCGAAGCAGATCTTTTGGTCTGTTTCCACGCAGGAATTCGACCTGATGATCACCGTCGGTTCCTACATATACCTCGACGGTATGAATTTCAACAGTCCATGATTCTGGTTCATGGCGAAGCCTTTTGTATGTTTCATCCGGCATACGACGCCAGTTGCCTTTCCCATAAAAAGCATCAAGTTGTTCTTCGGAAACACTGTACGGTGGAAGTATCTCTTCCGAAAAATCTTTCAGATCAAGATCCCGTTGTCCCTTTTTCTTCGCTCTATGCTTTGCTGGAATGACCTCTTCAGCAGAAGGCTCCCCGAAAGGCTCATCACAGGCAGCTTCCGCTTCATCAAAAAATGAGAGCTGACCTTCGATCGATTTCAAGTTCTCTGTATGTTTGCCAAATCTGTAATTATTGGCAATGCGAACCTGTTCTATGAGCTTCTCGATGTTGTCATTTAAAGTATCGAGCTGCCCCTGCATCATAAGAACAATGGTGATCAGTTCTTCACGACTGCAATTATTCAGTTCTTCCAAAGTATGTTTCTGTGCCATTGCTTCGCTCCTTCAAACTGCTTTTATTATAGCAGAAATGTGTAGGATTAGCGAATTTTTATGTGCTGGTTCTTCGTCATTATGCCTATTGATGTAAGGCTGTATACTGTCAATAAAAGCAAGGAAATATAGAGTTTTCAAGGTTCAAAATGTTTGTTTCAAGCCTCTTCTGACCGCCACGGTGGCTGCGAAGAAGGCTTATAAACTGGACTACATTATAGTTTTTGTACTGCCATAAGTGTCTTTTAAAAATCTCTGTTTTGCACAAACTCAAAAGGCTTTTGCGGTGTTACATCCTTTATTTTAGGATCAAGAGGATTTAAACCAAGCATTAGGTAATTGAATTGTTCTTCGGTGAGATCCGCAGCTTCTTCCGTAGTTCTTGGCCACGATAATGAACCGGCTTCAATCCGTTTATACAACAGAAGGAATCCATCGCCCATCCATAGGAGACCTTTGATTCTGTCGGAACGTCTCCCACAGAATAGGAACAGCGTTCCTTTTTCAAACGGATTTTGCTTATACTTATCGCCAATGATCATCGAGAGACCATCAATGCCTTTGCGCAGATCTACCGTCCCACATGCAAGTACGACACGAGTGATTTTAGGAACGTTCTCAAGCATGGATTACCTCCTTTAGGAGCAGGCTTAGCACATCCTCTGAAATATCGTTCGATATTTCCAAAGTGACAGCTCCATGTCTGATAATCGCAGTCGTGGTTGAATTCGTTGACTCATGTATTGAAGCAACTTTCTCCGATACCGGAGCAGCGAGCTCAACAAAAGAAATTTCTGTAGGTTTTTCAGTAACCGCAGGAATCTGCATCTGGTCGTATGATTCCTTACGAAACTTGCGCAGTCAGTAATAATAAGATTTCTCGTTGATATCGTTGTCTTTCAGCCATTGTCGGACGGTTACGTTTGCAGGTCGTTCCTGACATTGATTTATAATATTTAACCAGTTAGCACGCCTTACATTATGGGTGAGTGAATCCATGATAGTTTACCTCCTCTAAAAAACTATTAGTTTTTTCGTGTTTTTTAGAGTGTCTCACAAAAATGCTAGTTATCCAACGCGGGTGGTTTGACGTTTACGTCTATTATAGCTAAAACTACACTTAACAGTAAGCGCAAAATAATTCGACGGATTGCAACAAATTAATTATCAACCCATAATAAGTATCAGGAAATGCTAGTGTTTTACTATACTTATGTTTGCTAGATGCTGGCATTTTACTCTGATTATTATGAGGTAAAAGCTATGAGAGCACCAAGAGTACCAGTCGAAGAACAATACCGCCTGATCATGGAATGCCGCAAAAGCGGACTGTCTGATCATCAGTGGTGTTTAAACAATGACATTAATCCAGGCACCTTTTACAACTGGGTTAAGCGTCTCCGCAAGAATGGCTGCGGAGATATTCCTGAGAAAAATCAGCTGTCAACTTATGAACATTCTCATCAGGAAGTTGTAAAAATTGAGATGAATTCCATTTCGGTTCCCACTGACATGAATAAAAATACTGATACAGCCGCAATGGAGTTAATGATTGGAAACATGAATCTGCGCATTTCAAGCGAAACGGATCCACTGCTTCTTGCCAAAATAATCCAGATACTTGCGGAGCTTTCATGCTAGGCGATATAACAGCTGCCGGCGAGCTTTATATTGTGACTGGGTGTACCGATATGAGAAAGTCGATCGACGGACTGTGTGCAATCGTTGAAGACCAGCTTCACATGGATCCAAGACGCAGTGCTCTTTACCTGTTCTGTGGAAAACGCTGTGACAGGGTAAAGGCACTTCTATGGGAAAATGATGGCTTTGTACTCCTGTATAAACGCATGGAAGTAAAAGGCTGGTTCCGCTGGCCACGTTCAAGTCAGGAAGTGCGTCAGCTTACATGGCAGCAATTCGACTGGCTTATGTCAGGTCTTGAAATCGAACAGCCTAAAGCATTTAAAACGCCGTGAAGCCTTGAAAATACTGGCATTTCTGCTTCTTTTTTAATGCTCTTTGTGGTATAATAAGAGTATCGAAAAAGGAGCAGAAAATCACATGGCAGTAAGTGCAAAAGACTCAAAACTTCTTGAGCAGAAGGATCTTATCAGCCAACTGAATACAACCATTGCAGCCCAGACGGAACTGATCCAGTCATTAATGAAGGATCATGAAGCTGACCGTGAGCAGATACAGAATCTTCTGGCACAGGTTGATTATCTTACAAAGAAACTGTTCGGCACATCTAGTGAAAAGATGAAAGATGTGGAAGGCCAGTTAAATCTGTTTGATGAAGCTGAGCAGGAAGCTGATGTTGATCTTAAAGCACCTGTTATTAAGGTTCCTGAGCATACACGCAGGAAAAAACGTACTCTTGAGGAACTTTTTAAAAGAGTTCCATCTCGGGATGAGATTATTTCACTTCCTGAAGGTGAGAGAGTCTGTGATGAGTGTGGTGCTGCCCTTGAACCTATAGGCAAAGAGTTTGTACGGCATGAATTCCGTTTTACCCCTGCAAAAGGTGAAGTTGTAAACATTTACCGTGAAACATACAAATGTCCGGCATGCTCTACAGCAGATACAATGGAAGAAAATATAAAGTTTGTAAAGGCTGCTGTCCCGGAGGCACTTATTCCAAACAGCTATGCTTCGGGATCAGCTGTTGCCTAGGTAATGTATCAGAAGTTCGCAAATGCAATGCAACTGTACCGTCAGGAATAGGACTGCTACCTATCATCCTTTACCATTACACTGAAACAAGGGCAAGATACAATGCAGTTGATTTCCTTGATGGTTTTTCGGACGGATACCTGGAAACGGATGGTTATCAGGGTTATAATAATCTCCCTAGTATCAGGCGCTGCTCCTGCTGGGCGCATACAAGAAGATACTTCATTGATGCGGTTCCAAAAGGAAAGCAGTATGATTACAGCAATCCGGCAGTACAGGGAGTCCAGTTCTGTTCAAAGCTTTTTGAGTATGAGCGCAGATCACAGAACAAGAAGCACACATTTGAGCAGAGAAAAGCCTATCGTCTTGAAAAAGAAAAACCGATACTCGATGCGTTCTGGAGCTGGCTTGACGAGCAGAAGCCACGTAAGGGAAGCCGTTTCGAGACAGCGGTGAAGTATGCCCAAAACCGGAAAGATACGTTGATGACATATCTTGAGGATGGACACTGCAGTTTTTCCAATAATCTAAGTGAAAATGCCATACGTCCATTTACAGTTGGAAGGAAAAACTGGCTGTTCAGCGCAACTCCAAAAGGTGCCACTGCCAGTGCACTGGTCTACACAATGGTCGAGATGGCAAAGGCCAATGAGCTTAACATTTATAAATACTTGACATATCTTTTGGAGCATCGTCCAAGTGAAGATATGTCAGATGAACAGCTTGAGGCATTGACTCCGTGGAGCAAAGAAGTTCAAAATGTTTGCAAAAATTAAAATGTAGTAAAACGCTTGCATCTAGCAAAGATGATGCAAGCGTTAATTAAAATCTAGCGTTGGAATATTGAGCGCTTACTTTCCTTCTGTCATTACTACTTTGTGTACAGGTTTCTTTTCTCTTCTTGCCATAATAAAAGGCCTCCTATGATTTATATTTTACCATAGAAGACCTTGCTGTTATTAGCTATTTACAGAAAAAGTTTCACACACTCGGTTTTTTCTTTTCTGCAAATCTCGATGCAATTACAATATCAACTCCACTCTCGGATATCTTCTTCATATCGCTAATAAACTCCGGTCTATGATGTCCGTCTGCATCAAACTGGACTGCGTATTTATATCCCATCTTGTAAGCATATTTCATACCGGCCCTAAATCCACCAGCAAGGCCAAGATTGATAGGCAAATCAATAAGATTAAAATTATTCTGTTCGCATATCTTCTTCGTATTGTCTTTTGAGCCATCATTAACTACGACATAATCAAACTCCGAATAATTTTCTTCAAGATTCTTTACAACATTTTCTATACTGCCTTCTTCATTATAGGCTGGAATAATAATTAAAACAGTCTTGTCGTTTATGCATTATACTACCTCTTAATACTCTAATATCTATTTATCATTAAACTATATAAATTATATATATATATGCAGCTAAGACTCATTATGGCCAGTGCAAAAATACAATTCTTTATCTTTTCGCCTATCGACAGCTTATTGTAAAACAGACAATACAATCCCGGAAACAGTACCGGAATCAGATATCTGCTCTGACAGCCTAAAATAGTATCACTTCCAACAGCTGTAAAATCGAGATACAGAGCTGTAGCAACAGCCATAACAGTCAGAAGACAGCTAACACAGGTTACACTCCTATATACTATTGCCGATTTTACGGTGCATGCAAACTTTCTTTCATTATCAATGATTGCAATAACAATCACTATAATCATCACAGCTACTCCAAATCGGCCAATTCCATAATATGACATATGTGTGGTATAGCTTGGTATCAAATCTATAGAAAAATACTGCCACAGAAATCTGAACAGTACCTCAATATACCTTACCGGATGTGAGAAAATATATATCAACTGCGCAGTTGAATTTATATCACTTCCACCTCTCATATCACCGGCTGACACATTTGCAGATACATTATAAAGTATCGGAAGTACAAACGTACATAATCCTGCAAACATTCCCGCAAGAGCAATAAGCCTTGATTTTACCGCTTTTTCAATTTTCTCTGATGGTATAAGTAAAAACGGAATAAATACAACCACATATATAGCTTTAGGAAGAATTGCTAAAAAAGCAATACCTACAATCTTAGCAAAATCAAATGTGCTTATCTTCTCCTTACTCTCCATCATGCCATAAAGTTTTGCAAATGCAAGACACAGCCATGAGGTCACCCACCAATCATAGGCATAATTGCTTGTAAGAAAAATATTTGTCGGAATCAAAGCAATTGCAGCACAAAACATCTTGCCGTTTTTTTTCAGACTTTTTACAGCCCAAGCAAAAACAAATGCATAAAATAATACATTGAACATCTTGCCCATTCTGAAAATATCTGCAAATGGGAGTCCTGCCAATCTGGCAACATATATTCCAAAAGCTGCCGGAACGTAGGCAATTGACCAAATGCTTATTCCACTGCCATTGATTGCAACCTCTTTCACTCCGTCCTGTAAGTATCTGTTTCCTACAGAAATCGAATTATTTCTTTCATCTCTGGTGAATATATCCTGCTGATATATATTCTGCGCATATTTATCAATCAAGCGTATTTCCTCTGCCTCTGCATAATCGGTCATGCCATCCGCTAAATACAACGCCCTTGCATAATGTATCTCATCATCCCATGACACTCCCACCTCAATAGGAGTAGCATATACATTTATTGCACCCAATATAATAATCACAGTAAATAATATAAGATGAAGCTCTTGTATAAAATTTTTCCACAATACAGCAACAATGACTAATATTTCCAAAATTCCCCATATAGCAAACCTTCTATATGGATTTACATATGAATATCCTGCTGCATATACAATACCCCGCTCAAAAACATAAGCAATCACTGCACTCATTGCAGTGCCTGCTATAAAAAAAACTATTTTCCGTTTCAGTCTTTCTTCATCCTTCAGTTGTGAAAATATGATGTAAACAGGGTCACTATATGCAATTATCCCGGCAACAATCAAATTGAGTATATAGGCAACCAGATATTTGAGTATATTAAAGCTACGAACCGGCTTCATTGAAATATATTCCACATTTTTTATCTCAAAATCGCTGTCTACATCCAACCTATAATTTTCCCACTGAGAATATCCACAATACTCGATACTATTATCTTTTTCAGTAGCAACCGAATTTCTGTCCATGGCATCGACATTCCTGTCAAAAGCAAATATCTGTATCGGTCCTACTTTTTCAGCAAAAGTAATTCTTATTCCATTAATATCTTCATCCAAGGATTCAAAATCAAAAATTACATGCGGATCTTCACCGATCATACTATACCGGTTTCCATCCTGGAAATAGTTCTTTACTTCACACACATATTTTTCCCAATTTTCAATTTGACCTGCCGTCTTTTGATATTCCACATTTCTGTATTGATTAATGTATATCGTAGATACAATAGCTAAAACCAGAAAACAAACTATTAATGTAATGATTCTTCTGTTTCTTTTTTTTAACATTTTTCTTCCTCTTATTTATTATTCCTTAATTCCAAAATCGGATCTATCCATAGATAAATTAGGGTTATAGTATGGGTCACCTTTTTCGAATATTTCCGGCCACCTATCATTAAATAATTTTATTTCATTTTGAAAACGTTTTATCTTTTCAGGAGTATCCTCTGAGCCTCTTGATTTTGACTCATAATGATGCAGTTGTGCATATGGATTATATACAACCAGTTTTCCTAAATCTCTTACTTTCATGCAATAATCTAATTGATTTTTTTGTCATCAAACATGCTGCTGTAACGGCAGAGTAGTCCTGTGCACATACTAATCTATTAAAATATCCGGGTTCATTTTTTCCGAATCCAATAAATGTATGACCTGCAATTCCGCCAAATCCCACTACTACGCCACCATGTTGAACAGTATCATCGTTATAATACAATTTTGCACCAACAATTCCTACATCCTCTCTCATACAATATCCCAACAATTCTGAAATACCATCATTATTAATTATTTCGGTATCATTGTTCAAAAGCAGCAAATACTCTCCCGATGCATTTTTAACTCCAATATTATTTATAGCAGAATAATTAAATTCACCTCGTATTATATAGTAGTAGTTTTTATAGACCCTCTCCAAGGTCTTTACAACTATTAGGTCATAGTCCATTCTTTACCTCTTCTGTAGATTCGGCTATGATATATAAGATGCTGTGGATTGGTTTATTTCTCCTACCACTTGATGGTTTTAGGAAGGCTCCAACCACAGTCTCTTTGTTCATTTGTTAATCAGTTAGATACCGCATGACGGTTTATTTAGAACGAGGTTACAATCGCAAGGAGCACCCTGTGGTTCTAAAACAGCATTCATATATTTCAAAGGAGATTTTTTATGATTTACATAGGAATTGATGTTGCAAAGGATAAGCATGATTGCTTTATCACCAACTCTGATAGCGAAGTGTTGTTTAAAGCATTTACCATCGCCAACAACTTAGATGGTTTTAATGATCTCTATCAAAAGATTGAATCCGTTATGGATGATGTGACAAAAGTAAAAGTAGGACTGGAAGCCACTGGACACTATA
>UMBC01006770.1_pt1 | contig 48682 bp, 44 predicted proteins | sample 1963871 | NCBI WGS metagenome assembly UMBC01 (sample SAMEA4835932, study PRJEB28245) | human gut metagenome | biome: gut microbiome; material: fecal sample | place: Denmark | collected 2008 | reverse complement strand
GTTGTTTTGTGTCCAACTTTTGGGGTGCAGTTCAAAATTCTGTACTCTTTTTATTTAAACTCTAATTTTAAATTAACGCCAACTTCTTGAATGTTCATATACTTAGCCATTTGAATTTTTGCTTGAAGGCAAGTACAATGGGCAGGATAAATAATATCAATATCTTGCTCTTTTAAATAATCAATAGTTTTTCTTAATTTATCATCGACTTTTAGTAGATGAAAACCGCCAATAATACTGTGAATTTTTGTATTAGAAAATAAAGATTTACTATATTCGATAATATTACAAATTCCACTATGAGAACAAGCTGTTATGATAACTAATCCGTCTTTGCCTTTATAAACCATGGCACTATCGTCAAAATTTAAATCATCTTGCCATTGATTATCTTTAAAAACTTCTCCTACTTTTATGCGCTCAAATGGAAATTTAGTGGGAATTTCACTTAAAAATACAAGATTATCATCAATCCAATAAGGTTCTTTTGTAAGTATAGGCTCTAATTTATATGATAATTCATCAAAAGATATAGACATCCCAATATCTATATTATTTTTTCGTTTAGGATAAAGAATTTGAGGATGAGCTATTAATTTTGTCTTTTGTAGATTATGTTTATGTAAAAGACTTTTTAGCCCACCAGTATGGTCGCTATGGCCATGAGATAAAACAATATAATCTAAGTTAGCTAAAGAAATATTCATTTTATTTGCGTTAGTTAAAAAAATGTCTGAATATCCTGTATCAAAAAGAATTTTTTTATTATTTAATTCAATGAAATAACTAAGTGCAGGTTCACCTAAAAAATATTTATCAATAAAAGTATTATTATCTACTAAAACATTTAATATCACAGAAATCACCTCTTTAAATTTAATGAAAATAAAAAGACATTCTCTTCTATATCAAATTTTAAATTAAAATTTATAAAAAAGAATGTCTTTATTTTATATATTACATATTTTTTACAGGAATAGGACCACGTGACATAGTGAGTGTACCGGTTCTAGCTACTTCGATTACTTCATAATCTGCAAGCATTTCACAAAGGGCATCAATTTTTGTATGGTCGCCAGTTAATTCAATAACGAGTGTTTCGCGATTGATATCAACTATTTTTGCACGGAAGATATTTACTATATTTACAATATCATTTCTAGTTATAGGGTCAGCTTTTACTTTTATCATCACAAGTTCACGATTGATTGAATCAATATGAGTCAAATTAACGATTTTGATTACATTAATGAGTTTATTGATTTGCTTCATAACTTGTTCTACTTCATTTTCACTATCAGCAGTCAAGACAAAGCTCATTCTAGTAACATGTTCTTCTTCTGTATAGCCTACAGATAAGGTATTGATATTAAATGAACGTCTGCTGATAAGGGAAACAATATGGCTCAATACTCCAGGAGTATCTTCAGCTAATAGTGTTAATTGATATTTCATTGTTCTGCCTCCAATACCATTTGATCAAGTCGTCCACCAGCGGGAACCATAGGGAATACATTTTCTTCATCAGGAATTAATATATCAATGAGACAAGCACCATCACTATTGATGTAATTAGCTAAATGTTCATTGAATGTAGTTTTATTATCAATGCGATAACCATTTACACCCATAGCTTGAGCTAATTTTACTAAATCAGTTTTACCTCTCAATACGGAATGGGAATAATGATGATTGTAGAACATACGTTGCCATTGAGCAACCATGCCAAGCATATGGTTATTGAGTACTACTACTTTTATATCTAAATTATAATCAGCAACAGTAGCAAATTCTTGACAATTCATCATGATACTACCATCACCAGTAAATAAAACTACTTTTTTATCAGGATTTGCAAGTTTAGCGCCAATTGCAGCAGGAAGACCAAATCCCATAGTACCAAGTCCACCAGAAGTGATAAATTTGCGAGATTTTTGTAAATTGTAATATTGTGCTGCCCACATTTGATGTTGACCAACATCTGTTACTACAATAGTGTTTTCATCACAAATTTTACTGATATTAGTGATAATGTTTTCAGGCATGATTAAATTTTCATCATCACGATATAATAAAGGATTGAAATGTTTCATTTCAAAGATGTAATCACGCCAAGGTTTATATTGATCTTTTAATTGTGCGCCAATGATAGAAAGTTTAGCTGTGAACAAAGGTAAAGACCAACGTAAATCACCGACAACAGGATAATCTACATGTACATTTTTATTTATTTCCGCACTATCAATATCAAAATGAGCGATTTTGGCATTAGGAGCAAATTCAGAAACTTTACCAGTAACACGGTCATCAAAACGAGCGCCTAAAGCAATTAATAAATCACATTCCATTACTGCCATATTTGCTGTATAAGTACCATGCATACCTACCATGCCTAAGGATTCTAATTGGTCGCATGGAATAGAACCTCTACCCATAAGGCTTTCAACAACAGGAATGCCAGTTATTTCAGTTAATTGTTTGATATACGCAGAAGTATTTGAAGAAATAACACCACCGCCGACAAATAAAACAGGTTTTTCAGCAGTTTTTACAGCTTCGATTAAAGTATCAATATCGTCTGTATTGCCATCTTTTTGTAATTTATATCCACGAAGATTAACTTCTGTAGGATATTCAAAATCTATTTCAGCTTCAAATACATCTTTAGCAATGTCAATGACAACAGGGCCAGGTCTACCAGTAGAAGCAATATGAAATGCTTCTTTAAATACTCGTGGTAAATCGCTAACTTTTTTTATTAAGTAATTATGTTTAGTTACAGGTGCTGTAATACCACATACATCGGCTTCTTGGAAAGAATCTTTACCAATTAGATGAGTAGCAACCTGTCCTGTAATACAAACGATAGGAATAGAGTCTATATTAGCTGTCGCAATACCTGTGATTAAATTGGCAGCACCTGGACCAGATGTAGCAAAACATACTCCAACTTTTCCACTAGAACGAGCATAACCGTCAGCAGCATGAATAGCACCTTGTTCATGTTTGGTTAGAATATGAGGAAATTTATTTTGATATAAAGCATCATATAATGTCAAAACAGCACCGCCAGGGTAACCAAAAACAAGATTTACATTTTCTTTTTTCAAACATTCAATAATTGCTTGAGCGCCGTTTATTCGCATGAATTTTTCCTCCTTTATATATGTAATCAAATATTTTGATAAAAAAAGAGATGCTTTGCAGCATCTCTTTTTGCTTTATATATCGCCGCTATTAATTGTTGATAAGTTTATCGGAATCATTCCAGCTATAAAGTTTACGAAGTTCAGCACCAACTTTTTCGCATTCGTGTTCAGCTGCACGTTTACGCATAGCAAGGAAATGAGCACAACCAGTTTGGTTATCCATGAGCCAATCTTTAGCAAAAGTACCATCTTGAATATCAGAAAGAATTTTCTTCATAGCTTTTTTAGTATCTTCTGTAATGATTTTTGGACCAGTGATGTAATCACCATATTCAGCAGTATTGGAGATAGAATAACGCATACCAGCAAAACCGCTTTCATAGATAAGGTCAACGATAAGTTTCATTTCATGAATACATTCAAAATATGCATTACGTGGGTCATAACCTGCTTCAACTAATGTTTCAAAACCAGCTTGCATTAAAGCGCAAACACCACCGCAAAGAACAGCTTGTTCACCAAAGAGGTCAGTTTCTGTTTCAGTTTTGAAAGTTGTTTCAAGAACACCTGCTCTAGAGCAACCAAGACCATTTGCATAAGCAAGAGCTAAATCTAAAGCGTTGCCTGTAGCATCTTGATATACAGCAACAAGACATGGAGTTCCACGACCTCTTAAATATTCGCTTCTAACTGTATGACCAGGAGCTTTTGGTGCAATCATAGTAACGTCAACATCTTTTGGTGGAACGATTTGATTGAAATGAATAGCAAAACCATGAGCGAACATGAGCATTTTACCAGCTGTTAAATTTGGTTCGATAGATTCTTTATACATTTTTGCTTGTTTTTCATCATTGATAAGAACCATGATAACATCTGCTTGAGCAGCAGCTTCAGCAGCTGTGAAAACATCAAAACCTTGAGCTTCTGCTTTAGCCCAGGATTTACTTCCTTTGTAAAGACCTACAACAACATCTAAACCAGATTCTTTTAAATTTAACGCATGTGCATGACCCTGACTACCATAGCCGATGACAGCAATTTTTTTACCTTTTAATAAGTTAAGATTACAATCTTCTTGATAATAAATTTTTGCCATAATAAAAAATCTCCTTTTGTATCTTTTGTATTAAAAAATACTTTATAAATTTATGCAAACATGCATTAATATAATAAAAAAGTTCATCTCTTAAAAATATATATGAAATATATTTCTAAGGGACGAACTTTTTAAATCCGTGGTACCACCCAAATTTTGCTAATAATAGCAACACTCAGAATACATTTATAATAATTAATTGATAACTAGAATATACAAATGTATTTTCCAATAACGAGGAAAAGCCGTTTTGACTTACTAAGTATAATTACTTTTCAGTCAAAATCCTCCCAGATGATGTTCACTATAACATCACACTGATTTGCACCAACCATCAGCTCTCTGTAGCTTTTTGCTATAAGTTACTTGTCTGTTCATAGGATTTATTATATTTGATTTCATGTTTACAACTTTACGATATGTATACATTAAACTATTCTGTTAAATTTGTCAAGTGTTTTTTATTTATTAACTTTTTCTATTTAACTAAAAGCATGATTATTAAGGCTGTTTGTAAATTGTAAAATTGTAATTAATATTGAATGAATTTTAGCAGTTATTTATATTAAGGTATTTTAAATATGGTAGAATGAAATTAATAAAGTAGTAAATTTATTAATTTAAAAATTTGAGGAGAAATTATTTTATGATTTATTGGTCGAATGAAAATGGTGAAGGTAGTTTTCAAAGTAAATTTTTTCAAGATGATGAACATAAGCATAAATTAAGCATTTATATAAATGACGATAGGTTAAAAGAATGTGCTGAAAAATGTGTAGAGTCTTTTAATAATCTCACAGATAATATGATAGATGAAATTTGCACACAACTTTGGGAAAATATAAAAGATGAATGTACATTATCAAAGATAAATGATGATGATGAAATAGCTTATGCTGTTGAAGGTGAAGGCGATTGGGGTACAGAAGTTGGTTTTGTTATAAGAGATAATAAAGTAATTTATGCAGGCATTGATTATCTAGATTATATAAAAAATGTATGAGAAAAATTTAATGATTAAAAGTATAAATTTAACTATAGATTTTAAAATTTTTATGATAAATATTTTATCTAAGTAATAAATTTTAGTAATAAAGATGTAAATATAAAAATTTTTACAATTATCGTGCTATAGTGTTATAATTATGCTTAAAATAATTAAATTTGTTAAAGAAAGGTTTGAAGTTATGGGGGCTTTAAAAGAAATTCAACCGATAAAAACAGGATTAAAAGGAGAAATTTTAATACCTGGAGATAAATCAGTATCACATCGCAGTGTAATGTTTGCTGGTCTTTGTGATAGTGAAGTAAAAATCACTAATTTTTTACATGCAGCAGATTGTATGTCTACTGTAAATTGTATGAGAGCTTTAGGTGTAAAAGTTAAAGAATTAGATGAAAATACTTTGATTGTAAAAGGTAATGGTTTTCATGGACTTCAAGAACCGCAAAGTATAATTGATGCTGGAAATTCAGGCACAACACTTCGTTTAATGATGGGAATATTGGCAGGTCAAAAATTTTTAACTACTTTTACAGGTGATGCTTCACTTAGTCGTCGTCCTATGGGAAGGGTAATTAACCCATTGAGCCAAATGGGGGCTAATATTGTAGGAAGAAAAGAAAATAAATTATTGCCTATAACTGTAATCCCTGCAAAAGAAAGTTTACAAGGTATTGATTATCAAATGCCAATGGCTAGTGCGCAGGTGAAATCTGCTATTTTACTCGCTGGCATGAATGCTGAAGGCAAAACTACAGTAACTGAGCCATATACTTCTAGAGATCATACAGAACGTATGCTTGAAGGTTTTGGTGTAAAATTAGAAAAATCTGGTACAAGCATAACAATTAGTAAAGTGGAAAAAATGACAGCTCCAAAAGAAATTCATGTACCAGGTGATATTTCTTCAGCTGCTTTTTGGCTTGTAGCTGGTTCAATTATCGAAGATAGCGATATTGTTTTAAAAGATGTAGGTATAAATGAAACACGTACAGGAATTATTGATGTATTAAAAGCTATGGGAGCTAATATTGAACTTTTAAATGTTCGCGATGAAGTAGAACCTATTGCTGATATTCGTGTGCGTTATGCTAAATTACATGGTACAAGCTTTGGTGCAGATATCATGCCTAGACTCATTGATGAAATTCCTATTATCACAGTAGCTAGTATGTTTGCAGAAGGTGAAACTATTATCACAGGTGCTGGTGAATTACGTGTAAAAGAAACAGATAGATTGCAAGTTATCACAGATGAATTTAACAAAGTTTGTCCATGCATAAAAGGAACTCAAGATGGTTTAATCATCACTGGCGGTCAAAGAAATAATTTACAAAAAGCTGTATGTAATTCTCATGATGATCATAGAATTGCCATGGCACTTGCAATATTAGGAGCTAGCGGTGTAGGTATTGAAATTGAAAATAGTGAATGTGTAAATATTTCCTATCCAACTTTTTATGAGATATTAACTCGTTTTGAATAATTTACAAATTTTATATAGGTGAGAATGATGAAGAAATCTGTAATTGCTATTGATGGTCCAGCGGGAGCAGGTAAATCTACCATAGCGAAAATGGCAGCTAAAAAATTAAATTATATTTATATTGATACTGGTGCGATGTATAGAGGTGTAGCTTGGCTTGTATTGCAAAAATATCAAGTGCCTGTAAATACAGCACAAGTTTTATCTGTAATTGAAGATATTAATATACAATTGGCTTATGATGATAATGGAAATATGCTCATTTTTGTAAATGAACAAGATGTAAGTACAGAGATTAGAACACCAGAAGTAACAGCTTTAGTATCACAGGTAGCAGCAATTAGTGAAGTTCGTCAAAAAATGGTAGAGCTTCAACGTAAAATGGCACAAGATGGTTCTGTATTGATGGATGGTAGAGATATTGGAACATGTGTACTTCCTAATGCTGATTTAAAAATTTATTTGACAGCTTCTGCTGATGAAAGAGCAAATCGCAGAGCTAAAGAAATGAGAGAAAAAGGCTATGATGTAGATGTAGAAGAAATAAAAAAAGATATTATAGCTAGAGATGAAGCTGATATGCAAAGAGAAGTTTCTCCATTAAAAAAAGCAGACGATGCTATTTTATTAGATACAACAAAAATGACTATTGATGAAGTTTTACAAGAAATTATAAGATTAGCTAATGCTTAAGGCTATTTTTGTGAATTTATAATTTGAGGATTTTTAATTATGTTATATGGATTACTTAGAATAATATTTACATTTATTTATTCTGTTATTTTTCCTACAACAGTCAAAGGAAAAGAAAATATACCTAAAGAAGGAGCTGTAATTTTAGCTGCTAATCATTTAAGCAACTGGGATCCTCCATTAGTAGGAACATTCATACCTCGTCATTTGGCTTATATGGCTAAAGAAGAGTTGTTTAAAGTGCCGATATTGAAAAATATTTTAGAAAATGTGCATACTTTTCCTGTAAAAAGAGGTGCTTCAGATAGAGCTGCAATAAAAACAGCATTGCAGATGTTAGAAGCAAAAGAGTGCATATGTATGTTTCCTGAAGGTACTAGAAGTAAAGATGGAAAATTACACAAGGGTGCACCAGGAGTAGCACTCATTGCTGCAAAATCAAAAGCAACAGTTATTCCTGTAGCAATACAAGGAACATTTAAATTAAGACCGTTTAGAAAAATAACTTTAATTTATGGAAAACCTATGACTTTTGAAGCAGAAAAAGTGGATAAAGAAAATTTACAAGAATTTACTGAAAAAATAATGCAAGAAATTGCGTCAATGCTAAAAATAAAGTAGAATAAAGATAGCATAGTATGGTATACTATATGGTAAGCTTAGTAATATAATTTTTGATGGTGATAAATTTTGGAAGTAATTTTAGCTGACGATTATGGATTTTGTTATGGTGTAAAAAGAGCAATAAAAACTGCTAAAGATAATATTGATTTATCAAAAAAAGTTTGCACTTTAGGACCAATAATTCATAATCCGCAAATGGTAAAATCATTAGCTGATGAAGGTATCGGAATAGTAGAATCAGTTGATGAAATGGAGAATGGGAAAATAATAATTCGCTCTCATGGTGTAGGTCCAAGCATATATGATGCGATAAAAGCAAAAGGGCTAGAGCTTGCAGATGCTACTTGTCCACATGTTAAGAAAGCTCAAATGTCAGCCAAAGCGCTAGCTGATGAAGGCTTCAAAGTTATTATTATAGGCGAAAAAAATCATCCTGAGGTAAAAAGTATTAAAGAGTGGGCTGGTAAAAATTCATTAGTTATTGGTTCACAAGAAGAAGCTGAAAATATAGCTTTTGTATCTAAATTGGGTATTGTAGCGCAAACAACATTTTCAGCAAAAGCCTTTAGTGAGATTGTTAATATTTTATTAACTAAATCTTATGATATCAGGATTTTAAGAACAATTTGCACAGCCACAGATAAACGTCAGTCTGCTGCGATAAAATTATCTAAAGAAGTAGATATGATGATTGTTGTTGGTGGTCGCAATAGTGCTAATACAACTCGATTAGCGCAATTATGCACCGAGCATTGTGTAACACATCATATAGAAACGGTTGATGAATTACATGATGATTGGTTCAATAATATTAAAAAAATTGGTATTACAGCAGGTGCATCTACACCTGACTGGATTATCAAGGAGGTATATGAAAAGTGCAAGACATGGCAAGCTTATTAGCAGAAGAATCTATGAAGGAATTTAATCCACATGAAGTTATAGAAGGTACTGTGGTTTTAGTTAACCGTGATGAAGCGTATGTTGATATCGGTTATAAAACAGAAATTCCTATCGCAAAAAAAGAATTGGCTTATCCAGAACCAGAAGCTGCTACAGATGTAGTTAAAGTTGGCGACAAAATTAATGTATATGTAGTTGCTTTAGGCGGAGAAAATGGATTAATTCTTTCCAAAACTCGTGCAGACCGTTTAGTTGCATGGGAAAAAGTAGAAAAAGTTAAAGAAGAAAAACAAATCATTGAAGTAGAAATTCTTCAGGTTGTAAAAGGTGGTTTACTTACTACTGCTTTTGGTCTTCGTGGATTTATTCCTGCTTCTCAGATTGCACTTCATTTTGTCAAAGATTTAAATGAATTTGTAGGTCAAAAAGTTGAAGTTGAAATTATGGAAGCAGACCCTAAAAAACAACGCCTCGTTCTTTCTCGTCGTAGCGTTCTTGAAGCACAACGTGAACAAAAACGTGAAGAAGCTTTAGCAAGCATTGTTGAAGGTGAAAAACGTACAGGTGTTGTAAAACGTTTAGTAGATTATGGTGCATTTATTGATATCGGTGGTGTTGATGGACTTGCACATATCTCTGATCTTTCTTGGGATCATATCAAAAATCCAGCAGACGTATTATCCGTTGGTCAAGAAGTAGAAGTTTTAGTAAAAGCTTTTGATCCAGAAACAAAACGTATTTCTTTAAGCATTAAAGATACTGTTCGTGATCCTTGGTTCGATAAAGCAGAAAAATATCCAGTAGGTTCTTATGTAAAAGGCAAAATCGTAAAATTAACAGATTTTGGTGCATTTATGGAAATTGAACCTGGTTTTGATGGTTTAATTCGTATGCGTGAACTTTCTCCAAAACACATTACAAAAGCTTCTGAAGCTGTAAGTGTTGGCGATGAAGTTACTGTAAAAGTTATTCATGTAGATATGGATAATAAAAAAGTTGCTCTTAGCATTACAAAAGTGCAACAAGACGCTGAAAAAGCTGAATATCAAGATTTCTTAGCAAAACAAGATAACACAGCTGTTACAATCGGCGACGAAGTAAACGAATAATTATTTAATATTTAAATGCAAAAAGAGTGGTGGAAATCATCACTCTTTTTTTCTGACTTGATAAATTGTATAATTAACATAAAAATAAGATAAAAGAGGTGATTTGATTGGCTAAAGGCGGTATCATATCAGCTATACATCAAGGAAGTTTAGCTGAAGAATTAGAATTAGTACCTGGTGATAAAATAATATCTATAAATGAACAAGAATTGACAGATATTATTGATTTAAGTTTTGCTTTAGCAGATGAAGAAATTGAAATGTTAATAGAACATGAAAATGGAGAGCAAGAAATAATTGCTTTTGAAAAAGATATAGATGAAGAGCTTGGGGCAGAATTTGAATCAGCTGTATTTGGTAAAATTCGCCAATGTGCTAATAATTGTTATTTTTGTTTTGTGGATCAAGTAGCTCCTAATATGCGTGATTCTTTATATATAAAAGATGACGATTATCGTTTATCTTTCCTTTATGGGAATTTTGTTACCATGACGAATATGGGACCTCGTGATTTAGAGAGAATACACAGATTGCATTTGTCACCATTGTATATTTCTGTGCATACAACTAATCCAAAACTTCGTGGGGAAATGCTCAGAACAAAACGTGGTGAATTAATCATGGAACAATTGGCTAAATTAAATGAGGCTGATGTGGAATATCATACACAAGTGGTATTATGCCCAGGGTTAAATGATGGTGAGGAATTAGATAGAACAATTCAAGATATAATCAGTATGCAGCCATATGCAAAAACTTTAGGTATTGTACCAGTAGGTCTTACTAAATTTAGAGAAAATTGTTATCCACTTAAAACATTTGATGCACAAGGCGCTAAAAAAGTCATCGAGCAAGTACGTCATTGGCAAGAAAAAATGCGCAAACAAATAGGTAAAAATTTTATCTATTTAAGTGATGAATTTTATCTGTTAGCTGGTGAACCATTGCCAAAAGCTGAAGAATATGATGGTTTTCCACAGCTTGATAATGGTATAGGTCTTACACGTAATTTTATTGAACAATGGAAAGAAACAGAGATTAATCCAAATAATTATCAAAAACCTTTAAATTTAGATATTATCTGTGGAAAATCAGCAGGAAAAGTGATTAAAAATTTAGTTGATGAATTGAACATAGATAATTTAAATGCTAATGTATTAGCTTTAGAAAATGAATTTTTTGGTCATGAGGTAACTGTTACAGGATTATTGACAGGTCAAGATATTATAAAAAATCTAAAGCAGAATAAAGCTAATAGAGATGGTATTATTATTCCAAGCTGTGCACTTCGTGAAGGTGAAGATATTTTCTTAGATGATTATACTTTAGAGGATATCAAAAAAGCTTTTCCTGATGAAGAAGTTAAAGTTGCCAGTGATGCCATTATGTTAAAGAATTTATTAGCTGATTGGCATAACATAAAATGTGAACGAAGCAAAGCTATTTATACATGGCAATCAAATGCTAGCTATACAAAATAATGATGACAGTATATAATAAATGAGTTTTGCAAAATAATATTATTGATGAGGTGAAGAATTTGAGTAAACCAATAGTAGCTATTGTAGGACGCCCTAATGTAGGTAAATCTACGTTTTTTAATCAAATAGGTAAAAAGAGAGTATCCATTGTTGAAGATTTTCCAGGTGTTACTAGAGATAGAATTTATATGGACGCTGAATGGTTAAATCATCAATTCACAATGATTGATACTGGCGGGATTGAACTTGAAAATGATGGTGAAGGTAAAATTTTAGCTTCTATGCGTCAACAAGCTCGTCTAGCAATTGAAGAAGCTGATGTAATTGTATTTATGGTTGATGGTCGTACAGGAATGACTCATGATGATGAAGAAATAGGTCATATCTTAAGAAATACAAGAAAACCTGTTATTGTCGCTGTAAATAAAATTGACAGTCCAAAACAGCATTTAGATGTATATGAATTTTATAATTTAGGACTTGGCGAGCCAATCGGTATTTCTGCTGCAAATGCTTTGAATGTAGGCGATTTATTAGATGAAATAGTAGCTAATTTCCCTAAAGATTTAGAAGATGATATCGAACATGATGAAATTCGCATTGCCGTTATTGGTAGACCAAATGTAGGTAAATCTTCTTTAGTAAATGCCCTATTAGGTCAAGAACGTGTAATCGTAAGTGATGTAGCAGGAACTACTCGTGATGCTATTGATACAAAATTTGATGATGGCAATACACATTTTACTTTGATTGATACTGCTGGTATGAGACGTAAAGGTAAAATTGATATGCCTATCGAGCGTTATAGCGTAATGCGTTCTCTTCGTGCTGTAGATAGAGCAGATGTAGTTTTAATGGTAATTTCTGCTCCTGAAGGTGTAACAGAACAAGACAAAAAAATTGCAGGTTATGCTCATGAATCTGGTAAAGGCTGTATAATTGTTGTCAATAAATGGGATTTAATTGAAAAAGATGATAAAACTTCTTTGCGTTTTACTGAAGATATTCGTGATGAACTTGGATTTTTACAATATGCACCAGTTTTATACACTTCTGCACTTACAAAACAGCGTGTACATCGCGTAGTTGACCTTGTAAAATATGTAGCTGAACAACAAGCTATGCGTGTACAGACAAGCGTATTAAATCAATTAGTAATGGACGCTGTTTCTATTAATCCACCACCATCTCATAAAGGTAAACAATTAAAAATTTACTTTATGACTCAAGCTGATATTAAACCACCAAAATTCTTGGTATTTGTTAATGACCCAGAATTGATGCATTTTTCCTATTTGCGTTTCTTAGAAAACAAACTAAGAGAAAGTTTTGGTTTTGAAGGAACTCCTCTTAAATTAGTAGTTCGTGGAAGAAAAGAGGAAGATGATGAATAATGGAATTTAATTTTCTTATAGTAATAATCTGTAGTTATGTCATTGGTTCTATTCCAAGTGGCTTGGTTTTAGGAAAAGGAATTTGGCATGTAGATTTACGTGAACATGGTAGTAAAAATATTGGTGCTACTAATGCTTGGCGTACTTTAGGAAAATTTCCTGGATTTGTCATATTTTTAGCTGATTTAATAAAAGGCTTATTAGGCGTGTATCTAGGTATGACTTTAGTTGGTAGCTCTATGGCTATGATTTTAGGTGGTATATTAGCAATAGTAGGTCATTCTGCCTCCATATTTTTAAAATTAAAAGGTGGAAAAGGTGTAGCAACAGGACTTGGTGTATTGATTATGTTGATGCCAAAAGTATCTGTTTGTGTCTTTTTTATTTGGCTTATAATTGTAATGATTAGTAAATATGTATCACTTGCTTCAATCGTTGCAGCAGCTTTTGTACCAATCTTAGCCTATGTTTTTGATATGCCTATGGAGTTTGTCATTTTCGGTATAGTAGCAGCTATATTTGTTATTTACCGCCACAAAACAAATATAGTACGTCTTTTAAATGGAAATGAAAATAAAATAAAAGCAGGTCATAGATAATTTATCTAAAACTTAATAATACCCTTTGCTATTATGGCGATAAAATGATATAATGTCTGCTATAAAAAGAATATTATCCATTGTAAAAGTACGGAGGATTTAATAATGACAAAAAAAGATTCAGGATACTATTTAGTAAAAGAAGATATTTTACCTTCTGCAATCAAAAAAACAATCAAGGTAAAAGAAATGTTACGTCGTCATGATAATATGACTATAAATGATGCCGTTTCTAAAATGGGTTTAAGCCGTAGTGCTTATTATAAATATAAAGACTTTGTTTTACCATTTTATGAAGCAAGTATCAATAAAATTGTTTCTGTTTCTTTTGTTCTTGATAATAAACAGGGAGTACTTTCTAATGTGTTAAATATGATTTCTGAAGATAAAGGAAACGTATTGACTATTAACCAAGGTATTCCTCTTCAAGGAGTAGCAGTAGCAACAATTTCTATTGAAACTAAAAATATGAATATTGACCTTGAAGCATTGCTCGATAAATTGCGTCTTGTGAACGGCGTAAGACGTTTAGAGGTTATTGGTCAAGTTTAAAAGTCTAGTCTTGAGAGAGGGATATTTATGGCAAAGAAGATAAAATTAGGTTTATTAGGTTGTGGCACAGTAGGTACAGGTGTTTTAAAAGTTTTACAAGAAAATTATCATGATATCAGAGCAAAAATTGGCAATGATATCGAAGTGAGCAAAGTTTTAGTTCGCAATTTAAACAAAAAACGTGATTTTAATGGAGATGTTGTTTTTACAGATAATATTGATGATATTTTAAATGATGAAAGCATTGATATTGTTGTAGAATTATTAGGTGGCATACATCCAGCACGTGAATATATGTTAAAAGCTATGGAAAATGGTAAACATGTAGTTACTGCAAATAAAGATGTTTTAGCACAGTTTGGTAAAGATATGTTTGATGCGGCGGAAAAACATGATGTAGATTTCATGTTTGAAGCAAGTGTAGCAGGTGGCATACCGATTATCACTCCATTAAAACAATGTTTAACTGCGAATAAAATCACAGAATTAATTGGTATTGTAAATGGTACAACTAATTACATGTTAACTAAGATGACAGAGCAAGGTATGGATTATGATACTGCATTAGCAAGAGCTCAAGCTAAAGGCTATGCAGAAGCAGACCCTACGGCAGATGTCGCTGGTTTAGATGCCGCTAGAAAAGCAGCAATTTTATCTTCTATTGCATTTAATACACGCGTAAGTTTAGAAGATGTAAAAGTAGAAGGTATTACTAACATTACACCAGAAGATATAACTTACGCTAAAGAATTAGGCTATATTATAAAATTATTGGCTATAGCTAAACATACAGAAGATGGTATAGATGTTCGCGTTCATCCAACTTTTATTGATAAAGATCATCCATTGGCTTCTGTTCGCAATGTGTTTAATGCTATATTTATTCATGGTAACGCTGTTGGCGATACTATGTTTTATGGTAAAGGAGCAGGTGAAAGACCAACTGCTTCAGCCGTTTTAGCAGATATTATTGATGTAGCACGTGATATAGGTAAAGACCGTTTTGGTAAAATACGTTGTACTTGTTATGAAGAAAAGAAATTATGCCCACCAGATAAAGTTTTATCAGGATATTATATTCGCTTATTAGTTGAAGATAAACCTGGTGTATTAGGTGCGATTGCTACAGCTTTTGGTGAAAGCAATGTAAGTTTATATTCTGTAATTCAAAAACGCAGAGTAGGAGAATTTTCTGAAATAGTAGCAATTACTCATAATGTAAATAATAATCAAATTGAAGACCTCAAAGTTCGTTTAAATAATTTAGATGTAGTACATGAAATTTCTAATATTATCCGAGTAGTAATGTCTCAGGAGGCTTAATTATGAGTGATTTTGTCAAGGTAAGAGTTCCAGGAACTACAGCCAATTGTGGCCCTGGTTTTGATGTTATGGGTATTGCCTGTAGTATTTATAATGAATTGGAATTAAAACTCTTAGAAGAAAAAAATTTATGTATAGAAATTTATGGAGATGGAGCAACAAATATACCATGTGATGAAAGAAATATGGTATGGCGTTCTATAGAAAAGTTATTAGTTAAAGCTCACTTGGAGAAAAAATATCAAGGGGCACATATAAAAATGACAAATAATGTGCCGCTATCGCGTGGTCTTGGCAGTAGTGCAACTGCTATAGTAGCGGGATTATTTGCAGCTAATGTATTTTTGAATAATAGATTTTCTATACAGGATATATTTGAGTTAGCTACTGAGATTGAAGGACACCCTGATAATGTAGCACCTGCTTTATTTGGCGGAATAACAGTCAGCACAAAAACTGATTATAAATTAGAATATGTATCTTTTATGCCAAATTTTGATTTAAAAATGGTAGTGGCTATACCTGATTTTTATTTACCAACTAAAAAAGCTAGAGCAGCTTTAAAACAAGAAGTGCCATTAAAAGATGCTATTTTTAACATTGGTCATACAGCTATGATTATTGCAGCTATTTGTCAAGGAAAAATAGAAGCTTTAAAAGGTGCTTTTGCAGATAAATTACATCAACCATATAGAGCAGATTTAATTCCTGGTATGTATGATGTATTTGCAGCAGCAAATTCTAAAGGTGCACTTGGTACAACTATAAGTGGAGCAGGTCCAACACTTATTGCTTATACGATAGAAAATGGTGAAGAAATCGGTAAAGCAATGGTTGAGGCTTTTGCAAAACATAATATTAGCTCTAAATACTTAGTATTAGATATTGATAATAAAGGTGCTATGGTAATAGAATAAATTAAAATAAAACCCAGTAGATATTATATCTAACTGGGTTTTTTTATAAGTAGGTGATTTAAAATTATGAATGAAATGGAATTTTCACAGAAGATAGATGATTTAGGTGGCACTTTATATATTGTAGGTGGTTGGGTGCGCGATAAAATACGAGGTGTTATTCCTAAGGACAAAGATTTTGTCATTTGTCATGTAAAAGAAGAAGATTTTAAACAAAATTTTCCAAAAGCAAAAAAAGTAGGAAAATCTTTTCCTGTGTATTTAGTAAAAATTGAAGACAAAGAATGTGAAGTAGCTTTTGCCCGTAAAGAGAGAAAAACAGGTATAGGATATACAGGCTTTATTGTAAATTATGATGAAAAAGTAACGATTGAAGAAGATTTATATCGTAGAGATACGACTATGAATAGCATAGCTTACCGTGTACGTGATGGAAAAATAATTGATCCATATAAAGGACGAGAAGATATTGAAAAAAGATATATCAAAGCAGTATCACATCATTTTAAAGAGGACCCTGTAAGAGCGCTTCGAGCTGCGCGTCAGGCTTGTGAATTGAATTTTAAAATCAATGAAGATACTGTAAATTTGATGCGAGCATGTAGAGAGGAAATAAAATCAGAGCCACAAGAACGCATTTTTAATGAATTACAACGTGCATTAAAAACAAAGAAACCATCAATATTTTTCCGCAGTCTAGTGAAAGCGGATTTATTGGAAATCTTATTTCCTGAAATTTATGCATTGATAGGGAAAACTCAACCTGTAGCATTTCATCCAGAAGGTGATGCGTTTGAGCATACTATGGAGATTGTGGATTTAGTTGCTGATATGACTGATGATGTCGCAGTGCGTTTTGCAGGTCTTGTGCATGATTTGGGCAAAGGTGTAACGCCAAAAGAAATGTTACCTCATCATTATGGACATGAAGAAAAAGGTTTAGCCGTATTAAAAGCATGGAATAAACGCATGACGCTTCCTAAAAAATGGTTGCAAGGTGGATTATTTGTCATCAAAGAACATATGCGAGCAGCTAGACTAGGAAAAGTAGGAAAAATTGTCGATTTTTTATTGATTGTAGAGAAAAATCCTTTAGGCTTTGCTGGCTTTAATTGTGTGATTTTGGCAGATAGTAAATCATTACCTTATTATTTAGCAGATTATCATAGTTATCTCCAAAAAATTCATAGTGTATCTATGAAGAATTGTCCAGCAAATTTGAAAGGCAAAGCGATTGGTGATTGGATAAGAAATGAGCAAATTAAATTATTTAAGCAGAATATAGAAGTAGAAGCTTAGAAAATTTTACAAAGATTTAACATTTCTCATATTTAATTTTCTTATTTTTATACTATAATATTATTAAAGGCAAAATTAATCTATTATTGAAGTAGATAATAAATAAAATTTATAAATACAGCATTCTAAGTTGTGAAACGAAGAATGCTATTATTTTTGTCTATTTTAGTAAAAAGATTGTATTTTGTAATATTTTTGTAAAATAGTGAAGGAAAAACGAGGGGATATATAGAATTTAGCATAAAAAAATATTATACTTAAAACAGAGTAGGAGGAATTTAGATGTATGGTATTGTAGATATTGGTTCAAATACAATGCGTCTTGTTATTTATAAAGTAGAAGGTGGTAAACCAAGAGTACTTTTAAATAAAAAAGAAATGGCAGAATTAGCATCATTTATTCAAGATGGTATGATGGTAGCAGATGGTATCAATAGAGCTTGCTATATCTTGGATAGTTTTAATTTATTAGCTAAAGATTTAGGTGTAAATAATTTACATGTTTTTGCTACTGCATCTTTAAGAAATATTTCTAATAGCCAAGCAGCAGTTAGTGAAATTGAAGATAGAACAGGATTAGCTATTAATTTATTAAGTGGTGCTCAAGAAGCTGAATATGATTTTGTTGGTGCAGCTAGAACTATTGATTTAAAAAGTGGTTTGTTAGTAGACATTGGTGGCGGTAGTACAGAATTAGTTATGTATAATAATATGCAAATACAAAATTCTATAAGCTTACCAATCGGTTCTTTAAGCATGTATACAAAATTTGTAAAACATTTATTCCCAACAAAAAAAGAACGCAAAAAAATTGAAGAATGCGTAAGAGAAATGATAGTTCGTTACGATGTAGACCAATGGGGCGATTGTCCATATGTTTGCGGTGTAGGTGGAACTATTCGTAATGTAGATAGATTAAATAGTTATTTTTATGATTTAAGTAAAAATAATCGTTTTGTCATTGCTGAAAATTTAAATTGGATGGTTAAAAAACTAGAAAACTGTGAAAATAAAAAATTAGTACCTCGTGAAACTTTAGAAACATTATTAAAAGTCGTACCTGAACGTGTGCGTACAATTATGCCAGGTATGATAATCTTAAATACTATTGTTAAATATTTTAACGTACAAAGCATTTATGTAAGTCGTGCAGGTGTACGTGAAGGATATTTATATAAGCAAGTATTAACTAAAGAGGGAGAACAGAATGCATAAAAAGATAGATACATCATATACACAAAATAGAGAATTATCATGGCTTCGTTTTGATGATAGAGTATTAGAAGAAGCTATAGATGAAAATGTGCCTCTATATGAAAGACTAAAATTTATAGCAATTTATGCTAGTAATTTAGATGAGTTTTATCGAGTACGTGTAGGTAGTCTATATGAAATGGCTTCTGTGGATACAAATGGTTTTGATAATAAAAGTTTTATGACACCAAGTCAGCAATTAGATAAAATCTTTGTAGCTACAAAACAATTAAATCAAAAAGCTGATAAAATTTTTGCAACTGTAGAAAAACAGCTTAAAACATATGGCATTGAACGTAAAAAAGTAAAATCTTTAAATCAAAAAGATAAAACTTATGTTAAAACATATTTTGACAATCAAATTAGCCCATTCTTATCTCCACAAATTATAAATGTAAGACACCCATTTCCTCATTTATTAAATAAAGCGTTATATGTAGGTATAATTTTAACACGCAAAAAGAAAAAGGTTTTTGGAATTATTCCAGTACCTAGCAATTTACCTAAAATCGTATATATACCAAATAAATCTAAAATTCGCTATGTGATGACAGAAGATATCATAGCTACATATGCTGATAAAATTTTTGATGGCTATGAAGTAGAAAATACAGCAATTTTATCTGTTACTAGAAGTGCAGATATTAGCTTAGATGATGAGCGATTAGATTTAGGAGAGGATTTCTTAGAACATGCACGTGAAGTTTTATTGAAAAGACAAAGACTTGCACCTGTTCGTTTAGAAATAGAAGGCAATATAGATTCAACAATGATGAAATATGCCACAGAACAATTTAAAATCACATCAAAGCAAATTTTTATCTATAAATCTCCTATCAATAAATCTTATATTTTCAGCTTAGGTAGTAAATTTAATGAAGAACAGAAAAATAGCTTGATGTATCCACCATTTGAACCATCACATATTTGTTGTGTTCCTGAAAATGCTAGTGTGATGGATTATGTGGCAAATAATGATGTAATGTTACAATATCCATATCAAAGCTTTGATATTTTCTTGAAATTCATTAAAGAAGCTGTAACAGACGAAAAAGTATTTGCTATAAAGATTACTTTATATCGTGTAGGAAGTCATAGAGCTCAATTGATGAATTATTTATCGATGGCAGCTAAAATGGGTAAAGATGTAACTGTTTTGATGGAACTTAGAGCTCGTTTTGATGAAGAAAATAATATAAACTGGGCAGAATTTTTACAAGATGCTGGCTGTAAAGTTATTTATGGTATGGAAGGCTATAAAGTTCATTCCAAAATTTGCTTAGTTATGAAACAAGATAAAACAGGCATAAAATACTTTACACAAATAGGTACAGGTAACTATAATGCTTCTACATCTTCTTTATATACAGATATTTCCTTGATAACTAGCAATGAAGATATAGGTAAAGATGCTGTAGAATTTTTCCAGAATATGGGTATTGATAATCTCTATGGAGAATATAAAAATCTATTAGTAGCACCTGTTAGTCTAAAAAATACTTTATTAGATTTAATTAAAGAAGAAATTGAAAAAGCTAAAGCTGGAGAAGAAACAAGCATTTTTTTGAAAATGAACTCTTTAACAGATAGACAATTAATAGATGCATTAAAAGAAGCTTCTCAAGCTGGCGTTAAGATAAAAATGATTATTCGTGGTATTTGCTGTATTTTACCAGGAATAGAAGGAAAAACAGATAATATTGAAGTTATAAGTGTAGTAGGTAGATTTTTAGAGCATTCTCGTATTTTCTGCTTTGGTACAGGCGAAAATATGAAAATGTATATAGCTTCTGCTGACTGGATGACTAGAAATACAGAAAATCGTGTAGAAATAGCTGCACCAATTTATGACCAAAAAATAAAAAATAGCATTTATGATACTTTACGCATAATGTGGAAAGATAATCTTAAAGCTAGAATTTTATGTAGCGATGGAACATATAAAAAGCCTGAAATAAAAGAAGGCGATGAATTGATCGATTGCCAAAATTATTTGCGTCATGAATATAAAGTTGGACGAAAAATAAAACTTTAAGCTAAAAATAAAACCTCCACTATTGTTTTTCAATAGTGGAGGTTTTTTATATTTCGATTTTATTTTTTGAAAATAGTAGATTTGAAATAAACTATAGCCCAAAAGATAGTGATGATGACACCAGCAGGATAAGTAATGCTAGTTGGTAAACCAAAACCTTCAGGAGCTTGGAGGATATAAGTGAAAGTAACCATAGTCATAAAAATGGCAGGAATTACAGCGATATAATGTTGCCAACCACCTTTATTTTGTTTCCAAAGATACATTGCACCTGTCCAAAGAGCAATCATAGCTAATGTTTGGTTTGCCCAAGAGAAATAACGCCAAATGATATCAAAATTCATTTGAGATAAAATGCCACCGATACCAAGAAGTGGAATAGATAAAGCTAAACGTTTTGTATAAGAAACTTGATCGATTTTGAACCAATCAGAAAGTGTATAACGAGCACTTCTGAATGCAGTATCACCAGAAGTGATAGGACAAGCGATAACACCAATCATAGCTAAAATACCACCGACAGTGCCTAATGTACCAAAGGATACATCATAAACAACGCCACCAGGACCTGCACTAGCGATAGCAGCAGCTAATCCACCAGTTGTTTCATAGAAAGCGATACCAGCAGATGCCCAGATAAGAGCGATAATACCTTCAGCTACCATAGCACCATAGAAAACAACGCGACCATTTTTTTCTTCTTTCATGCAACGAGCCATAAGTGGAGATTGTGTAGCATGGAAACCAGATGTAGCACCGCAAGCAACAGTGATAAACATTAATGGCCAAATAGGTAAATCTTTTGGATGAAGATTTTGAAGTGTCATTTCTGGCATTTGCCAGCCACCGAGGATAATACCACTAGAAACACCAACTGCCATGATAATTAGGCAAGCACCAAAAAGTGGATAAATTTTACCAATGATTTTATCGATAGGTAATAAAGTAGCTAAGAAATAATAAATGAGTACAACTACTAACCAGAAAGTAACATCTAAAGAATCAGGAGTGAGTTTGGCAAGAAGTAATGCAGGACCTGTCATAAATACAGTACCTACTAAAACTAAAAGGATAACGGAGAAAATACGCATTACAGTTTTCATAGTATCGCCAAGATAGATACCTACGATTTCTGAAATACTTTCACCATTATGACGAAGGGAAATCATACCAGAGAGGTAATCGTGAACGGCACCAGAGAAAATAGTCCCAATTACAATCCAAAAATAAACAACTGGACCCCAGAGAGCACCTGCAATGGCACCAAAAATTGGACCAAGACCTGCAATGTTTAATAATTGAATCATAAAAACTTTCCATGTTGGAAGTGGTATGTAATCTACACCGTCGTTATGGGTTATGGCAGGAGTAGGTTTTTGTGAAGGAGCAAAAACTTTTTCTACAAAACGACCATAAATCATGAAACCTACAATAAGAGCGATTAAACTAATAAAAAAAGTAATCATATGAGAATACACCTTCTTTAGGAATTTATAAAATTTTAAGATAGCTCCGGAACTATGCTTAATAAACTAAATAAAATTTAATACTTTGTTAAAAAAATAACTTGCATTCATTTATTAAAATATTAATATTATTTATTGTACAAGTAAATTTATAATACTTTTGTGTAACTTTGTCAAGTATTTTTACAATTTTTTAAAAATTTAAATTAGAATTTAAAATTAAAACGAGTATTTCATTCAAATTTGAAAAAAATACTCGTTTTGTTAAAGCATTATTTATAAAGTTTTTACAGTATTTCTAAAATAGTTTCCTTGACTAATTTTTCAGGAACATCTTTTTTTATACATACTTTGCCGATATCTTCTAATAAAACCCAATTAACTTTACCGTTAACAGTTTTTTTGTCATGGAAAATATCTTGATAAATTTTTTGAGCATCACAATTTTTAGCTTTAAGTGGCAAGTTCATATTTGCAAGTAATTGACACATTTTATCAACTACATCTTGAGATATTAAGCCTAATTTAAAACTTAATTTACTAGCGCCAATCATGCCGATAGCTACTGCTTCTCCATGATTATAAACGGCATAATTAGTTTCTTTTTCAATAGCATGACCTAAAGTATGACCAAAGTTTAAGATGGCACGAAGACCAGCTTCACATTCATCTTTAGATACTACATCTGCTTTTATTTCACAAGAACGTGCAATGATATGAATTAGGGCTTCTGGCTTCAATTGAAGAATTTCTTGTTGGTGCTCGGTTAAATAAGTATAAAAATCATGGTCATAGATAAAACCATATTTAATGACTTCGCCTAAGCCTGTGGAAATCTCCCTAGTAGGTAAAGTTTTCATCATTTCTAAATCCATGAAAACGGCTTGTGGCTGATAAAAAGAACCAATGAGATTTTTGCCTAGAGCATGATTTACAGCGACTTTGCCACCAACACTAGAGTCAACTTGTGCAAGCAGGCTAGTTGGCATTTGGATGAAAGGAACGCCACGCATGAAGGTAGCGGCAATAAAACCAGCTAAATCACCAACAACGCCACCGCCTAGAGCAATGATAGGAGATTTGCGGTCAAGACCATGTTCAATTGCTTGTGTATACAGTGTTTCTGCAACAGATAAAGATTTAGATTGTTCACCAGCTGGAATGATGGCAATTTTGGCATTAAAACCAGCTTTAGTGAGTAAATCTTTGACACTGTCTGCGTATAGTGGAGCAATATTTGTATCAGTGATGATTAAAGCTTTTTGAGAATATTTTTGTGCTTTAAAAAAATCAATGATAGTTGTTTCTAGATTATGACCAATATAGATATTATAAGATTTTTCATTGAGATTTACGGGAACAATGCGCATTATTTCACACCCTTTAAGTATTTCATAATGATTTCGACATTTTGCAGTGGTGTTGTATCATCTGTTTTTATGATTAAATCAGCTTTTTTGTAAAATGGAGCACGTTTAGCCATAAGTTCAATAATAGTTTTTAAACGTTCTTCATTACTTTTTTTGGCAAGTAGAGGACGTTTATCATTTCCAGTGCGTTTTAAAATAGTATGTGGCATAGCTGTCAGCGCTATAACGATACCATTTTTGCGAAGCTCTTGCATATCAGTTTCTTTAGTAGCAACGCCACCGCCTGTAGAAATTACTTGATGACTTTTTTGTGCTAATTTTTGGATAGTAGCTGTTTCACGTTGGCGAAATACTGCTTCGCCTTCTTTAGCAAACATATCTTTTATTTTTGTTTTGTATTCTTGTTCGATAGCTGTATCTGTATCTACAAAACTATAACCTAAACGATAAGCTAATAATTTACCTGTAATAGATTTTCCACTGCCCATAAATCCTATAAGTACAATATTAGATTTCATTTTAATCCTATCCTTTTATTCTTTCGTTATAAGCTTGTAAATTTTGAAGGACATCAACCATGCAATCACTGCCGAATTTGTCAATCATGGCTTTAGTGATAGCAAGTGCAACCATAGCTTCGCCAACTACAGAAGCTGCTTGAACAGCACATACATCACTGCGTTCTTTACAAGCTAAAACTTCTTGTTTACTTTCAATATCAATGGAATGAAGTGGTGTCATAAGTGTAGGAATAGGTTTCATACAAGCGCGAACAATAATAGGCTCGCCATTACTCATACCACCTTCGATACCACCTGCATGATTTGTTTTGCGATAAACAGTTTTATCTTCATTGTAGAACATTTCATCATGTAATTGACTGCCTGGATGATTTGCATAATCAAAACCATCGCCGATTTCAACGCCTTTGATAGCTTGAATGGACATCATAGCTCCAGCAAGTTGCATATCGAGTCGTTTATCCCATTGAATATGACTGCCTACACCGATTGGCATATTTTGGACTACAACTTCAAAAGTTCCGCCTAAAGTATCACCTGCTTGACCAGCATCGCGAATTGCTTCGCGCATTTTAGCTTCTGCTTGAGCATCGTTGCAGTTTAAATCGCTATCATTAGGTTGTAAATTGGCATAATCAATATTATCTGTATTAGCTTTTACACCACCGATATTGATTACATGAGATACGATTTTTATACCACAAGCTTCTAAAAATTGACGAGCAACAGCTCCAGCAGCCACGCGTGCAGCTGTTTCCCTAGCACTAGAGCGTTCTAAAATGTCGCGGATATCTTCACGATTATATTTTTTGATACCAACATAATCTGCATGACCTGGGCGAGCAGCTGTAACTTTAGTCCATGTAGGTGTACCCATCACAGACATGCGGTCAGTCCAGTTTTCCCAGTCTTTATTCACTACACGCAAAGTAATAGGGTCGCCCATTGTTTCGCCAAAACGTACACCAGATAAGATATCTACTTTATCCGTTTCTATAGACATACGACCACCACGACCATAGCCTTTTTGACGGCGTGCCATTTGTCTATTTATTTCATCAAGATTTATTTTAAGACCAGCGGGAATTCCTTCAACTAATGCTATTAAGCATTGTCCATGAGATTCGCCAGCAGTTAAAAATCTAAACATTATGTTCAACCCCTTATATTTTTCATGTTTACAAGTTATCAATAGATATTATAACTAAAAATAGAAAATCATGCTAGAAAAATATTATTTTGTTGACAAAAATAAACAGGTCTTGACACTATTGCTAAAATTTGTGAAAATGAATGTATATTATGCCTTTTTGAGGTGAGTCTGATGTATGACAAAGTAAAAGTAACTTATTTATTAAATAGCGGTTTTATTTTAGAAATAGGCGATTGCGCAATAATTTTCGATTATTATCAAGATGAAAAAAATATAGTGGACAAAATTATTCAAGATAAAAAAGAAGTTTATTTTTTTGTATCTCATGTTCATTATGACCATTTTAATCCTAAAATAAGTGAGTTTAAAAATAAGGTAACGAAATATTTTATCAGCTATGATGTGGTAACTGATGTATTGCCTAAAGAAAAGACTATTATTTTAGATGAATATATGACTTATGATGATAAAAATATACATGTACGCTCATTTAGTTCTACTGATGAAGGAATTTCTTTTTTTGTAGAAAAAAATGATTGGAAGATTTTCCATGCAGGCGATTTTAATTGGTGGCATTGGAAAGGTGATACAAAAGAAAATAATGCATTTGCTAAAAATGGATTTGTAAAACAAATGATGCGTTTATCTGGTTTGAAAATGGATATAGCATTTTTCCCTGTAGATAGTAGATTAGAAGAATTTTTAGATTTAGGTGTAACCGAGTTTTGTAAAGTTACGGAAGTTAAAAATTTAATTACTATGCATAATGTAGGTAAAAAAGATTGGATAATACCAGAAGATTTTCCTAATAAAGAGAAAATGAACTCTATTTGGTGCCCTAAAGTTATTGGAGAGAGTCATTTTATCACTAAATAAAATAAGTATGATGGAGAATAGATGAGATGAAAAAATTTATATTTTTATGTTTATTAGCATCTGTATTTACCTTATCTTTATTTACAAGTAATGGTATTGCAGAGCAACAAATAAATTCTAATGAACAAATAGGAAAGGAAGTTCAATCAATGAGTAAAAATCGTATTGCAGTATTTGAAACAAATATGGGTACTTTTGAAATTGAATTATTCGAAGATAAAGCACCAATCACAACGGGTAATTTTATCGACTTAGCAGAACATAATTTTTATGATGGTTTAATTTTCCATCGTGTAATTGATGGTTTCATGATTCAAGGTGGAGACCCTAATGGCAATGGTACAGGTGGCCCTGGTTACACAATTAAAGATGAATTCCACAAAGATTTAAGACATGATGGTCCTGGCGTATTATCCATGGCAAATGCTGGTCCTAATACAGGTGGTTCTCAGTTCTTCATTACTTTAGATAAAACTCCATGGCTTGATGGACATCATGCTGTTTTTGGTAAAGTAGTAAAAGGCATGGACGTAGTGGAAGCTATTGGTCATGTACAGACTGATTTCATGGATAAACCTATCGAAGATGTAGTTATTAATAAAATAGAAATCAAAGATGCTGAATAATGAATTGTTATACGTATATGGTACAATGCAGTGATGGTACTTTATATACAGGTTGGACAAATGATTTAAAAAAGCGTCTAGAAAAACACAATGCCGGCAAAGGTGCTCGCTATACACGTGGGCGTTTGCCGGTTAAATTAGTTTATTATGAAGTTTTTGCCACAAAAAGCGAAGCTATGAAGCGTGAAGCTCAAATAAAAAAATTATCACGCAAGCAAAAATTATTATTTATAATTAATCCCTAATGATTTAGTATGGATTTTATGATATACTAAAATAAGATTTGAATAAAATCTGAGCAGGAAAATTTTTCTTTTAGGAGGATTATAATGGCAAAGTCTATTACTGAAGTTTTAGGTATAAAATATCCAATTATTCAAGGCGGTATGGCTTGGATTTCTGATGCAAAACTTGCAGCAGCTGTTTCTAATGCTGGCGGTGCAGGTATTATTTCTTGTGGTGGTAGAACTACAGAATATGTTCGCGAAGAAATCCGCAAAGCAAAACAATTAACAGATAAACCATTTGGTGTGAATGTAATGCTCATGGCACCAAATAAAGATGAAATCGTAGATGTTATCTGCGAAGAAAAACCTGCTTTTGTTACTTTAGGTGCAGGAAATCCAGTTCCATATTTTGCAAAATTGAAAGAAGCAGGTATAAAAGTAATTCCTGTAATTCCAAATGTAAAACTTGCAAAACGTGTAGCAGCTGCTGGTGCTGATGCTATGGTAGCAGAAGGTATGGAAGCTGGCGGTCATATTGGCGTATTGACTACAATGGCTCTTATGACACAAGTAATTCCAGAGATAAAAGATATTCCAGTTGTTATGGCTGGTGGCTTCGGCGATGGTCGTGGCTTAGCAGCAGCTATGCTCATGGGTGCTGGCGGTGTACAGATGGGTACTCGTTTCTTAGTAGCAGAAGAATGTTCTGTTCATGAAAATATGAAACAAAAATTAATTGAAGCTGTAGATACAGATACTATTGTTACAGGTCTTACTCTTGGTGGTGCTGTACGTGGTATTAAAAATAAATTCTCTACAGAATTTGTACAAAAAGAAAATGAAGGTAAAACTTCTAAAGAAGAACTTATTCGCATGGCAACAGGTACAAATAAATTAGCAGCTGTTGAAGGTGATGTAGTAAATGGTATGATGCAGGCTGGTCAATCTTTGACTGTTTTACAAAAAGTAGAACCTGTAGCTACAATCATTGAAGATATCATGAAACAAGCTCGCGAAACATTATCTGCTGCAGCAACTATTAAACTTTGATATAAATTAATTTAGTGGCGAGTATATCGAGGATTTTATCCTTGGTAGTATCGCCACATTTTATATAATTTTGTATATATATTGGTGATGATTGAGGAAAAATAAAATCTTAAAGGAGTTTTTATTTTGAAAAAATTATTATTAGTGGTTTTGAGTTTGATGACAATGATGGTGTTTACAGCTTGTGGTAGTGAAAAGACAACTACAAGTCAAGAGGATAAAGCAAATTCAGAGGATAAAATAAAAATTGTTACATCTTTTTATCCAATTTATATAGAAACTTTGAATGTTACAAAAGGAATTGATGGGGTAGTTGTAGAAAATATGACTAAACCACAAACAGGTTGTTTACATGATTATCAAATGACACCAGCTGATATGAAAAAGTTAGAAAATGCAGATGTGTTCATAGCTAATGGAGCTGGTATGGAATCTTTTTTACAAGATGTAATTGATAATCAGAAGAATTTAAAAGTTGTTGAAGCTGCTAAAGGCATCGAATTATTAGCAGATGAACATGGAGAAAATCCACATGTGTGGGTTAGTGTATCTAATTGCATGACACAAGTACAGACAATTGCTGATGAATTGAGTAAATTAGATCCTGAACATGCAGATGCTTATCAAAAAAATGCCAAAGAATATATTGCTAAATTGGAAGATTTAAAGCAAGATATGCATAATCAGATTGATAATTTACCACATAAAGATATTGTTACATTCCATGAAGCATTTCCTTATTTTGCTAAAGAATTTAATTTAAATATTGTTGGTGTAATTGAACGTGAACCAGGAACAGCGCCAACACCTAGTGAATTAGATGAAATTATTGCACAAGTAAATGATTTACAGGCAAAGGCTTTATTTGCAGAACCACAATATTCATCAACAGCAGCCAAAACGATTGCCAATGAAACAGGAGCTAAAGTTTATACCTTAGATCCTGTAGTAACAGGAGAAAATGATCTTGATGCTTATATCAAGGCTATGAAACAAAATGCACTTACATTACAAGAGGCATTAAAATAAAATAAAGGGTGAAGTATGAATGATAAAGGGTACAGGTGTTGATATCATAGAAATATCAAGAATAGAAAAATCCTTAACCAATGAAAAATTTGTCGAGCGCATTTTTACAAAAAAAGAACAGGAATATTGTAATTCTAGAAAACAAATGGCAGTTTCTTCTTATGCAGCTAGATTTGCAGCTAAAGAAGCTGTAGTAAAAGCGTTAGGTACAGGTATATCTGGTGGAGGATTGTGGACTGATATTGAGATATTACCAGATGATGATGGAGCACCACATGTAAAACTTTATGGATATTTTGCATATATAGCTACAAAAAGAAAAATATATAATATTTTTATCTCCTTGAGTCATTGCAAAGAATATGCGGTAGCTCAAGCTATTTTGGAGGGATAATGATAATATGAAAATTGCATCTGCTGAACAAATGAGACAAATTGATAACGAAGCGATTAATCAGTTTGGTATACCAGAAATAGCTTTAATGGAAAATGCAGGGCATGAAATAGCAAAAAAAGCTATGAATTTATGCAAAGATATAGCTATAGCTAGACAGAGCTATTGCATTTTAGCTGGTTGTGGTAATAATGGCGGAGATGGCTTTGTAGCAGCTAGACATTTAATGAATAATGGTGCAAAAGTTAAGATTTTTATTTTAGGAAATACAGAACATTTTACACCATCTGCTAAAATTAATTATAATGTTTTAGTGAATATGAAAGCTGAAATATACCATATTGTTTCTGAACGTGATTGGAATCGTTTGCAAATATCAATAACTTTTTCTGATTGTATTATTGATGCTTTGCTAGGTACAGGTATTCATGGACAATTACGAGAAAACATTAAAAAATGTATCCAAATAGTAAATACTTCGAATAGACCTGTTTTATCAGTAGATATGCCAAGTGGTGTTAATGCTAATACAGGAGTAGTGGAAAGTGATGCTATTTTTGCCACTACTACAATTACTTTTGGTTTACCAAAAATTGGTTTGATTATGTATCCTGGTTGCAAACATACAGGTAATATAATCGTAAAAACTATTGGTATACCAAATGATTTATTGAGTAAAGAAGATATAAAACAAGAAGCTATAGATGAAGCTTTTGTAAAAGCACATTTAGCTTCAAGAGCAGATGATGTATATAAAGGTTCTTGTGGAAAAGTTTTAACTTTAGCAGGTTCAACAGGTTATACAGGCGCTGCTTGTTTATCTAGCCAAGCTGTATTAAAAATAGGTGCTGGCATATCTACACTTATTTCTGCTGAAAGTTTATATGATATTTTATCCATGAAAAATACAGAAGTCATGGTAAAACCATTGCCAGAAATATTGCCTGGCGTATTAGGCGATAGTGCTATGGAAAATATAAAAGATATAGCTAGAGATTTTGATGTAGTTTTAATGGGACCTGGACTTGGTAGAAATGATGAAACATGTCAAATGGTAAGAAAATTAGCTATTGATTTAGATAAACCTTTAGTATTAGATGCTGATGCTATTTTTGCTTTTAGCCAAGCACCTGATGAATTAAAGAAAATAAAACAAATGCCAATACTTACACCTCATTTGGGTGAAATGGCAAACCTATTGCATATCACTATTTCAGATTTAAAAGATAATCTTTGGGAAATAGCTAGAAAAGCAGCAGAATATTTTAATGCAATATTTGTGTTGAAAAGTGAAAAAACACTTGTTATTTATCCAGACGGAAATATATTTGTAACTACAGTTGGTAATGCAGGTATGGCAACAGCCGGCAGTGGTGATGTTTTAGCTGGTACAATAGCAGGTATTGTAGCTGAAAAATTAGCTGGAAAAATGTCAGCTCCAGTAGGCGTTTATTTACATGGACTTGCTGGTGATTTAGCTGGAGAAAATGGACAAGCTGGTTTAATAGCAGGAGATATTTTATTAAATCTGTCTAAAGCTCGTAAACAAATAGACAATAAATAAGGTACTAATTGAGATAATATTTGTAATAAAGGGCAATAGTTCACTATTTTGGACATATAGTAAAATTTATTGCCCTGATAACAAAAATTTAGCTTAATTTTGTAAAACTATTTTGCAAACAAATAGTAAAAAAGATGTATGCTTATTAAAAATATGTTATAATGAGCTTAGTTGATAGGAAAATATAGGATTTTTAAATAAGCAAGAAGCTTAAGTCAAGACAGTTTGTTATACTAGAAGTAATTTTTATAAAAATCAATGATATTAGCAATTTCTTAATATGTTGGAGGAGACATATTAAATATAAATGGCTACAAAGTCGCGTTAGTCATATTTTATTTAGAAAAGGAGTTGAAAGCCTGAGGCAAGAGCGCAATTTATTATTTAATAAATTTCTTGTAATGGTGTATCCGCTGAGAAGAAATGAGATTGTAAAGCGTGGCGATATATATTATGCTAATTTAAGCCCAGTAATTGGCTCAGAGCAAGGTGGACTACGACCAGTACTCATTGTACAAAATGATATTGGTAATAAATATAGTCCAACTATTATAGTAGCTGCAATTACTGCCAAATTAGGTAAGACACATATGCCTACACATGTTGATTTGCCTGCAAAATACTGCAATTTAGAACGAGATTCTATGGTATTGTTAGAACAATTACGTACTATTGATAAATCTCGATTGAGTAAGAAAGTTACCACGCTGGATAAAAATTTTATGCAGGAAGTAAACAAGGCATTGATGATTAGTTTAGGGCTAGTTAAGTTCTAAAATAAATTGATTAAAAAAGTAAAACGAATTGTCTATACATAAAAAATTTTATATAATAGTTGATGTATGCGGAGTGCTCCTGATGATTTTAAGGAGCACTTTTGCTATATAACTTAATATCAAATTAAATTGGTGAAAGGTTGATAGAATGAAAAAGATTGTTGCCTTATTGATGATTTTGTGCAGTTTATTTTTATGGGGTTGTGGAAAAGATAATGCTACACAGTCAGCAAATAAAGACGAAGCTTTAAAAATAGAGATGTTAGATATCGGTCAAGGTGATGCAACGCTTATACAAACAAAAGAACAAACTATCATGATTGATACAGGTGATATTGATGAGCGTGATAATTTAGTTAAATTATTGAAGGAAAGAAATATTACAACTATTGATAAATTAATCATAACTCACCCGCATGCAGACCATTTGGGTGGAGCTTATGCAGTATTTAAGAATTTTGAAGTCAAAGAAGTTTATGATAATGGAGATCCTACGACAACACAAACTTATAAGACTTATTTAAAAAATATAAAAGAGAAAAAAATAAAATATCAACAATTATCAGCAAATGATGAATTAGATTTTGGTAGTGGCGTAAAATTCAAAGTTTTTAGCCCTACAAAACAAATGTTAAAATCTGGAGATGATTTAAATAATAATTCTTTAGTTGGTCAATTAAAATACAATGATTTTACAATGATGTTCACAGGAGATGCTGAAAAAGAAGCTGAGGAAAATATGGTGAAAACATATGGTAGTGAGCTTGCTTCATTAGTATTAAAATCTCCTCATCATGGCAGTAGAACATCTTCAAGTGAAGCTTTTCTAAAACAAGTAGGTGCTAAAACTGTATTGATTTCTTTAGGTGCTGGTAATGAATATGGGCATCCGCATAAACAAACTATGGAGCGTTATAAAAAATTAGGCATGAAAGTATATGAAACAGATAAAGATGGTTCTATTACTATAACAAGTGATGGTAGTAAAGATTATAAAATTACTACAGAAAAATAAAATATAAATAAAATAGAGGCAAAGATATGATAAGTGCTGTTATTGATAGATTTGAAGAAGATAAAGTTGTATTATTAGTAGGGGAAGATGAACAAAAAGTTGTTTTCCCTAAGAATTTATTAGATAAGAATTTAAAGGAGGGAGATTATTTATCTATAGATATTAAATATGATGAAGTAGCTACAAAAAAAGCTGTAGCAGAAATAGAAGATTTATTAAAGTCCTTAAAAAATGATAATAAATAAATTAAAGAGGTAGTAAGAGTGTATAATTTATTAAAAAAGGTAATTTTATGTTCAGTTGTTTTATTGCTCATGGTCATACCAAATGTTTCTTTGGCTAAAAGTAATATAAGTGTAGAAAAAATTTCTCATAATTTTATGACTTCAGAGCAAGGAGATACGTATCTTCATATAGAAATAAATACTAATAGAGAAGTAAAAAACTTTTCTATTCAGGAAAATCCTAATAATAAATATCAATTGATTTTTAATATAGAAGATGCTCGAATAGATCATATATCTAGACAAGAAAAGTTAGATGGAAATATCGCTAAAAAAGTATTTTTACAAGAAAAAAAGGATACAGTTCAAGGAAAAATATATTTACAACAAGAAGTAAATAATAATTATAAAATATATAGTTTAGGCAAAAAAGGTATAGCAATTGACATTTTTAATAGTGTAGTAAATGCTCCTGTAGCTAGTGATGTAGCTTTGAGTAATGTAAAAAATAAAATAATCACTATTGATCCAGGTCATGGCGGTTCTGATTCTGGAGCTGTAGGACCTAATGGATATACAGAAAAAGAAGGAGCTTTTGCTATCTCTCAAAAAGTAGCTTCTATTTTAAATCAATCAGGAGCTAAAGTTGTTATGACTAGAGATAGTGATGTTGATGTTTATGGTCCAAATGCTTCTGCAAGAAATGAATTACAAGCACGTGTTGATGTAGGAAATAGAGTAAATTCAGATATATTTGTTAGTATTCATTGCAATGCTTTTGTAAATCCTGCTGCAAATGGTACACAGACATTTTATTATGGTTCTAGCTATCAAGGACAAAGATTAGCACAAAATATTCAAGAAAAAATGATTGAAGCTAATGGCTTGCGTGATAGAGGCATTTCTACTTGTAATTTTTATGTAGTAAAACATTCTTATATGCCAGCTGTACTCATTGAAACAGCTTTTATCACTAATTATGATGAAGAAGCTTTATTAAGTGATGATGAATGGCAAACAATAATGGCAAAAGCTATAGCAGAAGGTATTAACGAATATTTTAGTAATTAATTAATATAATTTGAGAGGCGAAAAAATAATGAGAGTAAAAATAAAATCTATAAAAGGTTTATTAGCAGTTTTAGCAATATCTATTTTAACAATTACTTCTGGTTGTACAGAACAAGGTATAAATTTAGAAAAAAGTTCATCTAGCTCTGTGCAGGAAAATGTAAACAAAGAAGGAAGTTCTTCTAGCACTAGTGCAAATGATATGGAACAGGCAAACGAAAAGAAAATATCTGGTGTTACAATTTATTTCCCTGATGCTAATGGTGAAAAATTAATTCCAACACAAAGACAGATAAATTTAAATCGTGAAGATAAATACAAAGCTGTTGTACAAGCATTAATAGATGGACCTATTTCTGATAAAGAAGGTATCTATATTATGCCAAAAGATACACAAGTTTTATCAGTTAAAGTAAATAATAATATTGCCACTGTTGATTTTAATAAAGCATTTAAAACAAATTTCACAGGTGGTTCTACTGGGGAATTGATGTTGATTGGCTCTATTGTAAATTCTTTAACAGAATTCAAAGATATAAAAGCTGTTCGCTTTACTGTTGAAGGAAAAGTATTAGAAGCATTAGATAATCATTTAGATTTAACAGTACCTCAAGAACGCATGGGAGATTTGTTATAAAAAATAAAACATAAGAAGGTGTTTTTTTCATGTTAAAAACGTTAGAAAATGATATTTTACGCCTCACTGTAGATACTCATGGTGCTGAAATTCATAGCCTTGTAGCTAAAGATACAGGTATTGAATATATTTGGCAGGCTGACCCTAATTACTGGCAAAGACATGCGCCAATCTTATTTCCTATTGTTGGTAAATTAAAAAATGGTCAATATGAATATGATGGAACTGTTTATCGTATGCCAGGTCATGGTTTTGCTCGTGATAAAGAATTTGAGTTTAGCGGACAAACAGAAAATTCTTTGGAATACACATTGACTTATGATGAAGATACATTGAGAATGTATCCATTTAAGTTTAAATTGACAGTTACCTATACTATTAATTTTGCAGAAGTAAAAGTTTCATGGAAAGTAGAAAATCTTGATACAAAAGAAGATATGTATTTTTCCATTGGTGCTCACCCTGCATTTAATTGTCCAATCGGCGTTGAAGGCTCTTTTGATGAACATGAACTCGAGTTTGAACAGACAGAAGCTAATCCATTGACTTCTTATCATATAAATTCTGCAGGAGTATTTGATGGCGGAGTAGCTCCAGTAAAGCTTGTTTATGGTAAAGTATTGCGCTTAAACCATGATTTATTTATTGAAGATGCTCTAGTATTTAAAAAATTATTTTCTGAAGAAGTGAAATTAACTAATACAGCAAATAATCATTTTGTAAAAGTTAATTTCAAAGGTTTTCCATATCTCGGTATTTGGACAAAACCAGTGAAAGCACCATTTTTATGTATTGAACCATGGTATGGTTTAGCTGATAGTACTCAAAAAACAGATTTTTCCAATAAAAAAGGTATATTGTATTTAGCACCAAGTAAGCAATTTGATGCTTCTTATACTATTACTATTGGATAGTCTATAAATTAAATAAATAAAAAAGGAGCTTGGATAAGAAGATATATGACGCTTTTAGATGAAGTTTTACAGGCAAATCAAGCTTATCTTGAACATACACAAGAAGTGAATACTTGGAGTAAATATCCACAAAAACATCTAGCTATTGTTAGTTGTATGGATACGCGCTTGGTTGAATTGTTAGAGCCAGCACTTGGTATTTGTCGCGGTGAAGTCAAAATGATAAAAACAGCAGGCAATACAATAACTAGTAAATTTGATGATGTAATTCGCAGTTTGTTAGTTTGCATTTATCAATTTGATATCAAGGAAATTATGGTTATTGGTCATTATGGTTGTGGTATGGCAACAGCTACTTCAAAAGAATTGATTGATACTATGATAAAACGTGGTATTGATGGAAAAGCTATTGATAAAATAAAAGATGAATTATCCCAATGGATTGATACATTTCATAATCCTAAGGATAATGTGGAAAAAAGCGTAGCAAGTATACATGAAAATCCATTAATTCCTAATGATATCCCTGTACATGGTTTAATCATTAATCCAGATACAGGAAAAGTTGATGTGGTAGTAAATGGTTATTAAGGACAGATAAATAAAACAGAGTATAGCTTATCGAAAGAAAAGTTATACTCTGTTTTTATTTTGTGATAGTCTTAAATATTTATGATATAATTAATAATAATTTGTGGATATTAATAGCTAATGGAGGTTTTTTTATGAATAATATAATCAAAATATGTATAATTTGTACGTTACTTAGTTTCTTGCCCTCGATATCTACAGCTCAAGTGTCTAGTGAATATATGGGAGATAAAAAGCAAACATATAGTTTAGCTTATCCAGTAGTAGATATAGAGGATAAAAAGATTGAAGAGAAAATAAATGAAGATATTGAAGCACAGCTTGAAGATTTAAAAGAAAAGATCGAAAAACATGTATATAGCAAAGTTGATATGACTTATTATGAAAAATATGAAGATGATAATATTATTTCTTTGATGTTTTATGTGAATAAGAAAAAGAAATTCTCTAATAGTATGGAATTAGAAGGTTATACTATCACATATGATAAACATACTGGCGAACGTGTACCTATGAGTAGATATCTAAATATCAATTTAGAACAATTGCAAGATGCTTTGAATAACAGCCAAGCTTATGCAGTTGATGGTTTGGATAATGGTGTTAATTTATCAAAAAGAATACCATATGTAAGTCATAATTATTTTATTTGTCATGATGGTTCAATAGGTTTATTGTATCAAGCTGGCGATTTGATGGAAGTGGAAGCTGGTGCTTGCAAGATTGTAGTATCACCAGAAACTATTGCCAAAGTAAATGAACTAAATAAAGCTAATGAATAAAAATAAAATATAAAGTGGGTGATAGTGTCATGGAAGATTATGGATTATTAGCCATTTTAGTTTTTTTAATATTTTTGTTGACAGTAGGTTTAATAATAACAAAAAAAGTAGAATTTGTACGTGCTTTGCCAGCTTTTGGCATAGTTACAGCGATATTAGCTGGTACTCCTATAACAGGCAGTGAATATAGCATTGCTGATTATGTTATTGTAAAAGGAGCTACGACTTTAGCTGAGCCGATGTTTATTTATATTTTAAGTGTGATGCTAGCAATATTTATTGTAGAATTTAAATTAGATGAGAGTATAAATCATTTATGTTTAAAGTATTTGCAAAATAATTTAAAAGGTATCTTATGGGTAGTAGCTATTTTGACAATAATAGTTTCTAGTATAATAACAAATTTTAGTTCGATAATTTTGATTGCGATTATATTTATGCCTATTTTGTTAAAAATAGGATTTAATAAGCAAGGTTCAGTCGTGTTGTTATTGTTATCTAGTGCGATAGGTAGTTGCTTAAATCCTGGATATCATATTTTGTACGCTAATTTATTGTCATGGAATATTGATAAAGTAAAAGATTTTTATTATATCATGGCAGTTGTTGGTGTTATAGCTTTAGTTTTTTATATTTTCTTGAACAGTAAATATGTTAAAGATATTGAAAGCATAGATTATGAGCAGAAAAATATAAAAGTAAATTGGCATGGATTATGTACTATTTTCATACCATTTATAGCTGTTTTTGGCTTTAATTTAAATATTGAAACAGGTTTAATTTTAGCCTTATCTTATGGTTTTTTAGCTATGGGCTCAAAACAGCCATTTATGGATATGTTGGAATTATTGAAGGTTAGTATTTATAAATCTACAAGGGTTATTATTTTATTATCAAGTGTGGGGGTTTTCATGCATGCTGTGAAGACTCCAGAAGTTGTAGAGTTAATGGCACCGTTATTATTGCATTTAATGCCAAAATCGCCAACGCAATGTCTATTATTTTTCACGATATTATCACCACTTGTTTTATACAAAGGACCTTTCAACTTACAAGGTATGGGGGCAGGTCTAAGTGCTGTGATAATATCTTCAACATCTATGAATCCTATGGTATTAGGTATGGCATTATTATCGTTGAATAATTTGAGAAGAATGATGGACCCTTTAGATGTGCAAAATATAGCTTTGATGCAATATGTAGATGTGGATACTAATTTAGTTATCAAGAAAATTTTGCCTTATGCTTTGAGTATAAATTATATTATGTTGTTTTATGCCTTAGTAGCTGTTGTATAAAAATAAAAAAAATGCCTTCTTAAAGTTTTTAGCTTTAGAAGGCATTTTTATTTTAAGCGTCTTTTAAGAAAGCACTATATCCTTTTTTAGTTTCATAAACATCGATTTTGCTAGTGATTTCCCATGGGGAATGCATATTCAATACAGCAACACCGCTATCTATTACTTGCATACCATAAAGAGCCATGATATAAGCGATTGTTCCGCCACCACCTAAGTCTACACGACCAAGTTCAGAAAATTGAATAGCTACATTATTTTTTTCCATGATGGCACGGATATTGCCGAGATATTCAGCATTAGCATCATTAGAGCCAGATTTTCCACGAGCTCCTGTGAATTTATTAAATGCCATGCCATGACCAAGGTAAGCGATATTTTTCATATCAAAAGAACCTTTATACAAAGCATCATATGCAGAAGTTACATCAGAGGATAACATTTTGCAATTAGCAAGACAACGTCTTAATATTAAATCGCTATATTGACCAAGTAAATTCAAAACTTCAGCTACAGCGTTTTCAAAGAAGCGAGATTGCATACCAGTAGCACCTACAGAACCGATTTCTTCTTTATCTACGAGAAGACAGCAAGCTGTGCGAGTCATATTTTTAGTTTCAAGCATAGCTACTAAAGAAGTATAAGCGCAAACTCTGTCATCTTGACCATAAGAGATGATCATACTACGGTCAAAACCAGCTTCTCTAGCACGACCAGCAGGAACTACTTCAAGTTCAGCAGAGAGGAAATCTTCTTCTTCGATACCGTATTTTTTGCCAACGATTTTTAAAACATTTGCTTTTACAGCATCTTTTTCAGCGCCATTAAGAGGAATAGAGCCAACTAAGATATCGAGGTTTTCACCTTCAATGACTTTAGCAGCATTTTTTTGCATTTGTTCTTGTGCTAAATGAATTAATAAATCTGTTACGCAAAATACAGGGTCATTATCATCTTCACCGATATTTATATCAACAATAGTTCCATCTTTTTTGGCTACAACGCCATGGATAGCAAGTGGAACAGTAACCCATTGATATTTTTTGATACCACCATAATAATGTGTATCCATATAAGCAAGTCCACCATCTTCATAAAGTGGATTTTGTTTGATATCAAGGCGAGGACTATCAATATGAGCACCTAGAATATTCATGCCATTTTCCATAGGTTCAGAACCGATATTGAATAATACAACAGATTTATTCATACATACGGAATAAACTTTATCACCAGCTTGAAGTGTTTCTTTATTAGTGATGATATCTTTTAAGTCTCTATAACCAGCTCTTTGAGCTTGGAATATGATTTCTTTTACACATTCACGTTCTGTTTTGCATTTACTTAAAAAATGACGATAATTTAAGCAAAGTTTTTCTAATGCTTTTTTTTCAGAAGCGGAATAATTATTCCAAATATCTTTTTTCAATGATTGTTTATCTTTCTTTTTAGCCATAAAAATTACCTCTTTAAAATAATTTTAAATACATAATACATATTATAATATATATTAATCTATTAATCGATAAATTTGAAAAAAAGTATTAATTTTAAGGATTTTTATTACAGATAAAGAATAACTGTAATTTTTTATTATAATTTTGTTATCACTTTATAAAAAATTATCCTTGCATATACTTTTAAAAGATTTCAATTGATGTATTTTCCCTATTGATTAAACTCTATTTAAGCCACCTGTTAACATAGTCAAAAATAGTATCCTTCTGTCATTTATGTTTTGCCTTATCAAAATAGTGTTAATACTAGCTTCTTTAATACTTTTAAACCCACTTCTCATTACACTTCTATACTTGTCAATTAGAGTCTTTATCAAATTCCATACGATATATATAAGAATAATACATCTTTATTTTACGCTTACATATATAATTATAATTTACCTTATATTACTATTAATTTACAAAAAATTGGTTTCACCAACCTTGAGCATCGGCATCTTTTTTTGCTTTTGTTAATAAATCTATACTCTCTATAGTTATAAAAATATTATTTTCTTTTCCTAAAGTTGTTTTCATTAAATGAATTTTAGTAGTATCTCCAGTCCATGAATAACTCATACCAGGAGTTTCATGTGTAAAATATCCAAAATGATTAATCATAGAATTTTTAAGCATATCATATCTTAAATTCATATCAGTTCTATCAAAACATTTTTCAACTATTACAACCTTATAAAGTTGATTGTTCCATAAACTTAAATAAAGTTTAGAATTTAATAACGATACACTACCTAATCTTGTATTAGGTAAAGGCATGTTATAACTAACGGAATTTTCTAATGAATAATAGCTACCATATTGAATATTGTACCCACTATCTTTTATTTCTTGTAAAGTTTCACCCCAATATAAATTTCTAAAACCATTAGGTTCATTAGAAAATGCTGAAACCGAACTAGAGTTTATTATCAATAAAAAGCATAATAGATATATAATGACAACAATGGATTTAATTACTTTCATAAAGTATATCACTTCTTTCCAAAATCTATTTCTATTATATTTCTTTTTCTTCGTCTAACTTATTTCTTATAAAAATTATAGCAGATTTATTACATAGTAATAAAAAGCTGGAGAAAATCTCCAGCTTATTTTATTTCTGTGATAAATTGCCAATTTTGAATTTCGCTAATGCCAAGACCTGGTTGTTCATTTAATAAAATTGTATTTTTATCGTAGCTAATACCGCCTTTTACAGGGTCTTTAGCTAATAAATCAGCAGCATCAAGATCAGCACGAGTTATGATGGATTTACCACCAGCTAAACTAGCAGACGCTGTAATGCCTACTTTAGATTCAAGCATACAGCCCATCATACATTCAACGCCACAAATTTTTGCCATATCAGCGATTTTTAAAGCATTGTGAATACCGCCAGCTTTCATGAGCTTGATATTGATTAAATCGCAAGCTCTTTTAGCGAGAAGTTCAAATACTTCATATGTGCCAAAAGCTGATTCATCAGCCATGATAGGAGTATCTACATTATCTGTTACAAATTTTAGACCAACAGTATCATGAGCGATTACAGGTTGTTCAATGAGTTCAATATTTAAATTTTTATCTTCAAATTGGCGAATTAGGCGAACAGCTTCTTTAGGTTTCCAACCTTGATTGGCATCTAGGCGAATGTTTATTTCATTGCCTACAGCATTTCTAATGGCAACAATGCGTTTAAAATCTAAAGTTGAGTCGTTGCCAACTTTGATTTTTAAATCAGTATAACCATTACTTACAGCTTCAAGCGCATCTTGAGCCATGATTTCAGGTTCGCGTAAGCTAATTGTTAAATCAGATTTTATATCTGTACGATAGCCACCTAATAATTTATATAATGGCAAATTGCACATCTGAGCGAATAAATCATAAATGGCGATATCTATAGCAGCTTTAGCAGAAGAATTATGAAGCATTGCTTTATCAATTTGATTGCAAATAGTTTCTAATTCGCAAATATCTAAGCTGATTAATTTAGGTGCAATGATATCATGAATGGCAGAGACTACAGACGCTTGACTATCTCCCGTGATGACAGCAGTTGGCGGAGCATTGCCAAAACCTATATTGCCTGTATCAGTGATTATTTTTATGATGATATCTTCGGCAAAGTCAACACGGCGCAGGGCTGTTATAAAAGGTTTTTTTAAGGGAATTTTGACTTTACCGATTTGAATTTTTATGATTTTCATAATGAATAAGACCTCAAAATATGATTATTTTTCAAATAGTACATCAATAGCAGTCATTGCCATAGCTTTAGCACCGATTAATGCTTGTTTTTTCGCATATTCAGAACCACTGGCATTAGCAAATTCTAAAGTGTGAACAAATAAATTATTGCCAATGCAAATAGTAGGTTGACAAGTTCTAGTAACATGACTGACATTGCCTACATCAGTAGAGCCATCAGCAAAATCATTAGGAAGTAGAGTATATTTTTCGCCAAGTAGAGAGAAATTTTCTTGATAATATTGATTTAATAGTTTATCACTGCGCAAGTTTTTATAAAGTGGCTCATAGTGATACATTTTTAACTGTGTTTGATGTTTTAGCGCTATTTTTTGTGCTAATTTTTTTATTTGTGGAAGCATGACTTCTTCTAAATAATCTGTATCAAGACTGCGAATAGTAGCTCTTAGTGTAGCTTTAGCTGGAATGATATTAGGAGCTATGCCACCATCTGTGATAATTGTGCCAATGATATTAGGTTTAGTAAAGCTTTGCTTAAGCTTTTTAAATTCTTGATAAAAATCTACAAGTGCATCTAAAGCATTGATACCGTGATATACAGGGTCAGCTACATGAGCTTCTTTGCCTAGAAATGTTATTTCTAAAGGGTGAGTGGCAAAAGAGGTGCCACCGATAGTTGTTTTATCATCAGGATGAATGATTAAACATGCTTGTAAATCATCAAAATAACCATTATCGGCAATGTTTAATTTAGCGCCAATAGTTTCTTCAGCAGGACAGCCAAAGATTACTGTCTGGGCAATTTTATCTGTTACAGCATTGAAAGCTAATCCAGCCCCTAGACTCATCAAAGAAATGAGATTATGACCACAGCCATGACCAATATCAGGAAGGGCATCATATTCAGCTAAAAAGCCGATTTTTTTATCTCCATTTCCTTTAGTAGCAATAAAAGCAGTAGAAAATGTGTCTTTGAGAATAGGCGTGAATATAAATTGAAATTCTTCTAAAAGTTTTTTGAGATAATTTACCGCTTTTATTTCTTGCATACTGATTTCAGGATGTTGATGAAGATAATCAGCGAGTTTGGATAAGACGGGTTCGAGTTTATCAATTTCTTGACAGACTAATTGTTTTAAATTTTGTTTGTACATAAATAAAATCTTTCTAAAAATAAAATTAATTGATGAAATTAATAGAATTAACGTAATTTGCAGTGCGATTCACTGATAAAGAAATTAATATTATCCTCAGTAATATTAATAGTAGCATTTACACCTAATGGCAAAAATGCATTTGTGCGTTCATGCCCTGCTGGGAAATTATAAATAGTAGGAACTTTGGCTAAATTAGCATACTGCTCTAAAACTTCTTTAACAGTAAATTCATAAGGTTCTTGTTTATTTGGTTGGCAATGAGAAAAATTGCCGAAGATTAAACCTTTGATGTCTTTTAGTAAACCGTTTTGCCAAAGTTGACGAAGCATGCGGTCAATAGCATAAGCATCTTCACCGATATCTTCTAAGAATAAAATACTATTTTCCCCTTTTAATTCATAAGGAGTACCGCAAAGAGAAGTGATAACGCTTAGATTGCCACCGATTAATTTACCAAATGCTCTACCTGGATAAAATGATTCTAAATCGTGTTTTTTAGGTAGTGGAAAAGCACCGAGTGGAACAGACATGCGAAGACCACGACAAAAAGAAGAAATCGTATATTGCGTAGGTTTTCGTGATAAAGTTTTGAGCATAGGTCCATGAATAGTAACAAGTCGGCTATTTTGTCCAATGGCAGTATGAAGAGCTGTAACATCGCTAAAACCTATTAATAATTTTGGGTGTTTGCGGATTAAATCGTAATCTAATAAATCAAGAATACGTGTACAACCATAGCCACCACCAAAACATAAGATAGCATCAACTTCATCATCAGCAAAAAATTTATTGAGTTCACTTGCTCGCAATTTATCAGAACCTGCGAGATAACCTTCATTTGTTTTTAAAGTTTTGGAGATTTTTGTTTTATAACCCCATTGATGTAAAAGTTCAATGCCAGGAGTATAATCAAAATCTGCACAAGCAGTAGCTGGCGCTATGATGCCAATACAACTACCAATGCCAAGAATTTTGCCTTTGTGGCGAGTCTTCATCATAAAGGAAGCCTCCTTTATTCATAAATATTATTAATAAATCTAATTATTAGAATAGCATTTGAATAAGTATGAGTCAATTAAATGTTTTGACTTTATTGAAAATATAAAAGAAAAAACCATTATATTTAAATATATAATGGTTTTACTTATAAGATTTATTATGATGAAGCTTTTTGTGAGGAATTTTCGATATATGCTTCTTTGAAATCGATAGTTCCTAATATTGACCAACGATAATTTTTTACATAAGGTTGAGCTATATAAGGTTGAGTAGTGTAATAAATCGGTAAGACAACAGCATTGTCCATCAAGATTTTTTCAGCTTCATGCATTGCTTGCATACGAATTTCTTGATTGTTTGTATTTTGAGCTTTACGAACTAAATCATTATAAAGTGGATTGTGATATTGACCATCGTTATTTTCATCAAGATACACGTCCATAAAAGTCATAGGATCGGCATAATCTCCAATCCATGAAGCACGAGCTACTTGGAAATTTCCTGTATTTCTAGCATCTAAATACACTTTTGATTCTTGATTTAAAAGTTCTACATTGACGTTTAAATTTTCTTTCCACATAGCTTGGATTACTTCGGCTACAGCTTTATGCATTTCATTTGTATTATATAAAATAGTTATAGGAGGAAGACCTTCGCCATTTGGATATCCGGCTTCACTGAGTAATTCTTTTGCTTTTTGTGGATTGTATTCTACGAGATTGCCACCTTCACGGCGAAAATCTTGTTTAGTTACAGGATTAGTAAGCCCAGGAGGAACCCAAGCATAAGCTGGTTCTTTGCCACCTTTAATTACATTGTTGACAAGTTTTTCTCTATCCACAGCCATAGAAAAAGCTTTACGCACTAGAGGATTATCAAATGGAGCTTTTTGCGTATTGAAACTATAATAATAAGAGCCTAAATAAGGACTCATTTTGAATAAGCCTTCTTTAGTCAAGCGTTCTTGTTCAGAGATTGGCGGTTCTACAGTGATATTAGCTTGACCACTTTCTACCATAGAAACGCGAGTGGATTGAGATTCACTGATAGGCCATTGCATATTTTCAAGTTTAACTTTATCTTTATCCCAATATTTATCATTTTTGACAAATTGTAATTGATTAGAATGTATCCAATGAGTTAAAACGAAAGGGCCATTAGAAACAATTTTATCATTAGCTGCCCAGATTTCAGGGTCTTTTTCAACAACATGACGTGGTACAGGATAATAAGCATGAAAGGCAGTTAAATTTAAAAAATATGTGATAGGTGCTTTTAATTTTACATATAAAGTTTTATCATCTAAAGCTTTTACCCCTACTTGGTCAGCAGATACTTCTTGTTTGAAAAAGGCTTCACCATTATTTAATGGATACATCATATAAGCATTTTCAGAAGCTGTTTGAGGGTCAAGTACGCGTTTCCATGCATATTCAAAATCATGAGCAGTAAGAGGTGTACCATCATTCCAGAGAAGATTATCACGCAAATGGAATGTGTATTCTGTGCCGTCTGGAGAAATATCCCAACTTTTAGCTGCTGCTGGCTGAGGTTGTTCATGTTCATCTAAACGAGTCAAACCTTCAAATAAAGCAAGTTCTACATTTGATTCAGCAAGAGCTGTACTTTTAGCAGGGTCTAAAGTAGATGGTTCACTTTCTAAAGCATAGCGAACAGTATCATCAGTCATAGCTTCATCACTACAACCACTGATGAGGAAACTATATACTATGAATATAGAAATTAAAATTAATTTAGGTGAAATAATTTTAAACATATAATCAGTCCTTTAATGATTAGATAATCAAATTTATTTTTGTGCTAAATAATTATAAATATATTGCCCTAATTTTCCCATTTCACGACCACCGATAGCATTTGATTTTAAATTAGAAGCAAAAATAATAATACTATAAGTGCCAAAATCTGCTTCTAAAATACCACCATCATGTTCGACAAAATCAAGCATACCTGTTTTATGATGGAATATGATATCTTCATCCCAATAATAAGGAATGCGGTCTCTAAATTGTTGGCGAGCTAAAATTTGCCATGCGATATTAAATCTTGCTAAATGACGATTATCATAGATATGACAAAGTAATTTATGGTAATCATTTACAGTTAAATAATTTTCTCTACCTTGCTTACTTGCTTCAAAATCCATCATATAACGTTGAATTTTTGTTTGTTTTAAATTTAATTTATCAGCATAATTTTGAATATTATTCATACCTAATTTTTTTATGAGAATATTTGTAGCTAAATTATCACTAAGGACAATCATTAAACTAGCAAGAGCTTTGATGCTAACTTTTGTATCGCTATCCATTTCTTGTAATGCACCACCACCTTCAACATATGGTACATAATCAATAGAGATTTTTTCATTAAAATCTAAATCACTAGCACATAATGTAGCTAAAATAAGAACTTTAATCATGCTAGCTGATTTATGAAGGAGATGTTCATTTAAGCAAATTGTTTCTTGGGGTTTTTGCAGATTGCAAATTAAATAAGACCAATCTCCATCTAATTTTTGTACATAATCATTTAGATAATTTTGTAATTTATTCATGATAACACATCTTTTCTGTATAATAATTAAATTATTATCTATTATATCATACTGTACACGAGAGCCAAAATACGTGATAAATACTTGCTATAATGGATTTTGAAAATACTGTATACAATATTTAATTGTAAATTTGTAAAAAATATCTATGCAAGATAAAAATGACATGTTATAATGATTTACGTTAAATACAGAAAAGATATATAATTAAAATTTATATATATTTTATTTTTTTTATTTTATGATTTGTGAATAAAGATATTTCTATCAAGGAGTTGTGGTTTAATCATGAGTTTAAAAAACGCATATTTACAGAAAGTTTACGACAAAGTAGTAGCTAAAAATCCAAATGAAGCAGAATTTCAACAGGCAGTTTATGAAGTATTAGAATCCATTACACCTGCAATTGAAAAAAATCCTGCTTATGAAAAGGCTAATATTATTGAACGTATGGTTGAGCCTGAACGTATGATTACTTTCCGTGTGACATGGGTTGATGATAATGGTAATGTACAAGTAAATCGTGGCTTCAGAGTACAATTTAACTCTGCTATTGGACCATACAAAGGTGGTCTTCGTTTACATCCTTCCGTATGTGCTTCTGTAATTAAATTCTTAGGTTTTGAACAAGTATTGAAAAATTCTTTGACTACTCTTCCTATGGGTGGCGGTAAAGGCGGTAGCGATTTCGATCCAAAAGGTAAATCTGATATGGAAATCATGCGTTTTTGCCAAAGCTTCATGACTGAACTTGCAAAACATATCGGTGCAGACACTGACGTTCCTGCTGGTGATATCGGTGTAGGTGCTCGTGAAGTTGGTTATTTATTTGGTCAATACAAACGTCTTCGCAACGAATTCACTGGTGTATTAACTGGTAAAGGTTTATCCTTCGGTGGTTCTTTAGTAAGAACTGAAGCAACTGGTTATGGTTTATGCTATTTCGTTGAAGAAATGTTAAAAGATAATAATACATCTTTTGCTGGTAAAGAAGTTGTAGTATCTGGTTCTGGTAATGTTGCCATTTATGCTGCTGAAAAAGCTATGGAATTAGGGGCAAAAGTTATTGCTATGAGCGATTCCAATGGTTATGTAGTAGATGAAGCTGGTATCAAACTTGATGTTGTAAAACAGCTTAAAGAAGTTGAACGCAAACGTATTAAAGAATATGCAAATCTTGTTGAAGGTGCACAGTATTATGAAGGATGCAAAGGTATTTGGACTGTTAAATGCGATATTGCTCTTCCTTGTGCAACTCAAAATGAAATTGATCTTGAATCCGCAAAAGCTCTTGTAGCTAACGGCTGTAAAGTTGTTGGTGAAGGTGCAAATATGCCTTCCACTATTGATGCAATCAACTATTTCTTAGACAATAAAGTTCTCTTTGCTCCTGCAAAAGCTGCAAATGCTGGTGGTGTTGCTACTTCCGGTCTTGAAATGAGCCAGAACAGCGAACGTTTAAGCTGGACATTTGAAGAAGTAGATGCAAAATTACATTCAATCATGGTAAATATCTACAAAAATGCAGCAACAACTGCAAAAGAATATGGCTTTGAAGGTAACCTCGTAGTAGGTGCAAACATTGCTGGTTTCTTAAAAGTAGCAGATGCTATGCTTGCTCAGGGCTATGCTTATTAATAAGTAATTTAAAATATAGAATAAAGCAATTAAAAGTGCAGAAATTTGTTTTCTGCACTTTTTTATTTTGTAAAGCTCTTGTTAATCAATAAAAGT